>Ga0068857_100001680_pt1 | contig 17792 bp, 9 predicted proteins | sample KBSCornC72_FD_66591 | JGI IMG/M metagenome (GOLD analysis project Ga0068857, IMG submission 66591) | Corn rhizosphere microbial communities from Kellogg Biological Station, Michigan, USA - KBS Corn C7-2 | ecosystem: Host-associated > Plants > Roots > Rhizosphere > Soil ...
TCTAAAATTGAAAATTGTCCATTATGAAAAATAAAATAAAAATATTTACAGCCTTGATGGCATTCGCAGGAATTGCCATGCTGCTGGACGGCTGTACAAAATTCCTGGACAGGAAACCCTTATCCGCCACCGCAGACGACCTGGGCTCTGGCAGTGGAGCTTTTGAAAAGAAGGCGCTCGGACTCTATTCCGCGTTACGTGGTGATGCCGGATTCAGTACACTCGCCTGGCTGGATTTTCATTCGATAAGGGACGACGACGCCCAGAAGGGCAGTAGCATTTCGGACGGCGCAGAGATCAATGCGGAATTTGAAACATTCCAATACACAAAGAATGACTGGGCGACCAACGCATACTGGGGCGATCACTTCAATTTGATCCAATTGGCCAACGAGATCATTCACGACGCTGATTCGGTTAAGCCAACGGACGAGGGGTCTAAAAGAAATATCGGCGAGGCTTGCTTTTTCAGGGCTTACTCCTACTTCGAGCTGGTAAAAGCATATGGAGAAACGTACCTGCCGCTCGAGAACTTTTATTACACTTCCCCCAACCAGCAGATCGTGCCAAATGCCCAACCCGGGCAGATCTATGCATTGATTGATTCCGACCTGACCATCGCCTCCCAGTATTTACCCGTCACCTGGGCTACCGCCACCGGCAACTCGAACCTAGGTAGATTGACTTCTGGTGCGGCAAACACCCTGTGGGCGCAGACCTATTTATTCCGTGGAAATTGGTCGAGAGTAATAGGCCTTTGCAACCAGGTAATCAGTTCGGGTCAATACAAGCTTGATTCCCCATTTACAAATATCTGGAAGGACGGGTTGAATGGTGCCGGTAAGGTTGGCCCCGAATCAATTTGGGAAAATATTAATTATGTCGGGCCAAACCAAACGCCTTGGATCGGTACCCAGTGGGGTACCTCTCAAAATGTCCGCCAAGGTGGAGCAAGCGTGGATTGGAATCTGGGATGGGGCTGGAATACGCCTACCCAAAACCTTGTGAACGCCTGGGACTCGGCCACAGACCCAAGAAGGGATATGACCATCCTGTTCTCCGGCAGATACGATGGCGGTACCGCAACAGGCGGCTATGGGAACACCCTTCCCGCCTATAACCCCGGTGTCTTGCTCGACCAGAAATACTGGAACAAAAAAGTATATTCCGATCCGCAAATGAGATCGTTCACTGGACAAATTGGTAGTTCCGGTGGGGCAGACTGGATCGACCATAGGATCTTACGCTATGCCGATGTGATCCTGATGCTGGCCGAGGCATCCAACGAGACGGGCGATGGCGCTACGGCTGAGCAAATGCTGGAAAAAATTAGGTCAAGAGCGAGAAATGGTGGTGACCCGACAAAAGTACTACCACATATCGCCTATTCAACCCAGGCCCAGATGCGTCAAGCAATAAAGAACGAACGCCGTTGGGAATTCGCCATGGAAGGCTACCGCTTCTATGACCTGGTTCGGTGGGGCGATGCTCCGGCAGTTTTGGGCAGCCTGGGTTACCAGCCGAAGAACGCATTATACCCAATCCCCCAACCCATTATCGATCAATTCTTAGGCAAATTGACACAAAATCCGAATTATCCATAAAGGCATGGAGAGCTGAAGAGCTTAGTGATTTTGTGTAATCCAAAAAATTAAGAATATGAAAAATATTAATAAATATAGCCAGATCTTCCCCTTGTTGGGCCTATGTATTTTGGTCGTCAGCTGCCAAAAGATGACCCGCCCCGCCTTGGGCGATTATCCCAAGGACGCCAATCCTCCAGGCGGGCCACTAAAATTTTATGCAGCATTTGACGGCACAACTTCCAACGCATTAATGAACGCCGTCGACAGCATTCGTGCGGACTTTCCCTCTAACAACCCGCTGCAATCCGGAGACGGCGTCTCAGGGAAAGCCATTATAGGTAATGGCACTGATTTTATAAAATACGCCGGTGCAAATGATTTCATCTCAACAGCAGGCAGTTTTACAATTTCCCTATGGGAAAAACGTAACGGCATACCAAAAGGCAATTCAGCCTTCTTTTTCTGCTTTGCTTCTTCAAATGGTTATTGGGCCGGTGCTTCTATGTTTGGATTATTTGACTGGGGTTCAAACAACGATTCGGCAGCCATAAAAATTGATGTTGTCGATGCCAATGTCAGCGATAACTGGTTTCAGTGGATCGGCGCCAACGCGGTTCATGGCATAATGGACAATCAGTGGCATCACCTCGCTTTCGTGTACGATGCAGGCACATCGATTATGACATTATATGTCGATGGCACTGCCAATCCAAATACACAGTCCTGGGGGTCACACGGCGCTGCGAATATGGATAATAGCAAGATCACCGAATTTGATGTTGCAGGGAACAGTAATATCCCGAATATGGGCTGGGGCCAAAACTGGGAAGCCGGTAATGCAATTGACCAATTCAGACTATATGGCACCGCTTTAAAAGCCGATGAAGTTAAGGCGTTGTATACCAACAAGCAATAGCATTTAAAAACCCTTCTGAAAAAGAGCACGCATTGCAGTGCTCTTTTTTTTGAAAAATGATCACCTTCCGAAAATATTATTTTGTTGCAGGACTTATAACAACAGCCATTTTCGGCTTGTCGCTTGAAAATTGCTCCCAACATGAACAGGCGCATGCAAATACCCCCGAACAACAGCGATTTGCAGGCTCACAAAGCTGCGCCCGGTGCCATGCAGCTATTTATAAAGAGCATTTGCAGTCTTTTCATCATTTGACCTCCACTCCGGCGAATCAGCAAACGCTAAAAGGTGATTTCGATAGCGCCAATAAGTTCTTTATCAACGACCATCTTTTCATCGCCGCGGAGAGAAAACAGGATAGTTTCTATCAGACAGCTTACTCATACGGCGTTCCCAAACTCTCAAGACCTTTCAACATGGTGGTGGGATCAGGAAAACGGGGCCAGACAAGCATCTACTGGTTTCAAAATTATCTGTTCCAATTGCCGTTGACCTGGTTCTCCGAAACCAATGAATGGACCATCAGCCCGGGCTACTCCCGCAAGGCGGACTTTAACCGTACCATCACCTCCCGGTGCCTGGAATGTCATTCAACCTATTTTCAGGAGACAACCAATAAAGATTCCAAAGCCGATGAGTTTTCCAAAGCTAACCTTATCCTGGGTGTCGAATGCGAAAAATGTCATGGACCTGCCTTGGAACACATTGCATTCCACGAGAAGAATCCAGCAGACAGCACCGGCCATGCCATTTTTAACCCTGCAAAAGGCTCCCGTCAGCAGAGTCTCGACCTATGCAGGCTTTGCCATGGCGGCGCCCTCACAAAATCAAAACCATCCTTTGCCTTTCAGCCGGGTGACAAGCTGTTCGACTTCTTTCAGCCGGATACGGCAAAACCCATCTCAGCCATCGATGTACATGGCAACCAATACGGAATGCTCGCCGCCAGCAAATGTTTTAAGAACAGCCAAATGACCTGTCTAAGCTGTCACGACGCGCATAAAAACGAGAGCGCACAGGCAGCGCAGTTTTATGTTAAGTGCGAGACCTGTCATAAAAGCGCCTCTCCCAATGACTGCAAGCTGGCGTCAACCGTCAGCCGCGACCTTTTAAGAACCAATTGCATAAATTGCCATATGCCGGAAGAGGCGTCAAAAGCTATTATGGTCATTCGTCCGGGCGAATCCATACCCACCTCCGCACATATGCGCGCGCACTATATCGCAGTATACAAGGATATTTCCAAAAAACTTTTGACCGTACAAAAATAGGAGCGTTATGAACAAGGTCTGTTATTTTTCCGTTGGCTCATTATTAGTCCTGGCTTTACACTCCTGTAAGCCAAAGACCTTGTTTGAAACCGTTTCGGCTTCTCATTCCAATATAAATTTTACCAATACCCTCGAAAAGCATAAGGCCTTCGGGATCTTATATTTTTTGTACTACTACAACGGCGGCGGAGTATCCATAGGTGATATCAATAACGATGGTTTGCCTGACATTTACTTTACTGCCAATCATAAAGGCGGTAACAAATTATATTTGAACAAGGGGAATTTTGAATTTGAAGATTTCACGGAGAAGGCTGGCGTGGCGGGAACCTCCGACTGGTGCACCGGCTCCACCATGGCGGATGTCAACGGGGATGGATTATTGGATATTTATGTCTGCGCCGTTCAGGGTGAGCATCATCTGAAAGGTCACAACGAATTATTTATCAACAACGGCAACGGGACCTTTACCGAGAGCTCCAACAAGTACGGATTGGATCTGGCCGCCTTTTCCTCACAGGCCGTCTTCTTTGACTATGACCACGATGGCGATCTGGACTGTTTTGTTTTAAATCAATCTCATCATCCCAACGAAAATCTCAGAGACACCAGCAGACGCAGAACCTTTGATCCCAATGCCGGCGATCGGTTGTATAGAAATGACCTGAGCACTACTGGCAAGTTCACCGACGTCTCGGCCCAGGCAGGCATTTACCAAAGCGACCTTGGATATGGCCTGGGCATTTCGGTGGCGGATCTGAATAACGATGGCTTTGACGACATCTATATAGGTAACGATTTCCACGAGAACGACTATTACTATATCAACAACGGAGACGGCACTTTTACAGAGGGCGGCGCCAAACATTTTGGTCACTATTCGAGATTTAGCATGGGCAACGATATTGCCGACTACAACAACGACGGCCAGCCGGATATAGTTACAGTCGATATGCTCCCGCCTGATGAGAAGACGATGAAAACCTACGGCAGCGAAGAAAATGCGGACATCTATAAGTTTAAGATCAAAAGCCATGGCTTTCAGGACCAGGTGTCAAGGAATTGTTTGCAAAGAAATGATGGCAACGGGCAGCGTTTCAGCGATGTTGCACTGATGTCCGGTATAAGTGCAACGGACTGGAGCTGGAGCCCTTTGTTTGCTGATTTTGATAATGACGGGAAAAAAGACCTGTTCATTTCCAGTGGAATTGTGAAACGTCCGACCGATCTGGACTATGTTCGATTTATTTCCGACCTGGCGGCCCATGTCAATCGCAATGCTTCCGATGAATTTGACGACGAGACGGTTTCCAAAATGCCCGACGGCGCTTCTCACCCCTTCTTTTTTAAAGGCAATCTGGATGCAGGATTCAAAGATGTCAGCGGAGATTGGGGAACAGGAAAGATGAAAGGATATTTCAACGGAGCTGCCTATGGCGATCTGGATAACGACGGCAATCTGGATATGGTGATCAGCTGTATTGACAAGCCGGCTGTTGTGCTGAAAAACACCACTTCGCCTAAAGATCACCTTGATATTGCTTTCAAAGGCGGAGGAATGAATAAATTCGGTATTGGCTCTAAAGCGTATTTATTTTCACATAATGCCAGACATGAACCGGTGACCCAGTTTGAAGAGCTGATGCTGACACGCGGCTTTCAGTCCTCATCCGATACCAAACTACATTTTGGCCTGGATAGCCTGACGGTGGACAGTCTGCTGATCGTTTGGCCGGACCAGAAATACCAGGTCATTAAAAATCCTGCGACGGGCAAAACGCTCACCTGCGACCAAAAGGATGCCGGCGGAAGTTTCAAATACGCCAATTTTTTCCTGCCAAAGCCGCCGGAACTGCAGAACATAACCACGCAGGTAAAATGCAATTGGAAGCATATCGAGAATGATTTTAACGACTTCGCCGTCCAATATCTCATGCCGCATATGGAAAGTACCCGGGGGCCAAAGGTGGCAGTTGGCGATATCAATAACGACGGTCTGGGTGATTTCTATGTTTGCGGGGCGCGCGGCCATGCAGGCGCATTGATGATGCAAAAGCAGGACGGGAACTTTGAAGCTGTGGATACAGCTTTGTTCAACAAATTCCGCTTTTGTGAAGATGTGGATGCAGCTCTCTTCGACGCCAATGGCGATGGCTTTCAGGACCTGCTCGTTATCAGCGGAGGCAATGAACCCTCTATCAATTCGCCCTTGTTCCTGCAGGACCGGCTGTTTATCAACGATGGCCATGGCCACTTCAGGACTAAACCTGATTTTATGGTACAGCAGCTGTACAACAAGTCATGTGTGGCGGTTGCCGACGTTGACCATGACGGCGATATGGACGTATTTATTGGAACGCTTTCAAAGACAGAGGGAACCGCCTTTGGAACACCCATGAATTCCTATCTGCTGCTGAATGACGGCCATGGAAAATTCGATATTGCCACGGGTAGCACCATTCCGCTTACTAAACTAGGAACTGTCACCAGCGCTCAGTTTGCGGATCTGAACAGAGACGGCTGGCCTGACCTGATCGTAACAGGAGAATGGATGCCGGTAAAGATCTTTATGAATGATCATGGGAGATTTTCCGAGCACGATATTGCGGGCTCCACCGGCCTTTGGCAAACCATATTTGCAACAGATGTCAACGGCGACGGTAATCCCGATCTCCTCATAGGCAACTGGGGGCACAACTCTAAACTATGGGCGGGCAAGGATGGGCCTTTGAAATTATATGTCAGGGATTTTGATGGCAACGGTACTGTCGAACAATTGATGTGTTACACCGTGGATGGCAAAGAATATCCCTTTTTGGCAAAAGATGAGCTGGAACGCGAGATCCCGGTATTAAAAAAATACTACCTCACCTACAGTGAAGTGGCGGGCAAAGATGTGCAGTACATCTTTTATGACCTGTTCAAAAACTATATTGACCTCAAGGCGGAAACCCTCAGCTCATCCTGTTTTCTCAACGATGGAAAAGGGAATTTCACAAGAAGGGACCTGCCGGATGCATTGCAACAGGCGCCTGTATTTTCTTTTGCCCAGCTGCCGGGTAATAGCAACTTTTTAAATTACCTGGCCGGCGGTAATTTTTATGGCACCAGGCCATACGAGGGAAAATATGATGCTTTATGCCCTACCTTATTTTCATTTGATACGCATAATCACCGGTTCAGCGACCGCGACATGCTTCCGGATGTGGATGGGGAGGTACGGGATTTGAAATGGTTGCACACGGCTAAATACGGGAATATCCTTGTGGCCGCCCGGAATAACGATAGCCTGGTGTTTTTTCAACAGTCACCGCAGGAAGCAATTCCCGCACATATAAATAAATGACAGTATGATCCGTTTATCTGGTCTAATTATGATATGTTCGGTAATGGCAGCCGGTTGCTCTAAGCACTCCGGTTCCAATACGGTGACGCCGCCGCCACGCCCGTTCAATCTGAGCAAGGTCACCTTGAACGGCAACACTCCAGGATCCCCTTCCTTCGCCGTCAGCCTTTCCCCAGTCATCAAAGCCTTCTTCACATCTCCTATTGATCAAAGCTCCCTGAACAGCGGCTTTTATTTAAAGGATAATTCCGGGACTGCCGTGACCTGTACCATCGCCTATGAGATGGGGGATAGCACGATAGTGATCCAGCCTGGCGCTGCACTGAAACCCCTTTCAAAATACAGCCTCGCATTCACTACAAGCCTCAAATCTCAACAGGGAATATACCTTGGGACGGAGAGTGATTTTCAGTTCATAACGTCTATCGACTCCACCGATAAATTCCCGCGTATCTCCGATAGCGCCCTGCTCACGCTGATCCAGCAACAGACCTTTAAATATTTTTGGGACTTTGCCAACAGCACCTCCGGGCTGGCCAGGGAAAGGGCTTCCAGCGATGTGGTTACGACCGGCGGTTCCGGCTTCGGTGTCATGGCGATCCTCACCGGCATTTATCGTGGCTTCATCACCCGCTCCCAGGGTCTGGACCGCCTGACCACCATGGTCGGCTTCCTGTCCGACAGCACAAAAGTGCAACGTTATCACGGCGCCTTTTCCCATTGGATGAACGGTACTACCGGCGCCACCGTGCCTTTTAGCACACATGATGATGGCGGCGATATCGTGGAAACCTCCTACCTGCTACAGGGCCTGCTTTGTGCCCGGCAGTTCTTTAACAGCACCACAGATGCAGGGGAGATCAGTCTTCGTAGCAAGATCAACAACCTCTACAATGCCGTAGACTGGAACTGGTATCGCCAGGGAGGGATGGATGTGCTTTACTGGAACTGGAGTCCCAACTATCAATTTGCCATCAATGTTCCCGTACAAGGATGGAATGAGGCCCTGATCACCTATGTGCTGGCGGCCTCCTCACCTGCGAATGCTATTTCCAAAACAGTTTATGACAACGGCTGGGCCCGAAATGGCGGCATCGCCAATGGCAAAAACTTTTATGGCATTCGTCTTCCCCTGGGTCCCGACTATGGCGGCCCCCTCTTCTTTGCGCACTATTCTTTTTTGGGCATCGATCCGCGCGGACTTTCGGATGCCTATGCCGACTACTGGACACAGGATACGGCGCACGCGCGAATTAACTATCTTTATAGTGTCGACAATCCCAGACACTACAATGGCTATAGCAGCAGCTGCTGGGGACTGACAGCCAGCGACGAGCAGGGTGGCTACTCTGCCCATGCTCCGGGTAACGATGACGGTGTTATCACTCCTACGGCCGCCGTTGCCTCATTACCCTATACGCCGGTTGAATCCATGAACGCGATCCGCTTCTTCTATTACAAGCTGGGCGATAAGCTCTGGGGAAATTATGGCTTCATAGACGCATTTAATTTAACCAATATCTGGTTTGATGGTGACTTCCTGGCCATCGACCAGGGACCCGAGATCGTGATGATCGAAAACTATCGCAGCGGACTGCTGTGGAATTTATTTATGAGCTGCCCCGAGATTAGGGCGGGAATGAAAAACCTGGGTTTTCAGGGGCCCGGACTCTAGCGAATGGTGAGAACTTTGAATCATAGTATGATAAGCGCATTTTATCATAGGTCTTTATGGGTCATGTGCACTATTGGCGTGGTGGGATTCCTGTTTATCAGAGCATCCACCCCACCTGTACAATACAGCGAATTCGCAGGCGGCCAGGCCTGCGCCTCCTGTCACAAGGCAATTTATGACACACATATCCACACAGCCCACTATCATACATCGGAACCTGCCAATGAAAAGAATGTCAGGGGCAGCTTCGCGGATGGGAAAAACACCTTTCAATTCAACGAAGACGAATATATAGCCATGGTCAGGCGGAATGGCCGCATGTACCAAATAGACTATTTCAATGGAAAAGAGCATCAGACAGCGTCCATCGACATAACTACCGGTTCAGGCAAAAGAGGACAAACTTATTTGTACTGGGAGGACAAAAAGTTATTTCAGCTGCCTATTTCTTACTTTACCCCTATCGATCAGTGGACAAATAGTCCCGGTTATATCAACAGAGCCCGGTTCAACAGGCCGATCACCTCCCGGTGTCTCGAATGCCATAGCACCTGGTTTCAGAAGGTTCCCTCATCCGACCTTGTCCGCCCATTGGCAGAAGGCCAGACATTCGACGAGGCCGGAAACGAAGAATTTTCCAGGACAGACATCATCTATGGAGTGGATTGCGAAAAATGCCATGGCCCTGGCGCCCGGCATATAGCGTTCCATAAGAACAACCCGCAGGAAAAACAAGCCCGTTTTATCATCAACCCGGGTAAGCTCAGCAGACAACAAGAGTTGGATATGTGCAGACTATGCCACGGCGGGGGACTGGTAAAGACCAGGCCATCCTTTAGCTTTATGCCGGGAGACACACTAGCGCAATTTTTTCAGCTGCCGCCGGATACTACCGACCCTCATGCAATAGACGTACACGGGAATCAATATGGATTACTGGCGTCGAGTAAATGCTTTCAGGGCAGCCAGATGACATGCGGCGCTTGCCATAACCCTCATCGCAATGAAGAAGGCATGCTGGCCGAATTTTCCGCGCGATGTATGAATTGCCATAACCCCGGACATAACAACTTTTGCAAATTAAAGAACAAGGAGAAATATAATATTTCCAGCAACTGCATCGACTGTCACATGCCGGAATTGACCTCGAGGGCCATTATGGTCTTGCAGCAGGGCGAGAACGCACCAACACCCGCTTCCATGAGGACGCATTATATCACCATCTATCCTGAAGAAACAAAAAGATTTTTAAGAGAAAAGCACAAATAATCATCGCCACTATGACATTATTTATAAATAAGACTCGCCCGCTTCTGCTCCTGCTGCTGCTCCCTGGATTGGTAATGCTGTCATCTGCCCGGTCCCATGCCTGGTCGTCTTTCTCCAGTCAGCCATCGTCTTCCACTCAGCCATCTTCTTCCATGCAGTCATCTTCTCATGCCAGGCCGTCCCGTGCATTGTCTTCCCCTTCCACAGCCACAGTCTTGCAGCCTGCCCACCTCTTTGACACCCGCGCCGTCTCCCGTCCCGCCCACCTCTTTGACATCTCCTCCGTTCCCCATCCCACCGACCTCTCTGACACCACGGTCCCGCGCCCGAAAAATCTCCCCGATTCCGCCCTCCTTGACCTCACGGAAAAGCAGACCTTTAAATATTTCTGGGATTTTGCCCATCCCGTCAGCGGCCTGTCACGCGAACGCAGCAATGTAGCCTATAATTACGGCCACGAGGTATGCACCATCGGCGGCTCCGGCTTTGGCATCATGGCCATCATTGTAGGGACGGAAAGAAAATGGATCACCCGCGAACAGGCCGTCGACCGCCTGCTAAAGGAGATCAACTTCCTGGCAAAGGCCGACAGCTACCATGGTATCTTCCCACACTGGCTCAACGGCGAAACAGGTAAAACCATCCCATTCAGCCGTAAGGACGATGGCGCCGACCTGGTCGAAACATCGTATCTCATGGAAGGCCTCCTCTGCGCTCGCCAGTATTTCAATGGCCACGACGGTAAAGAGACGGAGCTTCGCAATAGAATAAACTGGCTATGGCAGGAGGCAGAATTCAATTGGCATACTCGTGGCGGCCTGGACCTGCTGTACTGGCATTGGAGCCCGAACAACGGCTGGAGCATGAACTTTGAGCTGCGCGGCTGGAATGAATGTCTCATCACCTATGTACTGGCCGCCTCCTCTCCCCGTTATCCCATCAGCCCCGAGGTCTATCATCATTGCTGGGCGGAAAGCACGCATTTTTATAATGGCAAATCTTTTTATGGCATCACCCTGCCGCTCGGATTCGACTATGGTGGACCTTTATTCTTTGCACATTACTCGTTCCTCGGTCTGGACCCCCGGGGATTGAAGGACAGATATGCCGACTACTGGGAGCAAAATAAGAATCATACGCTGATCAATCGGGAACATTGCGTCCGCAACCCCAACCATTTTAAAGGATACGGCCCCGATTGCTGGGGACTCACCGCCAGTGACAACTATGAAGGATATAACGCGCATTCACCTACCAACGACCTGGGCGTGATCACCCCCTCGGCCGCCTTATCCTCCTTTCCCTATACCCCCCAATACTCCATGCAGGCATTGAGGTATTTTTATGAGAGGCTGGGGGATAAGATCTGGGGAGAATACGGATTCACCGATGCCTTCAGCGAAGAAAGGAACTGGTATGCCACAGAATACCTGGCCATCGACCAGGGACCCGAGATCGTGATGATCGAGAATTATCGCAGCGGACTGCTCTGGAAATTGTTCATGAGCTGCCCCGAGATACAGACAGGTCTTAAAAAACTGGGATTTACAAGCCCCTGGATAAAATAATACTAACCTATGCGACATCTATTGTTTGCCATTGCACTCCTTTGCACACTCGGGTCTCCCGCGCAGACCACCAGTGAAGCCCTGTCCAGCCACACCGGGCAGCTCGTCTCATCGGTCCCGTCCCGTTCCGGCCAATCCCTATCCTCCGTACAGCTCACCTCATCGGACTCGGCCGAATTCACCCTGCAGGCCGCCAGTCGAGCCCGATCCGCCCCGTCTTCATTCATCCGTCAGACTTCCGGTCAGGCCCAGTCCAGCCAGTCTTCATCCACCCGACAGTCTTCTCTCAGACCCGTCCCGTCTTTCTCTCCCTCGCAGCACTCACTTGGCCTCGTCCCGTCTTCCATTCCCAGAAAATCTTCCCCCTGGAGGGTTTCCCCCGATTCCGCCCAATCTTTGTCCCTTCGGCAGTCCGCCCCCGGTTCCACCCCATCTCCAGTTCCCCGGCAACCGCTCTCTCCCTCCGCCTCATCCCCCCGACAGGCTCCCCCCGGGTTCAACCAACCCTCTCCCTTCGGGCTTCCCCAATCCGGCCCCAACAGCATCGCCCCAGTGGGTATCGTAAAAGGTCTGTCCGACTCCGCCCTCCTGGATGTCATCCAACGCCAGACATTCCGCTATTTCTGGCACTATGCTCATCCCGTCAGCGGCCTGGCCCGTGAACGTGACAATACCGTGCGGGCGGAATATTATTGGGACTATATCAACGAAGCCGACGACCAGCCCAATTTCAGCCGCCATACTTTCGGCGAGGAAGCCTGCGCCATCGGAGGCACCGGATTCGGCATCCTATCCACCATCGTAGCCGTCAATCGCGGCTGGATAGGGCGGGACACCGCCTTACGGCGACTGGTAAAAATCGTTGACTTTCTGATCAAGGCAGACTGTTACCACGGCATCTACCCTCATTTTATGAATGGAGCCACCGGCAAGACCATTCCCTTTGGCCGGCTGGATGACGGCGCCGACATCGTCGAGACATCGTACCTGTTCATGGGACTTCTTTGCGCGAAGGAATATTTCAAAGGCGACACTCCGCTGGAAAGATATTTCCGCGATCGGGTGAACCAAATGTGGACCGTCGCCGACTGGAACTGGCACAGCCATGGCGGAGATAAATTATTGTACTGGCACTGGAGCCCATACAACGACTTCGACATGAACTTTCCCGTATATGGGTGGGATGAAGCGCTTATCACTTATATAATGTCCGCCTCATCTCCCACACATCCTATATCCAAAGAGCTGTACGAGAATTGCTGGGTAAAAAGCCAGTCATGGCGCAATGGGAAGTCCTACTATGGCATCACGCTGCCCTTGGGTAACTTTGAATGGGGTGGCCCGCTTTTCTTCGAGCAGTACACCTTCATGGGCATCGATCCCAATGGATTGAAGGACGACCAGGGCATCGATTACGCGGAACAGACCAGGAACCACACCCTCATCAACAGAGCCTACTGTATCGATAATCCGAAAAAATATAAAGGGTATGGCCCCGATTGCTGGGGACTCACCGCCGGCGACAGCTACAAAGGATATGTGGCGCACTGCCCGCAAGACGATCGGGGTGTCATACAACCCACCGCCGCCCTTTCCTCCTTCCCCTATACTCCCGAATATAGCATGCAGGCCCTCAAACACTTTTATTATGACCTCGGCAGCAGGATCTGGGGCCCTTATGGTTTTGCCGATGGCTTTAGCGAGAGCAGGAACTGGTACGCAAAGACACATCTGGCCATTGATGAAGGCCCCATCGTCGTCATGATCGAAAATTATCGCAGCGCCCTCATCTGGCGACTGTTCATGAATATACCCGATGTCCAAAATGGATTAAAAAGACTGGGCTTCCAATCGCCTTATTTAAAATAACGACGCCATGCAAAACATCTCCCGCCAGGAATTTCTAAAGACCACGGCCATGGCCGGCGCCGCGCTCATGCTTTCATCCCTGGAAAGTCTTGCCGCCAGCCTGCCCGATAAGAAATTAAAAATTGGGATCATCGGCTGCGGCAGTGTGAGCAATCGGTATATCCCGCATGTAAAGACATCCCCGTTGCTGGAAATAGTAAGTCTCTGTGATGTAAAATATGACAGGGCGTTACAGCAGAAAAAACAATACGAGCTCACAACGGCCCAGACCTACCCTGACATCGAAGCCATGTTGAAAGGCGTTCCATTCGACATGCAGATAACCATTACCGACATGCAGGTTCACGGCCAGTTGAATAAAAAAGCATTGCTGGCCGGTCGTCACGTATGGAGCGAAAAACCCATGGCCAATACATATGCCGAAGGCAAAGCCCTCCTCGATCTGGCTAAGAGTAAGAACCTCCGCATCTGGGGAGCCCCCGCGGTTGTCAATAGCCCCCAGTTTGCCTTCATGAACAAATGCATACAGGAAGGCCGGCTTGGCCGCATTGCCAGCGCTCACGGACAATATGGGCACACAGGACCGACATGGAGCGCTTTTTTTTACGAGAAAGGTGGCGGTAGCATGCCCGACCTGGGAGTATACAATATGGCTACGCTCACCGGCCTGCTGGGACCCGCAAAAAGTGTAATGGCCATGACCACCATCGTCAACCCTGAACGCACGGTGGACGACAAAGGAAAGATCAAGGTAGAGGCAGAGGACAATGCCCACCTGCTCCTGGAACATGCGAACAACGTTATCTCCCATGTCATGTGCGGCTTTAATTATTTCGATCCGCACGGCCATGAAGCAAAGGGCCAGACCTTGCACTCCATACAGATCTATGGCGACAAGGGCAACATGCGCCTCATTGGGTACGATTGGGAACCCATGGGCGTATACCTCGACGACTCCTGGACAGAGCCCTCAAAACTTTACCAGGCGGACGCGGAAGGCTACCAGTGGCAGGAAGGGGCTACGAAGATTGGCGAGTCGCTGATAAAAAATATCGAACCGCGTATCGCCGTCGATCACGCCTTGCATGTGCTGGAGATCATCGAGTCCGCCAGAACATCGTCTACCACGGGAAAAAAGATCCCACTTCAGTCCACGTTTAAATGGCCTATGCTTTTTCTAACATTTTTGTTGATAGGACTGTCGTTCTTTTCCTCTGCCCAGTCACCTTCCTCAATTTCGGCTCCTGCCTCCGTTCAGGCATCCCTTCCACTTTCTTCCGCCGTTTTCACCCAGTCATTTTCCCCTCTTTCTCCCGCGGCCTCCACATCGTCCGCCCCCCCTTCGTCATCCGCCGGTCAACGAACCTATTGCAACCCCATGAACCTCGACTACGGCTATACGCCCATCCCCAACTTCACCGAATGGGGCAAGCACCGTGCAACGGCCGACCCTGTCATTGTCAACTACAAAGGCGACTACTATCTGTTTAGCACCAACCAGTGGGGTTATTGGTGGAGCAACGACCTGCTGAGCTGGAAATTTATTTCCCGTAAATTCCTGCGTCCCTGGAACCAGGGCTATGATGAGCTTTGCGCCCCCGCTGTGGGCATCATCGGAGATACCATGATTGTCTTTGGCTCGACCTATACCCGCAACTTCACCATCTGGATGAGCACCGACCCCAAAGCCAATCAATGGAAACCCCTTGTAGACTCTTTTGACATTGGCGGATGGGACCCCGCCTTTTTTACCGACGACGATGGAAAGCTTTATATGTACAATGGCAGCAGCAATTCCTATCCTCTCTATGGTGTCGAGCTGGACCGCAAAACCTTTCAACCCATGGGTACGCGCAAGGAGCTCTACCTCCTCCATCCCGACAGGTTTGGCTGGCAACGCTTTGGTGAATATTATGACAATACCTTTCTCGACCCTTTTATCGAAGGCTCCTGGATGACAAAGCACAACGGAAAATATTACCTGCAATACGGTGCACCGGGCACCGAGTTCTCCGGCTACGCAGACGGCGTGGTGGTGGGTGATGGTCCCCTGGGTCCTTTTGATCAGCCCCAGTCCGACCCCTTTTCTTTTCATCCGGGAGGATTTGCAAGAGGCGCGGGCCATGGCAGCACTTTTATGGATAATGACAACCGCTATTGGCATGTCTCTACCATTACCATTGCCGTCAAAAACAGCTTTGAGAGAAGACTGGGCCTCTGGCCGGCCGGATTTGACAAGGATGGGGTGATGTATATGAACTCCGTCTTTGGAGATTATCCTCACTATCTCCCATCGGGAGAATTCACGGGATGGATGCTCCTCAACTATAAGAAACCTGTAATGGTATCCTCCACCTTGGGTAATGGTCATCCTGCCAACGACGCGGTAGATGAGGATATAAAGACCTATTGGAGCGCTGCTACAGGGGACAGGGGAGAATGGATACAATCTGACCTCGGCCATCTTAGTGCCGTCCACGCCATACAGATCAACTATGCCGATCAGGACGCCACCTTCCTGGGCAAACAGACGAATATCTATCATCAATATAGACTCTATCATAGCACCGATGGAAAAAAATGGACTCTTTTGGTGGACAAGAGCCACAACACTACCGACATTCCCCATGAGTACGTGGAGCTGCCTGCACCTGTGCAAACCCGTTATATCCGTCTTGAAAATATCCATATGCCCTCGGGCAAATTCGCCATCAGCGGTCTGCGCGTTTTTGGAAAGGGCAATGGCGCTCCTCCGGAAGCCGTAAAGCAGCTTATCGTCCTGCGCACGGAGAAAGACAAACGCAGCGCCTGGATCAAATGGTCGCCCGTGGACAATGCATACGCGTATAACATCTATACAGGCACCGCGCCCGACAAGCTCTATACCTGTATCATGGTGCAGGACGCCAATGAATATTATGATAAGCTGATGGATAAGGAAAAGACCTATTATTTTTCTATCGAGGCCGTCAATGAGAATGGCGTATCCGCCCGAACCACCACAATAAAAGTCGACTAACCTAAAATAAGAAATCGTTTATGAAGAAGAAGCTCCAAATTCTTGCCAGCGCATTGCTCATCACCGCTGTATCATTTGCGCAGGCCCCGTCTGACGTGGCATCCTCCACTCATCCGTCATCCTCTACCCCTCCACAATCTTCTACCCGCCCGGTGTCTTCCGTTCCCCAGGCATCGTACGGCCCCGTCCACCCTGCCTCGTCAGGCGCCTCGGTCCGCACTACCGCCATGTCCCTGGCCCTCCGGAACGTCTCCACCCCCCATACCTCCTCACACGCTCAGTCCACGCCTGCCCGGTACTCGCCTGCCTCAAGTCTGCCTCTGCCTGCCCTCACCCGGTCTTCTTCCGCCCCGCCCGTCCCTGCCTATGACCTGCCCACATCACCGGCCCCCCAGGCTTCATCAGTTCCCACGGCCGCCCGGAATGCCGCCCCCTCCGGACCGCACTGGTCCGCCCCCGCCACAGGTTCTGTCGCCCAGCAGGTCGATCCCGCCATGAACGCGTTCATCACCAATTTGATGTCCAAGATGACCCTGGATGAAAAGCTGGGTCAGCTGAACCTTCCCGGCGCGGGTGATATCACCACCGGTCAGGCGTCCAACTCTGACATTGCGGGAAAGATCAAAGCGGGCAAGGTGGGTGGGCTCTTCAATATAAAGTCTGTCGCGAAGATCAGGGACGTGCAGAAGGTCGCCGTAGAACAAAGCCGGCTGAAGATACCCCTGCTCTTTGGCATGGACGTGATCCATGGATACGAGACGGTATTTCCCATTCCCCTGGGGCTTAGCTGCAGCTGGGACATGGATGCCGTGGAAAGGAGCGCCCGTATCGCCGCCACCGAAGCCAGTGCCGACGGCATTTGCTGGACCTTCTCCCCCATGGTGGATATCTGCCGGGACCCCCGCTGGGGGCGTATCGCCGAAGGCAGCGGAGAAGACCCCTACCTCGGCTCCATGATCGCCAGGGCGATGGTAAAAGGCTACCAACGGAACCTCTCCGGCAATTCCGATATCATGGCCTGCGTAAAGCACTTTGCCTTGTATGGCGCTGCCGAGGCCGGCCGGGATTACAACACCACCGACATGAGCCATATAAGGATGTTCAATGAATACTTTCCGCCTTACAAGGCTGCGGTAGATGCTGGCGTAGGTAGTGTCATGGCCTCCTTTAACGAGGTGGACGGGGTTCCTGCCACCGCCAATAAATTCCTGCTGACGGATGTGCTGCGCAACCGCTGGGGTTTTAAAGGATTCGTGGTCACCGACTACACCGG
>Ga0068857_100001691_pt1 | contig 17737 bp, 26 predicted proteins | sample KBSCornC72_FD_66591 | JGI IMG/M metagenome (GOLD analysis project Ga0068857, IMG submission 66591) | Corn rhizosphere microbial communities from Kellogg Biological Station, Michigan, USA - KBS Corn C7-2 | ecosystem: Host-associated > Plants > Roots > Rhizosphere > Soil ...
CCTGTGGGCATGCGCCCGTTCAATCGCCCACTTTTCGCGGCAGTAGTCTTCAAATGTGCCGTGCGTCTCCCGATACAGCTTCGAGTCCCGAACAGACAGCAGCGCATTGCCGACCAGTTCAAACGTCTCCAGCCCGCTCTGGATGACTCGCTCACAGCGTTGCAACTCGGCTCGCTGCTCAAGGGTAAGGGATAGGGTGCTCATAAATTGTCTCTCTCAGCAGCCCAATCCTGGAGTGTGGGGGTTTGGGTCATACTTCCTTCGGGTATTCGCCAGCCTCGATGCGATCGGCGCAGGCGTGCACATCGGCGAAGCTGTAGAGCGCGAGTTTCGGGCGCCGGTGGACTGGTCGGAGCCATCCGCCAGCCTCGCAGTCACGGACGACTTGTTGCCCGCCGAGAACAGCGCGCACCTCGACCAGGCGAAGGAACCTCGGCTGAATCGGAATGACTTTTGCCTTGGTGCTCATCGGGAGGCCTTTCGCTTTCCGCGCCGAGTGGCTGTTGCGCTCCCCTTTCGAGGCGTGACCTGCGTAGCGGTCATGCCGTCGCGCGTGTTGCTGGTTGCAGTCGCGCTACCGCGACGCTTGCGGAACTGAGCGGCGGTCATCGGGTTGCCTCCGGTCTGCGGTAAATGCGCTTTGGCCATCCATTGACCGGCGCGATGAAATGATTCCCTCGCACTGGCAGCGCCTTAGCGGCAGCGATAAGGTCGTTGGCGCCGTCCCGGTAATAGACCCGCGTGAATGGGCGAGATCCTTCCAACGGGGATTCCATTTGCTCAATCCCGTCAATCGCCTCTATGGTCTCGACTGCCGGCGGAATTGCCGCGGGTGGGGGCGTGGTGCTATCGGTGGAGTGACTCATGGCGTTTGCTTTTGACGACGCCATATAAGCACGGCCCTCTGGATTTCCCGGGGCGGTGGACCCACATGTTTGCAATCCATTGCAATCCATTGCAAACGGCTGCAATCCGTTGCTTATTTCTGCACGCTGAGATTCTTGACGGGATCCAGAAATCCTCATTTTCCGGCCTCCTTCGGGATGTCTCCAGCCTGCTTTGTTTGGATCTTCGCGTCCTGCTTCCGCACCCATGTGAAGATGTCTTCCGGTCGCGACCGACCGAATTGCGCCGGCACGTCGCCAGCATCGAATGCGGCCGCCACGGCCTGGCGAGGGAGTGAGGTCATCAGCTCGATCTCGCCCTGGTTGAAAAGCATCCACGGGTACAGCCGCGCGCGCTCGTTTAGGAGGTCTGCCTCCGATGGTTTTGAGGGCTTACTGGCCATTGGTGCGCCCCCCTATTACAACGGTAGCGATAAACCCTACCGATGATCTACGGTTTCCGCTTGCTTCCGAGGCGTAGCGGTGTCCGTATTGTTCCTTGTCGTTTTCGTCGCGAGTGACTTCCTTAGAAAAAGTCCTTGCGCCAGCCTGGAAGCTCTGTATAAGAGCCCCCAGACCCTGCAATTGCTGTGGTAGCATTTAGGGGTGAAATTAGCGAAAGCGACCGAGCCGCCGATCTGTCCAGGATCGAGCGGCTCGCTCGCTTTCCGCCGATGGTGTGGGTTAGGTCATAGTGGAAACTTCAGGATTCCCACAAAGGCGCCTCGTGAATACGATTTGACCATTCGGGGACATACACGTATTACCAAGGGTCAACCATTGGTCAACCCTCAATGTCATTTCATCCTGCGAAAGTTTATGCGAAAAAAGCGGTCCGTGAAAAAAGATAAGATTCTTTCCAGCAAGGTGGATGAGAAGCTCAAGAAGGCCGCGCAAGCAGCGCTGGAGAAATCTGAGTGGGACGGCGGGGAATCGGCATTTCTTCGGGAGTGCGCGAAGGCATTGGTTGAGCAGGTCGAGAACGGTGATGAGATCGCACAGCCCGTGCGCTTCCTGACCGTCAAGCAGCGCAAGGCGCTCGATGTGCTCGATTTCCAAAAAGGCCAGCAGGGGTAGCGATTCCATGCGCATAGAATCTCAGACCGGCACTGGCGCCGCAATATTCTGCCGGCACGTCGCGGCATCCCGGCTGTGAATAACTTTTAAAATGCGAAGCAAAAAAGTGACGGTGAGCGTTCCCTGGCGGCTCTGGGAGGCATACGAAAAACATTCCCGGGTGGTCGGCTATCGGGATGCCAAGCAGCTTATCGTCTGGAGTCCTCTCTATAGTCTTTCAAACAACAATCCCCACCACGTCACTGTTCCGATCGCGAAGGCGCCCCCAGAGGTGCAGGACGAGTACGTTAACGATGTCGTGGACAAATACGACCGCGGCGAATTCTCCCACAGCTCCTACCTGGAGCATGTCATCGAGGACGCGATGAAGAAGCTTGGCGTATCGCAGCCGAAGGACGTTGTGCTGGCTGTCATCCGTGATTGTCTCTCAAATCGCCCCAAAGGCTCAAAGAAGAAGGAAGAATGACCCGCATCATGCTCGACCTTGAAACTCTCGGGAACAATCCTGGGTGCGTGATCGTCGCCATTGGCGCCGTGAAGTTCGGTGACGGCAAGATCCTTGAGGAGTTCTACGAACGTGTGGACCCACAGAGCTGCGTGACCGCCGGCTTGCGTTTGGAGGTTGAAGCGGTGATGTGGTGGCTTGGCCAAGGAGACGATGCGCGAAAGGAAATCACAAAGCCAGGAATGGACCTGCGGGCGGCTCTCCAGTTCTTTGCCGCATGGATTGGACAGGTGCAGCCGAACGAAATCGAGGTCTGGGGGAACGGCGAGAACTTCGACAACGTAATCCTTGAGGCAGCCTACGACACATTGAAGATGCCGCGGCCATGGAAGTTCTCACGCGATCGATGCTACCGCACCGCGGTGAAGCTGTTCCCGGCCGCGCCGAAGATTGATGCCTTCCGTTCTGGCACGCATCACAACGCGCTGGAGGATGCGCGGAGCCAGGCGCTGCACCTCATGGCGATTTTGGCCAGGCTGGAAACAAATTAGGCGAACCCGCGCTCTAAATCGCCGTTGTCGGGCTGTAGGTGCCCGTAGTGCTTCTCTACCACCGCCACGCCGTCTCCGAGCCAGCGGGCCACCTTGTAGACGCTGACGCCGGCACTGACGAGCTGTGAGGCGAATGTGCGGCGCGCGTCATGGAAGGTGCATTTGATGGCCACCCATTTTACGCCTGCCTCCGCAGCATCCTTCTCGCCTTTCGAATTAACTGTGGCGATGTGCTTTTTGTAGGCGCGCTCGAAGTCGTATCGGTAGATGCTCTTGCCGGGCCTTACATCTGGCGCCAGCATGTAGGGCGTCCGGAGCCCGTAGGTGGCCAGGAAAGCCTTAAACGCTTTGGAGAGAGGGACTGAGCGCCGCTCGCGGTCCTTGGGCAGCCAGGTGGGCGTGGGGCCAATGTGAATGTGCCCGGTGCCGAGATCGAACCACTCTGGCCGCGCCTCGATCGCTTCGTGCTTCCGCATCCCGGCGTGGAATCCACAGAAGAGCACAAATTTAAGCGATTCGTCGGTGCATTGCTCAATCAAAAGCGCTACCTGGTCTTTGGTGATTGTGGAGCGACGGGCAGCCGGGCGCATTCGTCCCATCTTCACGCCATCGCATGGGTTTGACCGGATGCGGCCGCGTTCTATGAGTGATTTGTAGAAAGCCCGAATCCATCGAACGTAGGTCTGCCGCGTGTCCTCTTTGCAGGTTCTGGACTCGTACCACTGCTGCACGTCGGATTTCCGAACATCCAGCACCTTCATCTTTCCAGTCTGCTCGAAGAATAACGGGAGGATCGCCGAGCGAGCTTCTATTGATTGACGCGACAATCTATCGGCCTTCCTCTGGATTTCAAAATAGAGCGCAATCTCGGCCTCGTAGTTCGAAGTCTCCACCAATTTGGGGGCCTGGAGGAGCTTTGCAGCCTCGCGAACAGCTTCCGATTCGTCCTCGGTCCCCATCGATCTCCGAACTTGCTTCGTGCCGTCCCAATAGCGGAACATCCACACACGCCGGCCTGGGGGTCGATAGAGTCCTTTCAATTTTCGCGTGTGCTACTTTTGTGTGTGCTAATTGGTACCGAATTACAGCCTTCATACCCGATTTTATCTGTAAATCAACAGAGAAACAGGGTTCATGAGTTGCCTTGACACGGTAGGGGTCACAGGTTCGAACCCTGTACCGCGCACTCTGTAAAATGACCCTTCGCCGGATCTGGTGTGCTAGCTCTGGTGTGCTAATCGGCACTCAGCCGGCGTCACCAACTCCCCGCGATGCCAGGCATTGGCGCACCCGTCAGGATGTTTGTTCGGCACGCTGTATAGGCCACACCGCTGGCAAACGTAGCTCCAAACTGGCCCGTCTGTGACCGGGCATTCGCCGACGATGCGCAGAGTCGCCACGGCGCCGCACCTGCACCGCTCTGGCGGGTCGGTGAGGTCCAATGGGTCAGACAATCCCGCATTGCGCCGGCGTCGCCTCTTCCATGCGCTGGCCAAGCCTTCCGCACTTCGGGCACGATTGCTTTGGCAGGAATCGCGTCTCTCGCCATTCGGCGTGATGTTCGGACACCGGACAAGCGTCAGACGACGCCCGGTGGTCTCCATGTGGAAATCCGCAATGGACGCAGGTTGCGTTCAAATTGACGGGAAATCCGCCTTCGGTCCATGCTGCTATGTTTTCAGTGCTCATAAGATTTTAAGGAATTCAGCAGAGGGAAAAATCAGGCCCAAAGAACGATTCACCGCCCAGCTTCAGCGTCAGGCTGTAGAGCGGCATGCAGTCGCCTTTGCTCCAGGGCTCGCCGACGTGCAGACCGGTCTCGGTCAGGACTTCGATGCCGCCAACTGTGACCACTTCGTTCTCTTCGGTCGTCGTTCCTAGGTGATGGATGCCGATTTTAGCAGGCTGGGTTTCGTAGGTCATGGGGTTGGGTCTTTCGGGTATGCGAGCTTCAGTCGCGCAATCACGCCTTCCTGCGTGACCTTCAGCATCCGGCCGAGGTCGTTGGTTTCCCACTTCCACCAGATCCGCGGCGAGACTCCGCAGAGCTTCGCGGCTTCTGCCTGGGTGAGTCCAAGGCGGTCCCGTTCGCGTTTGATGTCGGCGGCAAAGGTAGATTTCTTGGGGCGTGGCATAATGGGTCTTGTAATCGCGACTGCGCCCGCCTGTCACGCGGGCGAATGTCGAGGCTACTTGGTGATGATGCAGATAGCGGTGCGGACGTTGGTGCCTTGGCCAGCAAAGGAGCCTTCCGGCAGGTCAATCCACTCCTCAGCCATCGGTTGCAGCTTCTCTTGCTGGCGCGGTCCGTTCGCGCAGATGGCAACGAGCCGGCCGCCAGGGTTCAGTTTGCCGCGCGCGTGAAGAATGTGGCGGATGTCGGCGCCGTTCTCAAAGGGCGGGTTCATCACGATCCGGTCAAAGGTTCCAAGGTCGCCGTTTGTCTCGAGGAAATCCTTGCCGACCCAAGTAGTCATGAGATGCGGCCAAGGTTCATCATGTGCCACCAACCGATTAGCCAGCTTGCAATTAATCTCCACGGCCACGCTCTCGCAATGTACGGGCAGCGCGCGCAGAAGGTTTCCAGTGCCAGCCGATGGCTCCAGCACACGCATTCCCGGCTGGATGTCGGCCAACTCGACCACTCGCCGCGCCAACTCGGGCGGCGTAGGGAAGAGTTGGGGTGCGCTCACGACCTGCACCCCAGCTTTCAAGCCTTCCTTGAGAGCCGTAAATACGTCATCATTTGGAGCGGGCTTCTTCTCGACCATCTGAACCACTGGTGCGACAGCTTCGGGCACAGACTCACCGACCGGAGCGACAGGATTCAACTTGCGCAGGGTTCCAATCTTTGGCGCGATCGGCAACGCTTCTGCCGGTGCTGGCTTGGTGTGCGTCTTGGAATCCGTGAGGAACACAGCCGCCAATCTGCTGCCCGCCGTGTCTCGGAACTTTGTGGCCGAGGTCATCACAACGCGCACACGGTGGGACTTCTCGCAAACTTCGGTGCCTTTGTAGTCGGTGTGCACCTTGGCATACTCGGCGCCGGTCATCTCGATTTGCGGCAGGTCCATCGTTTCGCCGCGGTGATACTTGTTCGCCACGACGACTGTTTTCGCCCGGTAGTTGCACAGTGGCAGCATGGAGGATGCGCTCTTGCGTTTGGCGCGCTCGACAGCGAAGCCTTGCTCGCCAAGCATCGCGGTTTCGTACGCCAGGCGGTTTTCGATGTGGGCAATCCAGCGGTTGGCCCGCTCGATACGGGTCGGGAAGGTTTGGAGCGCAACGGCTATAACCTCGTCAATGGTGCGTGTTGCGTAGAGGTTCGGGTAATCGTTCTTCAGTGCCGTGTAATCGCTGGGTAGTTGGTGGAAGTCGGGGCGGTCGCCTTCCTTGCGGGGCATGCAGAAGCCGGAGAGGTGGCTGCCGGCTACGCGGAGGGGGAATATATACTTGACTCACCAGCGATCTGGGTTACTTTGAGCCCATGACAACGACGAACGCCGCCTTTCCCGAGACGCTTCTTGAGGCTATCCGCTACTTCGCGGACGCCGATTTGTCCCTCGCGTTCATGGTCTCCATGCGCTGGCCCGATGGCGTTGTGAAGTGCCCTTCCTGCAACACGGATCGCGTGGGCTTTCTCGCCACTCGCCGCCTGTGGAAGTGCAAAGGTTGCTCTAAGCAATTCTCCGTTAAGGTTGGCACCATCTTTGAGGATTCTCCCCTTGGCTTGGACAGGTGGCTTCCCGCTGTCTGGTGCATCGTGAATGCAAAGAACGGTATCAGTTCTTGCGAGCTGGCCCGCGCCCTTGGTGTCACCCAAAAAACCGCTTGGTTCATGCTTCACCGCATCCGGTTGGCTATGTCGGGAGGCTCGATCCTCAAGGAAAAGCTCTCTGGCCAAGTTGAGGCGGATGAAACCTTTGTCGGCGGCAAGTCGGAGTTCATGCACAAGAACGTCAAGAAAGCGCGTGGCATCACCCCTGGTAACGGCATGGTTGCCAAGACGGCAGTTGCTGGGGTTCTTGAGCGCAATTCCGAGGACAAGGTTTCCCGCGTGTTCGCCGAGGTGCTCCCCAAGATGCCCACGAAGAAAGCTGTTATGAAGCTCATCACGGAGAACGTGGAAGAGGGCGCTCAAATCAGCACTGACATTGCTTCCGTGTATCAGGACTTGCGGCAGAAGTTCGTCCATGAGGTTGTCGATCATGCCGTCGAATACGTTCGCGGGAACGTCCACACCAACGGCCTTGAGAACTTCTGGTCCCTTCTCAAGCGTGCGCTCAAAGGCACCTACATTTCCGTAGAGCCTTGCCACCTCTTTCGCTATGTCGCCGAGCAAGTCTTTCGTTTCAACGAGCGGAAGGATGAGAATGGCGACTCTGGCCGTTTTGTGACTGCCATGGCGCAAGTCTTTGGCAAGCGCCTGACCTACAAGGCGCTGATTGGTGGTGATGAACTTCACCCGGCGATTGCGGCGTAAGCAGCCCGGCAGAGGCATACAAACCCAAAGACGATATGAACTCAGGAACTCCACCGAAGAAACCCTCACCATCAGAGGCCAGGATGCGAAAGGCCATGAAGCAAATTCTAAAGGTTCCAAAGGAGGAAATTCTTCGGCGAGAAGCTGAGTATAGATCAATTCGATCATCTAAGGAGAGTGATGGCCGCTGAGAACCAAGAGGACGGTGGCGATGGCGATTCCAAAGCCGATTCCGATGCCCATGCAAAAGGAGTAAAGCGCAAGGGTATAACGGCCATTATTGGGGGTGCCATATACGCTTTGGCGTGGGCCGCCCGTGATGCCCTCATAAATTTTTGCAGCTCTAGACCCGAAATCCTTTACTTCGTCTGCATCGGTCTTTGCGCGTTGATGCTTTGGGGCACTCATAAACTAGTCTCCCACATCAAAAATGCACCTGAGAACGCTAGCGCGCCAGAACAACAAAAGCCCATGAACGAACCTACCCACAATATCAATATATCCAGCACTAACCAGAGCGGCGGGTTTACGGGAGTGAACCAAGGGACGGTAAATTTAGCGCCGCAACCTATAACCCTCTCGGAATCCAACACCGCATTGCTGGGAGGTCTCCTTTCAAAAGCTCCAAAGTTCCCCCTCAAGGTTTCACAATACCAAGATCCCGCTTCGGCGGCTCTCGCGCAGCAGATCGTTCCTTTACTGTCAGGACGGATCAGCTCGCGCTCTTTTGATGGGGTAGTAAGCCCACCGCAAGAACCCGGCATAACGATAAGGTTTGGAGACCCAAAATTAGCAAACGCAGCATCGGAATTGGTGGAGATATTCCAGAGGAGTGGTCTTCCGTCGCGACAAGTCAGAGCAGGAAATGAGGAACTATCGATCTTCATAAACGGAAAGGGGTATTGAACGTTCCGAAAGAGGAAATTCGTCAGCTATAGGCTGAGTATCGAGAGTCAAGATCGGCACAAAAGAAACAAAACTAATTCAATTAAGATCGAGATGGATTTATCTAAACGTAAAGAGATTCAAGACGCCCTAATGGCAAAAGGAGCAACACGGGTGTGTGCCAGATGCGGGCACAATGCATTCAGTATTGCAGAGCAGTATGGAACGATTTCCCTTCAGGATGATTTCAAAAGCTTGATGCTGGGTGGCCCAATGATCCCCTGTGCGGTCGTCGTTTGTAATCAGTGTGGTCATGTCGAAATGCACGCGCTAGGAGCACTTGGTGTTACTCTCCCTGAAGGGGTCTCATTAACAACTCCTCCACCTTCTCCAGAAAGGAGCGCAAAGTGAATGGTCCCACCGACACGCCAGAAGCTAAATTTACCGATGCCGTCGGTCCTCACCTTATCGAGAATGCCAGATATCATGTTAATCTTGAACAGGAGGTTATCATTATCACTGGAGATAAATTGGAACTCTGCCTCCGCAAGCACATTGGATGCGTGGCCGCTCGCGGACAATGGATCACCCCCGCCTCGCTTTTCATCACATTCATCGCCACCATGTCTGCCAGCACTTTTCACGATGCCCTCGGAATGAAGGCCAACGTGTGGGAGGCTATTTTTGTCATTCTCGCCTGCGCTTCTGGCATTTGGCTGGCGATCTCTATTGTCCACATATTCCGATTCCGGACCTCCCTGGAGGCTCTTGTTAAGGAGATTAAGAAGATCTCCGATGTTCTGAGCAATCAGCAGAACCAAACGCACGCAAAGCCAGCTATCCCTAAAATTCATAACTCGGCCTCCTCAATTTGATTGGTGAGGCAAGTATATAATCCCCACGCGGAGAGCCGTTTGCATCTGCACTTCGCCCGTGAGCGTGGTGATGCCCTGCCATGCCTTCAGTAGCGTTTCGGCTTCGCCGCGCTCGCGCTCCTGTTTCCGCTTGTCGGCCTCCAAACCCTTGATGCGGCGAGCACGCACCGCGGGGGTCTCCTTGTATTTCGCGGCGCGCAGTGCGCCAGCAGCGCGCGAGGTCCAATACTTTGATGTCTCCCAAAGATCCACCGCACGGCGCATACCGGTTTCAATCTTCTCGGCATCCTTGCGTGCGCGGCGTTCGCTGTGGTGGCCAACAAGAATCGGTTGACCAAGTGGGATGTTGTCAGCAATGGCCGATACAGCAGAGCGGGCGCGGTTCGCGTCCTCCATGCGCCTCTCTCCGTAGCCTTCGAAGCGTTCGGCGCGGATCTCGGCACGGTCCACGAGGCTCTTGTCTTCGTCGCCAATCTCGCCACACAACTCCATAAGGAGGTCGGCGCGCTCAGGCGTCCACATCGGGGCAACGAAGAGTTCTTGCTTCGGCGCCCAGGAGAATCCAGCAGCTTTCACGCGGGCGTATTCACCAGCGCTCAAGCGCGAGAATGGATACAGGCGGCATTTGTTGTCGTCAGGCGAATAGGTCGCCGTGCCGAGGTAGTTGGCTTCAGTCTCATTTTTCATTTTGCGGTGTCTTTCGGTTTGGTGTTTCTTCTGCTCATCGGGATTCATTTCCCGGTGTCGCCCGTCGGTGATGTTCTAAGCATCCCGGCGGGTCTTTTGTTGTTCGGAGATTCGCACTCAGTGCGAGCGCTTGCAAGTAAATAATATCGCAATTAGTGCGAACTATTCAAAAAGACTTCGAAGCAAGGAAATATAAGCCTTCGCGAGCCATTGTGTAATTGACGAAAGGGAGCAAAAGTGCCAATATGAACACTGTCGGAAGTGAAGCTCTGACGCGATGCAATCAACCTCTTCCATCCTGCACACACCGCGACTCTTTTACGGCACATGGTCAGCCGTTAGCTTCACCGTGGATGTGTGCAGGATTGAGGGTGTTGGCGGATGAGCTACGGCCCGCGCTGGAAAGCGAAGACGATGCGCGCCTGTCAACTCAGGGGCGCCAAGCGCGCCGTGATGGGTGCGCTGCTGATTCTTTGCGACTGGCGCGGGCGAGTGAGCAAGCCATACCACGAGATAGCCGAGATTGCGGGGATCTCCGCACGCCATTGCTTCGCCCACCTGCATGATCTGATAGACGCGCACTACGTCCTATTGCTCCACCGCGGCCAGGGCCGGCGACCGAGCATGTTTCAGGTCGTTCCGGCCGACCAAATTAGCGGCGCGTAGCTGTGCAGTCTGAGGGTCACAGCTACGAAAACCGTAGCTGTGCAATTTCTCTACGTAGTCGTCTCTGTAAATCGCTGACAACTCGTAGTACAGAACAAACGCGTCTCGCGCGGGCTCAGTACAAAGCGAGCGGAGCGAGTGCACCCAAAGAGGCTGGGGAGCGGAGCGAATCCCGCTCCTAATCTGTACCTGCTCATCCGAACACTTTCCGCGTGACAGCAAGTACAGCCGGTGGTATAGGCGTGACCATGCCGACCACAACCCGTAGCGTCATGCGCAAGCCGCTCATCAAGCCGGCGAACGTCGGCAAACTTCACGAGGATCTGGGAGTTCCCAAGGGTGAGCCCATCCCTGCGGCAAAGTTGGCAGCCGCCAAGAAGACAGCCGGACCGGCGGAAAAGAAGCGTATCCAGTTCGCACAAAACGCGCGCAGCTGGTTCCACCACTAACCAGGCGCAATGGTTGCCGACATCACAGCGCATCCGAAGCGGGGAGTTGGAAGGCCAAGCGATTACACACCCGAACTCGGCGAGATTGTCTGCGAGACCATTTCAGCCGGCGGAACTCTTGAGGAAGCCGCAAAAGCTGCTGGCATCGGCACTTCGACCATTCAGAAATGGGCTGCGAGACACACACAATTTAGAACTGACCTCGCGCAGGCGCGCGTTGAGTGGGCCGAGGCCAAGGTTGATAAGTGCACCAAGCTTGCCGAGGAAGAGCCGCGGATGATTCGCAGTGAGGACGGGAGCGCGCGCGTAGATCCCGGGTGGGTGCAACACATCACGAGCCAACTCAACTGGATAAAGTGGGTTGCATCCAAGCGAGACTCTGCGCGGTATGGCGACAAATCCGAGGTGAAGGTTTCCGGCACGATCGAGCATCGGCACACGTTGACGGAGGACCGGCGAAAGCTGCTCATGGAACGGCGCCGGCTTGCGCTCGATGTCACGCCAGGACATGGTGCCGAGGTGGTGCAGAATCTTTTGCCGAGCGGCGAGGAGGGCGCGGAATGACGGCTCCAAGGGCTTACCAACATACAAGGAGAGATCATATAAAGTCGCCTCGTAAGTGCTTGGTAATCAGTGGTCTGCTCTCACTTTTGGAGTCACCTGTGTATCTCAAACTCGCGAATGCTGTATTTAGGCTGGTTCCACGGCTGTTCCACAACGAGGAATTTTGCGTGGTCGCCAAGATTGGCGGCAAATAAACCATGCCAGCGACCACACCAATTTCCGACCTTGAGACATCGCCGATGTACTTTGCCGAGGAGGTGCTCGGCATTCCATTATACCCGTGGCAAGACCAAGTCCTGTCGTGGTTCGAGGCGGCGCCGCTGAAGCGCGTGAAGGGCACACTCTGCACACCAAACGGTGCGGGTAAGTCCGAGCGTGTGGTGGCATCGCTGGCCCTCTGGTGGCTTGCCATTCACCCGCAAGGCAAGGTCGTGGTGACGTCGAAGTCTGGCCTTCAGCTCGACACTCAGGTAATGCCAGCCATCACCCGGCACCGCGCGAAGTTTGAGGGCTGGAAGTTCATCGAGCGATATATTGAAACGCCCACGGGTGGCATGGGGATCTTCTTCACCACAGACGAGCCAGGCCGGGCGGAAGGGCACCACCCGAGAGGAGACGTCAAAGACGGTCCTGTGCTCATCATCGTGGACGAGGCCAAGAGCGTTCCAGAGGAAATCTTCGACGCCCTCGACAAGTGCAGCTACCAGGCAATCCTCTACGTCAGTTCCCCCGGCTACATGCACGGAACCTTCTGGGAGTCGCATTCCCGGCCAGAGCTTGGCTTCAATCGTCTCAAGGTGGGGCTTGCTGAATGCCCGCACATATCGCCGGAAAAGATTCGGGACATCACGACGAAACACGGCCCGCGTCACCCCTTCACTCTCTCCACCCTGCACGGCGAATTCATGCTGGACGGAGCGGAATCGCGCTTTGACTTCGACGGCCTCGAACACCTCCAGCGCATCGCCGAGAACACGCACGACAACGCACGCCGCGGGGTTATCAGCGAGCACGGCGGGACGTTTACTTTCATGCCGGACCCTCGGGGCTGGGCGTGGATCTCAGAGCCACCGGCGGAAGGCATGGCCTACCTGGCGTTCGCCGACTCGATGAAAGGCGAACAATCGGCCGGTGGGAAGCATCGAGACACCCACGCATGCGGGATCTTGCGGCAAGACTACCTCGACGGGAGCAAGACTCATCACCCTGTCGAACTCGTGGCCGCCATCTACGTCGATGACAAGGACGCTTTCAGTGGCGCGGCCTGCCGGTGGGAACTATCGGTCCTGGCGCATCGTCTCTTGCTGCTGGCAGGCTACTACGGCAATTGCACCATCGTTCCAGAGGAAAACAACTACGGCGGCGTTCTCATCAAGGAACTGTTGGACCTTGGCGCCGATGTCTGGCAGCGCGAGGACATGGACCACGAGCGGGGCGGAAAGCGGACGCTGAAGAAGTACGGCTACCAGACCAACAGCAAGACCAAGCGCTATTGGGTCGAAGAGATGGCAAAGGCGATACTGGAGGGGAGTTTCATCTGCCGGTTCAAGCCTGCGGTTGCCCAGCTCGCGGCGTTCATCCAGAACGAAGACGGCACCTGTGAGGCTCGCCCAGGAGCATTCGATGACTTCGTGGCAGGAATGGCCATTGGGCTGACCGTGGGTGCCTACAAACGCATGGGCGGTCCGAAGGTGTGGGATGGCGGGCATTACGGCTATGGCGGCAATCGTCGCGCAAAGAGCACAATCAACAAGGCGGTATCATGAGCGCAACCCCCACCATCCGAACGCGCCGTTGCACGGTCTGCAGCCAGCACTTGCCGGAAGATACTGAGCATTTCGCCTCGGACCACGGTGGATTCGCCGCCTGCTGCCGGACGTGTCGGTCTGCGCAGCGCCGGGCTCAACGTCAACGGAGCGACCGCAGGCCCGAGTATAGCGGCGTCTGCGGCACGCGTGAAGCCGTGGCCCAAGCTCACCGCCGGATGGACCTGCAGGCTTTCAACTGGCTCAGGAGGTTGTCGTGAGCGTCCATGTCATTCCCCTCAACGATTGGCGCGAGCACGAGGAGAACGAAGCCTGCTGGTGCCAACCTCGATTTGATGAAGGCGTGTTCGTTCACAACGCCGCCGACCACCGGGAAATTATCGAAGTTCTCACCCATGAAGCGGCGAGCGATGACCAGCATTGGCAAGTTGTGAAGGCTGCCCCATGAACGACCCCGAGAAAATCCTCCTGCTCGAAACGCTGGAAAGCCTGCATGCGGCTGTCTCGTCATCGGCTGAAGTCGTCGGCGAGATCCTTGACGCGCAAGACCGTCGAATCATGGACATGACGGAGCACCTTGATACAGCGGAGGAGAAGATTGAAACCCTACGGAGGTTGCTGAAATGACACGGCTACCCGACGGCTCCGCATTCTTCGTAGCCGAGGTTGAACCGCTCCTCGGTCCCATGCCGAATCCAATCCACTGGAACCCCGGCAACAAGGTTGTGCAGGACCATCGCACGGGAGAAATCATCCAGCCCGAGACGGATATTGAGCGGGCAAGGCGCGGGCTGCCTGTGCCGTGGACGCCAGAGCTTGCGGAAACTGAGTGCCGACAACCTGAGATTTCATGAGCCACACCATTGGAATCCGCAATGCCCGCACACACTGCGGCGGCAAGGTCTACTACGCTTCTCGGAAAGACGCACAGACCATGGCGAACGTCCAGACCGGCAAGCGTCACCCTCGAAAGAATCGGCAGCGCCATGGGCGACCGGAGTTTCTTCGCGTGTATCACTGCGACCGCTGCAACGGCTGGCATCTCACAAAGCGGGAGGATTGGGACGAATGACCGGCGCCGACCTCTGCCGAGAACACGCCACGACCATCTCAGGCGTGGCGAACACATACGACCCGGGGGAGCGGCTCATCACGTTGCGCCCGCACGTCTACCGCGGCGCGACATCTGCAACACTCACGCTGGCTGCGCACGAAGCAGGCCACGCGCTCCAGCACAGGGCGATTGGCTGGCTCGTTCCGGCCGCACGTTGGCTGCTGCTGGGTCGTCTGCTGCTCGAATGGGACGCGAGCCGGCGGGCGCGCACGATTCTGCGCGCACTGGACGTGGAGCCCGACGAGCAGGCGCTTCGTGATTCCTGGCGCTCGTATGCTGCGCCTGCCGTGTGGCAGACCGGGGCGATGGTTGGGCTGTTCGCTTTTGCTCTCTACCTCAAACGCTGAAATCTATGAACGCCACCACCGAACAAACCGTATTCACCAAAGAGCAGATCACGCCGGATGTCCTCCGCGCCATTGAAAGCGAAAATAAGTCCGCGCTCTACAAGTGGTTTTTACCGCAAGCGCAGACGGCAACTGCTACGGCATCAGCCTCGCCACAACTCAGCGTGTTCTCTGCGTGCATCTCGCGAGTGTCGCCGAGCGGTGAGTATGTCGAGTTCGCCCTCGACAACGGCCAGCACTGGATGCCGGTAAGCGCCATTGAGGGAATCGAGATTCTTTCCTGACTTGTGGGTGGGTAAGCCGTGAGTGCCATGCGCTCCGATGACGGACTGTTGTCGGCTTCCAGAACTCTCCGCGCCGAGTTCTCGCCAACCACGGCGGCGCGGTTCAAATATTTCTCTTGCTTCTGACCATTGGCGGCGCGCACACGGCGCGACATGGCAAACGAAACCGGAGGCGCAAGCCCCGATACGACCACCGTGGCACCTGCAGAAACGCAGGCAGCCGAAACGACACCGCAGAACGCAGCGCCGCTGACCGCAGAAGCGCAGCACGACGAACTGGCGAACCTGTTGGCTGACCCCAACTGGAAGCCGGAAACGAAGGCTGAAGCGACCGAGACAGCGGCCGCAGAGACGGTAGCTGCCGAGACTCCCGCTGGAGAAACACCGCCGGAGACAGAGCAGCCCGCGACTGAGACTACGCCCGCGGAGACAGTGACAGAGCAGGAGGAACCGGAGGAAGAGACGAAAACTCAACGCTTCCGGTTCAGCGACCCAGCCGACAGGAAATTTGCAGTGCTTCGCAAGGAGGGCGTTGCCCCCGAAGAAGCCGCGCGCATCGCCTATGGTCTGGGAGTTCAGCAGACGCAGCAGACCGAGACGGAAGCCGCCGACCCACTGGCTGCTCTTCAAACGGAGCTGGCCGAGGTGGACGCGAAGCTTGAAGCCGCTGGCGCAAACGAGGGCGTAATCGACAAAGACACGATTGCGCTCATTCAGAAGCGCAGCGACCTCGCAGCGGACATCAAGACGCAGCAGGCGATGCGGCAGCGCGACCAACGCGACGCAGTATCCAGGGAGGAGGCTCAGGCGGCGCAAGCCCGTGAGTCTCAGCAGGAAGTGGCATCCAAGGCCACCGAACGCTTCCCAATGCTCGCCGACGCCAAGAGCCCGCTGCGGATTGAAACCGATAAGCTGATTGTCCGACTCAAAGGCTCCGCGCTGATGAGTGAGCAGGATGCTCCGGTTCAAATCGCCGAGATGGCCGCGCTGAGCGTCGCGAAAGCCAATGCCGCCGCGAACAAGACCAGCGTCGCCGTCGAACTGGCGAAGCTGGACAAGAGCATTTCCGCTGCTGCCGCACCTGCCACCACTGCACCGCCCGTCGTTCCGCCAAAGCCACAGCCTCCGGCCGCAAAAATCGTTGCCCGTCCCGGCGCGCAAACCACGCAGAAGCCGGACCAACCCGCCACTGAGGTGGATAAGTTCAAGCAAGTGCTGTCCGACCCACGGGCCGAACACGAACGGCTGAACGCCCTCCTCTACGGCACCTAAACCAACCGCAATTCTCTCAACTCCATTTCACTTCCATGAATCCAAAATATCGTCAGTTCCTTCTCCCGATCGCGCTTCTAGCTGCGGTCCTAGTTCACCCGGTGTTCGCGCTGGGCCTGCTGCTTTCCAGCGGCGCTGCGTTCGGCACGTCCTACACCATCATGAATCCCCAGACGGCGACGGGTATCGTCGCCCTGGCTCCCAACGACCGCGAACAGGCGTGGGCGAAGAAAATCATCCTCGGTGCGTTCAATGCCAACGTCTTCTCGGAGTCCATGATTGGCACGCCCGGCAGTGGTAAGGCGTTCATCGACTACACGGACACCCGGCGCATTCGCGGCAACAAAATCACGCTGACCAACGTCTACCAGCTCGGCGGTGAGGGTGCGCAGGGTGAGACCCAGCGCAACGGTCAGGAAGAGCAGATTGCTCCGCAGGAGCAGTCGCTCACCGTCGGTCGCCAGTGGTATGGCATGGGCGTGACCACGGTCGCGCAGGCGGAGACCATCGTCGGCAGCGAGTGGGACAACCTCAACAGCCCGCTCCTCGAACAGCGTGTTGGCCTCAAGAAGAGCAACGACATGCAGATGGCGTTGCGCGAGGGTGCGACCAGCGACAACCGTATCTATCCGAACGGCAAGACGCTGGCGACGCTGAAGAGCGCCGACACGTTCCAGACCTCGGTCATCACCAAGGGCTCGACCACGCTCTCTGGCTTGGGCGCAGTCTCGACGAACCTCGTCAAGGACCCGAAGCGCGGAAACGTCGAAGGCTACGTCTTCGCCGGCCCGCTCGATGCGTTCACCTCGCTCTACCAGGACCCCACGTATCAAAGCGTGATTTCCCGGGCGGGCGGCATGGGCTCGGATAACCCGATTCTCAACGGCAAGTTCTCCGACTGGAACGGCAACCTCATCTATCCCTTGCAGATCCGCAACCGCGGCGGCAAGGGCAGCGTGGGCTCGCCGCTCCTGCGCCGGGCGTTCCTCGGCGTGGCCATTGCCGATGCGGACACGGGCGTCAACTCGGGCGTCATCACCGGCGGCGGCGTCGGCACGGCCTCGGGCTACAAGTACTTCGAGCACTTCTCGGGCTACGCCTACAAACTGACCAGTGGGCTGTTCCCCGACTCCGCCGGCGCCACCGCGCAGGCGGGTTCGACGCTGACTGGTGACGGTTCAGGCCCGTGGTATGTGGCGATGATCGACAAGACCACCGGCAAGTATGCGCTGTTCAGCTACACCGGCAACACCGGCACGACGCTGACCGGCGTGAAGCGCCTGGGCTCATCGGCCACGAGCAATATGGTCACGACCCTGACCGGCAGCACGCTCATGACCTACAGCGCGGCGGCTTACAATGCCTCGTCTGTGCCGTTCACCACGGCG
>Ga0068857_100001692_pt1 | contig 17733 bp, 19 predicted proteins | sample KBSCornC72_FD_66591 | JGI IMG/M metagenome (GOLD analysis project Ga0068857, IMG submission 66591) | Corn rhizosphere microbial communities from Kellogg Biological Station, Michigan, USA - KBS Corn C7-2 | ecosystem: Host-associated > Plants > Roots > Rhizosphere > Soil ...
ATCGCGCCCATGCTGCCCGGCGGCCGCGTTTCCGCCACAGAGAACGGTGAGACACGCCCAGAAGATGCCGGCCGATACGAACGATCGGTACCGACGCCTGCCGCGATTGGCCGCGCGGCTGTACTGCATGAAGAAGACCCCTTGATGAAGCGCGCACACTGCGTGCGCCTATCAGGCATCGTCAACTCAGCACGGCCGAGGATCCACCGGCAGGGTGAACCCGTGTGACCCGTTCGGGCCACATCCCTCGCCTTGCGGAGTTCAGTCTCGCCGCGTCTCGCGGGCCGGTGAGGTCTCCGCCGGAGCCGTTCCTGCTGGACGCGAGAGCTCGGTGGGCGCGGGCGCCTCGCCCCCGGTGGTGATGCCCTCCTTGAACTCCCGCATGCCGGTCCCCAACGACCGAGCGATCTCGGGGATCCGCTTGGCACCGAACATCAGGAGCAGGATGAACGCCACGATGACCAACTCAAATGGGCCGATATTTGGCATGTGGCAATCCTAACATGCGGCCTCCGCGGGGGGAAGGTCCCGCCGCGATTGCCCTCCAACGAATCGGAACCCCAGCGGCTGGATCTCGCCGGCCTCCATCGCGGCCCGCTCCTGTGCCTCGGTCACCCCGACCAGATCGGGATAGAGGTAGGCGCTCCACTCGAAGAAGCGCTCATCGAACCGGCCCCTCAGCGCCGCCAGCAACGCGGAGGACGGGTGCATGCGTTCCTCCCTGCCCCACCGCTGGAAGTCCTCGGCGGCTCCCAGCGGCTCTCCCCTCTCAGCCCTGTCCTTCGCCGGAGCGCAGCGCCGGTGCAACCAGCTGCCGTGACCGGGCTTTGGTGGCAGCCGATCCAGACACCACGCAGCGGTGGCGTCATCGAATCTGTCCCACGCGAACTCGACCACGATCAGCGACCCGTCCGCCGCCAGCAGGCGGACGAGCTTGGCGACGGCACCGGACAGATCGCTGATGTGATGCAACGACAGGATCGCCACAATCGCCGCGAACGGGCCCTCATCGTCAAAAGCGTCCAGGGTGACCGGCGCGAACAACGGCCCCCGAGGCGCCCGCGGATCGACGCCCCGAACCGCGTATCGCGATGCTGCCAGCCGCCGCGTCAACCACCCGTCTCCGCACCCAACCTCCAGGATCGGACCCGGTGGCGCGGGCAGGAATCGCTCGACGAAGGCGACGACGCCGTTCCGCCACGCGTCAGCTCCGACCTTCTCCATTCGGGTCAGTCTCTCGCATCTACAACGGCGCGGAGCGATCGGTCGTGCATCCGAGGGCGGCGGTGGCGCGTAATCCCCGGGTAGATGCGCGAAGATGTCCGCGACGTGAACGGCCTCGTCTCGTCCATGGTCGGCGATCAAGCCATCGCGCACGCGTTCTGGCTGCGCTCGCCGGGCAGCGGGGAGATCCGGCCGGTCATGCTGCCCGAGCCGGGACGCGACGACGTGGTGGTGCGCACGCTGCGGTCGGGCGTCAGCCGGGGCACGGAGACGCTGGTGTTCCGGGGCGGCGTGCCGGCGGATCAGTACGCGGCCATGCGGGCACCATTCCAGGACGGGGACTTCCCGGGGCCGGTCAAGTACGGCTATCTGAACGTCGGCGCCGTGGAACATGGACCGCCCGAGCTCCGCGGCCGCACCGTCTTCTGCCTCTACCCGCACCAGACCGCCTACGTCGTTCCGGCCGGCGCGGTGAGCGTCGTGCCCGAGGGCGTGCCGCCCGCTCGAGCCGTGCTGGCGGGCACCGTCGAGACGGCCGTCAACGCCCTCTGGGACGCCGGCCCGCTGATCGGCGACCGGGTCGCGGTGGTCGGCGCCGGGATGGTCGGCTGCTGTGTCGCCCGCCTGCTGAGCCGGTTCCCGGCCGCGCAGGTGACGCTGGTGGACGTCGATCCCGGCCGCGCCGGCGTCGCAGCCGCCCTCGACGTCGACTTCGCGCGGCCGGCCGAAGCCGCCGGCGGCCGCGACCTCGTCGTGCACACCAGCGCGACGTCCGCAGGGCTCCAGCGGTCGCTCGACCTGCTCGCGCCCGAGGGCACCGTCATCGACCTCAGCTGGTACGGCGACACCGACGTGCGGCTGTCGCTGGGCGGAGCGTTTCACGCCGGCCGCCTCGGGATTCGCTCGAGCCAGGTCGGGACCCTGTCCCCGGCCCGCAGCGCGCGCCGCACGACGGCCGACCGGCTGGCGCTGGCGCTCGACCTGTTGCGCGACCCCGCCTTCGACGCGCTCGTCACCGGGGAGTCGCGCTTCCATGAGCTACCCGACGTGATGGCGCGGTTGGCCGCGGGGAGCCTGCCGGCAATCTGCCACACGATCACCTACGACGAGGTGTAGACCGTGTTCAGCGTGACCGTCCGCGATCACATGATGATCGCCCACAGCTTCACCGGCGAGGTGTTCGGGCCAGGGCAGCGGCTCCACGGCGCGACCTACGTGATCGACGCCACCTTTCGGCGCGCGACGCTCGATGAGGACGGCATTGTGGTCGACATCGGCCGAGCGGCCGAGCAGCTGCACGCCGTGGTCACCGACCTGAGCTACCGCAACCTCGACGACGAGCCGGCCTTCGCGGGCACCAACACCACGACGGAGGCGCTCGCCCGCGTGATCGCGGATCGGCTCGCCGAGCGCGTGCAGGCCGGCGGGCTGGGCGACGCCGCGCGCCAGCTGGACGGGTTGGTCGTCACGCTGCACGAGTCGCACGTGGCCTGGGCGAGCTACGAGCGAGCGCTGTGACGGAGGTGCACGTCGTCGTCCCCGACGGCATCGACGATCCGGCCCGGCCCAGCGGCGGCAACACGTACGACCGCCGGGTCTGCCGCGGGCTGGCGGCGACCGGCTGGTCGGTGCGCGTGCACACGGTGGCCGGTGCATGGCCGCGGGCCGACGAAACCGCCTCCGCCGCTCTCGCCGGCGTCGTCCGGCGGATCCCCGACGGCGCCGTGGTGCTGCTCGACGGGCTGGTCGCCTCGACCGCACCGGAGGTGCTGGTGCCGCAGGCGGGCCGACTGCGGCTGGTCGCGCTCGTGCACATGCCGCTGGGCCATGACACGGCGGACGGCGGCGCCCGGGCGCGCGAGGGCGCGGTGCTCTCGGCCGCCGCGGCCGTGGTGACAACCAGTGGCTGGGCCAGGCAGGCGCTGATCGGCCTGTACTCGCTGGCCGTCGACCGGGTGCACGTCGCCGAGCCGGGCGTCGATGCCGCCGGACTGGCACCGGGAACCGCGACCGGCGGGGCACTGCTCTGCGTCGGGTCGGTGATCCCGGGTAAGGGCCACGATGTGCTGCTCGACGCGCTGGCGACGATCACCGACCTGTCCTGGCAGTGCCTGTGCATCGGCCGATTGGACGGCGACCCGGCCTTCACCGAGGTCGTCGGTCGCCGCGTCCAGAACGACGGGCTGGGCGGCCGGGTGCGGCTTTCGGGCCCGTGCACCGGCGCCGAGCTCGACCGAAGCTACGCCGCCGCCGACCTGTTGGTGCTGGCGTCGCGCGGCGAGACGTATGGCATGGTCGTCACCGAGGCGCTTGCCCGGGGACTGCCGGTCGTGGCGACCGAGGTGGGCGGGGTGCCTGAGGCGCTCGGTCACGGCGCCAGCGGTACGCGGCCGGGGCTGCTCGTCCCGCCCGGCGACCCCGCGGCGCTGGCCGCCGCGCTCCGGGCCTGGCTCGGCGACGCCGACCTGCGACTCGCCTGGCGCGGGGCCGCACGCGAGCGGCGGGCCTCACTCCGCGGCTGGCCGACCACCACCTCGCTCCTCGCAGACGTCCTGGCACGAGCGGCACGATGACCGGCGAGGGTATCCGGGTCAGCTCCGAATGGCTCGACCTCCGTGAGCCCGCCGACGCCGCGGCCCGGGCGCCTGACCTGGTCGAGCACCTTCGGCGGCAGCTCCCGGCAACCGGCCGCCGGCTGATCCACGACCTCGGCTGCGGCACCGGCGCGATGGGCCGCTGGCTCGCGCCGCTGCTGCCCGGGCCGCAGCACTGGGTCGTCCACGATCGTGACGCCGACCTGCTGCGGGCCGCGGCCGCCCACCCGCCCGCCGCAGCCGCCGACGGGGCCACGGTCGGTGTCGAGACGCAGCTGTCCGACATCACCCGGCTGCCCCCCGACGAGCTCGGCGGCGCCAGCCTGATCGCCGCCTCCGCGCTGCTCGACCTGATGACCCGTGATCAGCTGGCCGGGCTGGCCGACGCCTGCGCGCGAGCCGGATGCCCGGTGCTGCTGACGCTGTCGGTCGTCGGTCGCGTCGACCTTGCTCCCGCGCACCCGCTTGACCGCCGCGTGGCGGCGGCCTTCGACGCGCACCAGCGCCGGCTGACGGTTGGCGGCCGCCTGCTCGGCCCGGATGCCGTCCCGGCCGCCGTCGAAGAGTTCCGGCGGCTGGGGGCCGAGGTGCTGGTGCGGCCGAGCCCCTGGCGGCTGGGCGCGGGCCAGGCCGGCCTGGCGGCGGAGTGGCTCGCCGGCTGGATCGGCGCCGCATGCGAGCAGCAGGCAGAGCTGGCGGCCGAGGCCGACGCGTATGCACGCCGGCGTCTGGCGCAGGCACGAGCTGGGCAGCTGGCGGTCACCGTGGGCCACGCCGACCTGCTGGTCATGCCATGAGGACCCACGTACCCGATGAAACCGGGCGGCGCGCTCTCACGTACCGCTGGACGTAGGCGCTCGGCGCGTGCCGGGCGGCGCGACCGCTTGGGAGGACTCTCGAGCAGATCGGGAACAGCATGAACCGAACCGTGTGGGCGTGGCTGCGCCCGGCGGCGGCAGTGGCAACGCTCGCCGTCGTCGTCTGGCGCCTCGGCGCCGGGCCGTTTCGGGACGGTGTTCACGCGGTGGACGGCCAGGCGCTGGTGGCGGCGGCGGGGATCGGCGCGCTGACCACCGTCTGCTGTGCGTGGCGGTGGACGATCGTGGCCCGTGGCCTGGGCGTCGACCTGCCGCTGCCCTCTGCCGTGGCGGCGTACTACCGGTCAATGTTCCTCAACCTGACGCTCCCCGGCGGGGTCGTCGGAGACGTTCACCGCGGCGTCAGCCACGGGCGGGACGTGCACGATGTCGGTCGCGGTCTGCGGGCCGTCGCATGGGAGCGCACCGCGGGACAGGTCGTGCAGATCGTGCTGACGGTCGTCGTCCTGCTCGCCCTGCCGTCGCCGGTGCAACCGGCCATGCCACTGGCGGTGCTGGCGGTGCTGGCGGTGGTCGCGGTGGTGATCGGCATCGCTGTCGCATGTCGAACTCAAACCGGCCGCCGCGGCTCGCGGTGGGCGCGGGTGCGGAGCGCTGTGGCCGGCGACGTCCGCGACGGCCTGCTGGCGCGGAAGGCGCTGCCCGCCATCGCGCTCGCGTCGGCGGTGGTCGTCCTCGGCCATGCGGTTACCTTCCTGATCGCCGCCCGCACCGCGGGCGCCACCGCGCCAGCGTCCCGGATGCTGCCGCTGGCGATGCTCGCGATGCTGGCCATGGTGCTGCCCAGCGTCGCCGGGTGGGGGCCGCGCGAGGGCGGGACGGCGTGGGCATTCGGAGCGGCCGGACTGGGAGCAGAACAGGGCGTCGCCACCGCCGTCGTGTACGGCGTGATGGTGCTCGTCGCCAGCCTGCCGGGCGCGCTTGTCCTGGCGGCGGCCTGGCTCCCGCATGCCCGGCGCCCGCGGCGGCCGGAATCGCCGCTGCCCTGCCGGGCCCCGGTCGTGGACGGGGCCGGCGATGGGTGATCGCCCGTACACGCTGCTCAGCTGCAGCGTGTCGATCGACGGCTACATCGGCAGCGCCGCATCGCGCCTGCTGCTGTCCAACGACGCCGACTTCGACCGGGTGGACGCCGTCCGCGCGTCCTGCGACGCGATCCTGGTCGGCGCGGCGACCGTGCGCAGCGACAATCCGCGGCTGCTGGTGCGCTCGCAGGCGCGCCGTGACCAGCGGGCGGCCCGCGGGCTGGCGCCGTCGCCGATCAAGGTCACGGTGACCCGGCGGGCGGAGCTCGACGCTCGGGCGGCCTTCTTCACCACCGGCGACGCCGAGAAGCTCGTCTACTGCGCGCGGCCGCGGGTGGTCGACGCCCGCGCGCGACTGGGACCGGTCGCGACCGTCGTCGACGGCGGCCAGCCGGTGGAGATGCGCACGCTCAGCAACGATCTCGCCGCGCGCGGCGTGCAGCGGCTGATGGTCGAGGGCGGAGGCAAGGTGCATACACAATTCCTGACCGACGGCCTCGCCGACGAGCTCCAGCTGGTCGTGGCGCCGGTGTTCGTCGGCGACTCCCAGGCCCCGAGGTTCGTTCGGGATGGCAGGTTCCCCTGGGACGCCGGCCGGCGGGCGTCGCTGGTCGAGGTGCGCCAGATCGGCGACGTGGTGCTTCTGCGTTACGCCCTGTCGTCGCGGTTCCAGGCTGAGTGAGCCGACGGCCGGCGGCGCAGCTACGGGCTGGCCGGCCGCGAGCCGAACGCGCCCAGGAAGCGGTCGCGAAAGGCGCTCATCGGCCAGGTCGGCGCCTGCGCGCCGGGGCGCATGCCCGACGTCCATCCCCATCCGGCGATCTGATGGAGCACCGCCGGGTCGTGGGCGATCACCGAGATCGGCACGTCGTGGCTGACGCCGTACCCGCTGACGGTGTGAGCGGGCTGATGGTCGCCCAGCACCACGAGCACGAGGTTGTCGCGCCCGTAGTGCTGCACGTACGAGAACAGGGCGCTCAGCGAGTACTGGATCGAACGGCCGTACGCCTGCCCGGCGTCGCTCAAGCTGCTCTCGTCGACCGGCAGCCGGTTGAAAACCGAGCCGTCGCCGACCTGGCTCCAGCCGATCAGCGGCGGGATGCGCGTCCACGGTGCGTGGCTCGATACCAGGTCGACCTCGGCGAAGACGGGGCGGCGGTCGGGCGTCGCCAGCTCGAGGCGCTGAAGGGCCAGCAGGACATACTGGTCGGGCATCGGCGCGTACGCGTAGGTGGGACCGCGATAGCCGACGTTCCGCCGGTCGTAGACCTTGTCGTAGTGGTAGAACGATGATCCCTGCGGCCAGTTCCGGTCGTTGGCCGGCACCTGGTAGACGGTCCTCCACCCGGCCCGGCGGAAAGCCTGGCTGAGCGTAAAGCGATCGCTGCCCATCAGCTGGTCGTACCGCCCCTTGGTATCGACCCAGACCCCGGCCTGGAGCGTGGAGTGCGCCAGCCAGCTGATGCCGCCGAAGGTGGGCGAGGTCAGCCAGCCGCTTCGGGCCGAGAATCCGGCGCCGTGGAGCTGCCTGGTTCCGGCGTCGAGCACGGTATCGACCCTCGGCGACAGGGACGATCCCTCGACCGCCACCTTGCCGTAGCTCTCGACGAACACGAGCAGCACGTCCTTGCCGCGCAGGCCGGTCAGCAGCCGGTCGGCCTGCGTGGAGCGATAGCGGTCGTGGCGGATCTCGCCCGCGAAGCGCGCCCGATCGCGGATGCCGGCCTGCACCGCACGTACCTCGTTGATGGCCAGGTGTGCGGCGCTCATGGAGGCGATCGGAGCGCCGGACACGAGTTGCGCGCCGAACGCCCAGCAGACCACCCAGGCGACACCGAGCGACGACACGGCCCGCAGCGATACGCGGCGGTGGCCGGCCGCGACCCGGGTCAGGCGAAGCACCGCCAGGGTGGGGAGAAGGATCGCCGCGACGCCGACCAGCACCACGCCGGCGATGGCCAGGTATGCGCGCGTCCGACCGATCGACTCGCGGAGCGTCTCAACGCCGGTGCGGGCATAGCTCCAGTCGTCGACGGGATTGAACGGGCGGTCGAAGGCGGTGAAGAAACCGACGTCGAGGAGCTTCACGACGAGCAGCAGGCCGAGCGCCGGCCCGACCACCCAGGCCAGCAGGCGGCGAGCGTTGCCAGGCAGAACAAGGGTCAGCGCGACGAGGGCGACACCCTCGAGCGGGAGTCTCACGAACGCGCCCGGCGTCAGCCGGCTCGGCTCGTTGGGAGCGACCAGAGCGGCCCAGAGGAGCACGAAGGCGAAGGCGGTGAGCCCTGTGGAGATGGCGGCCCTGACTCGGCCGCGGCCGGCGGCCGTGACGACGCCACGGTCAACGGCATGCCGGCGACGCCATAGCCACCAGACGTCGCGGCCGAACGACTCCGCGAGCAGGGCGAGCGCCCCGACGAGGGCCGCCCGCGTCAGGCCCGGTGGCAGGACGTCCGCCGCGGCGACGGTCAGGGTGATCCCCTGCGTCGCCGCGACGACCCTGCGCCAGTCGCGCGGCGGCAGCTGCGCGCGCATCCACGCGAACGGCGCCCCGGCCGCCAGGAACACGTAGCGCGCCGCGCCGATCGCGAGCACCCAGCCGCCGGCCGCCGGGGCCACATACACGGCGAGGACGAGGATCAAGAAGGCGTCGACCTCGCCGTCCAGCCGCGCGCCCAGCCTCGACGCCGTCCCGGTGCGCCTGGCCACCTGCCCGTCGACGTAGTCGAGCACCAGCGCGACCGCCGACAGCGCCACGAGCGTGGCGACCGGCGCCTCCCGGTCGAACGAGTCCGCCGTCAGCGCGGCGACGCCGACGGCCAGCGTCGCCCGGGCCAGAGTCACCCACCCGGCCGGGCCCAGCCGTTCCGACCTGTCGCGGAGCAGGCTGCGCGCCAGCGCCCCGTCCAGGAGCAGGCCGCAGGCGGCTCCGACAATCCACCCCGCGGCGTCGAGCCCGACCGTCCCCGCAAGGGCGGTGAGCAGCAGCACCTGGGCGACCAACCCGCTCACCGGCCCCGCCACCGCCCGCAACCTGCCTTCGTGCTCGACCATATCCAGCAAGTACCGTGGGCATCGTGATCCGGTTCATTCGCACCGTATCCCTGGGCGTCGGGCAGCCATGAGGCAGGACGAGCGCGGGTCGTTCGTGCGGGCACTGCGGCGAGCCAGGGAGTCGGCCTATGCCCCGGGCGAGTACGTCGAGCAGGAGAGCCTCATGCGTGCGGCGGAGATCCGGTCACTTGCCGAGCGGGCCGGCATCGGCCCCGGGGTGTCCGTGCTCGACCTCTGCTGCGGAGTCGCCGGGCCGGGACGGTTCATCACCCGGGAGCTGGGCTGTAGCTACCTGGGGGTCGACTCCAGCGCGAGCGCCATCGACATCGCGCGGCAGCGGACCGGTCGCCTCCCCTGCCGTTACCGGGTCGCCGAGATCCCGCCGCTGCCGCCCGGCACCTTCGACGCCGTGCTGCTGCTCGAGACGATGCTCGCCTTTCCCGACAAGCAGCTGCTCCTGCAGGCGATCTCGCAAGCGCTCAACCCCGACGGGCGGTTCGCCTTCACCCTGGAGGAGGGCGAGCCGCTCACCGAGTCGGAGCGGGAGCAGATGCCCGACGCCGACACGGTCTGGCTGACCCGGCTCGACGAGATGGGAACCCTGCTTGGGTGCGCCGGGCTGGTCGTCCTCTGGCAGGATGACTGCAGCCGGTCGCACCGGGCCGTGGCGGATTCGCTGACCACCGCATTCGCCGCCGATGCCACGGCCATCGCTGCGCAGATCGGCCGCCGGGCACTGGACGAGCTGGTGGCCGCCCACCGGCTGTGGAGCGAGTGGCTGGAGACCGGGCGCGTCCGCAAGATCGCGTTCGTGGCAGAGAAGCGCCGGGGCTAGCCGGATCCAGCGAGATAGCGGCGGCCCGGACTCACTGTCACGAGACGCAGCGGCCGCGAAGGCGCGGCGAGGCGTATGCGGGGACGTGGTTCCACGGCCGCCCGGCATCGCAATCTCAGACGACCCGGCGATGGACGAAGCCTGGGCCGAGGCGGTTCAGCGATACTCGAAGGGCACGACCCTCACCACGCGGCTTTCAGGTCGACGTAGGCGTCGGCCATCGTCCGGACCCCCGGCCCCACACGCCTCCCAGGCGAATGGCGAGGGGCAGATTTGAACTGCCGACACCGCGATTTTCAGTCGCGTGCTCTACCAACTGAGCTACCTCGCCGCGGCGCCCAGTCTACCGCGGGCCTGCGCCCGGCCACTGCAACCGGGACGAAAAAAGGAGCGACCTCCGGGACGGTGCTACCGCTCCGCGAAGGCCGCTCTGTGCCATCCATCTAAGCGCGGCGCGGGCGTCCCGTCAAGCGATTGCCATCGAGCGCGTCGCGAACCCCTGCAAACAGCGGGGAACCGTTCAGTCGATGGCCGGCGACAGGTCGATGCGCACGCTGCCGCCGGGCCGGATGTCGAGCAGCTCGGCCGCGTGGCCGCGATTGATGGCGATCGAGATCCGGCTGTCGCTGTCCTCGTAGAGCACCAGCTCCCCGCCGCCGACGTCGGCGAACGTGTCCGCGCAGACGGCCAGGTAGCGGTCGTCACCGCGGTCGATCTCGACCACGCCGCCGGGTGCGAACAGCTCGCCCAGATCCTCCCGACCCACGGCCAGCTGGACGTTCCCGAAGCTGTCGATGTACTGCACCGCAGCCTCCAGAGACGACCCTTGCAGCTCGAACCCGGGCATCCTGCAGCGAACCAGCTGCTCCGGCTCGATCTCGGGCCCCAGCTCGAGGGGATCCAGGCCCCCCGCCAGCCGGCCGGCCACCGGGGAGAAGACGTCGCGGCCGTGGAACGTGCGGGACACGCGCTGGAGCATGAACTCCCGGTTCGTGATCTCGACCGCCAGCTCGATCCCGCCGGCCACCTCAGCGGCCGGGATCAGCAGCCCGTTGTCGGGGCCGACGAACAGCCGGCCGTCGGCGGAGCGAATCACGATCGCGCGACGCTGGGAGCCGACGCCGGGATCGACCACCGCCAGGTGCACGCCGACCGGCAGATACGGCACCGCGCCGGCCAGCGCCTGTGCGCCATCCGACACGGCCTGCGGCCGGATGCCGTGGCCGAGGTGGATCACCTGAGCCTCCGGGCAGGCGCCCACGATCACGCCGTGGCAGATGCCGACGAACCCGTCGCTCAGCCCGAAATCGCTCAGGAAGGTGACGATACCGGCCATGCGGGGCGTCACTCTACCGCCGCCGCACGCAGAACGGCATCGACCAGACCGTCCACGTCGTGGGGGTCGGCCTCGACGGCCGGCTCGATGCCGCGGGCCCTCAGCGACCGGGTGGTGATGGGGCCGATGGACACGGCACGGAGACCCGCCTGCTGGTCCCTGTCAAGGGCGTCGAGCACGGTGTCCACGGTGGAGGAGGACGTGAAGGTTACGAAGTCGGCCGACAGCAGCTCCTCGACGTCAACCGGCTCCCGCTCGGTGCGGTAGAGGTGCAGCACCTCGACTCGGGCGCCACGCTCCCGCAGACCGTCGGGCAGCACCGGCCGGGCATCCCTGGCGGTCGCGATCAGCACCCGCTTGCCGGCCACGTCGCCCAGCGCCTCGAGCAGCGACTCGGACATCGCCTGCCGGGGCAGCACGTCGGGCTCGACACCACGGCTTCGCAGCGCGTCCGCCGTGGCCGTCCCGATCGCGGCCACCACCGTGTCGCGCAGGCAGCGTACGTCGCCGCCGAGCAACAGCTCGACGCCGTTCACGCTGGTCAGGACGAGGATGTCGGCGGCGGCCAGGTCGGGCCGCTCGTGGGGCAGCGGCTCGATCCGGATCGCCGGCGCCTCGATCACCTGCGCGCCCAGGTCGCCCAGCCGGCGGGCCAGGCCGCTGGCCTGGGCGCGGGCACGCGTGACCACCACCCGGCGGCCGAACAGCGGCCGCCGCTCGAACCATCCCAGCTGCTCGTGCAGCGTGGCCACCTGGCCGACCAGCGTGATCGCCGGGGGCCGCACGTCCGCGCCGGCCGCGGCCTCGGCGATGCCGGCCACGGTCGAGACGACGGTCTGCTGGTCGGGCCTGGTGCCACGCGCGATCACCGCCGCCGGCGTCTCCGCCGGCAGGCCGTGCTCGACCAGTCGGGCCATGTTGGGGGCCAGCGCGCCGACTCCCATCAGGAACACCAGCGTGCCCGGCGTTCGCGCCAGGCCGGCCCAGTCCACATCCGGCTCCGGCTTGGCCGGATCCTCGTGGCCGGTGACGATCGTGACCTGTGCGGCCATTCCTCGCTGCGTCACGGGGATCCCCGCGTAGGCCGGGACGGCGTAGGCCGAGGAGACGCCGGGGACGACCTCGAACTCGATGCCCGCCTGGCGCAGGCGCAGCCCCTCCTCGCCGCCGCGGCCGAAGATGAACGGATCGCCGCCCTTGAGCCGGACGACCGTGGGGTGCCGGCGGCCGAGTTCGACCAGCAGGTCGTTGATCTCATCCTGGGTCATCGCGTGGCGGCCGGGCGCCTTGCCGGCATAGTGGCGCTCCGCGCCCGGGTGGGCCATGCCGACGATCCGCGGATCGGCCAGCCGGTCGTAGACCAGCGCGTCGCAGCGCTCGAGCAGCTCCTTGCCCCGCAGCGTCAGCAGCCCCGGGTCACCGGGCCCGGCGCCGACCAGGTACACGGTCATGGCGCCACCCATGAGCGGAGCCGCAGCTGGTCGCCGTCATGCCATGCGAAGGCAGCCACCGGCACCGTGCAGCCGCCACCCAGCTCGGCCACGCAGGCCCGCTCGGCGTCGAGCTCCGCATGGGTGCGGGGGTCGTCGAGGGCGGCGACAACGTGCTCCTCTCCCTCCCGCACCTGCAGGGCCAGCGCACCCTGGCCGGCCTCCGGCACGAACACGTGGGGGTCGAGATGAAAACCGATCCGCTCCGCCAGGCCCAGCCGGCGCAGGCCGGCCGCGGCGAGCAGAATGGCGTCGGCCTCGCCGGCATCGAGCTTGCGGAGCCGGGTGTCGACGTTGCCGCGCAGCGGCACGGCCACCAGGTCGGGGCGAAGCGAGGCCAGAAGCGCCGTCCGGCGGGCGGACGAGGTACCGATGGCCGCTCCCGCGGGAATCTCGTCGAGCGATCGGAAGGGTCCGCAGCAGACGTCACGGGGATCCTCGCGCAGGGGCACCGCGCCGATCACCAGGCCCTCGGGCATGTCGCCGGTCAGATCCTTCGCGCTGTGCACCGCCACGTCCACCCGGCCGTCCAGCAGCGCCCGCTCGATCTCGCGCGTGAACACCCCTCGGCCACCCTCGATCTGCTCGAACCGCCGCTCCCGGTCGCGATCGCCGGCGGTGTCGATCGGCACCAGCCGGGCGCCGCCCAGCTGCTCGGCCACCCCGCGCGCCTGCGCGGTCGCCAGCGCGCTACGCCGCGTCCCGATCCGGATCACCGAGCCGGCTTGACGGGCTCCAGCCCGAACAGCTCGCTGACCGCCTCGGCGTAGCCGTTCTCGCCGCCCTCCGCGGCGAGCTCCTTGAGCCGCACGGTCGGCCGGTGCAGGAGCTTGTTCAGCATCGAGCGGGTGAGCTGGTCGAGCCGCTCGCGGTCGTGCTCCGTCAGCCCCTCCCAGCGGCCCTCCATCCGTCCCAGCTCCGCCAGCCGGATGTCCTCGGCCATCGCCCGCAGCGACGTGATCGCGGGAACCACCTCGAGCGCGGCCAGCCAGCCGCGGAACGACGCCACCTCCTCGCCGACGATCTCGCGGGCCCGCTCGGCCTCACCCTCCCGCAGCGAGATGTTGCGGCGGACGTCGCCCTCGAGGTCGTCGACGTTGACCAGGGTGACACCGTCCACGTCGCCGCAGGCGGGGTCGATGTCGCGCGGCAGCGCCAGGTCGACCAGCACGCGGCGGCGGCCGGGCGGCAGCATGCGGGGCGTGATCAGGTGGCCGTCCGACAGCGTCGAGGAGACCACCACGTCGGCGGCGGCGACCTCGCCGGCCAGCTCATCCAGGCCCGCCGACCGGCCGCCGAAGCGACCGGCCACGGCGGCCGCCCGGCCGGGATCGCGGTTCGCCACGACGATCCCGTCGGCGCCCCGGCCGTGCAGGTTGGTGGCGACCAGCTCGGCGATCTTGCCGGCCCCGACGATCAGCACCTGCGCCCCACCCAGCGGCCCCAGCCGCTCGCGGACGAGCGACGCCGCCACCGAGGCCACCGACGCGTTCAGCTCGCCGATCGCCGTCTCGTGGCGCACCCGCTTCCCTGCCTCGAGCGCCTGGTGGAACAGCCGGTTGGAGACCGGGCCGGTGGAGCCCAGCTCGAGCGCGTCGGCGTAGGCGTCGCGCAGCTGGGCCAGGATCTGGGCCTCGCCCGGCACCATCGAGTCCAGCCCGGCCGCGACCGCGAACAGGTGCTCGATCGCGGCGGTGCCCTCAAGGGTGTACAGCAGAGGCTGCAGCTCCTGGGGGCTGCGATGTGCGTACGCCGCCAGCCGGCTGACCGCCGTCTGCTGCATCGCCGCGGCATCCTCGCCCACCATGTAGATCTCGCAGCGGTTGCAGGTGGAGACGCCGACGCCCTCCATCACGGAGTCCTCCGAGGTCACCGCCGTCACCAGCTCGCGGCCGTGCGCGCGGGCGGCAAGCTGCTCGCGGACGCCGATCGGCGCGTGGCGATGGTTGGTGCCGACGAGGACGAGGGCCAGCTGGTCAGGCATCTTCGCTCTCCATGATGCCCGCGATCTCGTCGAGCTGCCGCTCCAGGCGGCCCAGCTTGGCCTGGAGGATGGCGATGTAGGCGATCGCCACCAGCCATGTGACGCCGTAGACGGCTGCCACGTACTGGACGGCGGTCTCGTCGATCACCGCGCTGCCTCGGCCAGCCGGCGGATCCGCCGCACCCGCTCGTCGAGTCGTTTGCCGCGCATCTCGACGAAGTACATCGACACCGCCAGGGCCAGCATCGCCGCCAGCGAGACCAGGAAGGTGAGGAACATGCTGCCGTCCATGTTGGCGCCGTTGCGGTTGAACGTGATCGGGTGGATCAGCTCCTGCGAGACCCGCACGGCCAGCACCGACACCGGGATCAGGCCAACGCCGAGCAGCGCATAGACCGCCGAGTAGGTCGCCCGCTTCTCGCCGTCCTCGACCGAGAACCGCAGCATGAAGTAGGCGCAGTAGAACAGGAAGATGATCAGAAAGGTGTTCAGCTGGGTGCTTCCCCAGTACCACCATACGCCCCACGAGGCCTTGGCCCATACGGCTCCCGTCACCAAGGTCAACGACCCGAAGATCACCCCCAGGTGCATGGGCACGTAGCTCTTCATGTCGAGCGACCGGTCGCGGGACAGCAGATAGCGCACGGCGTTCACCGCACTCCAGGCGAACAGCACGTACGTGGTCATGGCGATCGGCACGTGGAAGTAGAAGATCCGCTGCGAGTAGCCCTGGTCGACGTCGGTGGGGACGTAGAAGAAGATCATCGCCAGGGCGGCGCCCATCAGCACGGCAGCAACCGCGGCGGCGAGCGTCCCGGGGTCGGGACGGGCGCTCTGCGAGCTGATTCCCACGTGTTCAGTCCTCCACGACGTACTCGAACAGGGCCCAGCCCAGGAGCGCGAAGATCGTAGCATAGAGACCCAGAAATCCGAGCCGCTCGAGCGTGTCCATTGCGCTTGTTTGCGGGGAAATCGTGGCCACGGTCACCTGCACGCCAACCAGCACCAGCGGCACCGCGAAGGGGAGGAACAACACCGGCAGCAGCACCTCGCGGGCGTGGCTCGCGGATGCCAGCCCGGCCAGCATCGCGCCCAGCGAGGCGATGCCCGCGTCGGCCAGCAGCAGGGCCGCCACCAGCACCGGGATCGACGGTGGGCGGCCCTCCTGCAGGAAGAAGAGCCAGAACAGCGGCAGGGCGACGGCCTGCATGACGACCAGGAAGACGAACGTCGAGCAGGCCTTGGCCAGCCACAGCGCCGAGCGGTCGACGGGGGTCGAAAGCAGCCCGTCCCAGATCCGGTGCTCGCGCTCGGACGCGAACGCGCGCGAGAGCCCGAGCATGGCGGTGAACACGACCGCCACCCACAGCAGGCCGGTGGCCGCGCGAACGCCGCCGCCCAGCCGGTCGCCGCCCAACGCGAACCGGAACAGCACGAAGCTGGCCAGGACGAAGGTGGCCATCGCCGGCACCACCTCCCTGCTCCGCAGCTCCAGCAGCAGGTCCTTGCGCACCAGCGCCACCAGCGCCCGCCTCACACGGCCACCCGGCCACGGTCGATGGCGACTGCGCGACCGGCGACGCCGGCGAACCAGTCCGGCTCGTGCGTGGCGACCACGGCCGTGCGGCCCGGCTGCTCCAGCAGGGTGAGCAGCACCCCCCGGCCCTCGTCGTCCAGGCCCGAGGTGGGCTCATCCAGCAGCAGCAGCCTGGGGCCGTGGAGCATCGCCCGGGCCAGCGACAGCCGCTGGCGCATGCCCCGGGACAGCTCCTCCACCCGATCGCCGGCGCGGCGCGCCATCCCCACGCCCTCGAGCGCGGACTCCACCTCGGCGCCGTCAGAGCCGTGCAGCGCCGAGTACAGGCGCAGGTTCTCGGCTGCCGTGAGCAGCGGGTAGAGCAGGGGCTCGTGGCCGGCGTACCCGACCAGCCGCCGGGCCGGCGCGGCCTGCCCCGGCAGCTCATGGCCGTACAGCGAGGCGCTTCCCGCGGACGGGCGAAGCACGGTGGCGAGCACCCGCAGCAGGGTGGTCTTGCCGGCGCCATTCGGCCCGGTCAGCAGCACCACCTCACCGTCGGCGACCGCCAGGTCGAGGCCGGCCAGGGCGTCGCGCTCGCCGAAGCGGCGCACCAGGCCGCTGCAGCGAACCGCCTCAGATGAGGACATCAGCCAGCACGCCGGCCAGAAACACCATCGAGATGACGCCGTTCAGGGTGAAAAAGGCGACGTTGACCCGCGACAGGTCGTCGGGGTGGACTATCGAGTTCTCGTACGCCAGCAGCACCGCCACCACCGCCAGCCCCAGGAAGTACGGCGCACCCAGGCCCAGCGACAGGCCGACGGCCGCCAGCAGCCCGACCGCGGCCACGTGGCATATCCGGGTCACGGTCAGCCCGGCGGCGATGCCGAACCGGGCGGGCAGGGAGTGCAGCCCCTCGCGGCGATCGAACTCGACGTCGGTGGTGGCATAGATGACGTCGAACCCGCCGATCCACAGGGCCACCGCGGCCCATAGCATGAACGGCTCCGGCGACGCGTCGCCGGTCACCGCCAGCCAGGCGCCGGCCGGTGCCATGCCGGTGGCGAAGCCGAGGCCGGCGTGGCACAGCCAGGTGAACCGCTTCAGGTACGGGTAGACGACGAACGCTGCCACCGGGATCGGCGACAACCAACGCACCAGCGGGTCGAGCTGCCATACGGCGACCAGGAACACGGCCAGCGACGCCGCGCAGAACAGCACCACCTGAGCCCTGGTGAGCAGGCCGGCCGGAATCTCACGCGCGGCGGTGCGCGGGTTGCGGGCGTCGATCTCTGCGTCGATCAACCGGTTCAGCGCCATCGCCAGGCTGCGCGCGCCGACCATGGCGACCGTCACCCAGAACAGGGTGGAGGCGGCGGGCACCTCGCCCACCGACAGGATCGCGCCCACGAAGGCGAACGGCAGCGCGAACACCGTGTGCTCGAACTTGACCAGCGACACGAATCGGCGGGCGTAGAGGGGCGTGGCGGCGGTCACGCGGGATGCTCCGTCGGCTCGCCGATCAGCAACTCCACACCGTGGCCGAGCGCGGGCGCGACGGCGTCGAAGCACTCGGCGCAGGCTCTGGGGCTGCCCGGAAAGTTGACTATCAGCGTGCGGCCGACGATGCCGCTGCGGCCCCGCGACAGCAGCCCGTGCGGAGAGGCCCGGCGCGAGGTCTCCCGCATCGCCTCGTCCAGGCCGGGTGTCGGCCGCTCGACCACCTCGGCAGTGGCCTCCGGGGTGACGTCCCGGGGCGCGAAGCCGGTGCCGCCGGTGGTCAGCACGAGGTCG
>Ga0068857_100001695_pt1 | contig 17712 bp, 15 predicted proteins | sample KBSCornC72_FD_66591 | JGI IMG/M metagenome (GOLD analysis project Ga0068857, IMG submission 66591) | Corn rhizosphere microbial communities from Kellogg Biological Station, Michigan, USA - KBS Corn C7-2 | ecosystem: Host-associated > Plants > Roots > Rhizosphere > Soil ...
CGAGGTGGTCCAGTACGCCATTTCCGGATCGATGTGGCCTACGGTCAGCCCCGTCAGCGCCCCGCCCAGCCCCGCGAGGGAACATGCAATCACGTACTTCACATGGATCGCCTGCCGAACCGAGGCGCCCATGTACTCGACCCGAAGCTCGTTGTCGCGAATCGCCGCCGCCAGGCGACCCAGCGGGGTGTGGAAGTAGCGGTCCAGCGACAGCGCGGCGGCGAATGCGACGACGCAGGCCAGTGCGTACAAGGAGAAGCGCCCATCGTGACCCGAGATCGCCGAGCCTGCCAGCGTCGGCGGGGTGACGTTGAAGCCGTCGGTGCTACCGAGCGCCTCACTCTTCACCAACAAGCCGTAGAGGATCATCGACAGGGCGAGCGACAGCATGGCGAAGAAGATGCTGCGATAGTTCGCGAGAAGGAATCCGAGCACGACTGCGACGACTGCCGCGACCAGGCTGCCAACGGTCAACAGCACCAGCGCGTCGGTGACGCCAAAGAACTGGCCGAGGCTCCCCGCCGAATAGGCGCCGAGGCAAAAGTAGAGTCCTTGCCCGAACGAGACGAGCCCGGTGCGCAGGAGGAGCATCAACCCCAGCACCGCGCAGCCTTTGGCCAGCGCGACGGTGGCCAGGAACTGCCAGGGCGGCAGCAGCGCGCCAAGTGCGAGCAGCGCGACCAGCGCAGCGACCAGGGTGACCAGGGTGCGGTCGCGGGCGTTCATATCTTGCGGGCCTCGAAGCCGGCGAAAAGTCCCTTGGGCCGGACGACCAGCACCAGCGCCATCACCAGGTAGATGCTGAACAACTCGACCTGGGGCAGGTAGTGAACCGCGGCCGAGCGCACCAAGCCGACGATCAGGGCTCCCAGCGCGGCGCCGGGAAGACTCCCCAGGCCACCGATCACGACGACCGCGAACGCGAGCACGATGACCTCGACCCCCATCCCCGGCACGACCGACACCGTCGGTGCGGTCAACGCGCCTCCGATGGCGGCCAGCATCGCGCCAGCGGTGAACGTCGCAAGGTAGAAGAGCGAGACGTTGATGCCCATCGCCAGGCTCACCTCGCGGTCGTGGATCACCACCAGCAGCAGCTTGCCTGGCCTCGTCCGCTGCAGCACCCAGGCGACGCCGATGCCGGTGAAGATCGCCACCGCGATCAGCACGAAGCTGTAGACGGGATAGGTGAGCCCGGCGAAGTCGAGGTTGCCGAGCATTCCGTACGGCTGCGCGATGAAATACGGGTCGACGCCCCAGATCAGCTTGATCACGTCTTCGAGGATGAGGAACACCGCGTAGGTGACGAGTAGCAGCACGATCTCGTCCTTGCCGTACATGAAGCGCAGCAAGCCGCGCTCGAGCAGCGGACCGGCGATGAGCCCGACGATGAGCGCGGCGAGAACGAGGATCGCGTAGCTGGCGTAAGGTGAGTGACCGCCGGCGAGCCAGGCACCGCCGAGCGACGCCGCGGCGTAGGCGCCCAACGCGTAAAGGCTGCCGTGCGCCATGTTCAGGATCTTCATCACCCCGTAGATCAACGTCAGGCCGATGGCGACGACGAACAGCCACGAGGCGTAGATCGCGCCGTCGATGACGACCGCCAGCAACTCGCGCATGGGGACGCTCGCCCCCTACCTACTTGGCCGCCTTGAGACCCTTGATCCAGTCCTCGCTCTTGACGCCGTCCGGCGGCGTGACTCGGTCTGCGGGGTAGGTCGCCACGTCGCTCAGCGTGAACTTGTCCCCGACGTGCTTCACCGTTCCGTACGCGGTTCCCTGCACGGCTTGGTGACCCTTTCCGAGGCCCATCGTGACCTTGCCGCCGGGGCCTTCGAACGTCAGATGTTCGAACGCGGCGATGATCTGCTCTTGCGAGGGCGAGGCCTTGGCACCGGCCTGGGCCTTCTCGTAGGCGGCCTTGAGGCCGAAGATTGCCTGGGCCATCTTGTACGACGGGTACGAAGGCGGCACGTTGTAGCGATCGGTGTAGACCTTGCGGAACCAGCGATTCAGCTCGGTGTCGGGCGCGAACATGTCGAATGGCCCGCGCGCGCCGATGATCGTGCCGTCGGGGATCTGACCGCCGAGCTTCTGCACTGCGGTTTCTCCGGCGGTCAGCACGACCGTGCTCTTCTTGAACAACCCGCGTGGAGCGCCCTGGAGGATCAGCGCATCCAGGTCACCGCCCCAGAAGCTCGAGTGAACGACGTCTGCGTCCGCGGACAGGATCGCGGAGATCTCGGCGCCGTATTGTCCGGCGAGAAGCTTGGGCATCTGTGAGGTGGCGATCTGGACGTTGGGATCGAGCACCTTCATCGTGGCCACGAAGTCGTTCCATGAGTCCTGGCCCCAGGCGTAGTTCTGGTTGATGCCGGCGATCTTGCGGATGTTCTTCTTGTGCTGGTGGAGGTAGAGCGCAGCGGCGACGTTGTCCATCGTGGCGGTGGCCCCGGTCCGGAAGAGGTACTTGTAGCTTGCATCCTCGAAAATGCGCGGCGTGCCGCAGTCGAAGAACACGGTGAGCTTCTTCAGCTCGTCGGCGACTGGGGCGATCGCCAGGCAATCGCCGCTCGAGATGTAGCCGATCACCGCGTCGACGTTCTTTTGCTGCACGAGATTGCGGTACTCCGTGACCTGCTTGGTGGTCCCGCCGGCCTCGTCGACGAAGACGATCTCCAGCGGCGCTCCGCCGATGCCCTTGCTGGCATAGGGCGCCACCACGGTACCTGCGTTGATCGCTTCGACGACTACCTCGGCGCCGTTGCGCGCCGGCACCCCGAAGGGTCCCGCAGCCGCCCCGGACAGGAAGGTGACGATGCCGACGCGAAACGGCTTGGCATCCTCCGCCGCGGCGGTACTGGGTATCCACGCCAGTGCGGCGGCGATCGCCGCGAGCCAGGTGCACTGCCAGAGACTCGATTTCATGCTGGATCCTCCTCCTAGTCACTTGTTGGCGTCACGCCTTCGCATCGCTGGGATCAAGCGGGCCGAACCGCTCACCCCGCGGCCACAGTCCGAGTAGGGCCACCCCACTCGTCCAAGTTGGACGTCAATGGAAACCAGAACTCAACGGAATTCCACAGAGCGAGGCGAGCACCGGACAGCTCCGGATCCGGAGCGACCCCCATGAGGTCATCTGCGCGGGGACTGGGAAAGAGAACGACCCAGGCTCGGAACGAATCGCCGGGGGGATCACACGCCATTTGGGCGGTACTCCTGGGAGCGATCAGCACATCCCGGTCGGAGCCTTAGTCCTCCCCGTCGCCGACGCGCGCCTTCTCCGGCCCGGCGAACGAAGCGACCAGGAAATCGCGGTTCATGCGCCCGATGGTGTCGATGCTGATCGACTTGGGGCACGCCTCCTGGCACTCGCCGTGCCAGCTACAGTTGCCGAAACCCTCGCGGTCCATCTGCGCGATCATCGCCAGCGCGCGACGGGAGCGCTCCGGCTGGCCCTGCGGCAACAGGCCGAGGTGCGCGATCTTCGCAGCGGTGAAGAGCGACGCGGATCCGTTGGGGCACGCCGCCACGCACGCGCCGCAGCCGATGCAGGCCGCGGCGTCCATCGCTCCGTCGGACGCGTGCTTGGGGACCAGGATGGCGTTTCCGTCGGGAGCGCTGCCCGTCTGGGCGGTGATGAAGCCGCCCGCGGCGATGATGCGGTCGAGCGCGCTGCGATCGACGACGAGGTCCTTGATGATCGGGAAGGCCGCCGCGCGCCACGGCTCGACCCGGATCTCGTCGCCATCGTTGAAGTGGCGCAGGTGCAGCTGGCAGCTGGCCGTGGCGCGCATCGGGCCGTGGGCCACCCCGTTGATCATCATCCCGCACGAGCCGCAGATGCCCTCGCGGCAGTCGTGGTCGAAGGCAATGGGCTCCTGGCCCTGGCCGATGAGCCGCTCGTTGATCACATCGAGCAGCTCGAGAAACGACATGTCAGGGCTGGCGTCGGACACTTCGTAGCGGGCGAACGCGCCGTCGGCGGAGCGGCCCTTCTGGCGCCAGACGTGAAGGACGAGCCTCATTTGTAGCTCCGCTGCGCGAAGTGCACCGCTTCGAACTCGAGCTTCTCCTTGTGCAGGACCGGCGGTTTGCCGTCGCCCGCGTGCTCCCACGCCGCCACGTAGGCGAAGTTCGCGTCGTCGCGCCGCGCCTCGCCGTCGGGCGTCTGGCTCTCCTCGCGGAAATGCGCGCCGCACGATTCCGTCCGGTTGAGGGCGTCGACGCACAGGAGCTCCGCCAGCTCCAGGAAGTCGGCCAGCCGTCCCGCCTTCTCCAGCGCCTGGTTCAGCTCGGCGTCGCTGCCCGGTACATTGACATTGCGCCAGAACTCGTCGCGCAGCTCCAGGATGTGGGCCAGCGCGCGCTTGAGCCCGGCTTCGTTTCGCGACATGCCAGCGTCGTTCCAGAGCAGCTCGCCCAGCTCGCGGTGGATCGAGTCCACCGTCCGCTTGCGCCGCGCCGCGAGCAGCCTCTTGGTGCGCGCCTCGACTGCGGCTTCGGCGTCGCGGAACGCGGCGTGATCGGCGTTGATCTCGCCCGGACGCGCGCCCGCGAGATAGTCGCTAATGGTATTCGGCAGGATGAAATAGCCGTCGGCGAGCCCCTGCATGAGCGCGCTCGCGCCGAGCCGATTGGCGCCGTGGTCGGAGAAGTTGGCTTCGCCGAGGACGAAGAGGCCGGGGATGGTGCTCATCAGGTCGTAATCGACCCATAGCCCGCCCATCGTGTAGTGGACGGCCGGGTAGATGCGCATCGGCGAGTGGTACGGATTTTCGGCGGTGATGCGCTCGTACATCTCGAAGAGGTTGCCGTAGCGCTCGCGGATGACCGCCTCGCCCAGCCGCCGGATCGCGTCGGCGAAATCGAGGTAGACGCCGCGGCCGCCCGGGCCGACGCCGCGGCCCTCGTCGCACACTTCCTTGGCGGCGCGCGAGGCGATGTCGCGCGGCGCGAGGTTGCCGAAGCTCGGGTACTTGCGCTCCAGGAAGTAATCGCGCTCGTCCTCGGGAACGTCGCGTGGCGCGCGGGCGTCGCCCTTCCTCTCCGGCACCCAGACCCGGCCATCGTTGCGCAAGGACTCGCTCATCAGCGTGAGCTTCGACTGATGCTCACCGCTCACCGGAATGCAAGTCGGATGGATCTGCGTGAAGCAGGGGTTGGCGAACGCGGCGCCGCGCCGGTGCGCGCGCCAGATGGCGGTCGCGTTGGAGCCCTTGGCGTTGGTCGAGAGATAATAGGCATTGCCGTAACCACCGGTCGCCAGCACGACGGCGTCGCCGGCATACGACGACACGCGGCCGCTGACGAGGTCGCGCACCACGATGCCGCGCGCTCTGCCGCCCTCGACGACGAGGTCGAGCATCTCGCTGCGCGGGTGCATCGCCACCCCGCCAAGCCCCACCTGGCGTTCCAGTGCCTGGTATGCGCCGAGCAAGAGTTGTTGTCCCGTCTGTCCGCGGGCGTAGAAGGTGCGAGAGACCTGCGCGCCTCCGAACGACCGGTTCGCGAGCAGCCCGCCGTACTCGCGCGCGAAGGGCACGCCCTGCGCGACGCACTGGTCGATGATGTTCACGCTCACCTGCGCGAGCCGGTAGACGTTGGCTTCGCGCGAACGGAAATCGCCGCCCTTGATGGTATCGTAGAAGAGCCTGCGGATGCTGTCGTCGTCGTTGCGGTAATTCTTCGCAGCGTTGATCCCGCCCTGCGCGGCGATGCTGTGAGCCCGCCGCGGCGAATCCTGGAAGCAGAGGCAGTCGACGTGGTAGCCGAGCTCTCCCAGAGTCGCCGCAGCGGACGCGCCGGCGAGCCCCGACCCGACGACGAGGACTCGGTACCTGCGCCGGTTGGCGGGACTGACCAGCCGCGCCGAGAAACGGCGGTTCTCCCATTTCTGCGCGAGTGGCCCTGGCGGGATGCGAGCGTCGAGCTGCATGGCTACCTCACCAGGCCGAAGTAGATGGCGAGCGGGATGCACGTGAAGCCGGCCCAGAGGGCGAGCGCGAGTGCCGCGGCGATCGGCCGCCGCAGGGGCTCGGCCTTCGGCCGCGACAGCCCCAGCGTGCGAAGCCAGCTCCAGCCGCCGTGAAAGAGGTGCAGGCCGATGGCGATCATCGCGACGACGTAGATCAGGCTCACCCACCAGATGCGGAAGCCGCCCATCACGTTGTCGAAGACGCGCGCCTCCTGGAAGGGGGCGGGGCGGATGCTGCCGATCGTGAGGTGGAGGAGATGAAACACGACGAAGGCGGCGATGGCGAGCCCGCCGATGCGCATGGTGCGCGAGGCGACGGTGGCGGCCTGGGGCTCGACGCGCGCATATCGCTTCGGACGCGCCGCGCGGTCCAAAAGCGTGAGCTGGATCGCCGCGACGATGTGCAACACCACCGACACCAAGAGGATCGCCCGAACGAGCCACAGCGCCGCGATCTCGCGCCTCAGGAAGGCCGCGTATGCGTCCATGGCCTCCGGCCCGCGAAAGACGAGGAGGTTGCCCGCCAGGTGCCCGATGAGGAAGACGACCATGACGACGCCACTGATCGCCATGACCATCTTCTTCCCGACGGTCGTGCGCCAGAACGCCAGCATGGCGCTGATCTACACGTCCGGCGATGCGGGTCAACGCTTCCCCTCGCGAGGGCGTGGGCCCTTTCGTATAGCGAACGGTGTTTTCGCACCGATCCTCGGTTCCAGGGATGGACGGCGATCCTCGTTGACGATGGCTCGGGAGGAACTGCAAATACACATCACGGAGGATTGGTGAATGGCTGAGGGACAGGAGCAGAGCACGCCAGCGCCTCCGATACCCGGACCGGATCGCGTCTCGCCGCAGTCAGTGAGTGAGCTGCGAGAGCGGCTCACCAGGGGAGAGGACGTCGTCGATCCCCGGACCTGGGCGGGATCCATTCCGGCAGCCTTCGGCATCGCGCCCCGACTGCGAATCGGCGCGAATCGATGGCTCAATCTGCTCTGGCTGCTTCTCATCGGCTGGGCGCTGCTGCTCGCAGGAGTCGCTGCCGCCCAGTTCCTACGCGGGCTACCGGCGGTCGAAGAGTTCGTGCGCCGGCATCCGGGCACCGGCTTCGCTGCCTCCTTCGCCACGGCGATGCCCGCCTGGTTGCACGTGCAGCACTTCCTGAACCTCTTCTTCCTGATCTTCATCATCCGCGCCGGCCTGCAGATCCTCGCCGACCATCCCCGGCTCTACTGGACGAGGCACTCGACTCCGGGGAAAGAGTGGCTTCGCATGCAGAAGGAGGTACCGGACGTTCCGCTCTGGACGGCCAAGCAGGACTCCCTCACCCTGCCGAAGCACGTCGGCCTGCCCGGCATCCGCCACTCCATCGGGCTGGCCCGCTGGTGGCATCTCGGCGCCGATACGCTGTGGCTCGTCAACGGGCTCGTCTTCTATGCGCTGCTGTTCACCACCGGCGAATGGCGCCGCATCGTTCCGACGAGCTGGCAGGTGTTCCCGGACGCGGTCTCGGTCCTCCTTCAATACCTCTCGTTGAGCTGGCCGCCGAACGACAGCTGGGTCGCCTACAACGGCCTGCAGATCCTCGCCTACTTCGTCACGGTGTTCATCGCCGCGCCGCTCGCGCTCGTGACCGGGCTGGGCATGTCGCCCGCGCTCTCGACCCGGTTTCACTGGATCAGCAAGCGCCTGAGCATCCAGACCGCGCGGTCGTTGCACTTTCTCGTCCTGTGCTGGTTTCTCGTCTTCATCTTCATTCACGTCACGCTGGTGTTCGCGACCGGCGCGCTGCGCAACCTGAACCACATCTATGCGGGGACCGACGCCAACGACTGGGTTGGTTTCGGCATCTTCGCCGCTTCCATGGCGGTCGTCGTCGTGGCCTGGGTAGCCGCCACCCCCTTGACCTTGCGACACCCGCGCTGGATCCAGCGCGCCGGATTCGCGTTGATCGGCCCGGCCCAGCGGCTGTTCGAGCACGTCGACGCCAAGCCCGGGACGTACACGGAGAAGGACATTTCGCCGTACTTCTGGCACAACGGAAAGTATCCCGAGACCCCGGAGTATCGCGCGCTCTACGACGGCCGCTTCGCCGACTGGCGGCTGCGAGTCCGCGGGCTCGTCGAGAACCCGGTCGAGCTCAGCCTCGAGCAGTTGCGCGCGCTACCGTACCACGAGCAGATCACGCAGCACTTCTGCATCCAGGGGTGGTCCGGCATCGCCAAGTGGGGTGGGGTCTCGATGCAGACCATCCTCGACCTGGTCAAGCCGAAGCCCGAGGCGAAGTGGGTGGTCTTCTACTCGCTCGGTGAAGGCGCCGACGGGGGCCTCTACTACGACGCACATCCCATCGAACAGATGCGCTATCGCCTCACGATGCTCGCGTACGACATGAACGGCGAGCCTCTCTCCTACGGCCACGGGGCGCCGCTTCGTTTGCGAAATGAGGTCCAGCTCGGCTTCAAGCAGGTGAAGTGGACCGCCGGCATCGAATTCGTCGCCGACATCTCCGAGGTCGGCGGCGGCTACGGCGGCTACAACGAGGACCACGAGTTTTTCGGGTATCGGCAGTCGATCTGAAGACCCGATCGATGCTCGATGGGGCCTTGGTGTTCTCGCTCTGATGTAGGATCTCCGAGGCGGTCCACGGCGGGACGGGCTCCATGACCAAGCCGATTCTGATGGCGATTCACGAGCAACCCCGCGAGCTCGCGACGATCGAGCGGGAGTTGCGCAGCCGCTACGCCTCCGACTACGAGGTGCTCTCGGAGCCGTCGGCGACCGCCGCGCTGGAACGACTGGGAACCCTCCGAGAGATGGCAGAGGCGCAGGTGGTCGCTCTCCTCGCGGCCCACGCCATGACCGGAATGACCGGCATCGAATTCCTGCAGCGGGCGCACGCACTCCATCCCCGTGCCCAGCGCGTCCTCCTCCTTCCCTGGGGAAACCGCTCCGCGATCAAGCCGATCTTGAAGGCCGTCTCCTGGGGGCAGATCGATCGCTACGTGACCGAGCCCAGCCGCCCTCCCGACGAGCGGTTCCATCACCTGGTCACCGAGCTGCTCATGGACTGGCAGGAGCAGAACCATGCGCAGCCCGCGGTGGTGACGGTGGTCGGGGAGCGCTGGTCCCCCCGGTCACACGAGGTCCGGGACCTGCTCAAGCGCAGCGGCCTCTCCTTCGACTTTCACAACGCGGACTCGCGCGAAGGACGAGAGGTGCTGGAACGCGTCGCTTGCCCCACGGGTCCCTTCCCGGTGCTCGTCCGCTTCGACGGGAAGGTGCTGACCAATCCCACCAACGAGGAGGCAGCGATCGCCCTCGGCGCGCGTCACAGCTCGGAGGCAGGTACCTTCGATCTGGTGGTGGTCGGTGCTGGGCCGGCCGGATTGTCTGCGGCGGTCTACGGCGCCTCGGAGGGATTGCGCACCATCGTGGTCGACCGGGAGACGATCGGTGGGCAAGCCGGCACGAGCTCGCTCATCCGCAACTATCTCGGCTTTCCGCTCGGCATCGGTGGCGCCGAGCTCTGCATCCGGGCTCTCGACCAGGCCTGGTCATTTGGAGCGGAGACCTCGGTTCTGCGGCCGGCCACCGGGCTGCGCGCGGAAGGCGAACTCCGGGTCCTGAAGATGGCGAATGGGACCGAGATCGCCGCCCGCGCCGTGTTGCTGGCCACCGGGGCGCACTACCAGCGCCTGGGGATCCCCGCGCTCGAGGCCCTCGTCGGTAGAGGGGTTTTCTACGGCGGCGGCGTCACCGAAGCGCGGTCGATGGGCGGAGAGCACGTCTACGTCATCGGCGCCGGCAACTCCGCGGGACAGGCGGCCGTCCATCTGGCCAAGCATGCGAAGCGGGTGACGATGCTCGTGCGCGGCGCCGCACTCGGGGCGAGCATGTCCGACTACCTGGTGAAGGTGATCGAGGCCAATCCGACCATCGACGTGCAGCTCCACACGGTGGTGATCGACGGCAAGGGAACGGGGCGGCTGGAGAGTCTGGTGCTCCGCAACCAGACCACGGGCGAGACCTGGACCGTGCCGGCGCCTGCGCTGTTCGTTCTCATCGGCGCCCAGCCTCACACCCAGTGGCTGCCCCCGAGCATCCAGCGCGATTCCCATGGGTTCATCCTCACCGGCCAGGACCTCACCGTTGCTGCCGGGGCGCAAAGGCCAGCCCGTCCACTGCTTCCGCTCGAGACCAGCCTGCCCGGCGTTTTCGCCGCGGGGGACGTGCGACACGGCTCGATCAAGCGCGTGGCCTCCGCCGTCGGAGAAGGCGGGATCAGCATCCAGCTGGTGCACCGCTACCTGGCCCATCTCCGGTCGGAAGCGTGAGGAGCTCGCGGACCCGGCCAGGGAAATCCCCGGACGATCCCCCTCCCGTTACGTCGGCACCATCAGGCACTGGAACGGGACGGCGTGGAGCTCGGTCGACGCGCCGGGTCTGCAGGATCGGTCCTTGGACGCCATACTCTCGTCCCGCTGACGCGCCGCCACGCCCTGGTGGAATCCCGACGATCTTCGTCTTGGGCCTTGTCCGCGAAGTCACGCGCTGCTAGGTCGGCCTCTGCCATGCGTCCTCGAGCGCCCCGGAGACGGTTGTGACTCCGCTCGATCCGGCGCCGGGTCGCGCCGCAGAGCTGAGCGCCCACGCCGAGTGGGACGCCGGTCACACCGGCTGCGGTGAGCTCGTCCTTCTGCTCCGCAACAAGCTGCTCGAGCTGTCGCCAGGGCAGAGATTGCTCGTCATCGCCCATGACCCCGGAGCGCCCGAGGACATCCCGGCCTGGTGCCGGCTGACCGGACACCGCCTCCTCGAGGCGCGCCCACCCCACTACCTCATCGAACGAAGGAGCACGCCATGAGTAAGCGGTTCTGTGTGAGCCTCACCTTTGCCAAGAACGACACCGACAAGGCAACCGTGGCCTTCGTGGTGGCCAACGCTGCTGTCGCCTCGGACAAGGAGACGATGGTCTTCCTCAGCGTCGAGGGAGTCCGCCTCTCCCAGAGGGGGTACGCCGACGACATCCACGAGCAGGGGTTCGCTCCGCTCGCGGAGCTGATGGGCAACTTCGTCAAGGCTGGAGGGAAGGTCTTCGTCTGTTCCCCCTGCTTCAAGAAGCGCGGGCTCGACGAAGGCAAGCTGATCGACGGAGCGACGGTGGTGGGCGGGGCCAAGCTGGTGGAGTTCCTCTCCGAAGGCAGCCCCTGTGTGAGTTACTAGGCCCGGGCGGCGACCATGGGGCATCCCTTCACGCCCAAGGCCAGCTTCGACGGCGGAGACCTCGACTGCGGCAACGGATTGTTGCTGCTCATCCGCCGCCACATCGATCCCCTCGCCCCAGGGGAGCTGCTGGAGATCCGCTCCCGAGAGCTCTCGGTCGACGAGGAGCTCCCGGCCTGGTGTCGGATGACCGGCAACGAGCTGGTCTCTCGCTTCCGGGAAGGGAAGGAGGCCAGCTTCCTCGTCAGCAAGGGTCCCTTCCGTGCAGCCGGGACGCTCCCCCGGTCCGAGCGCATCTCCGCCTCTCCCCCGGTCGGGCCAGCGCCCGCGCAGCCTTCCAGCCTGGCGGTGAAGAGTGATGCCCCGCAGGTGGCACCGCTCTCGGTGATGGGGATCGGCAGCTGGCCGCGGCCGCGGTGGATGCTGCAGGCGCTCCACGAGCACCTCGAGCGGCGCCTCTCCGACGACGACTTCGAGCGGACGGCGGACGATGCAGTCCGTCTGGCGGTCGATGCCCAGCGCGCGGCCGGGGTGGACGTGCTGACCGACGGCGAGCAGCGCCGGGATAACTACGCCAGCTTCGTCGGAGGCCTGCTGGGGGGCTGTCAGCTCGTTCCGATCACCGACCTGCTCCCCTACGTCGACGACCCCCAGGAGTTCGCCGCCGAGCTCCGCGCCCTCGACGTCCCGGCGGAGCGGGTCCGCCATCCAGCGGTGTTCGGACCCATTCGTCGCACCCGGTCGCTGGCTGTTCATGAGCTTCGCTTCGTGCAGGGGCTCGCTCCCGGCGCCGCGGTAAAGGTGGCGCTTCCCGGGCCCTATCTCCTGAGCCGGACGATGTTTCTCGAGTGCATCACTGAGCGGGCCTACGCCACCCGGGAGCAACTGGCAGCCGACGTCGTGACCGCGCTCCGGGCCGAGGTGATGGAGCTCCTCGATGCCGGAGCGGCGATTGTGCAGCTCGACGAGCCGGTGCTGAGCGAGGTCGTCTTCGGGACCCCGAAGGTGCAGCGCTCGTTCATGTGTGGTGCCCTGGGCGCCCGGAAGGAACCGGGCCACGAGCTGGGGTTCGCCCTCGAGCTCCTTTCCGCAGTCACGCTCGACCTGCCCCGGGAGCGGCTTGCCATCCACGTCTGCCGCGGCAACTGGACCCCCGACGAGAGCGTCGCTCTCTCCGGCGACTACCGACCACTGCTCCCCCTGCTCCAACAGGCGCCGGTGGGGACGATCTTCCTCGAGCTGGCAACGCCCAGGGCTGGGGAGATGGCCCTCCTCCGCGGGCTCCCCGCCGAGAAGCGAATCGGAGTGGGGCTGGTGAACCAGAAGCATCCCGAGGTGGAGACGCTCGACGAGGTACTCCACCGTGCCAGGCAAGCGATGGCGCTGCTCGGACGCGACCGGCTGCTCTTCACCCCCGACTGTGGTTTCGCCACCTTTGCCGACAACCCCCTCGCCTCGGAAGCTGTCGCTGCCGCGAAGCTGAGGGTCATCGCCGAGGCAGCGCGGCGACTTCGTGACACGGGAGGTCAGTGATGCGTGGGATGCGCCTGGTGATGCTGTCGTCCGTCCTGCTCGTCCCCTCGGCTCTTGGCGCCGAGGCTCCGAAGCAGGCCGGCTTTCACATCAAGAACACTTTCGCGGTGAAGGTCCCCAAGGGCGCCCAGCGGGTGCGGATCTGGTTCGCAATCCCGCAGGAGGACGCCTGGTCCAAGATCGGGAATCTCACGCTCACCAGCGACGCCGGAAAGGTCGACGTCGAAGAGGACAGCTGGGGTAACCGGGTGGGCTACCTGGAGGTGAAGTCCCCCGCCGCCGACAAGGTGCAGATCGCCGAAGAGTTCGATCTGGTGCGGAGCGAGATGCGGAGTGCAGTGGATCCCCTGGCGACCCGGCCGCCCACCGACTGGGAGAAGACGGCGCTGGCGCGCTACCTCCAGCCAACCACCTACGTGGTGGTCAATGACCGGATCAAGGCACTCGCCGCATCGATCGTCGGTACCGAGACCAATCCCATCAAGCAGGCCCGGAAAATCTACGACTGGACGCTGAAGAACGTGGACTACTGGGTGAAGGATCCTGATCACCTCAAGGCCTCTCCGGTCGGAAGCACCGAATACTGCCTGAACACCAAGACCGGGAACTGCACCGACTTCCACTCCCTCTTCGCCTCGTTGGCGATGTCATCCGGCATTCCCACCCGGATGATTTACGGCTCGTTGCTCAAGCCCACCCTGAACGGAATTGCGGTCGACGGCAGCTACCACTGCTGGATTCAGTTTTATGCCCCGCGGGTGGGGTGGATCCCGCTCGACGTCTCGCTGGCCGACATCTACGGCAAGCAGTTTCCCCTCACCGAGAAGAACAAAAAGCTGGTCGAGCTCACCACCGCCACCGGGTACAAGGGGGTGGACCGGAGCAAGGTCGATTACTACTTCGGAAACATCGACGAGCGCCGGGTGGTCTGGTCCACCGGGCGGGACCTGGTCTTCGAACCGCCCCAAGACGAGGGGCCGGCCAACTCGCTGCCCAAGGCCTACGTGGAGATCGACGGGAAGCAGAGCACCGACTGGACCCGACAGTTCACCTACAAGGAGGTCGAGGTGAAGCAGCCGGCACTCTAGGACCCGGCGCGACGGGCGCGGTCAGTTCGACCGCGGGGATGCTGCCGAACTGGCCGGGCACGCCAGGTCCTCTGAGCTGAGAATGGCCACTCACCCCGACGGATTCGTTGGGCGACCAACCGGGCTTGAACCGGTAACCCCGGAGCCACGGTTCCCGACTGAGCCGTCGGAGAACTGACGACCCGTAGAGATTTCGTCTGGTTGGTCCAACCGCTCCAGCCAGAGCGGGAGAGTCGCCGAACGTGGGGTCGAGCCCCGCGATGAGGCCCAGGGTGCTGGAGGCGGGCTCGACGAGCAAGGGGGCTCGTCCTGAAGACTCAGGGAGAACTCTGGGCGCTCCGGAGATGCCTTGTCCGGAACGAGCCGACCCGCCTCGAGGAAGAAATAGCTTTTCCAACCGGGTTGCCGATGTGCGAAAACCCGTGGACCAACCCAGGACAAGGAGAGTTCGATGAGTCGGATCGAAAAGGTGTTCGCTCGTCTCGGGCTCGCGCTGTCGGTCGGCCTGGGAATCTGCGCGCCGGTCCGGGCCGAGACGCTTCCGGCCAGGATCGTCATCGGGCACACGGAGGCCCTGTCGGGCGCGCATGCCAAGGCCGGCGAGCAGGCCGTGGCCGGCATCCAGGCCATCGTCAAGTGGGTCAACACCGCGAACGGCGGAGTGAGCGTGGGGGGCAAGAAGATCCCGCTCGACTACAAGTACTATGACTGCGAGTCCAAGAAGGAGGCGGTGACGAGTCTCCTCGAGCGGCTCATCACCTCCGACAAGGTTCAGGTCCTGGTCGCGCCCTACAGCAGCCCGCTCACGCTGGCCGGCGCGCCCGTGGCCGAGAAGTACGGCGTCATCTACCTGGACCACGGGGGGGCCTCCGACACCATCTTCAAGCAGGGGTTCCGCTACGTCGTCCAGACCATCGGCCCGGGCTCCCGCTATCACGTGGGGACCCTGAACATGCTGAAGAAGCTCGACCCCGGGGCCAAGCGCCTGGCGCTGGCCTACAAGGACGACGAGTTCGCCCGCTCCGTCATGGACGGCGCCGAGGAGCACGCCAAGAAGCTCGGCTACGAGATCGTCTTCAAGAGGACCTATCCGGCCACTGTCTCCGATCTCACCCCGCTGCTCTCCGACCTGAAGGCGGCCCGGCCCGACTTCGTGCTCGGCGGCGGTCACCTCGCCGACGGGCAGCTCTTCACGCAGCAGATGGCGGACCTGGGGATCAACGTACGCGCGCTTTCCCTGGTCGCGGCGGTGACCCTGCCCGGCTTCCAGAACGCGCTGAAGGCGAAGGCGGAGGGCGTCATGGGCCCGTCCCACTGGGAGCCCGGCGTCACCTTCTCGAAGGAGAAGGCCCTGAAGGCGGGCCACACGTGGTTCGGGCCTGGCCAGGACGAGTTCGTGAAGCTCTTCAAGGAGGCGGTCGGGAAGGACCTCACGCCCGAGTACCACGCCGCGGAGGCGGGCGCCTCGGTGCTCGCCGTGGTCGCGGGGATCGAGAAGGCGAACTCCCTCGACCCGGACAAGATCCGCGCCGCCCTGGGCGCGCTCACCTTCACGTCCTTCTACGGGGGATGGGACATCGACGACACCGGGAAGCAGGTGGGTCACGACATGGTCGACGCCCAGTGGCAGGGCGGGAAGCTGAAGATCGTCTGGCCCGAGGAAGCCGCCACCGCGAAGGTGGTGTACCCCAAGCCGGCGTTCCGCTAGCGGCCGGGCCGAGGGAGCCTCCTCTCCGGGCCGATCCCGGGGAGGGAGACCCGCGACCCGCCCAGCCGCGGGGATCCGAGGAGGAGTGATGGTGGTCCTCAACCAGCTCGCCGGGAACCTGGTGCAGGGAGTGGTGCTGGGCACCGTCTACGGCGTGGCCACCATGGGGCTCTCCCTGATCTTCGGGGTGCTGCGGGTGGTCAACGTCGGGCACGGGGCCTTCGTCATGGTCGGCGCCTTCACCTCCCTGGTGCTCTTCGAGGGATTCGGCCTCGCCCCCGTCTTCGCAGTTCCGGTCGCCTTGCTCATCGGGATGGGCCTGGGCCTGATCTTCTACTACACCGCGATCCGAAGGCTGCTCCGGGGACCGGAGCTTTCCTCGCTCCTCGCCACCTTCGCCTTCGGCGTCATCCTCGAGGAGGTGGTGAAGTTCCTCTTCACCGCCGACTACCGCGGGTTCAGCTGGGACCTCGGCAAGGTCGATCTGGGCTTCACGGTCCTGCCTTACGCGAAGCTGGTGGCCTGCGCCGGGAGCGTCGCCGTCGCGGTGCTGCTCTACCTCTGGTTCAACAAGACCCGGGCCGGGATGGCGATGCGCAGCGTGGTGGAGGACGGCGTCGGAGCCCGGGTCTGCGGCGTCAACGTCGACTGGCAGTATGCCCTCTCCTTCTCGCTGGGGCTCGGGCTCACCGTGGCGAGCGGCGTCCTGCTGACCATGTTCATCTCCGTCGGGATCAACCCGTACATGGGCGGCGAGTACACCCTCCGGGCGTTCGTCATCGCGGTCCTGGGCGGGCTGGCCTCGCCCTACGGAGCCTTCTTCGGCGGGCTCCTCTTCGGCCTGTTGGAGAACGGGTCGTACACGCTCTTCGCCCAGTTCCCCGGGCTCGAGCCGTTCGCCATGACCCGCTTCTTCGCCTTCGTCACGCTCCTCATCATCCTCCTCGTCCGGCCGACCGGCCTGCTGAGGGCGAAGTGATGGAGCGCGTCACCAGGTACCTCCCGGCGGTTCCGGTCCTGCTGGCCTACCTGCTGCTCTTCGCTTTCGGCCTCCTGGTGCCGGGGAAGTGGCAGCTCGTCTCCCAGATCGCCTTCTTCTGTGCGCTCGGCCAGGCCTTCAACCTCTTCATGGGAATGACCGGGTACGTCGACTTCGGCTACGTGGCGTTCCTGGGGGTCGGGACCTACGGGATGGCGCTCCCCATCTCGATGCTGGCCGACAAGGGGCTCGGGGCGGGAACGATCGTCATCGGCCTGGTCCTCTCGGTGGTCATGGCGGTGCTGCTCTCGCTCGCGGTCGGCGCCGTGGCGCTGCGGCTCCGTGGCGCCTACTTCGCCATAGCGACCATCGGGGTCAACGAGGGGTTCCGCTACCTCATCGAGGGCGCGAGAATCTGGCGGGGTTCGGAAGGAATCATCTTCTCCAGCCAGCTGCGGGCCACCCTGGGCCGCGAGGCCGCCATGTCCCTCTCGACCTTCTGGGCCGACGTGATGGTCTTCGGCGTCGCGGTGCTGGCGGCCATGCTCACCCTGATCTACCTGCGGGGGAAGGTGGGCTACGCCCTCGCCGCCGTGCGGATGGACGAGGACGCGGCCAAGGTGATGGGGGTCAACGTCACCCGATACAAGATCATCGCCTTCATCAGCAGCGCGGCGCTGGCCGGCCTCCTGGGCGCCACCGCCTGGGCCCTGAAGCTCACCTACGTCTACCCTGCCGACGTGTTCGCGATTCACTACACGATAGAGGCCATCATCATCGTGCTCCTCGGGGGAGCCGGGACCCTCCTCGGCCCCATCGTCGGTGGGCTCATCTACGGGCTCTCCAAGTACTTTCTGGCCGTGCACCTCCCCGGCTTCCAGCTCATCATCTTCGCCCCGATCATCATCGCGATCATCGTGCTGTTCCCCGAGGGCACGGTGGGAATGATCCGCAGGCGGCTGGCCGGCGGCCCGCTCGAGAAGTACATCGTGTGAGGTGAGGCGTGTCCCTGCTGCGGATCGAGAAGGTGACGAAGCGGTTCGGTGGCCTGGTGGCGGTGGACGGCGTCACCCTGGAGGTGGCGCACGGCGAGATGATGGCCATCGTCGGGCCCAACGGCGCGGGGAAGACGACTCTGTTCAACCTCATCAACGGGGTCTTCTTTGCGGACGAGGGGCGGATCTGGTTCAAGGACGTCGAC
>Ga0068857_100001698_pt1 | contig 17706 bp, 23 predicted proteins | sample KBSCornC72_FD_66591 | JGI IMG/M metagenome (GOLD analysis project Ga0068857, IMG submission 66591) | Corn rhizosphere microbial communities from Kellogg Biological Station, Michigan, USA - KBS Corn C7-2 | ecosystem: Host-associated > Plants > Roots > Rhizosphere > Soil ...
TCACATAGACATCCCCTGTGTCGCGGTCCACTTGAACTTCGATGAAGTGGTTACCTCCCCCCACTGAACCCAATTGAGGCGACGCCTTCTCGTACGCCTTTTCGATCTTGGTCAGATCGATATCATTCGGCACATCGATGTACTGTCGCTCACATAGGTCCGAACGAATACCTAGAGCCTTCGCCCCGTAGCGTAAGATCTCGTCTGTCTTCTTTGAGCTGTACTTGGCCGAAGCCCCCGCGCCTTTACCCAAAGCGATACGTTTCTCGATCTCGTGGACCAGCACTTCTCGCTTGTGCCAGCCTTTCAACGAAGCCGCTTTGAGGTTGACCTTCAGGTAAATGACTCCGCACGAAATATCATACCCTGAACCCGCCTGGATGATGGTGTTGTCAGTTACGACGCAACAACCAACTGGAATGCCATAGCCGAAATGACAATCCGGCATGGCATACACGCCCGTCACACCTTCGTACGAGGCCGCCACACGAAGTTGGTCCCACAACCCTTCCTCCGAAGCTTCGTACAGACTTTCGGAGAGGAAAGCGATGGCATCCACCTTCATACCCGCCACCTTTGGCAGCACGTACTGAGCTTCAGCGACTTTGGAAACAGCGTACTTTAGGGACATATAAAAACCTAGCAGCCGTACAGATAGCGGCTGCTAGGTTCTACACCGTTCAAAGGTAGGTTGTCACGGGATGTTTGATCATCCCGTGATCAGTCACTTGAACGAGATGTCGCCTGCAGGGTCACCCATATCGATCACCATGTCTAGAGGAGTCGGAGGCACCTCTGGCAATTTTTTGAGTGTTTCCAAGATGTTGATCGTATTTTGAGGCTCACTAGGAATGTATAGGTGAGACACCAAACTGGGTCCGACGCTAGGCGTAACTTGTGGGGCCGGGGGTTGGATTTGCCAAGACTCTTGGGTAAAAGCCTGAACCGAGGAAGTCATGCTCCCATTCTCCAAGGAGACGTTACACGAAAGGAGATCGGCTCGGGCGTCAGAGTCCATCATCGACAGGCCCATAGCTCGAGTGCCACCATACGCAACACTTCTGAGGTAGCCGGCGCTACTAGCGTAGGAAGCCGCGTTGTCCAGACGATGTCCGACATTGGCTGCAACTTTTGCCGTTGATGTCAGACCTCGCTGTGTGAAGTTGGTCGCTACGTCTGTCATGACGCGGGCGGCATCAGCAAAGGCACCCTTCTTGGCCAGCTCCTCGGCGTTGAGCTGTGCCCGAACCACTTGAGCCAAAGCAATCACCTCATCCAAATCCTTGTGAGGATCTTTCTGAGCTTCGTCCGGTTGGACGAACTGCGCCTTGACCTTCGTCTCAACCGTCTGAATATCACTGAGCCCCTTGTCAGTGATCCGGACATAGTGCGCTCGCACTAGGAACAGGTTCACAGCCCTGGGGCCAAATTTGGCTTGCTTGAGCAACTTTGCGTCGAAAACGAAGTTGCGCGTCTCTTCGGCAAGGATGTCGCTGAACTTGAAGGTAGTATCCCCTAGAGGCTCCTGCTCGATTACGATGTCGGTCACAGCTCGCTCGATCTGGTGGCCGTTGATGGGCTCAATTTCGATTCTGAGGTTCTGGGCGTAGGTGCTGAGCAGGCCGCCCAACTCACGTCCAAAAGCCGTCAGAACGTCATCAGGGTCCTGCACGTAGGCGTAATTGCCAGCCCAGTCCTGAGAGCAAGCCATGAGGAAATCCTGATCACACCCGTTCCAGACATCGGAACCACTTCCGTAACCGAAGGCGCTGATCGTGACAGGCCCTCTGCTCGAGTTGACCAGTTGACGAATCTGGCCCTTATCCGTCACGCCATGAGTCGATTGACCATCCGTGAACATGATCAGGCGCTTAACGAACTGTGGCCCCAGATCCAGGTCATTTACGACCTTGGTCGCTCGGCTGACGCCATCAAACAAATTTGTCCCACCACGAACCTGTAGGTTCAGGATGTGCTTTCGCATGACCTCTTTGGATTCAGCCGTCACCTGTACGGGCAGCATCGGAACGGAAGCCACTTCCGAAAAAGTGACTAGACCCGTAATGTCCCCAGGCTGCAATTGGTCGACAAGCTTGAGCATGCTCTTCTTGGCATACTCGAGCTTGTCACCTCGCATCGATCCCGAGATGTCGACAACTGGAATGACGCAAATGGGTGGACGTTTGGCAACCTGATCGAGTTGGGGAGCTTTTAGGCTGACGACCAAATGGACGTGGTTGTCCTGAGAATGATTGACCTTATCGTGTGATAGACGCGCTTGGATCTCCATTGGGAGTCCTCCGTATTCTAGACGAACCTAGCAAATCGAAGTTCAGCGGAACCCGGAAACATTCCAGGGACAGAAGTCCTTCGTAAAAGAGACAGGGGATCACCCGTTGATGCAGGCCAAAGGCCTCAAATCTAAGGTTTTCCGAAGAGAAACTGCTGTCGGCCTTCCCAAGCCCGAAGGCGCGGATGACCTTTACGAAAGACCCAAGCCCGGAGGCGCGGTCCATCAGTGCCCCTACTGTACACCACTTTGGACAGAATGACAAAATATTTTGCTTGAGCTTACTTTTTTTAGCTTGCCTAGGTGTGGGAACCAGAAGGACAGAGTCTAGGAGCCGGTTGTTGCTCCGCCTCACCAAGTCCATGGACGACCGGGATACGCTCGTTCCTTGTCAAGCCTGCGAAGGCGAAGGGATGCGGCTCCTTGAATATGAAAATGGCAGCTATCGACGGATCCTCTGCAACTGGTGTGACCGAGGCTACACCGATAAAGAGACTGCAAGGATGTTCGACCGCTGGCTCAGGATTCTCAAGTTCAATCAGGAGTCATCATGACATCACTTGTCGAGCTAGAAGCCACGTTCATGATTTGGATGCCCAACGGCATGCGTCGAGTAGGCAACTTCCAAGAAGCTCAGGGGATATTATTCACGTGTCCTTCATGCTTCAGGAAGAACGGCAACTCTGACATCGGCGTCCACAGTGTGCTAGTTTGGTTCGACGGCCGGAATGTTCCCGTAGAAGCCACCCCTCTGCCTCGTTGGAAGGTGTCGGGGACATCAATACACAACCTCTCCTTGAGCCCCAGTATCAATCTGGCCACCAGCGAAGAGAGCCGTGACGAGTGGCACGGCTACATTACAAACGGACAGGCCCTGTAAAAGAAAAGGCCTTGGGACTAATCCAAGGGCCTTCAGGTTCAAGAAGCGATCTTGATGTAGGGCTCCCACTCTGGCGGAGCCTTCTTGATGTCGATGTACGGCTCATTCATGGGCAGCACACGAGGCTTGGTCGGCACTGAAATGAGCTTCATACCCGCTTCAGCAAAATGAAGGTTACCCTTCTTGTCATTGCAAGGGTAACACGACATCACGATGTTCTCCCAAACCGTTTTGCCACCCTTCGACCTGGGAATAACGTGGTCGTAGTTGAGCTGTGACATCGGAAGCTTGGTGTTGCAGTACTGACACCGAAAATCATCTCTGAGACAGACATTGATCTTCGAGAACTTGATGCCACTCTTGACCTTGCTCAGCTTCCTACGCAGGACGACCACGGCTGGCACTTTGATGTCGAATGACTCGGCATCTGTACCGATGACCTGACGAAGGGCTACCCTCAATTCCTTGAAGGTGCTGAGCGTCTGGCGATCGATGTGTGCAATGACCTCGTCATACTGAACGATGACTTCCAGTTTGCCGGCGAACATCCGGGTCACTGCGTCTTTCCAGTCGACGATTTCGTGGGGCCTGTAGTGCTGATTCAAGATAAGTGTCTGAGTGAACATTGGTTCCTTCTATCTCCGTCTTTTCACGGTGTGTCCTCTTTGGGGGGTGAATTGTAATACTACCTAAGATTTGGGAGAGCGTCAGCTAAATTGTGCCCTTCTTACGATAGGAAGGGCACAATAAGCTTACCGACTTCGTTGATGCGTGTTTACAGGGATGACATCCAACGTCTCCAACAATTTGACATTGGCTTCTCGTTGATCCGGCGTAAGAGCGGCTGACACCTTGACATAGTGAGGGTGCTTCAACCACTCCGCGTAGGGGGTCCGGCCTCGAGTCTTGTTGCATTTCTTACAAGCCGACACGAGATTGGCCTCGATGCTCGGGCCACCGACCTCCCACAAGACCAAGTGGTCCACCGTCAAGGGCAGGTCATCCTTGCCGCAGTACCGGCAGGCGTAGCCATCACGTTTGAATACACGCCAAGACACACCTGCTTCGATGTTCCTCTGACTCTTGCGAAGGATCACCTTTGCCAAAGTTCCGTCCGAAGCTTTGGTTAAGACTTCGGTCTCGAGCAGGTCGGTCTGACGCAGAAATTTCGCCCAGTCGTCAGAGTCCATGTCCAGTGTGTGAACCTCATGGACGTCAGCACCTTTGAAGGACACGTCATCCCAAGCGTCTTCCTGGGTGAAGCGCACTTGATGTTGACTAGCGTAGACCGTGCCCCGATCCTCAGGGAACAGGGTCAGGTACATCTTGCCGCCGCCAGACCATACCGCTCCCACCATATGAATGGTGTCACCGACTTCTAGCAGATTGATATCTTGGAGTTTCATTTTGAGACCGTTGGGTTAAGGACTAGCTTGGCGTGTTTAGCGAATGGCTCTTGGCCGACCGTAAAATAGAGACTGCCGCAATCGAAGCGGACTCGTTTCGGGTAAACCCGGTCCACCACATGGATCTCATCCTTGTAGATCCAGACTTGTCCAAGGGCGAATGAGGTCGAAACTTTCTGACCTTTAGTGGTGGTGCAGGTGTGCACCAGTACGGCTTTGGTTCGCATAACTTAAGTCATACACCAAAATGACGATCGGCATCCCATCCGCAGTTCGGGATGAGATGCCGTCGTTAGTGTGGAAAGATTGCCGCTAAGAGTCTCGTTCTGGAATCGGGTGGAGGCCTTTCTCCCAAACCTCCCGCAACCCCAGTGCTACCCAAAGTCCACGCCGCCGCTTTCCGTCGGGGGCATGATAGCAGGGCAGATGGTACCCTCTGCCTCGTGATCTCACCTGAGAGTTTGTGAGGTCACTTGTGTAGGCGCCGGGAATCGAACCCGGGTCCTCGATGCTTACGAAGCGTTCTTATTCACGTGTGTAGCTTGCTTAGAGACTTCAATCACCCCCATCAGCCGCAAGCTGCCTTTGAGGGTTCCAACAGAATCTTGTCTGTCCAAAGCCATTCTTCAATCTCGCTACCCGGTGGTTAGGCAATCCCGGCAAGCACAGCCCTGGTTTTGGTTTCACTCCTCAGATACTAAGGCATCTACTGAGATAGTGGCTGTGTGCCCTTTCAGGCAGCAGCAGCGTGTGCGTTGTCGTTTGCAGATATACGGCCCGTTGATAGAGGGGATAGGCGCCCCTTACACGATCGAACTACTCTTTCTTCACCAAGTCGAAACCTGTCGCCCACATAGATCCGCCGGCCATCAACGCTTCAAAGGCTTTGCTTACGCGCTGCCTCCACTCCGACCGACGGTACCACACCAGTTGTAATCGAAAAATCAAAAACGGGTGCGGCGATTATAATTACCATCAGAACAACACCGGTTACCCGATGTTCCTTCGTTCCTATCACATTGGCTACCTTTTTACAGGTACCTAGGCTGGAAGGTCAGCCTGTGCTCAGAGAGGGAGTCGAACCCTCCTACTATCAGTCACACCATCTGAGCGTTACGTTAACTATGCCTACAGCCACCGTTTCCTACAAGGATAAATTAAACCTCGGGGCCCCGTTAGAGGCCCCGAGGAGGGCAATCAGGTTTAGCTGATGGCCTCCACCACTCACCGGGCTTTTAGGTCCGGAAAGACTATGCTTACCCTAACGGTCAGGTTCCCTGGTCCTTAAGGGTCGGTCACACATTTTGTGCACTAGGCAGGACTTGAACCTGCATGCCCCGAAGGGCGCCGCATTTTGAGTGCGGTGTGTCTGCCAATTCCACCACTAGTGCAATAAGAAAGAGTCAACAGGAGCAAGGAGAGTAACATTGTCTGAAGCCTACCGCGGTTGGCCAAATGGTGGTCCTATACAGGAACCTAGGAGGGATGGCTTTACAATGGCGGCTGTCAGGCTAGTTATTTCGCGCACGCGCTTTCGCTCGTTCTATTTTATGGACTCTTTCTCCAGGCCTAGCTTGCGCTCGACCTGCTTTGACCCTCACTCGAAGAGAGAGGGATCCAAGTCTGGGATGGTCTGCGAAACAGCGTTCGCAGTAGCAATGGCGGTCTTTAGAGCGCCTGCTCGCTTGCTTGCTTGGCGGGTCAGATCCAGGAGTTCCTGATCTTTGAGAACTGCTACTGCTCTCTCTTGATTCGGGTTGAGTTCTCGAATCGTGGGATCAGTGGCAAAGAATCCGTTCTGCTTTGAACCGACGGCCGCTGTTTTCCAGATCTTTTCGATCTTACCAGCAGCTCCGACATGCTTGATGGCCTCAGCTAGCGTCATCATCTGACCTTGGACTTCAACCTGGACGCTCAGGTTGTACTTCATCTGAGCCAGTTGAAGAGCAACGATAGCCTGCTCGGAAGCTAAAATGCTAGCGACCACTTGTTGAGGGGTGGGCTTGTCTACATCATCCTTGAATCGATGTAAGGATCCATTGAAATCATTGTTTGCGGCGGCGAGACGCAGCTCCCACTGCTTCAATGCTTCGCGTAGAGCATATCCTGTAATCTGCATTGCATCGTCCTTTACACCGAATGGTAGGGCCCGCCGGGTTCGAACCGGCAACAGCTCCGTTATGAGCGGAGGGTTCTGACCAATTGAACTAGAGCCCCATACACTCTATACACCTAGTAGACCGTGGAGGAATCGAACCCCAGTACCACATGCCTATAATACACGCGCCGAGAACCACTCAGCTTAGGTCACGGTCCATGGCTTCATTCGTGGGGCTGGACGGGCTCGAACCGCCGACTTTCTCCTTGTAAAAGAGACGCTGCTACCAACTGAGCTACAGCCCCAGGATTTTGGTGCAATAGCACCCTCGATACATCTTGTCTACTTCGTAATGCTTTCGTAGTCCCTCCCGGATTCGAACCGGGACGCCCGCAAGGAGCAGTGGATTTTAAGTCCACCGTGTCTGCCATTCCAACCAAGGGACCGTGTCCGTTTAAGATTTATTCAAATGGGTCCTATGTTATGCGCATCCTCATTGTAGAAGATAACGCCACCGACCGCAAACTTCTTCGCTATTTGTTGGAAGATCGCTTCCGAAGTGAGGCGAAATTCCGCGAAGCTGACAGCCTAGAAACGGCTGTTCGTTACCTTGAGGGTGGAAATATCGATTGCGTGGTGTTGGATCTCCAACTCCCAGATTCAGTCGGTAAGGAGACCTTCGAAAAGCTCTCCAAGCGCTTTCCCGACGTTCCCATCATTGTGATGACGCACAACAAGGATCGAGATTTAGCCATATCCATGATTCAGGCAGGAGCGGCGGACTACATCCTCAAGTCATACACCAACGAAGAGGATATTTTCCGTCGAATTGTGTTCGCGGTCGAAAAGCATAGCCGTTCTGTGCGCATGCCGACCGAGAACGCCGCCACTGTGCACAAGCTCGAGAGGGCCAAGGCCAACATGATCACCGCGCATCAAAGCGGGGAACACGGGGCTATCCGCGATACGACCGTCGCCACCACAACGGCTATCGCAGAGGTGTCGAAAAGCCTTTTCACAGAGATGCAGGCGATTTCCAACAAATTGAGCCTCCAGGGGATTCGCCAAGAAGGCATCGAGAAGATAGTGGAAGCTCTGGATGTTGAGATCCTCAAGGGGCATCCCAATCGACCATCCATGAGATCTCAGATGGACCTCATGGATCATCGCTTAGCCACCGCCGAGCGGAAGGTAATCGAACTGGGCGCGGCTCTGAAAGAAGTGGAAGGTATCAACCGACTGAGCATGGTTCAGGATCAACAGTTCAAAATGACCAACCGAACCAAAGTGCTTCTGGGTATCCTGGGCTTCCTAGGCGCGGTCCTAACCACAGTCATTTCCTACGAGAGTTCCAAGACAGTCGACAAGCCAGTGAAAGTTCAGAAGGCGCTTCCGTGACTGGACCTTACCTCAAAGCAGCTTTCGAGGACTCCTGTGTGCCCCAAATTGTAGTTTCCAAGAACGGGGAGATACTGGGAGTGAACGATCAGGCCTGCCGGCTCTTGGGTGTTGAAAAGGCTGAGCTTCTCAGTATGAGACACGACGATCTATCCTTGGAAGAGGACTTCGGGTCCCTGGATGGCCTCACTGATCTGTTCAATGAGAACGACCTTCAGAACTGGCAGACTGAGCAACGGTACGTTCGAAGTGACAGCGTAGTGATTTGGGCGAGTGTAGGTGTATCTGCTATAAAGAACAACGGAAAGGCTGCAGCTCTCTTGTTACAACTTCAAGACATCACTTCGCAAAAAATCACTGAAGAGGACCTTCAACAGAACAATGAAGATCTTGAGCAGTTCATCCGCACAGCGTCTCATGATCTGCGCGAGCCTCTGACGACAGTAGCAGGTTACGCATCATTGCTGATGAGACGCTACTCTTCAGCACTAGATGCGAATGGGATTCATTTCCTGTCAGAGGTCATCAACAGTGCAAAGAGGATGGAGCAGAAGATCGATGACCTGCTGATGTTCTCCAGAGCTGGACGAGCTGTACCAGTCGGAGTGTTCCCTTTAGGGGTTGCCATCGAAGAAGCTCGCCGGGCGGTAAATGTCTCAGCGGAAGAGAGCAAGGCGGTGTTCCACATCCCTGAGGACCTTCCTGTAATCCAAGGGGATCGCAGCATGATTGCTCAGGTGTTCCAGAATTTGTTCTCGAACTCCTTGAAATATCGTTCCGACGCCCCTCCAGAGATCACCGTTCAAGCCCGACCCAGTACCGAGAATATCTGGCAGATTTCCGTTACGGACAACGGCATAGGCTTCGATATGGCCCATAAGGACCGCATCTTCGTAGTCTTCCAACGACTTCATACCATTGAGCAGTACCCTGGTACTGGCATCGGGCTCGCCATTACCAAACGTATCATCGAAAGGCATCGAGGTAAGATTTGGACCGAGTCTGTACCAGGGAAGGGTTCCACGTTCTACTTCACCCTTTCAACCGTTCCGCAACCGTGATGCTAGAAGAACTACATATCCTCCTGATCGAAGACAATGCCACTGATATCGAGCTGATCACTGAAGCTCTCAAGGAGGTTCCGCACGGCTACATCCTCGAGTCGGCTACAGATGGGGAGGTAGGCCTTCAAAGGCTGTACTCTACGGAAATCAAACCAAATTTGATCCTTCTAGACCTGAACCTACCCAAGAAGAGTGGTTTGGAGGTGCTGAAGGAAATCAAGAAGGATGCGAGCCTCCGGGCTATACCGGTGATCATTCTGTCCAATTCAAAATCGGAGGACGACATTGTCCTGGCGTATGCCAGTCATTGCAACGCCTACGTCCGAAAACCTCTAGGGTTCGACGAGCTTTCAAAGTGCGTGCTAGAGATCACCAATTTTTGGTTCAGGTGTGCCATCCTGCCAAAACAGACGGCCGTACCTGTGACATCTCTAACCAATCCGCCTGCACCCCAGACTGGATTCGAACCAGTATGAAACAGCTTCGAAGGCTGGTGCCTATCCTTTAGGCTACTGGGGTATGGTGCTTCTGACAGGACTCGAACCTGTATCTCCGACCTTAGAAGAGTCGCGCCCTATCCATTGGACCACAGAAGCATTCGTCAACGACCTGACTTGGATTTAGCATAGTTCAAGGCATCTTGCCAACCATCAGCAGAGCCTGGAAAGCGCGCTGCTGGACTTGGCGCTTCTGTCTTTAAGGGACCCCGCTTCGGGTCCCTAAAGTGAGGGTCTATTTTACGCCAAGACAGTGCCTGCATCTCGGGCACATTGAGGAATACCATGACCTTATGTCCTTCATAGGCACAGCTCCTGCAATTTGGGTACAGCACTTTGAGAACCAGATGCTGACCCACTCTTTCTACAGCTTCGATTGTGTAGTTAGAGGCATCGGGTGTAGCAGGTGTCGAGTAAGGTTCCCTATACCCAGGGCTTGAACTACAGTTAGGGTCGCCTGGAGAATGTCGACATACCATGGTGGTGGTTTATACACCGTCGGGCAGCTTCCTTGGCTTCAGAAACTCATTCGGCTCGCCCTTGCCGGCGTAGCTCATCTACGCTGCCAGGACGCCAGCCTGGCCATCAAGTCCCATGGGTTTCCGTCACCGGACCTATAGGAGAAGGTAACCCTTCTGAGCGAGAGATGGGAGTCGAACCCACGACATTCACCTTGGGAAGGTGACGTTCTGCCACTGAACTACTCTCGCAAATCTCAAGATCATTGTCAGGCCCCAGCAGCTGTTAACAAGAGGTGCTTCGACGAAGACATAACCCTGCAAGGGTAGATCCTACTATTTTTCTCCTGACGATCTTGAGAGCGACACGGTTAATTACGCCATGTCTAGCACTAGGCCTCAATAAGGCCGAAGCGCTGAGCAGACGGTCGGATTCGAACCGACCTATCAAGCGCCTACCATAGGCATCGTCTGCATTGTGATGGTTTCCGAGTCGACTTCGGTTCACGTGTAGGCTTGAACCACCAACCCACATAGGCCGCTACCGCAGAAACGGGCTTGACCTAGTCACGCTAAGAGAAGGGTCACTTCTCAGAGCCCCCGATAGGACTTGAACCTACAATATCCCGCTTACAAAGCGGGTGCTTCACCATTAAGCTACAGGGGCGTCAGTTCGATTCTGTTGTCTCACACCGTAACCATAACGTCAACGCATGAATTCCTTGAAGTGACCCAACATAGGCTCAAGAGGCTTGTGGAATTCGAAGCCCTCACATGACCCATAGCGGAAGACGCTGAGTTGCCTAGCCTCTCCAGTGTGCTTCAGATGATCGTACGTGTGCTTATTACACGTCCCCCAATCGTTATTGGGGAATACGCCGTGAGTACATAGGCCGCAGCTCTTCTGCACCGTATAGGAGAGGTCTTGGAGGACCTTGAGCTTGTTGGCGTCCATCCCTCCCGTATACACCAAAAGTCAGTTGTCGGTCAAAATACCGGCGCCAGTGGACCAGTCAGCTTGAGCCCGGCAAGCGGGGTCCGAACAGATCCGCATGTTCTTGCCTTCGACTAGCATTTCACGGGTATTGTTGTCCTTCATAGCCTTGCTGCACTTGGGGCAAGGGAATTCCGGAAGTGTGACCTCTGTAGAAAGGCCGGCAAAGACAGCATCCGTAGCTGAAGTGTGGTCTGGTTTCATAGCACTTTTGGTTTTCCAACAATGCTTTAGGGATTTGGTGGAGTCACCGGAATTCGAATCCGGATTTCAACGATGCGAACGTCGCGTCCTGCCATTGGACGATGACCCCAAAGTCCCCCGAGGTAACGTCCGGGGGCGGGACGGCTTCTAACGACGCTTCTTATTAGCGTAGGCTCTTCGCCAGCAGGGTCGACACATAGTCGGTCGACCTAACAGGCTGGTAGCGATAGCACAGAATTTGCACCACATAGCAGCACCTCCTTTCGTAAGGAGGCGGCTTTAAGGTGGGACGCTGGACCTCAGTTGCTTGCTTTCCATCATTTACAATCCAGGGATCAGGCACTGCTTGGGCTCCAAGGGAGCCGGTTCACTTGTTAGGTGTTGTATCAACGAATTCTGAGAGGGGTGAGCTGCTAGAATTGATGTCGTCAGGGTGTGGGCCCCGGCTTCTATGGCCATCTTCAGGAAGGCTTCCTTCCTCTGAGCTACGCCATAATTCAAGTCACCATCCCGGAGTTCCTGGAGCAACTGCTTCCGTCCTACATTGTTACACAGGAGGTCGCGGATCCTGACGCCCTCTTTCGAGCCTCTGGCAAGAGCCGTAGCCTTGGCCAGACGCATAGGGATTCTCCACTCAATCGAGCTATACTCGGTATGAGCTGTCACGAAGCCGATGACAGTACCGTCCACTGAGTTCAATGGGATGATGGATTCCTTGGGACGTAGGTTGTACCCCCGGACATCCTCTAACAATTCGAACACGTCTTCGTAGTCAGTCACGAAAAGTCCAAGTTGTCCAAACGATCCCAGCTAGAAGTGGGTTCGCCAGACGGCTCGACCTTCTTGATGGAGTTCAAACCATTGATGAAGGCGGTTCTCTCTGAGCGACGGGTGAATGCCTGCATGAGGTTCTTGTCTCGAAAAGAACGATGAGCATGAGGCATCGAGATCTGCACCAAAATACACTTATTTTCGCCGTTAATGGCTATTTTGAAGTGAGTCGACCCCTCTAACCATTCGGCGCGCCAGCCCGTCAAACGAATGATGTGCTCTATCACCTCAACCATCTCATGAACGTTCTTGAACTCGATGAAGTCGGGTAATCTTTCAGGGGCCAGGTCTTGTATGCGGAAATCTACGTCTTCCTCAGGCATACCTCAATCTACACCGAGCGCTGTCACTTGCTCGTGTTCTGAGAGGCGTGCCTTCCGTTCCTGCCAAGTCTGATGGACTAACGAACCCTTCGAACCGTTAGCCTTATGCGGTTTGCAAAGGCGGCAGCCCGAGCGTCGATTCTTCCGTTTTCCACGTTTGTGATGTGCCATGGGATCTCCTTGCCGCCGTCAGCGGCGCGTTGGTGATCTCAGGCGCGTAGAATTGGTGAGGCATCAGAGGTTCTCTAGTGAGATGTCGACCCCTTCAGAGGTCAATATGGTGTAGGCCTGCTTGGCCAGGTCTTCCACAGTTGTTCCTTCTGGGAGAGGGTCTAGGCCATTCCCTGCAAAGAACTTCACATCAATGAGTCCGTGATTGGTTATCTGATCTTCCGTCCAGTCACGGAGTTTTTTGGTATAGGTCATAGGCCTCAATAGTCGTAGTGGGATCGCGGGCGGGGCGGGTCCATCTTGTACATCTTAAGCCAAGCCGCGTTATGCTCAGCATGAGTGTACTTCGAAAAGGCCTCCCACGCATCCGTCCGTCCCTCTCCAGGCTGCTTATTAGGGGAGCCTTCCTCGACTTGAACCAGCCTATGCGGCACAGGCAGATGGTCTTCAATCACCTGCAATAGAGGTTGTGGTGGGGTTTCAGGGTACTGGGCGTGCTCATAGACCGCCATACCGTACCCGCCGAACATACTCGTACTGAACATGCTCGTGAGCAGACCGTACTCTTCGATGATGCCTTTTAGCTTCTCGAATTCGAGATAAGCCAGAGTCCGGGTGGCTTTGAGCTTGATCCGCATTTCGTCCTTTTTACGGGACTCTGGTGGCCACAAGGACTCCTGTAAAGACAAGAGCCATTCAGCGGCTTCGGACGACAGCGGTTTGATGACCGAACCCTTGGGGGCAGCGTTCATTTTACCCACACCACCAATTGGATATCTTTCCATCTCCTCACCAAGACTGTCCAGCTGACAGTCGCACGGCAAAGGATCAGATGTCAAAAGGGCTTCCCCTTCAGCCTCTTTGTCACAAAGAGGGCAGACCTTCGGTGGCATATTTAGAATGTTTTGGTTTTCCCAAACATCTCGGACGGTGATCGGCATTTGCCGCTTACTACACCAAGAAAATGTTTGGGCGCTCGAGAAGAAGACCTGGGTACTGGACGCAGAAGACAGGAATTGAACCTGTTACTTTCGGTGTGTTAGACCAACGCTCTACCAATTGAGCTACTTTTGCTTGCTTGTAAGGTCTTCAGTGTGAACGCCCTAGTGCCGCTTCCAGGAGTCGAACCTGGCGTGCTTGTAGGATCATCGATGGACCTCATTGCTGAGGCGAGGTGATGAGCCGGTGACAGTTTTTTCTTCCAATAGAAAATGGGCCCACGCCCAAGCGGCAAAAACTCCAACGTGTAACCGATGGCTAGACCTTGGAGGGGTTAAACCTCTGTTTCCGAGGATTCAGAGTTTGGAAAATTCGTCACATCCGAGTATCAAAACCGGGTTGCGGTTTGTTCACTTTCAAGGTGAGTGCCTTACCATTAGGCTATATTCCGAAATCGGAACAACAGGATTCGAACCTGTAATTGCTTGTATGGTTCTGACTTGTGGATGTGACTAGAGCCGGGTCTAGGATTCGAACCTAGAGCTTGTAAGCACTACCGTTGTGCCTCATTGCTGAGGCGAGGGGCAGAGCGGGTATTTGCCAAAGTGGAAATTTGGTGAGGGAACCAACCCTCTGTAACCCGGCGAAGTGTCCTTAGTATGTACACCGCAGATGCGGGCCTCGTCAAGAAAAAATCAGACGAGGACCACACCTTGAGCATGAATTTGGAAGCCGATCTTTCGACCTTGCTTGAAAAAGTCCTGGGCGGACTTAGCCAACAGACTAGCCGTGACACAAATGAATGGCAAATGCTCACCATCTTCACAAGTGGCACCCCCAGTACTGGCGTCATCAATGACGAAGTTTTCGTCCCAAATGACTCGGCCAAAGCTGCCTTCAGCCGCCAGAGCCCCGTGAAGGCATGGGATGGCGTTCTGGCGAGCGAACGCCTGAACGATCCGCCTGGCCCAACCGTTGTCCAAACAATCGATGATCAGATCAGAGCCGCCCAACAGTTGGACATCGTTCTCGGTTGTCAGCTTGTGCGGAATTACCGCCAGTTTCGTCCCGAAAAGGTAGTTCATGGTCTGCTGTAGGGACTGAGTCTTCCCCTTGCCGACGTTGGGCTTACCGTGAAACTGAGCAGACACATTCTTCTGCTCGACCCTATCGAAGTCGATGACGCGAAGCGTGGCCTTCAGGTTCCGAAGCATCATGACGACGTGAGAGCCCAGGGCCCCTACGCCGACCACTGTGATTGTCTTCATGTGCATTTGTACGGCCTCGCATCAAGCGAACTTAAGTGCGAGGCTGCACTTCACACGCCGAAAGGCGTCTTGGGGCGGACCATGAGCCGGTTGTACGGCGTTGCGTCGGTCGCATTGAAACGATCGACCACGAAGTCCTGGAAGCTCGCGTTTGGATCGGCTGCGATTCCAGGAATCCCGCCCGCTCGAACCGCCTCAGTGACCCACTGGAGGATATCTCCCTGGGTGGCGTCATAGGTGACCGGATCGGGAAGGTCCCCGTTCTGGTTCATGTACGTGACGTTTACTCGTGCCTGATAGGTTTCCATGTACGTTTTCTCCTGTCAAAAATTGGAACGGATTCTAAGTCCGCTGAGCCATTCCAGCTCGTTTCCTGTGTGTGAACCACCATGTTGGTAGTCGTGTTCTCCAGGGCCGCTCCAGACGAAGAAGGCAACCCGGTCACTAGTCACTATCGGCCAGACAAGACGCTTTCCTAAGCCCTTTTCGACCGCCGCGAATGTTGTCAAATCTTCCCATGAGGGGGCGGGTTCTCCCGAGCCCGGGTGACTGTGGGCAAAACCGAAGATCTTGTCACGGTTATCCCACAACACATACCAGAGAGACTCCTGATTTCCCGTGTCCGGAAGATACCCTGCTGAACGGCCTGGCGGCAGATGCCAATGAAGGACTCCTCCGCCGTACCCAATCACCACACCTGCTTCAATTGACATGTCTGTATACCACGAGTTTCCCATCCCGAATCGCTTCCCGAATTACGCTGGGTAGCGATTCCAAGGTAAACCATGTGTCTCCTTTGAGGCCTTCCTCGAACTCTTCGTCATCGTAATGAGCTGTGAGGCAAATGCCTGCGTCAATGATTTGGAGAGTGGTCTCCTCGCAGGTACATTCGAAGCGTTGACCGTCCAATCGAAATCGGACAACCATTTCACCTCGACGAACTGCCCGACGATTGTCGAGAAACTCGGCACCGCCCACAGCCAGGGCCGCCCGGGCTGCCTGACTGAAATCGATACGCGCCATGGCCCTACGGCCGGCTCCGTCTCCAAGTTGCTCGATAAGCTTCTGGCGCTTTTCCTCAAGCTGCCTTCGCTCTTCCTCTTCCTGTCGCCGTCGTTCGGCCTCTGCGCGCCTTCTCTCCGCTTCGACCCTCTGATAGGTCTCCATACGGAAAGCGGCGTCCAAGGCTGGCGAGACGCCCGCAATGGCGTCTACCGAGACCTTCTGGTCCAAATAGGCGTTCAGGACATCCTCTTCGGCTCCCAAAGGCATCTCTTGGCCGTAAAAAATGAGAGGTCCACCCTCATAAGCACGGCCAGCCGCCACCCTCACGAACCGATCAAGGCCTTCGTCGATGAGGAAAACCTTCTCCGAAAATGGAATGATCTTTTTAGGGTCAGGGTCTACCCGAACATCGTCGGGGATGATGCGATCTCCGACAAGGTACCCACGTACCCGATAATTTAGAATTTCGGGCTCAGCCGGCACAGACTCAGTGAATTTAGCCTTGCGGCCCTTCACTGTAAACTTGTGCCAGCCGAACTCACTAGGAAGCCGGCCTTCAATGGTCAGCACCCTGTTGTCAGGGCCCTGGAGAGAGCGGCCGCCAACCCAGGGAAACACAATGGTCTCCCCTTCGGTTTGTAGCAAATCTCTCCAGGACATGGTTACCTCAGTTCAATACGGTCGGTAGAAGGGCCCCCACATCAGGCAGCCCAGACGGGCTTCTGAAGCAGCGGTGTCTTGAGGATGACTTCCACCAGGGTTTCCCGAGGCTTAGCCCTCTGTGTGTTGGTCTTGCCAACGGGTGTTGAAGCGATCAGAGCGCGCATCGTACGAGGCACGGCGTAGGTGTCCTGGAAGGTCTCTTCATTGATCATGAAGCATGGGATGCCCAATTGAGTCGCCGTGGTCGTAACAGCAGAATACGCACTTTGACGCACTTTCAAGAAACCGAAAGCCACTGGGTTTAGCCCAGAAGCTTGGACTGCAACCATGAAAGGCGAAGCCTCCTCATCACCGACGAAGATCATCAGGAGGTCCTCGTCAGCTGCTGGCTTTCGATCCTTGAGAGCCATCACGCCAGAGCCGTAATCCGTTCCACCACCGGCACGAATACCTTGGAAAGCATTCGTGACGCCAGCCGCCGAAGCGTGCTTGATGATCAGCTCACGGCCTGAGGTGTTGAACACCGCAACCCGCAGCTTCTCCGGAGGAAAACCAGGGAGAAACTTGATGATGTATTCCTTGGCCTTCTCGATAGCGTTCTCCATCGAGCCGGAGATGTCCACGTAGACGTGAACCATTAGATTCTTCACGACCTCTTCGACGGCCTTCTTGACCGCCGTATCGGCTGCGTTGTTGAGAGATTCCTTGATCTCCTTGGACTTCACCCGAAGAGCCACGTTGGCAGCACGTTGATCATTTGCCGATTCCGTAGCCTTCTGCCACCGACCCTGAATGGATGCGACCTTGAGTAGCCCCAGCTCTTCGAGCGTCGGAGTGTACATGATCAGATCCTTGTCAGACAGGGATCCAGCCTCGATCGAGGCCGCCATGATGGCACGAGTGAGCCCCAGGTTCTCTGGGAGGAGGCCCACGACCCGCTTGAAGTTCGGCTTGCTCTTGACGATGCGCTCGCAGATCTGCTCTTCCGAGAGTTCTGCCCATGACTCCGCCTTGCTGACCTCAGCTCCGATTGCGATGGTCCGATGACCGTCCTTGGCCTGAGCCTGCTTCCACCGAAGTGCACTGAAGAACTTCGGGGTAGATGGCTTGTAGCCAACGAGACGAGCGAGGCGGATAACCGACGTACGAGCGCCGCTCTTGATGAGACCCGACAGAAGTTTCGGATTCTCCTCACGGAAGAGCAGCCACTTCTCGAT
>Ga0068857_100001699_pt1 | contig 17695 bp, 20 predicted proteins | sample KBSCornC72_FD_66591 | JGI IMG/M metagenome (GOLD analysis project Ga0068857, IMG submission 66591) | Corn rhizosphere microbial communities from Kellogg Biological Station, Michigan, USA - KBS Corn C7-2 | ecosystem: Host-associated > Plants > Roots > Rhizosphere > Soil ...
GAGGAGGCGGAGCAGAACAAGATCGACCACGTCTGCGAAAAGATCCGCCTGAAGCCCGGTGAAAGCGTCGTCGATATCGGTTGCGGCTTCGGCGGCTTCATGTTCCGCGCCTGGGAGCAGTACGGTGCACATGTGTGCGGCGTCAACACGACAACCGAACAAGTCGAATGGGTGCGCGACCAGATCGTCCAGAAAGGTCTGTCCGACAAGCTCGAAGTGCGCGAGGCGGATTTCCGCGAGGTGCACGCGCAGTTCGACAAGGTCGTCTCGATCGGCGTGCTCGAGCACGCCGGCCGCGACCAATTGAAAGAAGTCGTGAAGGCCCACGCGGATTTCCTGAAGCCCGGCGGTCTCGGCATGCTGCACTTCATTGGACACGTCGGCGTGCGCGATACCGAGTTCTACATCCGGAAGCATGTCTTTCCGGGCGGCTGGATCCCGAGTTTGTCCCAGACCATCTCCGCGATGGAGGACGCCGGGCTCGAGATCGTCGACATCGAGAACCTGCGCCGCCACTACGCACTGACGCTGGACGAGTGGAGCGCGCGCTTCGACCGCAACTGGGACAAGATCCATGCGCTGAATCCGCAGCGCTTCGACGAGCGCTTTCGCCGCGTATGGCGCACGTATCTCGTCGCGTGCGCCGAGATGTTCCGCTCGCCGCACAGCCAGACGCATCTGTTCCAGATCGTCTTCAGCAAAGGCAATATCAGCAAGGACAACTATCCGATGAGCCGTGCGTTCCTGTACGAGGGAGACATCGCGCGGCAGTCAGCCCAATCCGAGCCGCGCGAGAAGACGACGGCCTGACTCATGCTCAGTTACGCCGAGCGCCGGGAGCAGCTCGCACGCGAGATCCAGGCTTCCCACGGATCGGAAGTCGGACTTGGCAAGCCGACCTCGAATCTATTCCGCGACCGCGCTGCAAGCTCGAAGCGGCGCCTGGATGTCAGCAACTTCCATCACGTTCTCGAAGTCGACGCCAAGCAAGGCTGGGTCAGCGTCGAGGGCATGACGCCCTACGACGTGCTGGCCGCCGCCACTCTGCGCGAAGGCGTGATGCCGTGCGTGGTGCCGCAGCTCAAATCGATCACGATCGGCGGAGCAGCGTCCGGCGTCGGCATCGAATCCAGTTCGTTTAGGTACGGCTTGGTCCACGAGACATTGTTCGAGATTGAAGTGCTGCTGGGTGATGGCAGCGTGGTCACCGCGACGCCGGACAACGAGCACAGCGATCTGTTCTTCGGCTTTCCCAACTCGTACGGTACGCTGGGCTACGCGCTGCGGTTGAAGGCCAAGGCGATTCCGGTGAAGCGTTTCGTCGCACTCACGCACATCCGGCACAGCGAGCCAAACGCATACTTCCGTCAGATCAACGAGCTTTGCCAGGCGCGCAACTTCGATTTCATCGACGGCGCGGTGTTCTCGTCGAACCAGATGTACATCACGCTAGGACGGTTCGTCGACGAGGCGCCCTACACGAGCGACTACACGTTCGAGAACATCTACTTTCGCTCGATACAAACGCGCGAGACCGACTACCTGACCATGGAGGCCTACCTGTGGCGCTGGGACACGGACTGGTTCTGGTGCTCGAAGAACTTCGGTGCGCAGAATCCGACTGTGCGGCGGCTGCTGGGCCGCGAGCGGCTCAATTCGAGGTTTTACACGAAGGTCATGCGGCTCAACAGCCGCTGGCGGCTGACGCACCTGCTCGACAGCCTGTCGGGCCAGCATCGCGAGTCGGTGATTCAGGATGTCGACATCCCGATCGAGCGCGCGCCCGAGTTTCTCGATTTCTTTCAGCGCGAGATCGGCATCCTGCCGGTGTGGATCTGCCCGATCCGCTCGTGGAACACGACCCACCACTGGACCATGTATCCGATGGACCCGACCAAGACCTTCGTCAACTTCGGCTTCTGGGACGTGGTGCGCACGCGCCAATCCTATCCGTCCGGTCACTTTAACCGCCTGGTGGAACAGAAAGTTCGGGAACTGGGCGGCATTAAATCGCTCTACTCGGATAGCTACTATTCGCAGGAAGAGTTCTGGGCGGCCTATCATGGCGAGGCTTACCGCGCTTTGAAGCAGCGCTACGATCCGGGCGGCGTGTTCAAGGATCTCTACGCGAAGTGCGTATTGCGCGCCTGATTCGGAGCATCCAGCACAAGCCGGGTTGGAGGTCGAAGGAGAATGGCGGTGCTCAAGCGCCTGAGCGCTATCGCAAGTCAGACGTCCGACTCACCCTCGCGGCTGGAACGTCGCGCGAAGCATGACTACTTCGGCTGGGCTGCGCTGCTGCTCGGAATCGTGGCGTTGGCCTTTGCGCTCCTGCCCGGATGGATCGCGCCGATGTACGACCCGCCATCCCAACCGATCGAGCAGAAGGCGGCCGACTGGCTCGGCGAGTTGAAGGACAAGGCGGCCGCGGCGATCAGGATGGAATCGTTGCCGCCGCCACCAGCCGAAGTCAAGAATCCTTGGCGCAGCCCGCGCATCGCGTTGACCTCGCTGATCCTCGGATTCGGTGCGCTCGTGCTCGGCATCCTGGCTTTCGTGCGGCACGAGGATCAGAGAATGGTCGCTTGCTCGATCGCGCTGGGCGCAGGCGCGATCTCGGCGCAGTTCATTCTGACGGCAGCGCTGATCCTCGCCTTCGCGGTTCTCGTGGGCGTCGTACTCGCACGGCACGGATAGAACACGATGCGTGACTGCATGCTGCGCACTCTGCTCGGCGCGTCGGGTATGGCACTCCTGCTGGCGGCAAGCTACGGCCGCGCCGATCTTGCGCCAGGCGACCACACTTTCACAGTGACGCAGAACGGACGCAGCCGAAACTATATCGTGCACTCGCCACAGGCCGCGTCGGCCGCAAGCAAGCCTGTAATCATCAATATGCATGGAGGAGGCGCTAACGCCAGAAATCAGCAGTCGTACTCGGGCATGGATGCATTGGCCGACCGCGAAGGTTTCCTGGTGGTCTACCCCAACGGCACCGGGCGCTTCGGCGACCATCTGCTGACGTGGAACGCCGGGACGTGCTGCGGCTCGGCGCAAAAGGACAATATCGATGACGTGGGTTTCGTGCGAGCCGTCGTCGACGATCTGGCGCGCCGCACGCCGATCGATCGGAATCGCGTCTACGCGACCGGACTCTCCAACGGCGCGATGATGGCGTACCGTTTGGCGGCCGAGGCGCCCGATCTAGTCGCTGGGATAGCGCCGGTGGCCGGCGCGATGGTGCTGCCGTCGTTCAAGCCGAAGCGTCCTATGCCGATCATGCATATTCATAGCGTCGACGATCCGCGTGCGCTGTTTGCGGGCGGATTGGGCCCGGCCTTCCCGCTGACCAATAGCCGCGTGCAACATCCTGCGGTCGAGGACGTGATCGCGCGCTGGGTCGAGTCCGACGGTTGCGCCAAGCCGCCACGCGTGGACCCGCCGATCCAAGGCAAAGGCAAGACCGCGCAGCACACAGCGATCCGTGTCACCTACGCACCGTGCAAGCAGGGCGTCTCGGTCGTGTTGTGGAAGCTCAGCGGCTCCGGCCACGTGTGGCCGGGCGGACGCCTCGACTACCTGCCGCGCATCCTCGGACCCGGGACCGATGTGATCGACGCCAACGAGCAGATGTGGAAGTTCTTATCTCGCTACCGTCTCGACCGATGAACGAGCTCGAGCTTACGGGACGCGCACGCACGCATATCGAGCAGCTCGAACGGCCGCGCGTCGCTCTGCATCGCGAGGTGGTCGAGGCATTCCTGGCGCTGCGCGCCGCGGCTGCCGTCGAAGGCATCGACGTCACGCCTTCGAGCGCGTTTCGCGACTTCCAGAGCCAGGCGGAGATCTGGAACCGCAAGTTTCGCGGTGAGCGTCCGCTCTACGACCGCCACGGGAATCCGCGGGATCACGCCAGTCTCACCGAAGCAGAGATCGTCGATGCGATCCTGGTCTGGTCGGCAGTCCCTGGCGCAAGCCGTCACCACTGGGGGAGCGACATCGATGTGTACGATCGCGCGGCGATGCCCGACGGATATCGTGTGAAACTGCTGCCCGAGGAGTACCACCCGGGCGGTATATTCGAGCGGCTTGCCGCGTGGCTTGACGAGAACCTGCAGCGTTTCGGTTTCTTTCGCCCGTACGATCAGGACCGCGGCGGCGTTTATCCCGAACCATGGCACATCAGCTACGCCTCGATATCGATTCCGGCATTGGCCGCATTGACGCCTGATATCGTGGCGAATGCGATCCAGGCGGAGGAGATCCTCGGCCGGGAAAGAGTCCTAGCACGGCTGCCCGAGATCTGGAGCCTGTATGTCGCCAATGTCGGCTCGCCTGTGTCGGTTGCAGAAGCGAAGCCTCTCGGCCCCGCGGACGAGCGCGACACCTGACGTTCCCGGATGCCGACGATCTTCACGCATGCGGTCGCGGCGGCTGCGATCGGCACCGTCGCGCTTCCTCCGAAAACGCCGCTACGCGTCTGGACTGTCGGAGTGCTCTGCGCGATGGCGCCCGATCTCGACGTGATTGCGTTTCCGCTCGGCATCAGCTATTCGGACATGCTCGGTCACCGCGGCCTGACGCACTCGATAGCATTTGCGCTCGCGCTGAGTTTGCTCGCGAGTGTTTTCGTGTTGCGCGACTCCGCGTTCGATCGCACGCGTTGGCGGATCTGGCTGTTCCTGTTCCTCGTGAGCGCGTCACATGGCCCGCTGGATGCATTGACCAACGGCGGCAACGGTATCGCTTTCTTCGCGCCGTTCAGCGCCGAGCGTTATTTCTTTCCGGTCACGCCGATCGAGGTCTCGCCGATCGGGCGAGGGTTCATGTCGGAGCGCGGCTTGCGCGTCCTGGCCAGCGAGTTCGTGTGGGTGTGGATTCCGTGTCTGGCCGTTGCGGCACTCGCTGTGAGTCTGCGTCGCCGCAGACCTCCCTAGGCCAGGACCATCTGAGTCTGGATCGTCAGCGATAGCAGGCGGCCGGTTTCGTCGGTTACGCGCGTCTGCCAGACCATGGTGCGCTTGCCTCGATGCAGCGGCATGGATTCCGCGCGCACCAAGCCCCCTCGCCCTGCGGCGAAGAAGTTGGTCTTCGATTCCAGCGTCGTCGTGCTGGCGCCGGCCGGCAGATTCACGATCGTGGCCGCCGCACCTACCGTATCGGCGAACGCCATCAGCGTGCCGCCGTGCAGAGCGCCGCCCACGGTGCGCAGATCATCTCGGATAGTCAACTCGGCGACGACGCGATCGGCGGTCGTGTCGACAAAGCGTATGCCGAGCAGATCCGCCAGCGTTCCTCGCAGGGATTCGTTCATCGTTTCGGGATTCATGGCCTCCTCCTCCTCTTGAGATCGATCGCGGGCTCCTGCTATGCATATGAGCTTACGCCGCTCCGCACCGCGCCGCGGCCGTGCACAAGTAACTCACCTCCGACCTGTGGGCCTCGATTTTGCATGGTGACCTCCTGGTTCACGCTCGGCCTCGATGCCGCGCGTGCTTTTTGAGCAAAGGAGGCGCGCGATGCCAATCGTGGTCGTTACGCTGATCATCCAGGCCTGCTTCATTTTTCACGTTTTCCGCACCGGGCGCCCGTACTGGTGGGCGTTCATCATCTTCAGCTTCCCGGTCGCCGGCTGCCTGATCTATTACTTCGTCGAGGTGTTTCCGAACTCCCGTGAGCACCGGTCGGCCCGCAAGGCCGTGCAGGGCATCGCCCGCGCGCTCGAACCGGACGCCGAGCTCAAGCGGCGCATGGAGGAGGTGGAAGTATGCGGCAGCGTGGACAACAAATCCCGCCTGGCAGAGGAATGCATCCGCGCCGGCATGTTCGACGATGCGGTCAGGCTGTATTCGAGCTGCATCACCGGCGTTCATGCGAACGAGCCCGACCTCTTGTTCGGCATGGCGGGTGCCTGCCTGTATGACGGTCAACTCGACAGAGCGCAGGACATCGTCGACCGGTTGCAGCGCGATCATGCGAGCTTCAAGCCGGCGCAGGTTCAGCTGCTGCAGGCTCGGATCCTCGAGGCGCGCGGAGCGACGGACGCGGCTCTGGAAGCCTACGAGAAGACGCTACCGGCGTTCGTCGGACTCGAAGCGAGGTGCCGCTACGGTCTTCTGCTGCAGCAGCTCGGTCACGTAACGCAAGCCAATTTCGTGTTCCGGGAGATCGTGACATACGCCAAGCGCACGCGCATCTCGCACGATTCCGAACAGGAATGGGCCGACCTCGCGCGGCGAAGCATGGACCGCAACGCCTGATCACGCCCCTGTTCTTGCTGACGTGTGCTGCCGGCGTGGTCTAGACTTCCACTTCACAACTCTCGCCTGTACGACCCCGTTGACCAATCCAATCCTCTCGCCTTCGATCTCCGAGATGCCAGACGCGCAAGCCGATGTGCTCTAGGGCGTCCTGACATGCGCTGGAAGTTCTACACGCCGGGCGAGCGCCCCGAGGAGGACGCGCAGCGCGCGATGCTCAGCGCCGAGATCGACGCGTGGTGGCAGGAATTCATGGCCAAAGCAGCAGCGCTCGACCAGCTGTTCAGCAACCTTGCCGAGTGGAATCTGGTCGCTTGGATGGAGCAGCATCTGCAAAGCATCGACCGCCGCCTGGCCTGGGAGTTTGGTCCCGGCAGCACCGGCGGCCATCGTCTTGTAATCACGCCCGAAGCCGATCACCACCTGCGCCCGCTCGTCGATGAGATCCTCGCACGCGCGCCTAGACTGCCAGGATGGTCGTTCTTTCCGTACCGGAAGTCGGAAAGCGCGCAGCAGGCAGCCTTAGCGGTCAACAACCGGACCGGCGTCGAACCGGCTTACACCGGCGTAGCATTAGCGCCCGGAGAGTTCAACCGGATCGATCTGAAGTTTCAATTTCCTGCTTCCTTTTTGAAGGGCCGCGAAAGCATAGCGCGGAGCCAGACCTTTCTTGCCGCCGAAGCGCTGCTCGGGGAAGACATGTTGACGGATTGGGTCGGCCGCCTCGATGTGGTTTCTGAAGCCGCAGAGCCTCTGCCACCCGGAGCGGTGCGCCGGGCATTTGTCATGCTCGCGGCGGGCCGGCGCGCACAGCTGCCGGCAGAGCCTTTCCTGCAGCGGCTGGACTCGCTGCCGTGGACCGAGATCGACTTGAAACCGAAAAAGGCGGACGACTATTATCACCGCTATGACCTGCTGACGGCCGTGACCTGCGCGCCGGAGCTGTGGCGCAACGCGCATAGCGGCGAGTTGTTCTGGTCGGGCCGCTTCTCACGTTCGAGCGAGACGTTCTGCTATCTCAAGATCGATCGTGAAGGGCCACTCAAGAGGGCGGCTGTCGCCGATCGGAATCGTGTGGAGAATGCATTGAATGCGGCACTACGGCCGGCGGGTCTAGGCTGCGTGATCGGCGGTGGATCGGGGCGACGCTACGACTATATCGATCTCGCGCTGATCGACGTGCCGGGCGCGGCGCGGGTGATCCGCGCTGTGCTCAGGCATGCGGGCGTGACGACGCGGCGTGCCTGGATTCAGTTCTTCGACAATGTTCTGGGAACTGAGTGGATCGGCATGTCGCCCGACAGTCCCGAGCCGCCCATGCCGCCGGTCTGAAGCTAGAAGCCCATCGAAATCTCAAGTGTTGCTGAGCCATGTTTCTCTATATCTCCTTCCGCGACGAGAGCACCAAGGACTGGCACAGCGCGATCGCGCGAGAGCTGGCGCCCGCGACCGAGCAAGGCGTCGAAGTGTTGGCGGTGCGCGGAGCGCGAGTGACGATGTCGAACGGCGAAGTCATCGCCGTCAGCGCGACCTACGTGCCGTCGAGCCGAACCATCTCGGTGCATGCCGCACTCGACCGCATGGAGCTCATCGGTGTGAGCGGCTTCAAGACGCAGGACGCCGGCTTCGACCCGTCGATCGTATTTCGCACGCCGCTCGGCATGTACATTTCCATCATGGTCGGACCGATGCAGCCTGGTGACGATGCGGTGGACGAGATCAGCGCTTGAGCACAGACCCCGCCTTCTTTCCGAATCCAAGACCATGTCCACTATCGTCGTTGTCCGCAAAGGTACTCTGGCCTGCATCGCCTGCGATACGCTGGCGACCATCGGATCGCTCAAGCAGAAGTCACACTACTCGTCCTCGCCGGACAAGATCTTCCAGTTTGGTGACACGTACATCGGCACGGTCGGTTATGCCGTGCACAAGGCCGTGCTGCAGAGCTACTTCTCACGCCACGCAGACGATGTGAGGCTCGATACGCCCGAACAGATCTACGAGACCTGGCGAGTCATGCACAAGGTTCTGCAGGACGAATATCACATGAACCCGCGCGCCGAGACAGATGACGCCTACAAGACCACGCGGATGAGTGCACTGCTGGCGAGCCCGCGCGGAATCTTCGGCGTTACGCCCTCGCGCGACGTCGAAGCCTTCCCCCGGTTCTGGGCGATCGGGTCTGGGGCATCGTACGCAGTCGGCGCGATGTTCACGCTGTTCGAGCGCACCGATGACGTCGAAGAGATTGCGCGCGCCGGCGTCGCCGCCGGCGCAGAGTTCGACGACGGCAGCGAGCTGCCGGTGGCGCTGCATACGATCCAGCTCACAGCACCTTCATCGCTACAGCGCCGGCCGTAACCAATCCCGCTGCGACGTAGCGCAGCGTCCCGAATTTCTCCTTCAGAAGGGCGGCAGCGAATACGGTCCCGAACACCACGGAAGTCTCGCGCAGAGCAGCGACGAGCGCCAGCGGCGCACGCGTCATCGCCCACAGCACGAGTCCATACGATCCGATCGTGCACAGTCCACCGAACGACAGCATCTTCCAGCGGGCGCGGGCGGTCCTGAGTAAAGGTGCCCGCCGCGTGGAGAGCGCCAAGACCAGCAGCGGAATCGCATTCAGAAAGAACAGCCACTGTGCGTACGAAACCGCACTTCCCGAGAGGCGTACGCCAATGCCGTCGACCAGCGTGTAGAGCGCGACGACGAAAGCATTCGCAAGCGCGTAGCCGGTACCTCGAGCCTGGGCCTTGCCGTTGCGAAAACCGTCGAACGACAGCGTGAGCACGCCTGCCGAGAGCAGCAGGACCCCAACATATCCGCCCACGCGCAGCCCTTCGCCGACGATCAGGAGCGCTGCGCACGTCGTGATCAAGGGGGCGGATCCCCGCATGAGCGGGTAAACATAGCTCAGATCGCCGTGCCGGTACGCGAGTCCGACCAGCGAGAAGTACGCGAGATGGATCACGACCGATGCAAGCAAATATGGCCAGCTCGAGATCGTGGGCAGCGGAATGAACGGAAGCGTCGTCGCGGCGATCGCGCCTGCACCGGCAGCGATCAGCACGACATCCGATGACTTGTCCGGGCTCGACTTGACGATCGCGTTCCAGCCTGCATGCAGCGCGGCCGCCAACAACACCAGCAACATCAGTCCGAGCGACATGTTCCGTCCCAGTGAAGTGCGACGCCAGTCGCGGGCCGCGACCTGGAGCTTGTCGGTGCAGCGTGGTTATTCGTCTCATCGATCAGCGCTGATGATTGTAGCGTGGGCGCCCATTCATCGACATCCGGCGATCATGCAGTAATGCTATTCTGCGCAGTTCCCAGACCGGGGTGGGTGGCCTCGGTTTGAAATCAACAAGTCACAGGAGACCAGGACATGAGACACCAGACAATGATTGCCGCTGCGGTTGTGTTGGGCCTTGCATCGGCTTCCGCTTTCGCGCAGGAGAAGAAGACCGTACTGAACCTCGAGACGGCCAAGAAGATGGCCGCGGCTTGCGAAGCCAAGGCGAAGGCCGAGGGCTGGAAGATGAATATCGCGATCGTCGATGCGGGCGGCAATATGAAGTATTTCCTGCGCCAGGACGACGCGTTTCTCGGCAGCGTGAAAATCGCTCAGCTCAAGGCCAACACGTCCTCGAGCTTCCCGTTCTCGACCAAGCAGATCGGAGAGATCACGAAGAACGTGCCGGGCATCGCGTTCGTTCCAGGCATCGTGACCTTCGAAGGCGGCTTGCCGATCAAGACCGGCGGCGGCGAGGCCATCGGCGCCATTGGCGTGAGCGGCGGCACCGCCGAGCAGGATGGCATCTGCGCGCAAGCCGGAGTCGATGCGGTGGCTGGCGATTTGAAGTAGAAGATCGCGTTCGGCAAGGAGGCCCGGCGGGCGCCGGGCCTTTTGTTTTTTGAGATGCGCTGGTATGGTGCCCTATGCACATCGACCGTATCGACCACATCGTGCTCACAGTGCGCGACATCGAAGCCACGTGCAAATTCTACGAGCGCGTGCTCGGCATGCAAGTCGTCACGTTCGAGAGAGGACGCAAGGCGCTCGCGTTCGGGCAACAGAAGTTCAACCTGCACGAGGTCGGCAAAGAATTCGAGCCCAAGGCCGATCGGCCCGCCGCGGGATCCGCGGACTTCTGCTTGATCACGAGCGTGCCGATAGCGCGCGTCGTCGATCACCTGCGGGCGTGCAGCGTGCAACTCCTCGACGGTCCAGTTCAGCGTACCGGGGCAAGCGGGCCGATTCTTTCGGTGTACTTTCGCGACCCCGATCTCAACCTGATCGAAGTTTCGAACCATCTCGCCGCGCCGTGACCTCGATATACCTTAGCGTCGACGCACCATGACCACGCACCCCGGCGGCCGCTTCAGCGTTGACGCGGCTGGCGCGCCGGCTTAGGATTACACGCATCCGCGCCGCAAGAGGGCACGTTTTACCGGTTGAAACCCGGGTGCAGCTCTGCGGCGTTTTTGTCGAACCTGCGCCACCGTGATCGCCTTGGCGATTTCGCTCCACTTGAAACGCGCGCGGGCCGACAGTCCTCGCCGGCGGGCGCAGGATCGCGGCACAACATAAAATCTGGAGGAGACATGGGCAGATCCCTGTACGGGCTGATCGCGGCGTCGATCGCCACCGTCACGCTGAGCCTGCCGGCGGCAGCGGCAGATACCATCAAGATCGGACTGGTGAACGAAGCGAGCGGCGCCAACGCCGAAGCCGGCACCTACACGGCGAACGGCGCGCGACTCGCCCTCGACGAGATCAACAAAGCCGGCGGCGTGCTCGGCAAGCAGGTCGAGCTGCGGCTCGAAGACAACCAAAGTACCAATCCAGGCACCGTTCTCGCGTTTTCCAAACTGGTCAGCGAAGGCGAGCTCGCCGGGATCATCGGACCAATTCGCAGCACCCAGATTCAAGCCGCTTCGCCCACCATCGCGAAGGCCGGCATCCCCACCATGATCGGCGGCACCGATCCATCGCTCACGCACGTGAACAATCGCTGGGTGTTTCGTTGCCGACCCAACGACAGCTTCTCTTCTCTGGTGATATCCGACTTCGGTGTCAATACGCTCAAGCTGAGGAAATGGGCGATCGTACATTCGACCGACGCGTTCGGCAGCGGCGGGAAGGACGCCCTTGTGAGTGCGCTCAGCAAGCTGGGTGTCACGCCGGTGCTGGTCCAAGGCTACACCAACAACTCACAGGACTTCACACCGATCGTTCTGGCCATCAAGAAATCCGGCGCCGACATCATCGGAACCTACATGACCAACTCGCCCGACGTGGGCATCTTTGCAAAGCAGCTTCGGCAACTCGGCATCAGCGCGCAATGGGTCGGATCGCCTTCCGTGGTGACCGATACCGCGATGAAGCTCGCGGGTACCGCGCTGAGCGGCGTGTACGGCATTGCCGACTTCACCCCAGGCGCCAGCGCCGAAGCCAAATCGTATGCGGAAAAATACAAAACCCGGTACAAGACCGACGCCGACGTCTACTCGAGCTGGGCCTATGACGCGATGCACATCATGGCACTCGCCATCAACAACGCGAAGAGCACGAAGCCCGACGATGTGCGTAAAGCGATCCTCGACATTCGCGGCTACAAAGGGGTGGAAGGGACTTATGCCTTCGACGAGAACGGCGACGGCCTGCGCGGCTACAACGTCGTGAAGAACGAGGACGGCAAGATCGCGTTCATCAAGCACATCGACTTCTCCGAGAAGAAATAGCCACGCTGTTTGAGCAGAACCTGGACGGCGTCCGCAAGACGAAAGCACAGCAAGGGAGGCAGCGGCCGTGGAAGTGCTGGCCAACAACCTACAGGTCCTGTTCCAGGGGCTCGCACTGGGTAGTATCTACGCGCTGGTCGCGCTCGGCTTCGTGCTGATCATCCGCGCGACCAACGTCGTGAACTTCGCGCAGGGCGATTTCGCGATGCTCGGCGGCTACGCGATGGTGCTGTTCCTCGTCGGCATGCCCGGCAACCCAGAGCTCCACCTTCCGGGCTTCGAGATGCACCTGCCGTACTGGCTCGCGATCGTGCTCGCCGCTGGCGTAATGGCGATCATCGGCGTTGCGTTCAACTACGGGGTCTACTATCCCCTGCGCAACCGGCCGTTCCTGCCGGTGCTGATCAGCACGCTCGGCGCTTCGATCTTTCTGCAGAACACCATCCTTGCACTGTTCAATCCGCAGCCGAGGCCGCTCGACAAGCTGATCAACATCGACGGCGTCACGATCGGCGGCGTGTTTCTGGACAGCCAGTATCTCGTGATCCTGGTGTTCACGATCCTCGCCGTCGCATTTCAGTATTTCTTCTTCGAGCACACGCTGATCGGCAAAAAGCTGCAGGCCACCTCGCAGGATAAGGACATGGCGCGGCTGCTCGGCATTCCCGTGACGTGGATGATCATCATCACGTTCGTCTACAGCTCGGTGCTGGGCGGCATGGCTGGGATTCTCGTCGCGCCGATTCTGTTCGTCTCGATCGGCATGGGCTCGACGATCGCGCTGAAAGCCTTCGCTGCGACCATTATCGGCGGATTCGGCGATGTCGCCGGCGCAATCGTCGGCGGCATCATCATCGGGGTGATTGAGAGCTTTGCGGCGTACTACATCTCGGTGCCGTACAAGGACGCTTACGCGTTCCTCGCACTGTTCCTCGTCCTGCTGTTCCGTCCGCAGGGGATCTTCGGCGAGAAGGTCTCGGAAAAAGCATGAACGACGCCACCACTAAACCGGGCGCAGCCATACCCGCAAAGCTCGTAGTCAGCCAGAGCAATGCTCTGAATCTGGTGGTAATCGCCGTGTGCGCGATCGCGTTCCCGCTGATTCCGTACGCGTTGCACGTCAGCGATTACGTCCTCAACATCTTCATGAACTCGGTGACCTACGCCATGGCCGTGCTCGGCATGGTGGTGGTCCTGGGTTACGCGGGCCAGATCAATCTCGCGCAGGCTGCGTTCTTCGGCATCGGGGCCTATGCAGTGGGGCTCGGCACGATGGCCTGGGGTCTGCACTTCTGGCTGTCGTTTGCGCTCGGAATGGGCGCGGCCGCGATCGCCGGACTGGTGCTCGGCCTGACGACGCTGCGTCTCGGCGGCCATTATCTGGCCATGATCACAATCAGCTTCCAGCAGATCTTCGATCTGGTGCTCGTGAACTGGATCGAGGTCACTCACGGACCGGACGGCATTCCGGGCATCGAAACGCCCACGTTGTTCGGCTTGCATCTGACCGACAAGCGCGCCTACCTGTTGTTCTGCGCGGCGGTGCTGTATCTGTTGCTCTGGTTCGTCTGGTGGTTGCCGAAGACACGGCTGGGTCGCGCAATGCGTGCCGTGCGCGACAACGAGCTCGCGGCCGAGACGATCGGCGTCCATACGCTGCGCACCAAGGTGATCGCCTTCACGATCTCGGCCGTGCTCGGCGGCATCGGCGGCGCCCTGTACGCTGCGGGCTTCAGCTACATCAGCCCGGACAACTTCAACTTTCTGCGCTCGGTCGAGTTTCTGACTGCGGCGCTCTTGGGTGGTGTGTCATCGCCGTTCGGAGCTGCGCTCGGCACCGTGCTGATCGTGTTGCTCCCGGAATGGCTGCGCTTCCTGAAAAGCCTGTACCTCGCGGTCTACGGCCTGGGCGTGATTCTTATCATGGTCTTCATGCCGGAAGGCATTTGGGGTCTGTTGCGCGGCGCCTTCCACCGCGTCAGCAAGCCAAGAATCCCAGTGGTCACATCGGTTGCGCCGCTCGACTTTGCGGTGAAGGAGCCGGTCGACCGCCCCATTCTCAAGCTGACCAATCTGCAGAAGCATTTCGGCGGCCTGAAAGCCGTGGACGGCATCGACATCGAAGTGGCACACGGCACCGTACACGCGCTGATCGGACCGAATGGCTCAGGCAAGACGACGTCACTCAATGTCGTGAACGGCATCTATCGCCCGACCGCCGGCTCGATCATCCTCGACGGTGTCGACGTGACGCAGATGAAGCCGCACGCGCGCGCCGGACTCGGCATGGGCCGCACGTTCCAGAACATTCGTCTGTTCCCCACCATGACCGCGCTCGAGAACGTGATGGTCGGCGGACAGCGCGACAACAATCCGATTCACGACGGACGCGATGCCCTCGTCGCACGCGCGCTGTCAGCGCTCGATTTCGTCGGTATTCTCGACCGCGCGCACGCCATCGTGCGCAATCTGCCTTACGGTCACCAGCGTCTCGTCGAGATCGCGCGCGCGCTGGCCGGTCACCCGAAGCTGTTGTTGCTCGACGAACCCGGTGCGGGCCTGAACCAGACCGAGAAACAGGAGCTGGTCGCGCTGCTCAAGCGATTGCGCGGACACGGCCTGACGATTTTCCTGATCGATCACGACATGGGTGTGGTAGAAAAGCTGTCGGACAAGATCACCGTGCTCAATTTCGGCAAGAAGATCGCAGAAGGCGCACCGCAGGAAGTTCTGCGGCATCCGGATGTGATCGCTGCGTATCTCGGCGAAGGACCCACCACCAATGCCGCTGCTCGAGCTTAAGAAGGTATCCAGCGCCTACGGCAGCGTCGAAGCGCTGCGCGGCGTGAGCCTGCACGTCGACCAGGGCGAGATCGTCACGCTGCTCGGCGCCAACGGCGCGGGCAAAAGCACGACGCTTCGCACGATCTCGAGCTTGATCAAGCCTACCAGCGGTGAAGTCTGGTTCGAAGGCAGGCGCATCGACACGCTGTCGCCCGAAGAGATCGTGCGCATGGGCATCTCTCACGTTCCGGAAGGACGGCGGATCTTTCCCGGGCTGACCGTGAAAGAGAACATCATGCTGGGGGCAACCAGCCGCGGACATCTTTCCAAGCACCAGATGGCGAACGACGTCGAGGAGATGTTCGGCATTTTTCCGGACATCAAGCGCTTCGAGAATTCCCTTGGATGGACGCTATCCGGTGGCCAGCAGCAGATGCTCGCGGTCGCGCGCGGCTTGATGGCGAAGCCGAAGCTCCTGCTGCTCGACGAGCCTTCGCTTGGACTCGCACCCGTGATCGTGCAGCAATTGTTCGCCACCATTCGCATCATCCATGGACGCGGTACCACCATCTTGCTGGTGGAGCAGAACGCACACATGGCCCTTTCGGTAGCAGCGCGTGGCTATGTCCTGGAAACCGGCAGCATGACGGTCGAAGGAACCACAGCGGACCTGCTCGACAACGAAGAAGTCCGCGCCGCTTATCTCGGCGGTCACGCCGCCTGATCCGGACCGCGAGCGCCGGTCGGCGCTCGTGTATTGGCTCGTAGCATTTAACACTTCCAGTTTTGGTCGACCTCGTACGCAAGGCCGCGCTAAGATGGCGTTGGAGACCGCTGTACCCAAAAACTGGAGGAACACCTCCATGCTGGACGAACTTATAACGAGTCCCGGCTATCGGGCGTTCGTAAATTATCTGTTGCTACCTGAAACACTCTTGGCCGTGCTGCTACCGGGCTTGCTGTCGCTCGGCATTCTGGGTTTCTACGAGCGCATGGGCAGAATCTCGGATCGATTGCAGTTGATCTGGATTCTGATTCTTCCCATTGCCTATTACTGCGCGCGCTGGGACTCTTCGCCTGAAGGCGACAGGCTCTACACGTACAGCGCTTTTTCGATCGCCTGTCTCGTGTTGCTATTCCACCGCATCTATGTGCCGCCTGCACTGGCTTACGCGCTTACGTTCCTGTCGTTATGGTGGGTCGACGTGACGCGCGCTCTGTGCAGAACGCTGGAGTGCGACATACCGTTGTCGCAGTTCTACGTGGGCGTCGGCGGCGCGGGGATGCGAGACGCGCTGTTCCTGCTGCCGCTGATGACTGCAGCCGCGGTTGCCTACGGAGCAAGTCGGATCGAGCGACGAGGCGAGCGGCTGGCGTTGCTTTGAGAGCATGCTCCCCCTGCCGCCTGAGTCGTCGATTGAAGCATTGGCCGAGCAGCTTGCCTTTCAGCAGAGCCAAGCCTTGCTGGACGAGATCGTCCTGAACCGTGCCATTGGGCGTCAGGTGATCGATGACATGCGGCAGGAAATTGGCCAGCCCATTCGCGGCATCGGCGTGACCAATGCCCAGCAGTTGCGCGACGTCGCCAGCCGTCCCCATCGGCCGGAGCCTCGGGTATAATTCGCGCTCTTTCGGGGGTCACTAGCTCAATTGGTAGAGCAGCGGACTCTTAATCCGTTGGTTCGCGGTTCGAGTCCGCGGTGGCCTACCAACCCATCCGAAAAGCCTTGATCGGCGGGCGCTTCCGGGCTCCTGAGATGGTACGTCACTGGGAGTGACGGACGCCATCGCGCAACAGCAAGTGCCAGGGCAGCGATGCCTGCAACAGTGTGGGCGCGCTACTTCGAAGCTGAGGAAGTAATCGAGCACGCCGCGCAAGCCTGCGGCGGCTCAGCTCATTCGTGAAATCTCCGAATCGAAGGTCTCAGGGTCGCAAAACGCAGCAATCGAGTTGCCTGAGAATTACGTGACGATTCTGGTGCGGATTAGGTCATAGGGCTAGATCGCGGCGCCTCGGCAATCAACCAAAGATGGCGAAGCGTGATTGTGCTCCTTTGACCCATAATCACAGGAGCACTGCGAATATGACGTGTTTCGGCAATATCGGACACGAATTCATTCATGGCATTCACGGCCACGGTCGGTAGGTCAGATACACCAAGCTCAATACCGATCGCTTTGCCGTCCTTGCCCGTGCGCGTGAGGTCTCGTGCTTGTCGAGTACATATGCGATCATACCGGCGTGCGGCATTCTCCAAGCGTACCGGCCGGTCGTGAAGCGCTCAATGCCGTTTAGCCTGTACAGGTCCATACCACGGGTCCTATCGAGCACTTTGCATTCGAAGAATAGCGCGTCGTACTGGTCATCCGCGATTCCGCGGCGAGGATGAGCCGGGTAGATCGTGAGATCGGGCGACTGATCGATCGACGCACCGTAGCAGTCGCGCTGTTTAGAGTCACGGGTTGGAACGCCGAAGAATGCCGAACCGAAACCACGTGGGCGATTCTCGCGTCGCATTGCGACCAACTCCGTCCTTAGCTGATCAGTGATCGTGTCCTCGTCACCCGCATGAATCAAGATGGAATGGTCGCGAAGCATACGCCGCCAAGCTTCGCTCATTGCCCGATCGACCACTGCCACTAGCTTCTTGCTCCATGCTGGATAACAATCCAGCGAAACTGGCGGAACACCGATATTGGAAAAGGGCACGGTTCGCTTGAGTCCCTACTCCAAGGACCCGTCGCCCTGGAGCCACTCTAACGCCAACAGCCGCGCCTGAGTTTTGGTCCAATAGCGTCGTTGATCCAAGTAGCCGACGCGCGCGCTGCCATCTGGCAGGTGCACAGTGACTCTGGACGCCCAATAGGTATCGGCAACTGCCGTCAATTGTGATGACTCGCGACTC
>Ga0068857_100001700_pt1 | contig 17686 bp, 29 predicted proteins | sample KBSCornC72_FD_66591 | JGI IMG/M metagenome (GOLD analysis project Ga0068857, IMG submission 66591) | Corn rhizosphere microbial communities from Kellogg Biological Station, Michigan, USA - KBS Corn C7-2 | ecosystem: Host-associated > Plants > Roots > Rhizosphere > Soil ...
ACAGGTGATTTCGATGAGATCCTGTCACAAGTAAAAGAGTTGATGACAACAAAGCACAATTTTAAAACGTTGGTCATTGATTCGCTAACAGTGCCATATGACAACCTGCAGGCTGATTGCGAACGTGTTGTTGGTAATGAATTTGGCCGTCATGTCACGGCTGCGAATAAAAAGATGAAGTTGTTAGTGAATCTTTTATTGCGAATAGACATGAACGTGATTATCACGTGTCAGGCGAAGAAAGAATACGGTAGCAATATGTCGGTCATGGGTCAGACATATAGCTGTTATAACCGCTTAGGATATATGTTTGATTTAGTGTTTGAGTGTCAGTTACGCGGTGAGAAATATGTAGCAGTCACCAAGAAATCACGCATAGATGAATTTCCTATGAATGAGAATTTTGCATTTAATTATGCAGAAGTGATTAAGCGGTGCGGAATAGATGCCATTAACAAAGATGTTGAGATACAAGAATTAGCTAGTAAAAAACAAGTTGATGAGGTAAATAGGCTCATTGATTTATTTAAGGTACCGGAAGAGACATATTTAAAATGGATTGAAAAGCATAACGCGGAAAGTTTTGAGGAACTAACCAGTGATATAATTCAAAAGATAATTGATCACTTACGATCAAAAATACAAGGAGAGTAGAATGCGATTTACACCGGTTACAGAAAGCGAATTGCAAGTTGCAAAATTATTACCTGAAGGAATTTATTCCTACGAGGTAAAGGTAAGTGAGGAAAAGCTTTCAGAGGCAGGAAATGATTATATTTCCCTGCGTCTAAAAGTGTGGGACGAAGACGGTAAAGAGCACATTATCTTCACTAATTTAGCGCTAAAACATTTGTTAAAACATTTTTGTGACGTGAACGATATGCAGGAGGAGTACAAAAGCGGCAACATCCCACAAGAACAATTTCTAAATAAATGTGGGGGATCCGTTTGTATAGGGATTGAAGGTGAAAAACCGAATCCAAAAGGGGGAACGTTTAGGGCTAAGAATATTGTGAAGGATTATGTAAAATTACCCGGATCAAAGTTGAAGCCCTTACCTAAGCCTAAAGATGATTTTTTAAACGATGAAATACCTTTTTAATTGGAGAAATAAAATATGTGGTTACAGATTAAAAGCACAACAAAAAGTGATGACGAGAATAATGGTGATTTAATTATTAATAGTCAATATGTAAACGGCTTTGATTTAGAAAAGCATCCTAACAAAGATATATTTAGAATTAAAATACAATTAGAAGGTAAATATGTTTGTGAATCTCATGATTCGTTAGAAAAAGCAAAATCAAGATTACTAGGACTCATGAATCAAACAGGTGGAATACCCGCTATCAATGAGCAAATCGTCGCAGATTTTAATATTGATGCCGGCGCCTCTGATTCTGAAGAAAGATATAATGAAATTAAGAAGAAGATAATGGCCGCAATTTTACGCTAAGGAATTAACAATGAACTTCGACAAAGCACTCAAAGAGATGATGAACGGTAAAAAGATTCGCCGTAAAGAATGGATACCCTTGACTCATTTACGTTATATCGATGATGAAGTGGTCGCCTTCCAAGGGGAATATAAAGCGTTCTATGAAGATGCAAATATTCTCACCTCTTCCGGTTGGCGAACCGTGGATGGTGATGGTACCGAAATGACCTTTGTCGAAGCCATTGAAGAGTTAAAGGCTAAAAAATGTATTAGCAACGATGAAATGGATCAAGACGGTTCATTTATGTTCATCGATAAAGATCAATTGGCTACGTGCACACCGACAAAATTTGAATTTATGCCAACTTGGAAGTGCCTGAACTCAAATGACTGGGAAATATTAAAGTGAACTTCATTTTATTTCTGATTCTTTTTGCGATTTATCTTAAAGTTTTCTCGGATTAAATTATGAGTGAATATGATTGTTCAATTTGCGGTTTGACATTTACCAAGGTTCGAGATGAGTCATGGAATGAAAAGAAAGCCGCAGAGGAATATTTAGAATTGCACCCCGAATGCAAAAATGATCGAACAGACATTGTATGTGATGAGTGCTTTAAACAATATAAAGCATGGCTTGCCACACAAACAGACGAAGATAAAAGAAAGATGAGAGACGAACATGACCGAATGGATAAGCATTCACAACGCGCTGCCTTTGCAGGGCAGCTTCGTGAGCGTTAAAATCCATGGGTTTTTTCTTGCTCAAGTTGATTGTTATTTTGTGAAAAAATATTTTGTCGCATGTGGTGACAATATTACTAAATATGTAACTCATTGGATACCGTTAGATTATGACTGAACTAACGATACAAGAAAAAAGAAAATTATATCGTCAGCAATGGCGTAAAAATAATCCTGAGAAATTGAAGGCGCAGAAACAAAGATATTATGCAAAGCATTATGAAAAGAAGATACCTTTTAAACCATATGAGAATGATGTCGAGCAGAACCGACTTAAAAAACGATTAGATGCTGCATTTTTAGCGGATAGTTACTTGAGAGAAAATATTGCACGACGGTTAAAAATGAAAACTGAAGATGTGCCGAATGAATTTATAGAAGTATCTCGGCCATTGTTGCAGATAAAAAGGAAGATAAGAGAAATTAATACAATGACTTTAAGTAAACTTGAAATCGTAAAATTAATCGAGATCGTCAAACGCACAGCAAATAACAGTTGTTGTCTATGCTGCGATAAGTGTCTGTCATGCGATGCGGTGGAAGTGTTGAGGGAGTTGGGGATTAAATGAATATCGAATCGCAAGTCTGCTCGCTTGAATTCGCGAGACGATTAAAAGAATTGGGTATAGAACAAAGTAGCTTGTTTTATTGGATAAAATATAAAAATCGTTCTCCATATTCTATAGCATATTTAGCGCATTTTTTCCGCGATGAAAAAAATATAGTTGAGGAATTATATTCAGCCTTCACCGTTGCCGAGCTTGGCGAGATGCTTCAACCTTTTAATATTGTTACATCCAAATATAAAAAAGGTAATAAAATGGTTTGGAATGTATATGTCCAAGATATGACAATGCGTATCAATAAAACATATGAACCAAGTCATGTAGGTTACACAGAAGCAGACGCACGCGCAAAAATGCTTATATATTTACTTGAAAATGGATTAATTAAAAATGACTAACTGGCACAGAGTCACAGATAGATTACCTAAGCATAAAGATATTGTGCAGGTCTATACAAATCTTAAGATGCAAGCAATAACTATCTTCATTGATAATAATATTGCCGCAGAATCATTGCGTAAAAATGGCGTTTCAATACCTGAAAACGAAATGAAAGGCTACTCATTTTGTTCACAAGAAACACCGGGTAATATTTTAAATGGCGTAACGCATTGGAAATTTTTATCAAGGCCACCAGCATGAAACATGCATATTTGCCAACAGTCCAATGCCCATGTTGTAAAATATATTATATTATCAAATGCTCTCATGCAGAATCGGCAAGCGAAGCAGATGCAGCAAATATATTTTTTAAATCATATGAATTTATTCAATTAAGGATGCTTGATAATGAACAACCCTATTCCTGATAAAACATTCCATGACGATTTAATCTCAGAAGGTATCGCAAGCCTTGAGGATGCACTCGCTAAATTTATGCATTTGGATAGCGATCATGCGCAAGCGTTAAAAACTGCGACATCAGGTTTGTTAAGCTTAGCGCAATTACTTTTTGCGATTTATAAGAAATAGGTTTATGGATAGTTGGCAGAGTTTGGTCGATTGCGCGTGATTGTAGCTCACGAGTGCGTAGCACCGCGGTGGTTCAAATCCATCACTATCCAAAGAATTATGGGCGACGATATTTAAACTATAAATTAGCCCTTTGAGGGATGCTAATCCTTTCCGTGAGAATCGGATGATGTTAAGGGAAAATAGGCCAATTAATTAATAGGGAGAAAGAATGAAAGTGACAATTGAATTTATTGAAAGCATAAAATTAGAAAATAATATTGAAGATGAAAGTTTAGTTAATATTTGCATAGCTGGAATTTGTGCATGCGTGAAAATAGAAGATCTCAAACTAGCATTAAGAAAGTTGACCGCCAAATGACTGACTATCCAGAAAATTATATAGATATGTTGAAATATAAATTAGCTAAAGATCAATCCGAATGCGAGCATGAATGGATGGATTATATTTTATTGAGTCTACCTGGAAAAATGCAATGTAAAAAATGCATGTATATTAGAGAGATAAATGATAAATGAAACGTGAAGATTTTATAAGAAAATATGAACAAAAAATATATCTAGGTGATTCTGTTTATGCTCGTTTTGATGGCTATCATATCATCTTAGAAACACATAACGGATATGCGGATGATCCACGAAATCAAATCGCATTAGAACCGCCAGTCATGAATAATTTAGAAATGTATCGAAAACAAATTTATGAAGATGCGAAGGAAATAGAATAATGAAAAAACTAATCTTACTATTTTTGTTATCAAGTAATTGTTTTGCCTCATCATGGGAATGTATTGCGAGATTATTAATATGCCACACATGGCGAATGGAAGTACCTGCCGGATGGATTGTTTCAGGTGATAATAGTGCTGGCGGTGGAGAGCATGGTTATGCAATGACTTTTGTACCAGACCCAGGACATCTTTGGAGAAATTAAATGTTAATAAGAAAAATCATAGTTACACTTTTAAGCTTAACTGTTATTAATGCGCATGCAGACCAAATCCTTCTCTCAGCCGTTGGACAAAATGTCGATGGTTGTAAAGTAGATCATCGGTGTGATATTAGAGGATCGCATGATATTCAAATTATCAATCAGTCTAATAAACCACAATCTTATAAATATCGTTATACACTTTGTGCTTTAAAATATATCTATAGAACCGATTGTAATTATTCTGAAAATACAATTACTATTGCACCCAATTCACAATGGAATAATCATTATGATAGTAAATCTACACCTCGATTTTCTGTTGCCTCTAAGTTTCGTTATTTCGTAGAAACAGAAGTTCATGGGTACGGAAAAGCTGAGAATCAATATTTTATAAGAGTTAATAATTAAGGATTAATATGCTACTAGCACTCGGCGCTTTCGCTCTATGTACCATACTCACTGTCTGTGCTTGTCTTTTCATGAAGGGTTGTAAAGATGATTAATAATATTATCGTAATATTCTGCCCCCCTTTATCTTTATATAAAGAACAACCAGAAGATCAATCTAAATGTAGATTAGAAGATTGCCCGCATTGTAATGAAAAGATGTGGTTATCAGAGAAAAAAGAATCTATTTTGAATAAAAATAAATTAAAAGAAGATCCTTTAGAAGAAGTTCTTGCTTGCTATATTTGTTTTGAAAAAATGCTTAGATCAAATCCTGAATATTGGAAAAATCATATCAAAATAGATATCTAAAGATGAGTAGATGATGCCGCTTTCTTTACCCACAATAAAAATATGCCCAAAACATGGCGAAGTAATAGAAGAGCTTCGCTATTACTTTAAAACCAGAATAGGCAATACTTCTTTTCGATGTAAGCCTTGCATGAATGAGCAAAGTAAGCGCTTTAAACAATTAAATCCGGACTACCACAAAAGTGAAGATGTAAAAAAAAACATCGAATTTCAGATGCTATATGGCGCAAAAATAATGTCGAAAAAGTAAGAGCGAATAGCAAGCGTCATTATGCTGCATCTAAAGAATGGTATCACAAGAATAAACATACCGAAAAATTTAAAATCGTAAAACGTAGAATTGAAAGAAGATGTTATTATGCTAATCCTTAACATTATAGAAAGAAAAGCAGAGAAAGGAAAAAAAAAGCATGTGTCGAATTAAAATCGTCATATATAAATACAATATTAAGATTGAGAAATATGCATGAATTTGTAGGCGATGAGCAAGTACAAATGTTATTTAAAACACTATTGGAACTTAAGAGAATCATTAAACTTAAAAAGGGAACGAAATGAAAAAATCTAAAGTAACTCTGCAGCAATTAGTCGAAAAAATTGACTGGATGATGATCGCGCCAAAATATCGATCAGCCACGCTTGATCCTGAATCTGTGGCAGTGGGTTTCTATGCTCAAGATGGTAAACATCCTGAAAATATAAATAGAGTAAGAATACGCTTTGGATCTGAAGTATTAAAAAAACTGAAGTGGGAAACAGGCGATAAGATTTGCGTTTTCCAAGATCCTGACCATTTATTAACATTTAAGTTAGTTAAGACTGAAGCAGGAAGTGGTTATAAGTTATCTCAAGAATCGAAATGTTTATCCCATGCCATCCAATTTACTTGGAATCATAAAGAATTGCCACTTGAAGAAAGAAAGAGTGCGGATGTTAATTACCACATTCATAAAAATAGCTTAATCATATTCAAGATTGGTGAAGAAGAAGAAATCCCCGAATGAAAGATTTAGATCTTGTCATGCATCCTCAAGTAGAAATGCTTGAGGATAGGTATGGCATTATGCGCCAAAAAATTACTTGGACACCAATCAAGTTTTGTGAGACTCATCCCTTCGCTAAGGAAGAGGATCTGATTGATGTTCTTGTTAAAAAAACCAATGAAGTAGTTAAACGCTGTCGATATTGCGAAAGAATGAAACAGATAAATAAATTAGAGGCAAAGAAAGAATGGGAAATACATAAACAAGAAGTAACAGATTATTATGTAAGGCGATCTTTCTCACATTCTAAGTCAGCGGGAAAGCGTTTAAAAATGCATGAAATCCCAAGTGAATTAGTTGAAGCCAAACAAGCTGTTATCAAGCTAAAAAGAATGGTCGATAAATTGAATGCACCACTTAAAAAGTGTGAGAAGCATGGTTATCTATATATTAATGATGTGATTAAAAGTGGGAAAACCAAAGCCGGTACCCCGCAATATAAATGTCGCCAATGTATGCAAGAAATACATAAACGAAATTATCAAATGAATAAATTAATTATTAAGGAGAAGCATAAAAAATACAGATTAGAGAACAAAGAAAAGATAAAACAGATAAAGAAAGAATCTTTTCAAAAACATGGTTATAAATATTTACCTAGAGAAAACGAGAGAAAAAGATTGCACGATCTAAAAGGATCAGCGGAATTGAATGATAGATATGTAAAAAAACTCATTGTTAAAAGAACCACTTTATCTATGAGCGATGTATCACCTGAAATGATAGAATGCGTGCGCGCAATACACCTATTAAAAAGAAAAGTTAAGAGCAAGCAAAAAAGTCAAAAATTATTTGGATTAAAGGAGAAGATGAATGACAAAGATTAAAAATATTGAAGAGTTAAGAAATCATGCTTTAGACACATTGGAAAAATTAGCCAATGGATCTATTGATACTGCAGAAGCAGGGGTAACCGGAAAATTATGTGAAGGTGTTATTGCCACGGTTAAATCGCAATTAGAATATGCTAGAATGTTGGATCAACAACCTGAAATTCCATTTATGATGCAAAAAGTATCAGGAAATTTAATTGAAGCTAAATCTGAACCTAAGGCTTTAGGACATAAGAAATGACGCAAGAAGAAAATGAAAAGATAAAATCAGTTTTTATATCATTTGCATTTGATATGATTCAAATTCGGCCTTTGATGGACAAATATCCATCATTGCTTCAAATTTCTCGTCAAGTCATTAAAGAATGCCTTGAATTTTCTCAAGAAATGCAAAGATTAGGATTTGAATAATATGCCACTCATTCTTGGTAAAAGCCGCCATCTCGTTCCACGAGGGGTTAAGGTTATCAAACCGATTAGTGATACTGAGAAACGTTGCGCTGATATGGTCACCGAGATTGCGAAATCTTTTGGGCTGCAATCTAAAAAATTGAAGCCCAAAAAGATGATTATTAGATAGCAGGTTGTTCGCTTTCCAATCCGATCACGTGAAGCTGTGCCTCTTTTGCTTCATCTAATTCTTTCATTAGATTTTTAATTTCCTCAGCTTGTCTACTAGCTTCATTAACCAATTTTTGAATTTTATCATCTTTCAAAATGATCTGCTTTTTACATTCATGTAACTCTTTAATGATGGCAGTATACATCTGATCTAATGCAATTTTCTCTGCGATCAAATTATCAAGTTGTTCTTGGTTCATGCGTTAGTCCTTTAAGTAAAATCGCAATACTATCATTATCTAACGCGTCTAGCATAGATTCCACCGCAGGCTTTAACAGTAACTCCACCAGGAAATACAGCTAGAACGGACAGATAAACAGTAGCAGGAGCAGCAAGGCTATATCTTCTAGTTGGTATGGATGAACCAGTCCCATTTCCCATTGTTCCGGATATACCGCTCACAAGTGAGGCATCAATCGTTGTCGCAGAAACTGTATTTGACCACCAGCTTAAAACCGTCGCACTTCCACCTGTCATGGGGAAAATAACATTACCAAATACATCCCAATCGCCTGCTGTTAATGCAATGGAAGTGACATCCCTCGGTGTAGCCGTTGTACAGCTAACAGATGAAGCATTAGATATTATGCTTGATATTAGTTCACCCACAGATCCAGCGGCCGCATTACTATTAGTCGTCACGCCAACAATATTTGGCTGATTGATTGTTGGCTGAGAGGAAGTAATTAATGTGCCTGAAGTTGGGAAAGTAACAGACGTCGCACCGGTAAAGGTGAAAGTGCTAGCAAATGCGCCAGCCAGGGTGTGAGCGCCTGCTGTGACGACATTGCCACCCAAGGTAATAGTATTAGAGTTTGCAATACCTGTACCACCATTAGCTGCACTTACTGGTAATGTCATCGTAGCAGCACCTGTTAATCCAAGATTGGTGCGCATGGTTGCCGGAACACCCTCTGATAGATTGTTTGCTATCAGGAAAAATGAGGAAGGTGCAAAGGTGAATTGGCTAAATAAAACTGGATCAGTATCAACAACCGCGACCGTGGCAGTTTCAAGCCAAGAAGTATTGGCATTAACTGTACCGCCATTTACAGCAATCAATGTACCAGGAACAATTTCTGTATTTTGGTCATAATCCGTTGCACGAGTGAGCACCCAATTGACGGCTCCTGACCCAACAGTCGTTAAATTATAAACACCATTGTGTTGCGTTAAAGTTTGATTTTTTACTAATATACGTTGATTGATAGAAGGTGAAGCGCCATCCACACTGAAAGCGGCCATTGCACCCGCATTTGTGAGCGTTGCACCCACTCCCGCACCGGCAGCAGTCGCATTAAGATTCGCAGTCGTGGCATAATCTGCTGCCAAAATAACAGTAAATCCACCACCAGCTAGGTCAGCATAGGCTTTGGTAGCCGCATCTTGTGGATTAGTAGGATCTGTCAAGTTGGTTATCTTATGGTTACCCATATCGATAACGCCAGTCATCGTTCCACCAGCTAAGGGTAGAAAGGATGCGAGAGCCGCCGACAAACCTGTGACTTGCGCGGTGCTACTTAGTTGAAGTTGAGCGTTGAAAAGAGTGGCAATTTGACTTAATGAAGCTTTATAAGTTACACCACCTTGTACAAATGGCCCAACATCAGCTAATGCGGAAGATGGGATTGCGGGTAAAGCAGAAATTTTTACGCCAGCCATGGCTTAACATCCTTATTAACTGTATTCATAAATGATCATATAGCCTGCAGCACCTGCGCCACCTGCTCTGCTAGTTGTATCTACAGAGGATGCAGTTGATCCACCACTGCCGCCGCTTCCATATCCTGTTCCAGCATTTCCAGCGGTTGAACCGCCTACAGATTTTCCACCACCACCATATAATGTGCTTGCACCTTGACCACTTGATGAGAAAGCTACAGCACCACGAATACTGCCATTTAAACCTGTCATTCCAGGTGAGTTGGATAATGTGGTTCCAGTCGTAATAGTATTGGTTCCACCAGCGCCGCCCAATGGATCAGGCGCATTAGAACCTGATGCTGCGCCAGCGCCGCCACTTCCACCACCAGCCGACCATAAAGTACCTAATGTAGTGGCATTACCATTACCGCCATTGTTAGCTCCAGCCGTTCCAGCAGTTCCACCAGCACCAATCGTTACAGCTTTAGATGCTCCAATATCCGACGCTGTTCCCCTTATTTTAAGATACCCACCTGCACCACCACCACCAGCAGCCGAGTTAGTTGTAATGGCGCCCGCTGAGCCACCACCACCTCCACCACTTCCAAGCGCTTCAGATATATAAGTAGCCATGCCAGAAGTTGGTGTATAAGTTCCATTTGAGGTAAATACCTGAACGCCTATTAATCTTCCAGTTCCGGCAGTTGATGAGGAAGTCCAGTTTGTTCCATCACTCGTCATAACATTGCCTGATGAACCAGGAGTTGCGTAAGTTTCTGTGGATGCCACCCAGTTCGTTCCGTCTGAAACAATTATTTTTCGTGTTGTAGCAGATGCATTTGGAAATGTAGGAGTTGAATAAACATTACTCGTACCGTCCGATATAACCACTTTTCCACTGGTACCAACCGTATTCGGCCATATCGACGTAGATGAAACAATATTCGTACCATTTGAAATATGGATAGAGCCAGCAGCACCTACTGTGGTTGGATAAGTAAATGTCGTGAATGATGGGGCTGCGGCTGCATTCGATATCAGCATATTACCTGTCGTGCCAGGACCTGCCAATATTGAAGGAACACCCGTTGCACTCGTAACTAACAATCCATTATTAGCTGTCGCCAAAGCTGCCATGACATTAGCAGAGCTTGCATACAATAAGGTGCTTACTGCATTAGTATTAGGATAAGTACTAGTTGTTGGAACCCAATTAGTTCCATCTGCGCGAAGTAATGTGCCTGTGCCTGTTGCAACAGAAGGATAAGTGGCTGTCGAGAAAGAAGGAGCAGCAGCGGCATTGGATTGTAAAATATTTCCAGTGGTACCAGGTCCTGCAAGAATGGATGGGACGCCAGTATTACTTGTGACTGGCAAGCCATTATTGGCTGTTGCAAGCCCTGCTACATTATTTGCGCCATTTGCATATAAGAAACCGCTAGCCGCATAGGTATCTGCAAAAGTAGAGGTTGTTTGGACCCAGTTTGTGCCATCAGCGCGCAATATTCTAGCAGCGCTCGTTGCGACTGTTGGATAGGTCGCTGTGGAATAAGATAACCCTAATGATGCTGCGGAATTAACCTGTAATACTTGACCATTGGTCGATCCAACAGGCAATCGATCATTCGTTGTTGACCATCCCCATAGATCACCTTTGGTTGTAAGGGGTGATATCAGTAATTGTGAGGTTGTCGCTAATGTGCCTGAAGTGGGAAAAGTAACTGCGGTATTACCTGTCAGAGTGCCAGCAAATGTAAAGGCACCAGAGAATGTGACATTTCCACCGATAGTAATGGTGGATGCACCGTTATTAACACCCGTTCCACCATATGTTCCGCCAATGACAGAACCATTCCATACGCCCGTTGCAATCGTTCCTAATGCCGTAATATTGCCTTGAACAGCACTGGGCAATGTTGAACTAATAGAAGGTGCGCCCCCAGCGGAAGTAATTAATACGCCATTATTACCGGTAGTTAGCCCACTTAATGTCGTCCCTGCTGCGGCATAATAGGCTAATTGATTTATCGAACCAGGGTTAATCGTTCCGCCTGCACCAAATGCAGCTTTGAGACTTGCGCCCGTAATCGCCGCATCAGTACCAGGTGTATAAGGAGACTGAACAAGATAATAAAGATCGGTATCAGCAACAGTTGTAGTAGGATTTGTCGCAAATATCTGGGCAACCGTCATTGACATACTATTAGGCTCCTGCCGTTTCTAATGGGGTGTTATCCGTCATTAGTAAATCCGATCCATCGGTTATTAATAAAAATCCAGTTGGCGGATGCGGGACTTCATCCGCAGCCAATGGGTAATAAAGTATGGCAATACTTCCGTATGCCCACATTAGCTGCCCCAGCGCAACATATTGGCTGCAATGGTCGAGCCTGTTGTTAAAACATTAACCGCATAAATGGGATGCCAAATACCTGCTGCCAAATTAGGAAGGGTTTCAGTTGTTCCATCCCATTTGGTATAAGCGAGAGTTCCTGTCACGCCTACATAAATCCATCGGGCAAATTCGAGGACGCCAGGAGGAGTATTAGCATTAGTAAAACCAGTGTCATAAGTAACGCTCCCTGTTCTTGCAGGGCCGCCCAAAGTACGGACTTGCGCCGTATAAAGACCTGGATCTAAAGGAGGGATAAGTGCATAGGGAAGCGACATTCTTTGATATCCTTATCAAAATAATATTTAAGAAGAGGCACATCATGTACCCCTCCTTTTAAAGCTTACTTCATGATGACGTAGTTGAATGTTCCAACACCAGCATCTGCACTGGAAGTCACTACAAACGAACCGTTACCAGGGACAATCTTAAGAACAGAAGCGGCGTTAGTTTGTGTATTCCAGTTACCAATCACGTTGCTACCGGAAGTGCAGAATGCATCAGTAAAGGATTGTGCAGCAGCTCCACCCGCAGCAGCGGCAGCAGCAACCGATTTCATACGTACAGCAGCGGTTGAAACAACAATGCCACCTGTTGCAGCTCCGATATCTGGAACGGTATAAACGGTAGATTGACCAATCGTGCCACTTGTAATGGTTGTATTAAATGCGCCACCCGCATTACCTGCGGCAATAATCATAGTTCCATTAGCAGCGGTCGCCGGAAAGGCTATGAAAGTACCCGCATCTCCTGATGAACCAGAGGTAATATTACCAGCGGTTGAGGTGATGGAACCTGATACAGTCAAATTTCCAGTGATAGCTAAATCTTGGCCAAATGTGGAAGCACCAGATGCAGCTTTGATATCACCAGCGGTATTTGAGAATACTGGGATAGCATTTGCAGTAGATGCAGGGCCTGAGAAAGCAACACCACCAGCGGAAGGATCGGCATTGATAACTAATGCATCAATACCAAAATGGGCTGGTAATGGTTCAACAATGGTAAACATATTACCTGCTTCAACGGAACCTGCGCCAATGGATACATATTGGCCAGCTTTGATTTGCTCGATGCATTGCATATCAGCAGCGCGTTGTAATACAACGGTTGATCCTATGCTTAATACGACATAAATACCTTGTTCATTAGTATTAGTTTGGGTTTGAAGTAATACACGGTCACCAACAGCACATGCAACGCTGTCAATCGTTAATGAGCTTGCCGCAATGGTTAAAGTTGCGCCTACGCCATTGTTTGTTTGGCCATTAAAATAGGTACCAGAGATATTGGAAGTTGAAGCGAGACGACAAGCAGTTAAACCGTCATAAACATTATATTGTTGGAAAGCCATGAGTTAAATTCCTTTTAAAATGTGATCACAAATTCCATTTGTTAACGCAAATATTATACTATTAAAGCTTGATAAATACATTCATAAACACGGTAGGTTGCATTATGTTAAATGCATTGCCACCGCCAGTAACTCTCAGATTAGAGCTTGATTGATTACCACTTCCTGCAGGCCCAACACCATCAACAGGCGTACCGCCTGGGGTGAGAGTAAATGCTGTCGTATCTAATTGAACCGCAAAAGGTCCTGCAGGCAATTCGGTATTAAGTAAAGTATGTTTTTCTTCACCCAAGAATGATCCTAAGGCATGCGCTGCGATAATCACATTTCCAGTTCCTGCACCAATACCAAAAGTAATTGGAGTTCCTGCGATTGCATTTGCAGGAGTAGTCGCTAATGACATGGTTGTGGTGGTCAATACAATGGCGTAATACGTTGTTCCATTCACCAATGCTGGAACGGTACTTGATGAAACTGTGACAGGTGCGCCAGTGATAAATGAGGCTGTTGATGCAACCGTTAATGTATTTGCAACTGGTGTTGTAAATGGTTGAGTAACCTGTAAAGGTAAAGCGCCAGCCATAACGCGACCGAGATTGCGAGTTAAAGATAATTGTTTATTCGCATTAAAGTCGGTGAATGAATCAGCGCCATAAGTAGATGCAACACCGGCACTTGTATAAATAGGTGCGAGTGCTGGGCTTGTTTGAAAAGTCCGCCATATCAAATCAAATAATGGGAATGTATCTTTATCAGCGCGAGCCGTAGCATTTGATGATGCACTGCCAATAGTTCCATCATTCATTAATACCCAACCAAATGGATAGAATGCATTTAAGCTTGTTCTAATATCGCCGGTTCGAGGTGAACTAATGATCGCATCAATTTGATCATTGGTTTTAAAATCAATTGCAGTAGGTGACAAAGCATTAATCAAATAAACTTGTGGCAGTGAAATATCAATATTAATTAAGGATGGTGATAAAGGTAAATTCACTTGTAAAAATAAAGCGTCATTACCGCAACTACCTAATGTTTTAGTGGCAATACTAGGCACTACAACACCATTAAATATAAAACCTTTCCATGTATTATTTAAGCCACCAATAGGGCCGCCGCTTACTTGTGTTGGAAAATCAGCTGTAGGTGATCCACCATTACCAAAAAATTGACGTAACGTTAATGAAACATTGGTTGACCCACTATTTAATCTGATGAAAATTTTAATACTAACGGTTTGACCACTAAAATTTTGTAATCCTTGACCAATAGGAAGCTGCAAATATTTATAAGTTTCAGCAGCGCCAGCTCCTGAACACGTATAATTGAAATATTGCGCAGGAGTAGGATTTGGCGCAAGTGAAGCGATCCCGGGTGGATTAGTATCGGGAACATTCGGGAACGATATTGTGTCAGTCGCAGAATTATTATTTTTAGCAAAAATAATATCAGGCGCTGCAGGACCATTGGGATCTGCTAAATTGCCAACGATACCGGCATTATTGCTAGGCGCTACAACAGAAAATACAGGAACCGGGCTTATTGTGCCTGCATTACGATAAAATTCACCGTTCGTGATTAAATTTTGAATGTCGTTATTAGTAGTAACTACCCCGCCACCTCCACTTGTGGCGCCAGATAATCCGTCAAAATCCCATAAAAAGTTTTGAGTTTGCGGATCATCAGAATCATAAACACGAATATAATAGAGATCATCAGGCGCTGTATCATTAAATTCCCAAAATATAGGGGGCATCGTACCATTACCAAATCCTACAATCGGTTGCCCATAGGCTAAAGTTCCACCTTCATCTTGAAAAGCCGGCTTAAATACAGAAGGATTTAAACTGCTATAAGTATAAATTGCAGCGCCATTCGGTAATTTTGAAAAGTTATCAATAATTACCCAATGAGGATTAGGTTGGATCGTAAATACGCTTGCCATGAATCATTCCTTTTCATCCATGATAGGGTTCATTATGTTTTGCATTTTATCAGCACCGATGCCAGCTTTCGCGCCTGATTTCAAAACATAGTGAGTCATCTCTTTTAATCTTTGCTGTTTATCTTGAATCTTCGCAAGATCTGCAAATTTCTTTTCCCATTCGGGGCTATAAATAAATTTCAAACGTTTAATGTCACCTCTAGCGCCAGCAGAATTTTTGAGTGTTGTCATAATGAAATTTGCAATATTACGAGCATGATCTAATGCAGTTTTTGCCTGCGCTTCACTTTGTGAAGTAGTTTTCAAATTCGCCATATTTTTCCATCCAACACGCATATCTTTGATCATGCGTTGCGCTTCAGGGAAGTTTTTTGTGTCATGCAATAATTCTCTATATGAACGTCGAGAATTTAATAACCTTGAGAAGAAAGTTTTAGCTGTTAAATCTTCATTTTCTTTATTTAATTTTGATTCCAGTTTCTCACGAACAATTTTTGGTTGCGCCGCTTCCGTAGCTTTCGCATACATTTTGTTATTATCTTTTAGGAATTTATTAAAAACCTTTTTATTTTCTTGGATAACATATGCGCTTGAAGGGCTATTGATTCGCTCACCTTCATACATACGTTGCAAAGTGCGATCGACTTCTGCTAAAAATTCATAATTATTTTCAGGTACATTTCGAAATACATGATTAGATTTAACGGAATTAAAAGCATGTTCCATTACGGAATTATCTTTTAACGACTCTACAACACCAGGTTTAAGATTATAACGATTAGCCTGTTTATAAAGCTGATTAATATTATTCAAATTTTCTTTTGTAGGTTTAAAAATTTTATCAAGCATTGAATTAATTGTATTGGTTTGTTTATTCTTTTCTAATTCTTCCAAACGATAGCCTAATTGACCACCACCTGCAGTACGTTTTAAAGCACCTTCTTTCCCAGCCAATGGATAGTTTCCGCTAGCCTCACCAGGTGTCGCATTGGTTCCTAAACGACGATTCGCATTAATTGATTTCATAACGTCTTTAGGCTCAAGACCGCTTAACATATCGCCAGCTATTTTATTTTTTGATTCTATTCCTAATAAAGATCGAACTGGCAAACCTGCAGCGGTTAAAGCACCCGCAAAAGGATGACCAAATTGAGCACCAATGAGGCCGCCGATCCCAGCCTTAGCAAGAGGACCTACTAAGGGAATAGCGCTACCTACTGCAGGGGCTAAAGCACCGATCCCAGCACCTAGAGCGCCACCTTTTAAAAACTCTTCTTTCGCATGTTCTGGATTTTCTAATGCATTGATATAACCTAATTCTGCGCCAGTTTTTCCAGCTTTTGATAATGCATTGAGAACCGGTTTACTTTTCATCGAGGAGGTTATTTTCTGCAAAGCATTTAATGCTTTTGGCGCAAGTGATAATCCTTTCATTGCTGCCGCTTCAACCCCTGCAGGACCAGCAAAAGGTGCAATCATTTGACCAATGCGAGAGGCTTCCGTATCAGGTGCAAAGTTAAAGCGTGGCACCTTATGCGAAGTTGGATTTAGTATTTCTGCAGTACCGCTAGGAATATTTGCAATTCCCTGCGCACCACCAGCTGCAGCCTCTAATAAATATTTTTGTTGTTGGCGGCGGTATCTCTTTTCATCTTCAGCATTCATGGGCTTAGGAATAATACTAAAAGATTTTTTAGGCTGGTCTTGCATACCAATCGATGACAAAGTAGGTCTATACCCTTCTTGGGTAGGCTCATCAATTCCAATACTTTTTAGAGTAGGACGATAAGACATTAATAGACCCCCGCTGCGATTTGTCTTTTCACATATTCTTGACTGTCTTTATTTTGTGATTTAAACCATTTTTGAAAATCAGCCTCATTTTTAAACCCGGTTAAATCAAATTGTTTTTCTACAGTGCCACTATTATTTGTTGTAGCTGTTACAGGATTAGCTTTAAATACTTTCTTTTGTGAGGAAGGGCTAAACGCTGCATCCCTATTCTTTCTGGAATTATAAAAGTTTTCCCATGAGCCAATATTATTTTCATCAATCGTATGATCTTTTGTATTAAAGAAAGGTTTCTTCAATCCATAATTAGTCCATAAGACTTGAATTTGCGAGGGCGTATATCCCATTTTTGACATTGCCAAATCAAATGCAGGTTTTTCAGAAATGCGATGACTTGCGCCTTCTGCATAATTTATTAAATGATTAAATCCAGCTTCATTAATATCACGCCCAGGTTTCATTAGATTTGATGTTTCTCTATCAGCAACATTGATATGACCACTTTGAGAAGCTGCGGCGATCATATTCGCTATATTCTCTTTGGTCTGATCAAATTCTTGGGAGGCTGAAGACATCGCTATACCTTTACCCAATGGGAAGCCTTTTTCATACCATCCAAGTCGCGATCTTGCATCTTTCAATTTATTAA
>Ga0068857_100001704_pt1 | contig 17673 bp, 12 predicted proteins | sample KBSCornC72_FD_66591 | JGI IMG/M metagenome (GOLD analysis project Ga0068857, IMG submission 66591) | Corn rhizosphere microbial communities from Kellogg Biological Station, Michigan, USA - KBS Corn C7-2 | ecosystem: Host-associated > Plants > Roots > Rhizosphere > Soil ...
CGATCGACCGGCTCCCAGCCTGGCGCTGAGGGTCGCTCTGAGGCGAAGTAGCCCGAGGTCACGGCGTGTCGCGCATCCAGGCGTTCGAGCAATTGCTCGACCACGGGCAGCTCGATGTTCGCGACGACGACGTCGCTGGACACAAGCGGATCCCGCAGGACGTCGGCCTGCGAGACGTCGACGGCGACGTCGTTGAGGCGTGCGGTCGCAGCGGCGACGTCGACGGCGACCTCGTCGAGATCGACCGCTCGAACCGGCTCGAACCCGAGCCGTGCTGCGGCGACCGCGACCACCCCCGAGCCGCAGCCTGCGTCGAGCAGGCTCCCGCGCTCGAGCCGTGACAGAGCCTCGATGCAGGCGCGCGTCGTCGGGTGTGCACCCGTGCCGAAGGCGCGACCCGGATCGACGACGACCGTAGGCCGGTCCGTCGGCGGCTCGATCCACGGCGGCCCGACCCAGAGTCCGCCCACCACGACCGGGCGGTGGAACTCCTTCCAGCGGTCCTCCCAGCCGCCCTCGACTGCCTCGACGGTCGCCTGCGGAAAGGCCTCGCGGATCGCGTCGACGCCCTCGTCGTCGACGTAGACGGCGAGCTCGGTCGTGTCGGCGTCGGTGTGCTCCTCGAATCCCGCGGGCGCATGCCCCACGAGCCAGGCGCGTGCGATCTCGGCCTCGGACGTCGGGACGACGAAGGCGACGCGGACGAGCCCGCTCAGCGGAGCGCGCTCTTCAGGCGGCTGAAGAAGCCGCCGTCCTCGTCGCGCGAGCGGTACGCGTCGTCGTCGAGCTTCTCGTCGAGCTGCTCGACGAGCGCACGCTGCTCCTCGTCGAGGACCGTGGGCACGGCGACGTCGAGCCGGACGAACAACGAGCCTCGTCCCGACCCGCGGAGCGCCGGCATGCCCTCGCCGCGCAACACGCGCACCTCGCCGGGTTGCGTCCCCGGCGGCACCTCGAGGGGAACCTCCCCGGAGAGCGACGTGACCGTCGCAGTCGTCCCGAGGGCGGCCTCCGTCATCGTGAGACGCAGCGCCGTATGCAGGTCGTCCCCATCGCGGACGAAGCGCGGGTCGGGCCGCACCCGCACGACGACGAATGCGTGTCCCCGCTCGGCGCTACGGAACCCGGCATGGCCCTGACCGGTGACGCGAATCTGCTGGCCGTCATGGATCCCCTGAGGCACGTGGACCTCGAGCTGCGTCTGCGCGACCACGCGGCCGTCACCGCGGCACTCGGAGCAGGGCTGCTCGAGGACCTCGCCGACGCCCTCGCACTCGGGGCACGTTCGCTGCTGGACGAACTGGCCGAAGATGTTCTGCGACACGCTCCGCACGACGCCTGCTCCCGAGCACGTCGGACAGCCGCGGGTCGACGTTCCGGGCTCGGCGCCCTTTGCGTCGCAGTGCTCGCACGGAACGGCGACGTCCAGCGGGACGGTGACGGTCGCGCCGGCGAACGCCTCCTCGAGGTCGATCTCGACCACGGCCTGCACGTCTCCCCCGCGCTGCGGACGTTGCCGCGCACCGCCCCCGAGCAGGTCCTCGCCGAAGAATGCGGCGAAGATGTCCGACAGGCTCCCGAAGTCCGCGAAGTGCGGCTCGAACCCCCCACGCCGGAGCCCCGCCTTGCCGAACCGGTCGTACGTGGCGCGACGATCGGGGTCGGAGAGCACCTCGTACGCCTCGGCGACGTCGCGGAAGCGCGTGCCGGCGTCGGGCTCGCTCGAGACGTCGGGATGCAGCTCGCGCGCCAGCGTGCGGAACGCGCTCTTGATCTCGGCCTCGCTCGCGGTGCGTGAGACGCCGAGCAGCTCGTAGTAGTCGCTCTCGGTCGTGGCCACGGCGGCTACGCGCCTTCGTACACGTCTTCGACGAATCGGGAGAGCTCGAAGGCGGCCGCGCGCACGGTGCGAATCGCCTTCTCGTAGTCCATGCGCAGCGGCCCGACGAGCCCGACCGCTCCGAGCGGCGTCGACCGGATGCCGTAGGTCGCCCCGACGAGGGAGACCGAACGCAGATCCGCCCCTGCGAGCTCGGGCCCCACATGGACGATCGGTCGCTGAGGCTCGAGCGCCTCGCTGAGGAGCTCGAGCACTGCCGCGCGACGCTCAAGGAGCTCGACGAGCCGCATCGTCGCCTCGACCTCCTCCGCCCGAGCACCCTCTACGAGGCCCGCCGTCCCGCCGACGAAGACCTCCGGCCCGGCCTCGGCGCCCACCTCGAGCAGTGTCTGGCCGATGAGTGAGAGGAATCCGCGCTCGCGCGGAGCGAGCTCGGGCGCCTCGAGCCGGCGCCGGACGGTCCGCGACCCGAGGCGCTCGCCCACGATCTGCTCCTCGAGGTACTCGCCCGCCCAAGCGACCAGCCCGGGATCGACCGGCTCGGCGAGTCTGAAGACCTGCTTCGTCACGCCTCCGGTCGAGGTGATCACGACGATCATCACGCTCGTCGGCTGCAGGGTCAACACCTCGATGTGCCTGATCGACGCGGTCTCGAGCGACGGTGCGGACACGAGCGCGAGGAGGCGCGTCGCGTCGGAGAGCATCTCGGTCGTCGTTCGCAGCGCCTGCTCGATCTCGTCGCGCATCGTGCGGAGGTCGACGCCGAGCGCCTCGGGACGCCCCTCGAGCGTGTCGACGAGCTCTTCGGCGTACAGGCGGTAGCCGCTCTCCGTCGGCGTCCTCCCCGCAGACGTGTGCGGATGGGTCAGGAGACCGAGCGACTCGAGCTCGGCGAGCTCACCACGCACCGTCGACGGCGAAAAGCCGAGATGGGAGCGCTCGACGAGCGCGCGCGAGCCGACCGGCTGGCCCGAGGCGACGTACTCCTCGATGACGAGCCGAAGGATCTCGCGCTTCCGCGGTGTGAGCTGCATCTGGTCCGATGGTAGCCGGGTCGCCCGCTGATTCCAGGCGTTTCAGGCGGACAGCAACTCGGCGGTGACGCCTCCGCCGAGGAAGCGGCCGCGGCGTGTGAGCCTGAGCTCGTCGCCGCGCCCGTTCGCGGCGACCTCGACGAGTCCGAGGGTGCGCAACCGCTCGAGCGCCTCGTCGTCGACCGCGTCTCCGACGTCGGCGAGCACGACCGGCTCATCAAGGCGAAGTCCGAGGAGAAGTCGCTCGCGTCGTCGTGTGTCCTCGTCGATCTGCTCCAGCTCACGCGCGGGCTCCTCGCCACGAGCAAGGGCTGCGACGTAGCGGGGCAGGCTCGGAAGGTTTCGACGCCGGACGCCGTCCACGGTCGACACCGCGCCGATTCCGATCCCGAGGTAGTCGCGGCCGAGCCAGTAACCGAGGTTGTGCTTCGCTCGGAGGTCGCGCCGTCCGTCCAGGCAGAAGTTCGCCGTCTCGTACCAGCGGTAGCCGGCCGCAGTCAGGGTGTCGACGACCTGCTCGAAGTAGCCCTCCATCGCCTCGGCTTGGCGGACGAGCTCGTCGCCGTGCGCATGTGTGAAGCGCGTCCCTGGCTTCGCCTCGAGCTCGTAGCAGGAGAGGTGCTCGGGCTCGAGCGCGAGCGCCTCGGCCAGGTCGGCGTCGAGATCGGAGGCACTCTGGCCCGGGATGCCGTAGACGAGGTCGAGCGAGACGTTGGCGAAGCCCGCCTCGCGAAGCGTGTGCACCGCGCCCCGGACGTCGTCCGGAGAGGCTCGGCGCTCGAGCACCTCGAGCAGCTGGGGCTGGAAGCTCTGCGCACCGAGCGAGACGCGCGTCACGCCGTTCTCGCGGATGAGCGCGGCGAGCTCCGGCGACACGGTCTCCGGGTTCGCCTCGACCGTCACCTCGTCGGCCGCGGGAAGTGCGTGGAGGAGGCGCTCGAGCTCGCGAGGCGCCGTGAACGTCGGCGTGCCGCCGCCGAGGAAGACCGTCTCGAGGTCGGGGTGGAGCACCGACTGCTCCCGCTCGAGCTCGGCGAGCAGCGCGTCGACGTACGCCGCGTGCTCGCCACCTCTCCCGACGACGGTGACGAAGTCGCAGTAGCCGCAGCGGTGCGCGCAGAACGGCAGGTGGACGTACAGATGCCGGACGCCGCTCACGAGCGCTTCCGATCCGAGTCGAGGTTGAGGACGGCGAGGAAGGCCTCCTGCGGCACCTCGACGCTGCCGACCTGCTTCATCCGCTTCTTGCCCTTCTTCTGCTTCTCGAGCAGCTTGCGCTTGCGCGTGATGTCTCCGCCGTAGCACTTCGCGAGAACGTCCTTGCGGCGCGCCTTGATCGTCTCGCGCGCGATCACCCGCGAGCCGATGGCCGCCTGCAGCGGGACGTCGATCATCTGGCGCGGTATCTCCTCGCGCAGGCGTTCGACGAGCTGACGCCCTCGGTCGTACGCGAAGTCGCGATGGATGATCAGCGAGAGCGCATCGACCTGCTCGCCCGCAACGAGGATGTCGACGCGCGTGAGATCACCGGGCTTGAACCCCGCGAGGTCGTAGTCGAAGCTGGCATAGCCCCGCGTCCTCGACTTCAGCTGGTCGTAGAAGTCGAGGACGATCTCGCCGAGCGGGAGCTCGTAGAGGAGGAGGACGCGCCCCTCGCTCAGGTACTCCATGTGGTCGAAGGTCCCGCGGCGCTCGTTGGCGAGCTCCATGACCGCGCCGACGAAGTCCTTCGGAACGATCACCGACGCCTTCACGTACGGCTCCTCGACCTGCTCGAGCTCGCGCGGCATCTCGGCCGGGTTGTGCACCTCCACCTCCTCGCCGGTACGGGTCGTCGCGCGGTAGGCGACGTTCGGGGCGGTGATGAGGAGGTCGAGGTCGAACTCGCGCTCGAGGCGCTCGCGGACGATCTCCATGTGCAGGAGGCCGAGGAAGCCACAGCGGAACCCGAAGCCGAGCGCCTGTGACGTCTCCGGCTCGTACGACAGAGACCCGTCGTTGAGCTTCAGGCGCTCGAGGGCGTCCCGCAGCTCGGGGTAGTCGTCGGAGTCGCTCGGGAAGATGCCCGCGAACACCATCGGCTTGACGTCCTTGTAACCGGGAAGCGGCTCGGCGGCCGGTCGTCGACGCGACGTGAGCGTGTCACCGACGCGGAGGCGCGAGACGTCCTTGAGACCGGTGATGACGTACCCCACCTCGCCGGCTGACAGCGACTCGATCGGCAGTCGGGCAGGCGACATGACCCCGAGCTCCTCGGCGTCGAACTCGGTGCCCTGGGCCATCGCGCGCAGCGGCTCGCGCGTCGAGAACGTGCCGTCGACGACGCGCACGAACGCGACGACACCGCGGTACTGGTCGTACGACGAGTCGAAGACGAGCGCTCGCGCCGGAGCGTCCGGATCGCCCGCAGGCGGCGGGATCCGCTCGACGATCGCATCGAGGAGATCTCCGACGCCGACGCCGGTCTTCGCCGAGAGTCGAAGGACGCGGGCCGGGTCCTCGCCGAGCAGGTCGCCGAGCTCGCGCGCCGTCCCGTCGGGATCGGCCTGCGGGAGGTCGATCTTGTTCGCCGCGGGAACGACCTCGAGTCCGCCGTCGATCGCGAGGTACGCGTTGGCCAGCGTCTGCGCCTCGATCCCCTGCGCCGCGTCGACGACGAGGAGCGCGCCCTCGCAGGCCTGGAGCGAGCGCGACACCTCGTACGTGAAGTCGACGTGGCCGGGCGTGTCGATGAGGTTAAGCTGGTAGCCCTTCCACGACACGCGGACGGCCTGTGCCTTGATCGTGATCCCCCGCTCGCGCTCGAGCTCCATCGAGTCCAGGAGCTGCTCGCGCATCTCGCGCTGCGAGACGGCTCCGGTCAGCTCGAGGATGCGGTCGGCGAGCGTCGACTTCCCGTGGTCGATGTGCGCGATGATCGCGAAGTTGCGGATGCGGTCCTGCTGCATAGGTCTGTCAGCGCTGCTCTGAAGGATCGTCGCGCCGGGATCGCAACAGTAGCAACGCTTCGAGCTCCCTCAGGCCGAGCGCGCGGGCGAGCCCGACGTAGACGAGGCCTGCAACCGCGAAGCCCGCGCCTAGCGAGAGGAGCTGCCCGACGAGGCCGTCCCCGAGCGCGGCGTCGACGCCCCACCACGCGGCGTACGAGAGCCCCGCCGCAATCCCCCCGGCGATCGCGACGCGGACGACCACGCCGAGCGTCCGCCCGACGTGCTCGAGACCCACGCGCCGCCGCATCATCACGAGGAGCACGACAGAGGCGACGACGTTCACGGTCGAGGTCGCGAGCGGGATCCCCCAGATGCCGAGCCGGTAGAAGACGGTGTCGAACGTCGCGTTCAAGGCGACCGCGCCGAGTGCGATGCCGGTCGGCACCCAGTTCGTCTGCACCGCATAGAAGCTGCGGTTGAGGATGAGCATCCAGCCGTTGAAGACGAGGCCGATCGAGAACGCCTGCAGGCACTGGGCGACGATCACGGTGTCCTCGGCGGTGAACTCGCCGCGCTGGTAGACGAGCTCGACGATCGGCTTCGCGAGCACGATCGACACGAGCCCCGCCGGGACGAGCAGGAACGCGATCTGGCGCAGGCCGCCGTCGAGAGCACGTCGCAGGCCGCCGATGTCATTCCGTGCGGCGAGCCGCGCGAGCGTCGGGAAGAGCACGGTCGTCACCGCGACGGCGAAGACGCCCTGCGGGAGCATGTACAGGCGGAACGCCTTGTCGATCGCCGCAGGAGCGAGCTCGGGGTCGAGGAGGCGCGACGCGAAGAGCGTGTCGACGAGGAAGTTCACGTTGACGAGGCCGATCGTCAGCGTGACGGGGAGCATCAGCACGAGGACGCGCTTGACGGCCGGGTCGCGCCAGTCGATGACGACGGTGAGGCGGCCGTCGAGCTTGCGGAGCCAGGGGATCGGCAAGAGGAGCTGCACGAGCGTCCCGAAGACGACGACGCCCGCGTACAGGTAGAGCTGCGCGCTCTCGTCGTCGATCCGCGGGATCCCGAGGACGAGGCCGACGATGATCACGAGGTTCCACGCGACCGGCGCGAGCGCGGGCAGCGCGAAGTGGTGGTACGTGTTGAGGATCCCGACGACGATCCCCGAGAGGCCGAGCAGCACGACGATCGGGAAGAGGACGCGCGAGAGGCCGACTGCGAGGTCGTAGTCGCCGCCGGGGTCGCCGAACGGCTTCATGAGGAGCGGCGCCAGCAGGATGAAGACGGCGGTGACCGCACCGAGGACGAGCAGCGTCAGCCAGAAGAGCGTCGAGGCGACGCGCCACGCGCGCTTTCTCTCCCCGTTCTCGAGCAGCTCGCTGAAGACCGGGACGAAAGCCCCCGAGAGCGCGGCGTCCGCGACGAGCGCGCGCACGAGATTCGGGATCTGGATCGCAACCGTGAACGCATTGATCAGGCCGGAGACGCCGAAGAAGTACGCGCTCACCATCTCGCGAACGAGGCCGAGGACACGCGAGATGGCGGTCGCGCCCGCGAAGACGGCGGTCGAGCGGGCGAGCCTGCGGCTGTGGCCGGGCTCGGCAGGATGAGGGGTCGTGGCCTCAGTCACGCGCTGCGATTCTCCCAGTGGGGTCTGCTACCATCGCGCGGCCCGCGGATGCGGGCGTTTCCTCGAATGGCGAACATCAAGCAACAGAAGAAGCGCGTCCTGATCCAGGAGCGGCAGCGAACCGAGAACCTCCGCTACCGGTCGACGATCAAGACCCTGACGAAGCGCCTCGAGGCGGCCGTCTCCGACGGCGACGCCGAGCGCATCGCCACCGAGCACCGCGATCTCGTGCGGACGATCGACCGCGCGATCGCGCGCGGCGCGCTCCACGGGAACACCGCAGCCCGGAAGAAGTCGCGGGCCGCGAGGCTCGTCGCCGGCGTCGGCGCAGCGGCTTAGGGACCGTTCGCGCCAGCGGCCCCCGGCCGTCGAGTGAGGTCCACCAGCGTGCGCTGGAGCGCGAGGTCGGGTGCCATCCGGCTCCGCCCCTTGAGCGCACCGTCGAGCTCGGCGAGCCGCAGCACCGCGTCGTCGAGCTCCTCCTCGGAGAAGCCCTCCGCCTGCCGATAGAGCTTCCCCGCGTAGTACGGGTTCAGCTTCAGCTTCGCCGCCGCCTCCTTCGAGCTGACGCCTTCCGCGGCGAGCCGCTTCATCGTTCGGAGGCGGGCGAGGTGACCGCCGAGCGAACCCGCGAGCCGGGCGGCGGTGTCCCGTCGCTGTCGCGGCTCGTGCTCGAAGAGCGTCTCGCTGACGCCCAGCACGCGGGACGCGTCGCGTACCGCCCAGGCCTCGGTCAGCTCGTAGATCGGGACGTCGGCGTCCGCCGCGACGAGCGCAGCGATCTCACGCTCGCCGACCGGCTCGCCATCCGCCCAGGTCGCGATCTTGTCGATCTCGGTCTCGAGCGCGCGTGGGTTCTCGCCGACGAGCGCGATGAGGGCTGCGACGGCGTCGGGCTCCGGCCGCACGCCCCGCTCGTGGAAGCGCTTGCCGACCCACTCGGCCAGCTTCTTGTCGACGTCGAAGGCGAGGACGGTGCCCGCCTTGGCGCACGCCTTCCACAGCCCCGAGCTCGACTTCAACTCGTCCGCGACGAGCGCGAGAACGGTTGCCGGGGCCGGGCTTCCGAGGTACGCGTCGATCGACTCGACGTCGGCCGACTTCCACCCTCCCCGGCGACCCCGGTCTGCCTTCAGCCCGTCGACGTCGGTGACGACGACGAGCCTCGCGTCACCGAAGAGGCTGCCGGCATTGCAGAGACCGGCTGCCTCGTCGCCGGACGTCTCCATGGCGCTGACCGTCTCGATCGACTCCACCTCGAAGTGGCCGCGGAGCCTCGCAAGCGCCGTATCGACCTTGGGGCGATCGCTCCCGGTGATGAGGTAGACGGGCTTGTCGGGAGCCTCGGCCACGCGATCAAGCCTACCGCTGCGTTCGAACCGTCAGACGTCGCCCGTCGGACTCGACGACGACGCGGCCGTCGTCGTCCGTGCGGTAGACCGCGAGGCCCGGTGCAGCCGCGAGTGCGGCCAGCGTCGCCGGTCTCGGATGGCCGTAGTCGTTGTTCCTCCCGCACGAGATGACCGCGATCGTCGGGTGCAGCGTTTCGAGCTCGGCGGCCAGCCCTGCGTCCTCGGAACCGTGGTGGGCGACCTTCATGATCTCGATCGGTTGCAGCGGTAGATGCGCCGTCACGTCGGATTCGGCGTCCGCCGAGAGGAAGACGTCGGTCTCCCCGTACGAGGCGACGAGCACGACGGCGTTCTGATTGGGATCCTCCGACGGGAGTCCCGCGTCCTCGGGCCACAGGACACGCACGCGCAGGCGACCAGCGCGAAAGCTCGTTCCCGTGCGGACGACGCTGATCGGGACATGACGGGACCGAGCCGCCGTGAGCGCCGCCTCGCTCTCCGGCCCCGTGGCCGCGAGGCCGGGCTCGAGCACCTCGCGCACCTCGAGACTGCGGATCACGTCGGCCGCGCCGCCGACGTGATCGCGCTGCGGATGCGTCATGACGAGGGCGCTCAACCAGCGGACGCCCATTCCGCGCAGCTGCGCCGCGACAGCCGCCTCCGGAGGCCCTTCGTCGACCAGGATCCGCGCTCGAGGCGTCTCGAGCAGGACCGAGTCGCCCTGTCCGACGTCGAGGAACGTGACCCGCAGGCCCGCGGGCCGACTCCAGGCCGGTGCGGGCCGCGTCGCCACCCACACGACGGCGACCATGGCGAGCGTTCCGGAGACGAACGCGAGCTCTCCGAGTCGCCGGCGCTCGAGGCGGCCCACTCGCCGTCGGGCGCGGCGACCCGCGAGCCAGCACCCCGCGAGGGAGAGCGCGATACCGATGGTCGGACGAGCGCCGAGCCGCGCGCTCGGGAGATCCGCCACGACGCGCGCGACGAGGTCCAGCCACGCTGCGGCCCAGCCCGCGAGGGACGCGAGCCCGGCCGCGGCGCCCGGTGAGACCGGATCGACGAGGGCGGCCAGCAGCCCGAAGGCGAGAACGAGCGGGGCGGCGGCGAAGGCCACGACGTTCGCGAGCACCGTGTAGAGCGGTACCTGGCCGAAATGGAGGAGGACGATCGGCGCCGTCGCCAGGCCGCAGGCAAGGGCGACCGCCAACGCCTCGGCGACGCCACGCGGGAGCGGCAACCCGTCGAGGTGCGCGCGAAGGCGGGGAACGCCGGCGAAGATGGCCGCCACCGCCGCGAACGAGAGCTGAAAGCCGGGATCCAGCACCGTCGTCGGCATCCAGACGAGGAGCACGAGCGCTCCGACCGCGAGGAAGTGCCAGCGGTCGGTCGGCCGTGCCGTGAGCCACGCCAGCGACGCGAGCGTCCCGGCAACGGCGGCACGCGCGACCGACGGCTGCCAGCCGACGGCGAGGACGTATGCGGCGATCACACCCACCGTCACGAGCTCGCGCGCGACTCGCGGCAACCGCAACATCCAGCCGAGTCCGAAGACGCCGGCCGCGAGGAACGCGACGTTCTGACCCGAAACGGCGAGCAGGTGGTAGAGCCCCGAGGCGCGGAAGTCGTCCTGCACCGGTGCCGGCAACCCCTCGTCCTCGCCGAGAACGACGCCTAAGACGATCGCGCGCCGAACCCCGCCGGTTCCTTGCCCGACCGCGCGCTCGATCCGATCGCGCAGCCGGTCGCCGAGCCCCGCGATGCCTCCTCGGCGCCCGAGCTGCCGCCAGCTCGACGCGTCGAGAACCACGTGGATCCCCTGGCGCGCGAGCCAGGCGCGCTCGTCGAAGCCGTCGCGCGACGATCGCGGCTCCGCGAGCCGAACGGTCGCCTCGAGGATGGCCCCGCGCGGCGGCGACCGCCCGACCGGGAGCACGAGGAGGACGCGCTCACGGACGGGCGTCCGACGGAACTCCCGCGTCATCGCGATAACGCGCGTCGACCACCGAGACGACCGAGCAGGCGCGACGGTCACGAGCTCTGCAACTCCGGTCTCGCCGACCTGGGCGCTGAGCACGCTCGCGCTGAGTGCGTCCATCCGGAGTGATCCCCAGCCGAGCCCGATTATCACGGCGGCGACGGCGATCGCGACACGACGGGCCGATCCGCCGAGCATCAGCACGGCGACCAGGGAACACAGGAGGGCGAGACAGGCCGCCGCAGCCGCGACCGTGACCCATACGGAGAGTGCGATGCCGACACACGCCGAGGCAACGAGCAGCGCCGGCCAGTGTCGCTCGACGACCGACGTCACGGCGTGACGAGCTCCCGGAGCTGCTCGATGCGCGTCGGGCCGATGCCCGGAACGGCGTCGAGTTCGTCGACGGATGCGAACGGGCCGTGCTCGGTGCGGTAGTCGACGATCTTCTGGGCGGTGACCGGCCCGACGCCGGGCAGCTGATCGAGCTCCTCGAGGGTCGCGGACGAGAGGCTCACCGGGCCGGTCGCCGCCCCGGTCGCCCCGCCCCCGGACCCGGCTGGTGACCCGCTCGGAGCGACCGCTCTGGCGGGAACCAGGATCTGGACGCCGTCCACGAGCGGCGCCGCGAGATTCACCGCGGCGAGGTCCGCGTCCCGCAGTGCGCCACCAGCTCGATGCACCGCGTCGGCGATGCGAGCGCCGTCGCGAAGCCGGTAAAGCCCCGGGCGACGTACCTCCCCGACGACGTGCACCACGAGCAGCGAGCGCGCCGGCGCGTCGGCGACCCGCTCGAGCGGGACAGCCGCGGCGTCGGGCTCGCTCGCGGCACCCGCATGCGCGAGCCGCTGGCCGAGTAGCGCGAGCACGACGAGTGCGGCGCACACGCCGAGGAGCGCGCTCGTCCGCGACACAGCGATCGGCATGTCTCGATCCTCGCGGGAGACCTGTCACGGATGGGACACGACTCTGTCGCGAGTCAGCGCCAATCCGCGCTCAGTCGTCCCCGCGGTCGGCGGCCGGAGGGCGATTCATGCGCCTGCAGGCCAGACCGCGGCCGGTCTCTCAGGCGGCAAGGAAAGGGGGCTGGTGGGGGGAAACATCGTTTCCCCCCACGCGACTAGGTCACGAAGTTGACGAGCTTGCCGGGGACGACAACGGTGCGGGCCACCTCGCCGCCGTCCAGCTGCGCCTGCACCCGCTCCGACTCGCGCGCGAGCGCGACGAGCTCCTCCTCGCCGATCGACGGCGACACGTGCAGCCGGTCGCGGATCTTCCCGTTCACCTGGACGACGACCTCGACCGTCTCCACCTCGAGCATCGCCGGGTCGGCGACCGGCCAGGGCGCCTCCCACAGCCGCTCGTGCCCGAGCCGCGACCACAGCTCCTCGCCGACGTGCGGCGCATACGGCTGGATCAGGGAAACGGCCGTCTCGGCGGCGAATCGCGAGTCGCGACCAGCGCGGTCCTTCGACAGCTCGTTCACGAGCTCCATCACCGCCGCGATCGCCGTGTTAAACGCGTAGCGGCGCCCGATGTCGTCTGACACTTTCGCGATCGTCGCGTGCGCTTTCTTCGCCAGCGACCCGTTTTCGGGCTCGCCCACCGGCGCCGTCTCGACGACTTCGTTCACGACGCTCCACAGCCGTTTCACGAACCGCGACATCGCCTCGACGCTCGTCTCGGTCCACTCCATGTCCTCGTCCGCAGGCCCGAGGAAGAGGATGTTCAGGCGGCACGCGTCGGCGCCGTAGCGCTCGAGGAAGTCGTCCGGCCCGACGATGTTCCCCGCCCGCTTCGACATCTTCGTCTTGCCGAGCGTCACCCAGCCGTTCGAGTAGAAGGCAGCGAACGGCTCACGAAAGCCGACCATGCCCATGTCGTTCAGCACCTTGATCCAGAACCGCGCATAGATCATGTGCACGGTCGCGTGGTCGACCCCGCCGATGTACAGGTCGACCGGGTTCCAGTAGTCGACGGCGGCTCGATCGAAGGGTGCCGTCTCGTTGCGCGGGTCGCAGTAGCGCAGGAAGTACCAGGACGAGTCGACGAACGTGTCCATCGTCTCGACCTCGCGCTTCGCCGGCCCGCCACAGGAAGGGCAGGGCACGTTCACCCAGTCCTCGGCCTGCGCGAGCGGCGGAACACCCTTCGGCTTGTAGTCCTCGATCTCGGGGAGGACGACCGGGAGCTCCGCGTCCGGAACCGGGACGATCCCGCACCCGTCGCAGTAGACGACGGGGATCGGGCAGCCCCAGTAGCGCTGCCGCGAGAAGCCCCAGTCGCGCAACCGGTAGTTCACGGTGAAGCTGCCACGCCCCTCCGCCTCGAGGTTCTCGACGATGCGGCGACCGCCGTCGGGTGCCGGCAGCCCGTCGAACTCGCCCGAGTTGACGAGCACTTCGCCCTCGGAGTGCTCGACGTACGCGACGCTCTCGTCGACGTCGCCGTCGGCCGGCTTCACGACCTGGCGGATCGGGAGGTCGAACGCCTGCGCGAAGTCGAAGTCGCGCTGGTCGTGCGCGGGCACGGCCATGATCGCCCCCGTCCCGTAGTCCGTGAGGACGTAGTCGGCCACGTAGACGGGCAGCCGCTCGCCGTTCACCGGGTTCGTGGCGTGCAGGCCCGTGAAGACGCCGGTCTTCTCGGTCGCCGCGGCACGCTCGGCAGTCTTCTTCACCGACGCCCGGCGCACGTAGTCGCGCACCTCGTCGGAGTCGATGCGCGGCACGAGCTCGTGCTCGGGCGCGAGGACGAAGAAGGTCGCACCGTAGAGCGTGTCCGGACGTGTCGTGAAGACGGGGATGTCCTCGTCGAGCTCGTCGATGCGGAACTGGATCTCCGCGCCGTCCGAGCGGCCGATCCAGTTGCGCTGGCGGGCCTTGATCGACTCGGGCCAGTCGACGGTCTCGAGATCGTCGAGCAGCGCCTGGGCGTAGTCGGTGATCCGGAAGAACCACTGCTCCATCAGGCGCGATTCGACCTCCGCACCGCAGCGCTCGCAGCGCCCGTCGCGCACCTGCTCGTTCGCGAGCACCGTCTGGTCGTTCGGGCACCACTTGACCGGAGCCGCCTTCCGGTAGGCAAGCCCGCGCTCGAGGAAGCGCAGGAACTGCCACTGCTGCCAGCGGTAGTAGCCGGGCTCGTGCGTCGAGGTAAGGCGATCCCAGTCGTACGCCCAGCCGACGCGCCGATACGAGCGTGTGATGGCCTCGATGTTGCGCTCGGTGCTCTCCCGCGGATGGACGCCCTCGCGGATCGCGGCGTTCTCGGCCGGCAGGCCGAACGCGTCGAAGCCCTGCGGATGGAGCACGTGCATCCCCGTGCGCGCGCGGAAGCGCGTGACGACGTCGCCGATCGTGTAGACGAGCATGTGCCCCATGTGCAGCGTCCCCGAGGGGTACGGGAGCATCTCGAGGACGTAGCTCTTCGGCTGCACCGGCTCGTTCGAGACCTGGAACGCCTTCGCGTCCGCCCAGACGCGCTGCCACTTCGCCTCGATCGCACTCGCCTCGTACCTGTCCATCGCCACTCTCACTCGTCCCGGAGAACAAAAAAGCCTCTCGCGCGAGAGGCTCCACGAGAACGGCCGCGGCTCTCGCCACGCTCGTTCCCTGGTCTATGCAAGAAGCTGCTGCACGAGCCGAAAACGGTACCAGGCAAGATCCAGCGATGCTCGAGGTCTTTCCCGCGTCCGCCCGCGTCGAGAACGGCGAGCTCGCGCTCGGCGGCGTTCGCGCCTCGGAGCTCGCGGAGCGGTTCGGGACGCCGCTCGTCGTCTACTGCGAGGAGACGCTCCGAGGCCAGGCGCGCACACTGATCGCGGCTGCCGGGAAAGACGGTCGCGTGTTCTACGGGACGAAGGCGTTCGCGAACGTCGGCGTGCTCCGGCTCCTGCGCGACGAGGGGGTCGGCGCCGACGTCGCGTCCTCGGGTGAGCTCGCCTTCGCCCGAGCGGCGGGGCTCGCCGGCGACGAGCTCGTCGTCCACGGGAACAACAAGAGCGAAGAGCTCTTGCGTGCCGCAGCCTCCGAAGGCACCCCCGTCGTCCTCGACGCCCCTGACGAAGCGGAGCTTGCGGCGACCGCCGGCGTCGAGCGCGTCCTCGTGCGCGTGACGCTCGGCGTGGACGCCGACACCCATGAGGCCGTCGTCACCGGTCATCACGGATCGAAGTTCGGGCTCCCGCCCGCCGAGGTCCAGGCGCTTGCCGCGGACGCACTCGAGCGCGGGCTCGACGTGCTCGGGCTGCACGTGCACGTCGGGTCGCAGCTCCCCGACTTCTCGGCGCAAGCGGAGACGATCCAGCGGCTTGCCGCCTTCGCGGCCGCGTGTCGCGACGCGCTCGGATGGGAGGCTCGCGTCGCCGACCTCGGCGGAGGCTTCGGCATCCGCCACCGGCCCGAGGACGACGTGCCGGAGGCCGCCGATCTGGCGGCCGCTGCGGTCGCGTCGGCCCGCGCAGCGTTTGCGTCCGCAGGGCTCGCACCGCCTGCAGTGTGGCTCGAGCCGGGCCGCTCGCTCGTGGGGCGCGCGGGTGTCACGCTCTACCGCGTCGGCGCCGTCAAGCGGCTCACCGACCGGACCTGGGTGGCCGTCGACGGCGGCATGTCGGACAACCCGCGGCCGCAGCTCTACGACGCGAAGTACACGGCGCTGAGCGCCGCCCGCGCCGACGAGGCAGCGGACGAGACGGTGAGCGTCGCGGGCATGCACTGCGAGTCGGGCGACGTGCTCATCGACGATGTCGACCTCCCGTCGCCGATCCGCGATGACCTCCTCGCGGTCCCCGCGACCGGCGCGTACACGCTCGCGATGAGCTCGAACTACAACGGTGTCGGGCGGCCGGCAGCCGTGCTCGTGCGCGACGGCGAGGCGCGGTTGATCCGGCGTCGCGAGACCGTCGACGACCTGCTCGCGGCCGAGGCGTGACCGACGAACCGTGGGTCGCACGCGTTCGCGCCGTGATCTCCGACCACGGCGGTCGCCTCCTGTTCGTCGAGGACGGCGATCGTCACCGTCTTCCGTTCGTCGAGGTGGAAGGCACGGACGACGAACTGCCGGCGATCCGTGAGGCGCTCGCCGCGGTCACCGGCGTCGAGACGATCGTCGTGCGAGCGATCGAGCGCTCCCTCGACGAGGAGCGGAAGGTGCTGGAGCTCGCGCTCGAGCTCGAGCCGCTCGGGGTCGCGAGGTCGACCGCCTGGGCGGTCTGGCGCTCGGCGACAGAGCTCGACGGCCTAGGGCTGGCGGATGACGATCACGCCCTGGTGACGCTCCACATGGCGGATCGACCGCCCCCGGAGCGTCCGCGCTGGGCCCGGCGCGGCTGGTTCGCGGAGGCGGCGCGGTGGATCGACGGGACGCTCGCACGGCACGGCCGCGGCGCCCCGACATCGATCGAGCAGGTCTCGAACTGGTGCATCTCCTCGATCCTGCGCGCCGAGACGGAGGACGGGCGAGTCTTCTTCAAGGCGACCGCACCCTCGCCGCTCTTCGTGGACGAGGGAACCGTCACGCAAGGGCTGGCAGTGATGTTCCCCGGCCGTGTGCCGATGCCGATCGCCGTCGACCCTGACCGGCGATGGATGCTGCTCGACGACTTCGGACCGGTCGTGGGGTGGAAGGCCGATCTCGAGACGAGAGCGGCAGTGCTTTCGACGTTTGCGCAGATGCAGCTCGAGACGACCTCACGGCAGGGCGAGCTGCTCGAGCTCGGCGCGCTCGATCGGAGGCCGGCCTGGCTCGCATCCCGGATCGTGTCGCTTCTCCGGTCACCCGAGGCTCTCGGCCTCGAGGACGACGAGCGCGATCGACTCTCGGCGCTGGAACCGCGCTTCGTCGAGCTGTGCGAGCGACTCGCTGCCGGAGCGGTGCCCGACGCGCTCGTCCATGGCGATCTCCACCTCTCGAATGTCGCCGGCGCCGGCGACGGGTACGTCTTCTTCGACTGGACGGACGCATGCCTCACGCACCCCTTCCTCGATCTGCTCGTCGTCCTGTTCGAGGAGGACGCGGAGATACGGCGGTCCCTCAGAGACGCCTACCTCGGCGTCTGGGCGGACGTGGCGCCCGAGGACGAGCTGCTCGAGCTGTGGGCGGTCGCCGAGCCACTCGCATCCCTGAACCAGGCGATCAGCTATCGCTCCATCGCCGCGAACGTCGAACGGGGAGCCGCGCCGGAGTTCGAGTCGATGATCCCGTACTGGCTTCGCAAGGCCCTCGTGAGCAGCGAGAGCACATGAGGTTCCGGTTCTGCGACGAACTTGGTGCGGACGGGTTCGGCTGGGTGGCCGAGGAAGCGGCGACACGGACGTCCCACGCCCTCGCTGCCGACGGGAAGGTCTGGCTCGTCGACGCGCTCGACTGGCCGGACGCGATCGACCGCGCGCTCGTGCTCGGCGAGCCGGCGGGCGTTGTCCAACTCCTCGACCGCCACCACCGCGACTGCGCCGCCCTCGCGGCGCGCCTCCGGGTACCGCACGTCGTCGTGCCGCGGTCCGCGCCCGGTTCGCCCTTCACGTTCGTCGATGTGCTGAAGCGCAGGTACTGGCGCGAGTCCGCGCTCTGGTGGCCGGAGACGCGCACGCTCGTCGTCGCCGAGGCGCTCGGCACGAACCGTTTCTATACGGGAGGGACGGCGGCGCTCGGCGTCCACCTCGTGTTGCGGCTCACTCCGCCGAACGCGCTCGGCTCGTTCGAGCCGGAGCGCATCCTCGTCGGGCACGGCGAGGGCGTCGACCGAGACGCGGCCCCCGTGCTGCGCGGGGCGCTGCGCTCCAGTCGGCGCCGCCTCCCGGGCGTCGTCGCGCGACTGCCCTTCGCTACCCGGGCTCCCAGCCCACCTCGATGACGTATCCGTCCGGATCGCGGAACTTCACGCTCACGTAGTCCGGCTCGTCCCAC
>Ga0068857_100001706_pt1 | contig 17670 bp, 13 predicted proteins | sample KBSCornC72_FD_66591 | JGI IMG/M metagenome (GOLD analysis project Ga0068857, IMG submission 66591) | Corn rhizosphere microbial communities from Kellogg Biological Station, Michigan, USA - KBS Corn C7-2 | ecosystem: Host-associated > Plants > Roots > Rhizosphere > Soil ...
TTCCGCCAGCACGCCGCCCATGTAGTAATGGTCGTCGTCGAACAGGACAACGCGATCACCGGCGGGCCGTTCGCCGGCCATCAGGTCGTCGGGGGTCATCACGGCCGCGCCGTCGCCGATCGGGATCGGCCGGGTGTGCCAGCGGGCGGTGCCGTCTCGCCGCCAGCGGGCTCCGGTGGCGAGGGCGACGTGGTCGAAGCCGTAGGACAGGATCTCGTCCGCCTCCAGCCGGCTGCCGAAGGCCAGCTCCACGCCGGGCAGCTTGGCCAGCTGGGCGCGGCGGTAGTCGACCACCCGGATCCACGTGGCCAGACCGGGCAGGCGAGCTTCGCGGGCCACCCGGCCGCCCAGCCGGTCGGTGGCCTCGGCCAGCACCACCTCGTATCCGCGCTTGCCCAGCGCCATGGCCGCCTCGAGCCCCGCCGGGCCGGCCCCGGCGACCAGCACCTTGGCCGCCGACCGGGCCGGCCGGAACCTCTCCGGATGCCAGCCCCGACGCCACTCCTCGCCCATGGTCGGGTTCTGGGTGCAGCGGATCGGCGTCATAGTGAAGTCGCCCGAGACGCAGATGTTGCAGCCGATGCACTCGCAGATGTCGTCCAGCCGGCCCTGTTCGATCTTCTGGGGCAGGAAGGGGTCGGCGATCGACGGCCGGGCGGCGCCGATGAAGTCGAGCACGCCGTCGCGAATCATCCGCACCATCGTGTCCGGCGACGTGAACCGCCCCACTCCGACCACCGGCTTGCTGGTCAGCGCCTTCAGCCCCCGCACGTACTGCTCCTCGTGGCCCTCGTCGGCGAAGCGGGCGGTCACCGAGTCGTCCTCCCACTCCCCGGCCACGAAATCCCACAGGTCGGGCAGCTCGCCGATCCAGCCCAGCACCTGCTCGATGTCGCCGCGCTCGAGCCCGGCAGGGCCGAGCAGTTCGGTGACGGTGATGCGGCAGGCGATGGCGGCCCGGCCGTCAACCTCCTCCAGCGAGTCCTCGATCACCTCCCGCAGCAGCCGGGCCCGGTTCTCGAGGCTGCCGCCGTAGCCGTCTGTGCGAGCGTTGTAGCGGGGGGACAGGAACTGGCCGATCGTGTTCAGGCCGTGCGCGGCGTAGACGTACACCAGGTCGAAGCCCGCCTCGATCGAGCGTGCGACCGCCTTGCGATGCCAGCGGCGCAGATCGGCAATGTCCTGCGAGCTCATCCGCCGTACCTGCTGCGGGTCGTTGCCCGTCACCGGGGCGTGGCCGGCCGCCATCGGCGCCTCGCGGCTGTACAGGTTGGCGCCGTGGATGCCATTGTGACAGGGCTCGATTCCGGCCAGCGATCCGTGGGCGTGAACCCGTTCGGTCATCCGTGCCAGAGCGGGGATGTCGGTGTCGTCCCACAGCCGCCCCTCCGCATACGGGGACACCTCGGAGGTGGGATGGATCTCCACCTCCTCGGTGCAGACGACCGCCCAGCCGCCCTCCGCCTTCATGCCCCGCATCTCGGCCAGCGCGGTGGGGTCGCGATGGCCCATGCCGTTGCAGTGCGGTACCTGGAAAAACCGGTTCCGGGCCACCACCGGACCGATCTGCACCGGGTCGAAGAGGATGTCGTAGCGCGGGTCTCGGCTCATTGGCGTTGTTGCACCCTCCGGCCTGGTTTGATTGACTGATCAGTCAGGAAGTCGCGATCCTACCAGCATCCGCGCCCCTCGCGCCGGAAAGGACGATCTGATGCCAGAACTGACCACCAAGCTGTACTTCGGCCCCTGGTACCGCCGCTCGCCGTACTTCGAGGCAACCAGGCGGGCCGGGTGCAAGGCGTACGACATCTACAACAAAATGTATCTGCCGGCCGAGTACGACGACGTGTCCGTTGAGTACGCAGCCCTGAACGAGGCCGTCACTCTGTGGGATGTGGGCGTCGAGCGCACGGTGCAGATCAAGGGCCCGGATGCGGACAGGCTCACCGACATGCTGACGTGCCGCGACCTCTCCCGCTGCGCGGTCAAGCAGTGCAAGTACATGCTGGTCACCTCCCCGGATGGTGGCATCGTCAACGACCCCGTGCTGGTGCACCCCGAGGAGAACGTCTGGTGGATGCAGCTTGCCGACTCCGACGCCGGCCTCTACGCGCTTGGCGTGCGATCGCAGCTCGACCTTGACGCCGAGGTCACCTACCCCGACGTTCACCCCCTGCAGGTGCAGGGACCGCTGTCCGGCAGGACGCTGGAGAAGCTGGTCGGCGAGGGCATCTACGACATCCGCTACTACTGGTGCGATCACTTCCAGATCAACGACATTCCGGTCGTCATCACGCGCACCGGCTGGTCGGCCGTCCCCGGCTTCGAGGTCAACCTGCTCGACGGCTCGCGGGGAGACGACCTCTGGGACGCCATCATGGCCGCCGGCGAGGAGTTCGGCATCAGGCCGATCGCGCCCAACGAGGCCCGCCGCGTGGAGGCCGGCATCTTCAACTGGGGATCCGACATCTCTCTGGCCGACACCCCGTTCCACGTCATGGGCCTGGAGCGGCTGGTCGAGGAGCAGCCGCAGGATTACATCGGCAAGCAGGCGCTGGAGCGCCTGCGCCGGGACGGCGTCGACCGTAAGCTGGTGGGGATCGACTTCGACGACTCCGAGCCGCTGCCCGGTATCAGTCGCAAGTGGGATGCCAGCCACGACGGGCAGCCGGTCGGCCCGGTGACCGACGCGGTGTGGTCACCCGGTCTCGAGAAGAACATCGGATACGTTTGGGTGCCGATCGACCTGGCGCAGCCGGGAACGCCGATCGAGGTCGAGTCGGAGCACGGTCCGATGACGGGGCACACCGCCGCAATCCCCTTCGTCGACCCGCGCAAGGAGCGGCCCGCGCAGCCGCTCGGCCAGGCGGTGTGATCCCTGGCCCGCGCGGTATCGGATACAGCCCTGGTGGTGAGGGTGCAGGAGGCCGACCCGGCCGTGGATCGCCACCGGCGGCGGCACACGCCGAGCGGGTCTCAGGGCATGCCGGCCCACATCACACTGCTCTATCCGTTCACCCCGCAGCGCCGGCCGCCCGCCGAGACGGCGGAAGAGCTCCGAGATCTGCTGCGCGGCTTCCCCGCCTTCGAGTACGCGATCCGCAGGCTGGCCCGGTTCGCGGGCTCGCCTCAGGTGCTGTACGGGGTGCCGGAGCCGGATCAGCCGTTCATCGCGCTCATCCAGGCGCTCAGCCGGAGGTTCGGCGTCCTGCCCTACGGCGGCGAGCACGCCGACGTCGTCCCGCACCTCACGGTCGCCACCAGCGGTGACGCCGCGCTGATCGCGAGCATCGAGTCCGAGGTCACCCCGGCGCTCCCGATCCGCGCCAGCGCCGATCACGCCGAGGTCTGGAACCTGATCGCGGGACGCTGGCGGCCGTTCGACCGGATGGCGTTGGGCTCAGATACAGCGGCGTGACCCGATCACGGCGCTCCCCTCCCGGCTGCGAAACCCGCACTGGGAAGTGCTGCTCGAGCAGCACTGGGGTCGAGTAGCTCAGGCCACGTGCTCGGCGGTCACGGTCTGCACCGGCACCTCGAAGAACTCGACCGATGTCCGCCGCTCGGTGCCGCCCGGGCTCATGGCGTTGAGGGCCTCGTCGCCCCGGCGCATCGCGTCCTTGCTGTCGAAGAGGGTCAGACCGATCCCCTTGCCGGTCGCACGGTCGACCAGCATCATCATCTTCGCGCCCTCCAGCCCGGGCGGCGTGTCACCCGCGACCTCGCGGCGCACCATCTCGATCGCGTCGTCGATCCCGGCCGGGTCGCTCTCGAACGTGGCTAGACGAGCAAACATCGTTCCTCCCCATGACGGGTTGATACGGACAGCACGATCCTACCCAGTCTCGCGTCGAACCCGGGTGAGAATCTTTCAGGCCGTCCGCGCCGTCAGGGTCGCGGCCATGTCCAGGTACCGGGTCGCCCGCATCCCGGCCCACAGCTCGATGGCGACCGCGAGTGAGGACTCGCCCTCGCGGCGGCTGCCCTGGCGGATCAGCGCCTGAGCGTCCAGGAACCGTGCCAGCGCCTCCTCCGGCCGGCCACCGATAGTGGCCAGCTCGGCGGCGGACTCGGCATACCGTTGCTGGTTGACCAGCCTGGCCGCGACGCCCCACCGGGATGACCCTTCGAGGTCGACCGCCGCGAACCGGTCGTGCTGCTCGGTCAGCGCCAGCGCCAGCGCGAACACGGCCGTCCAGTAGCTGGCCTCCACGCCGCCCGTGACGGCCTCGAGGAGCTCGTCGAACAGCTCGGCGACCCGGCGCCGGCCCTCCCCATCCGCCTGCATCGCTGCGATCAGCGCCGCATCAGCCAGGGAGGGCAAGAGAACCTGCGGCTCGCTGGAGCTGCGGGCGAACTCCAACGCTCGCTCGATGTCAGCCTCAGCGCCGGGCTCCCCACGTGCGGCCCGGATCTTGGCCCGGCAACTGCGCGCCGCCGCATGCATGTAATGCGGCCCGACCGTCGACACCCAGCGATCGAGCTGGGCAAAGCCCTCGTCCGCCGCGTCCCAGTCCCCGGCGAGATAGGCGAGGATTGCCAGTTCGGTCTGGAACCACATCAGCTGGAAGTCGATCCCAAAGCGCCGGGCCGCGTCGACGCCTCGCCGCTCGAGTGCGGCCGCACGCTCGAGATCGCCGAGCTCCGCCAGAGTGCTGCCGAGGTTCTTGTAGCCGCGGATCATGCTGTCGACGGAGTTGATGCGCTCGGCGATCTCGATGCTGGCATCGAGATCGCGGAGCCCATCCCGATCGCCACGATGGGCAACGCGAGCGACACCCCGCGTGTTCAGGACGTGGGAGCGGATGTCCTCCAGGCCGAGCGCGTCTGCGATGGCGAGCGCGCGATCGCACAATGCGATCGTCTCCTCCCAGCGGCCCCGCAGCATCGCGTTGATGGCGAGCCGGCTGGCCACGTGGGCGATTCCCGGCGACGGCTCGGCACGCTCGATCAGCTCCTCGCCACGGGCGAAGGCGGCCAGCGACTTCTCGCTGACCCCCTGGTTCCAGTAGTGGAAGCCGATCAGCATCTCGGCCTTGGCTGCCCCGGCCAGGTCGCCCAATCCCTCCAGCCGCTCGCGGGCCCGGGCCAGCGGGTCGGCCAGGTCGGTGCCGCCGGTTCCCAACCCGCAGTCGGCGGTCGCCACCACCAGCTCCGGCCACTCCGGGTCGTCCTCCGGCCAGAGCGCCAGCGCCGCCCGAAAGTGCTGCTGGGCTGCGGTCAGTGAGCTCAGCGAGTGCGCTCGCTGTGCCGCCTCGCGCAGGGCGAGCCGGGTGCGCAGCTCGAGGTCGCCGGTCGGCTGCCCGGCGTCGCGCGAATACTCGAGCGCCCGAAAGAAGTGGTGGGCCAGCATGTCGGGCGCGTCCCCGCGGTCGGCCGACAGCGATTCGATCCACTCGGCCGCCCGGCGGTGCTTGTCGGCGCGCTGAGCGCGGGGGATCTGCCCATAGGCGACGTCGCGCATCAGCACGTGCCGGAATGCGTACTCGGTCTCGCCGGCCACCGTCGAGCGGCGTTCCCTGCGCAGCATCTCCCGCCGCTCCAGCGCATGCAGATGCGTCTCCACCTGGTAGCGGTTGACCCCGCTCATGGCTGCCAGGGCGCCCAGCCAGACCACCTTGCCGACCACTGCCGCATCCTGTAGCAGCCGCTTCTGCTCCGCCGGCAGGTCGTCCAGGCGAGCGGCGATCAGCCCCTGCACCGACTCCGGCACCGGCAACGCCGTCCCGGCAGCCAGCCGCCAGCGACCGCCGTCGTGCTGCAGGTGGCCGCGGTCGATCAGCATCCGCACGTACTCCTCGGCGTACAGCGGGTTCCCGGCAGCGGTGCTGAGCAACGCGGCCTGGGTATCGGCGGGCAGCAGCGCCTGCTCGAGCAGCGTCGAGATCAGGCGGGCGATGTCGGCGTCGGCGAGCGGGGACAGCGCCACCGTCAGCGCATTGCGCTTGCCTCCGCCCCAGCCTCCGCGGCGGTCGAGCAGCTCGGGCCGCGCGGTGCAGATGACCAGCATCGGCACGCCGCCCGCCCAATCGGCAAGATGGTCGATGAAATCGAGCAGCGCATCGTCCGCCCAGTGCAGGTCCTCGAACACGAGCACCAGCGGATGCTGATCCGCCAGCGCTTCCAGGAACCGGCGCCATGCGGCCGCGGCCTCGCTGTGGCGGTTTCCTCCCGCCTCGGGGGCGTCCAGGCCGGCCAGCGCGCGGACGTGCTCCTCGATCCAGGCAGCCTCGGTCGGGTCCTCGACCAGGTCGGCGACGGCGGCACGCAGCTTGTCCCCGGCCTCCTGCGCCGAATCGGAGTCGAGGATGCCGGCCTGGGCCTTCACCATCTCGCCCAGCGCCCAGTAGGTGACGCCGTCGCCGTAGGGCAGCGAGCGGCCCTGGCGCCAGAGGATGAAGTCGGGATCGCGCTCGACCGCCTGCATCAGCTCCCAGACCAGCCGGCTCTTACCGATGCCGGGAACACCCACCAGGGTGACCAGCTGCACCGCACGCTCGGAGCGGCAGCGGCGCAGCGCGTCAAGCAGCAGGTCGACCTCTTCGCCTCGCCCTACCAGTGGCGTCGTGGGCCGCTGCACGACGTCGACCCCCAGCCGGGCTCGTGCTTCGACCGCCTCCCACACATGCACCGGGTTCGACTTGCCCTTGGCCACGACGGGATCGCTGGGGCGGTAGGTGACGGCGCGGTCGGTGGCCCGGTAGGTGGTCTCGCCGACCAGGATGCCGTCGACCGGCGCCGCGGCCTGCAGCCGCGCGGCCGTGTTGACCACGTCGCCGGAGGCCATCCCCTCTCCGCGGGCGGCGTCGGCGCCGAGCACGATCAGCGCCTCGCCGGTGTTCACCCCCACCCGCACGTGCAGGTCGAGGCCGGGCTCCTCGTCGTTCAGCCGGGCGATCGCCGCCCGGATCGAGAGCGCAGCGCGGACCGCCCGCTCGGGGTCGTCCTCGTGGGCGACCGGCGCGCCGAACAGCGCCATCACCGCATCGCCGATGAACTTCTCGACCGTACCGCCGTAGTGTGCCAGCTGTTCCCGCAGCAGGGCGTGGTAGGGAGCCAGGGTGCCGCGTACGTCCTCGACATCCATCCGCTCGCTGCGGCTGGTGAACCCGACCAGGTCGGCGAACAGCACGGTCACCACCTTGCGCTCCTCGCTCACCGGCGCGGAGCTCAGGGCGGCGCCGCAGCTCCCGCAGAACCGGAACCCGCCCGGGTTCTCCTGACCGCATTTCGCGCAAGTCGCCACTTGATCAGTCTACGGCGCGGGCTGTCGCCGGCGAACTCAGTTGCGCCTCAGGATCAGCGGCGTGCCGCCGCTCTCGCCCACCGCCCACAGCGTCGAGGCGCCGGGAACTGATGAGATGCCGTTGAGGAGGCTGTCACCGGGCCGCGGGTTGGGGCCGCCGAGGCTCGCCCACGAACTGCCGTTCCAGTGGACGATCCACGTCCGCATCTCTCCGGTCGTGGTCGTCCGGTGGCCGACCGTCCAGACGTTCGTCGCGCTGACCGCCTGGATCGAGTGGAGCGAGCGAGACGTTGGGTCGACGAACGGGGTCGTCGGGTTCCACGCGCCGGAGCTCAGACGCCAGATGGCGCCCTGCTGAACGTTGTCCAGGTTGACACCCAACCCGGCCGCGATCGGTGACGAGCCGACCGCATCCAGGTCGTTCACCCAGGCTGCCGAGTTGGGCGGCTGTTCGAAGGGTTGGTTGAGGTACTGAACGTCGCTGAAGCTGGTGCCGTCCCAGTGAAGAGCCCAGGGGTTCACCTGGTAGAAGATCCCGCCGTCCTGCTCCGAGTTGCCGACGAAGTAGACGCTGGTCGGGCTGATCACGCGCACAGCCTGGAGCGGATTGCCGATCGAGACCGGCGGGCTGGGCGTGGTCAGAAATGACCACGACGTGCCGGTGAAGCGCAGGGCCAGAGGCTTCTTGCCCAGCAGGCCGACCGCCCACAGGTTGGTGTGCGAGCTTCCACCGAGGCCATACAGAAAGCCCTGGCCGGAGCCTGTGGGGATCTGGTTCAGCGTGTACCGAGCCCACCCGGCCGCGGATCGGTGGATGATCAGGGCGCGCGACTGGCCCAGCTCGCCGATGCTCCCGGCCGCCCAGATATCGGTCGGGCTGAGCGCCAGCACGTCGAACAGGTGGGCGTCGAGACCGGCCCAGGCGCTGGGCAGTGTCACCCTGGACCATGCGGAGCCGTTCCAGTGCTCGACCACCATCCTGGGGCCGGTGCCGGTGTACCGATACCCCACGGCCCAGGCGTCGGCCGGCCCGGTTGCGTCGACCCCGGTCAGCGTGCCCTGGGCGATCGACGGGCTGGTGACCGGCGAGAACCCGCTCGGCGTCGCCGCCAGGGCCGGCGATGCGAACGCCACCAGCATCACCATTACCGCAACACCCGTTCGCAGACACCGCGCGGAGCCGACCATGATGCCCTCCCCCAAAGTCTCGTGGCGTTCAGTTTCCCAAGTGAGCGTAACGCCGGCCACGCGGGTGCGCTAGACGGAGGCGCGCTGCTATTGGGGGATCGAGCCGGCCGGGCTACCGGGACAGCTGGAACGGCGGGTAGCGATCCGTGACCAGGATCAGGGCATAGCCGGCCACCCGGTTGTGCCAGCGGATCACGCCCTCGACGAACGCGAACAGCCCCGTCGGGTAGCGGCCGGTGAACAGCACAGCGAACCATGCGATCACGACGGCGACCACCGCCCCGATGCTGAGGAATGCCAGCACCACGTAGTGGGGGATCGCCAGCAACCACTTGACGAGCGGCAGCCACCGGTTCAACCCGTCCTTTGCGTCCGGGTAGGGCATTTCCAGGCGCACCGCCTGATGCTCGTCGGTGGAGGGGTAGCGGTCGTCCATCAGCGCCATGTATGCGCCCACCCGATTCATGAACCGCAGCAGCTCGAGGTTCCAGTCGAACCACCAGCGCGGGTACTTCTGGCGGAAGACGATCAGGAGCAGCGGCCCGAAGAACAGCAGGCCGCCTGCCCCGGCGGCGGCCGTCCTCCCGCCCTCCGTGCCGCTCCAGCTCCAGGTCGTGCCGGCCACGCTGCCCAGCACGATCAGGATCGGGATGGCGACGATCACCCGCAGGAACGTGGTCAAGCGGTTCAGCTCCCGATCGGGATAGTCAATCGAGAGCTCCACCGGATACTGAGTCGTCTCCATGAGATCTCCTTTCCGTGATCACCTCCGATGGTAGACCGGCGGGAGACGGCTCAGTTGCCCAGCGGGTTGAGCAGGTTCTTCTTGCCCTGGAAGGCGAACAGCAGCAGATCGACCATCCGGAAGGTGGTGTTGTTGGGCCCCAGTGACGGGCGCCACGTGGGGTCGCGCACGATCGAGGTCTGGCTGCCCTCCATGGCGCGGTGGAACGTCTCGGCGACGATGCGCGCCCCGACCCGCTTCAGCTTGCCGTTGTTGAGCTCCGCCTCCCGGAGGATGTAGAACCACAGCGGGGTGTCCTTGAGGAACGCCTCCCGCTGGAGGTCGGTCAGGCCGGACAGCGCGACACCGCCCTGGCCGTCGCGGATCTCGGCCTTGGTCAGCGCGTTCAGCGTGATCCCCTTGCCCTTGAGGAACGTCGCCATCTGCTGCCCCGTGGCCAGGCGCACCATCTTGGCCCGGGTCAGGTTGCGGAACGCCAGGTTGTCCTCGCCGCTGGGGAATCCAGGCAGCGTCCGCAGCGGATCGACCAGCAGGGTGTCGATCGGCCGGGCCTTGTTGGCCTTGGCGGCCGGCACGGTGAGGTCTGCCCGGCCCGCCTCGTTGAAGTCGTACAGCCGCCGCAGGTCGGCGATCCAGGTGCTGGGCAGCCGCGGGTTGCCGCCCAGGTCGCCGCTGCGGCCGGTGAACGTGAACAGCAGTTCCAGCGACCCGCTGCCGTCGTCGAAGATCCGGTTCCAGTTGTAGGCCTGGCGGATCATCGAGTGGCCGAGCCGGAACGCCGCGACCGAGAACTCGATCGGCATGGTCGGAATGTCGGTGGGTGTCGCCCCGACCTCGAACGCCTTGCGGCCGTTGGCGAACACGTCGGTGACCGCCTGTGGTGCGCAGACGCGCGGCAGGTAGTCGGTGCGCAGCATCCACTGGTAGTGCCGGGTCACCTTCTGCCGCGCCTTCTCGAACCGCTGCCCGGCCGGCACCGAGGCCGGCAGCGTGTCGACGACGCGGTTGTGGAAGCGGATGAAGGCCAGGTGGGTTTGGGCGACCGCCAGGTTCTCGTCGTTGCGGGGGTCGGGGATGATCGCCTTTCGCTTGGCCGCCACCGTCGACCCGGCGCCGCGGGGCAGGTCGAAGCCGTCCATCGCCGCCAGCCCGTCGACGGCTGCGGTCTTTCCCATCTTCAGGTGTACGCCGTCCGGCTCGTAGAACTTGGCCGAGGCGGCGTCATCCGGGCCGGCGCCGTACAGCGAGTCCAGGTCGAGGCTTGGGGAGCGGCCCTGCAGCAGCTCGGTCGGAGACACGTTCTCGCCCAGCATCACCTGTGTCTTGTCGAAGGTGAGGTCGTGGTCGGTGAACTGGCCCAGGTAGGTGAAGCCGGCCGGGATCTTCCCGGTACCGCCGCCGCCCGCCGTCATCGCGTCGGCCACCTTGCGGCGTACCGTGTCGGTGATCTGGTGGTTGAAGCCGCTGGGGCCCATGCGTGAGAACCGGAACGGCACTGTGGCCGCCTCGAGCCGGGGTGCCAGCGTCGGCGGGCGGCCGTCGATGCTCTCGCCCAAAAGGCCCTCGCCGAGCACGAAGTAGGTCTCCGATCCATGGCGCTCCATGGCTGCCCTCCCAGTCGGTGATCGTCGCTCGCGAACGACGCGCGGAGCCCAAGGCCGCGCCAATCGGAGTGCATGTCGGTACCGGCCAGCGTCTCACGCACGCTGCCAACCGTCAATCTGCGCAGAGGAGTCTGGCGGCGGTCAGTCGGCCGCGGGCGGCGCCGGGCCGCGGAGGGCGCAACGGGGGTCGTGGTGGCTGGCCAGCGTGCCCAGCAGCTGCTTCAGCTGCGCCCGCTGATCGGCGTCCAGGGGAGCCAGGAAGTCGTCCTCCAGCCGCCGCACCACCGCGCGCAGCCGACGGAGCATCGCCCGGCCGTCGGCGGTCAGCTTGACCACGTGCCGGCGGCGATCGTCGGGGTCGCGCTTGCGGACGACCAGCTCCCGCTCCTCCAGCTCGTCCAGCAGCCGGACGATGTGGCTGCGGTCATAGCCGAGTGCGTCGGCGATCATCGCCTGCGTCTCCCGCGGGTCCTCTTCCAGCAGCGCCAGCACGGCGAAGTGGAAGGCCGACAGCCCCGTACCCTCGAAGGCGGCGTGGGAGGCGTCCTTGGCCGCGAACCCCAGCCGCTTGAGCAGAAAGGTGCTGCTCGTGAGCAGCTCCTTCGGCGGCCCGGGCAGCATCGGCCCGATCACGGACTGTGGGTTTGTCACGTTCATCGGTTCGAAGTGTAGCGCATCCGATAGTCGATTCCTGCTATCGTTGTAATCGTCAACGATTTTGGGAGTCAATGAATGATGCAGTCATCGATCTTGGGGAATCAGCCGCGCAACAGGTGGCTGGCCCTGGCCGCGATCGTCGGCGCGCAGTTCATGGTGGTGCTCGACATCGCAATCGTCAACGTGGCCCTGCCCGCGATCAAGGGCGATCTGCACTTCGCCCAGCAAAACCTTCAGTGGGTGATCAGCGCCTACGCGATCCTGTTCGGCGGCGTGCTGCTGCTGGGCGGACGCCTGGCCGACGTCTTCGGGCGCCGGCGTGTGTTCATGGCCGGCCTGGCCGTGTTCTCCGTCAGCTCGCTCCTGTGTGGCATCTCCTGGTCGGAGGGCTCGCTGATCGCCTTCCGCGCGCTGCAGGGGCTTGGCGGGGCGCTGTTCGCGCCGGCCGGTCTGTCCATCCTGATGACCACGTTCGCCGAGGGGCCCGAGCGCAACCGCGCGCTGGGCATCTGGGGAGCCGCATCAGGCTCGGGGGGAGCGGCGGGCGTGCTTCTGGGCGGCGTGCTGACCTCCTACCTGAACTGGTCGTGGGTCTTCTTCATCAACGTGCCGGTCGGTATCGCCGTGATCGCCGCCGCGCCGTTCGTGCTGGCTGAGAGCCGCGGGCAGGAGCACCGCCACTTCGACGTGGCCGGAGCGGCCTCCGTGACCTCGGGCGTGATGCTGCTCGTGTACGCGATGACGCGGGCCACCCAGGACGGCTGGGCCAGCGTCACCACGGTCTCGCTGCTGGGGGCTTCGGCCGCCCTGCTGGCCGCATTCGTGGCCATCGAGCTGCGATCGCCGGCGCCGCTGCTGCCGATGCGGATGTTCCGCAACCGGATGCTGTCCGCCGCCAACGCGACTGCAGCCGTGATCGGGGCGATCGCCTTCTCAGAGTTCTTCCTGCTCACCCTGTACATGCAGCAGGTGCTCGGCTACTCCGCAATCGAGACCGGAGTCGGCTTCGCGGCGGTCACGTTCACGATCATCGTGTTCTCGAACGTGGCCCAGCGGCTGGTCACCCGCCTGGGGGTGCGCAGCGTGCTGACAGCCGGGCTGACCCTGGACGCGGTCGCGCTGGCCGCGTTCACCCGCCTGCCGGTCGGCGGCCACTACTTCTGGGATCTGTTTCCGGCGTTTCTGATCAGCGGCGCCGGGCTGGCGATGTCGTTCGTCCCGGTGACCATCGCCGGGCTGGCCGGCGTCCGCCGAGCCGATGCCGGCATCGCCTCCGGGCTGATCAACACCAGCCGCCAGGTGGGCGGCGCGGTCGGCCTGGCGGCCGTGACAACGATCGCCGCGTCCTACGCCTCCAACGGCGGCGGCGCCACCCGGCTGGCCAGGGTGGCGGCCGTGGACGGCGGCCTCACCCAGGGCTTCCAGGTCGGGTTCACCGTCCTGGCCGCCGCGGCTGCGGTCGGAGCGGTGATCGCTGCCGCCCTGCTCCGATCGCCCGACGAGGCCGTCGGGGTCGAGCCCCTCCCTTCCTCATCCACCGCTCCCCTCGAGGAGGCCGCCTGATGACCATCGTCGATATGCCCAGCCGCTTCGAAGTCGGCCAGAACCAGCTGCTCGACCGGACGATCGACGACCTGCTACTGCGGCTCCGCGGCCTGGTGCTGGTGGCCGGGCTGCTGGAGCGCCGCGGTGCCTCGGCCGAGGAGGTCGAGGAGCACACCCGTGAGGCCGAGCGGGTGCGGGCACGGCTCACCCGGCTGATCGGCGGGCAGGATCCCCGCGACTGACAACACCCTGCGGGCCTCGGGCAGCCGCCCGGGGCCCGCAGTCACCGGCTCGGGGTCAGCGCTTGTGGGAGCCCGATGCCTCAGGTCGCTTCGGCGGATCGGCGGCGCCAACCAGCCCGGTCTGTGCCGGGGCCGTCGATTCGATATGGTATTCGTTCGCTTCGTCACGAGACTGGTCCGGGGAGGGCAGCACAAACTTCGAGTCGAGGAGTGACCGATGGCGTTGTTTTCTCCAGAAGCATGGGCGCGACGCTGCGCCGCCCGGCCGTGGCGAACGGTGGTGGCCTGGATCCTTCTGGTGGTCGCCTCGGCTGTCACGTCGGGCTTGCTGCTGTCGGGCGCGCTGACGACCGAGAGCACGTTCACCGGCACTCCTGACTCCAAGCGTGCCGACGACCTGCGCGAGGCGCGGTTGGGCACGAAGACGCCGATCCGCGACGTGGTCATCGTGCGGGCCCAGGACGGTGGAGATGCGGCCGCGCTGCAGGCCGTGGTGGCCGATGTGCACGATCGCGTTGCCAAGCTCGGCCCCGCCGTGGTGTCGGTGGCGCCGGCCGCGCAGGCGCCGGTCTCGGACGACGGCCGCAGCGTGCTGCTGGCGCTCACGATCCCTGGCGACCTGGCCGACGCCGAGCCCAAGATCGAGCAGGTGATCACAGCCGCGAAGGCTGCCGGCCAGCCCGGGTACGAGGTGTTGGTGACAGGGGATGCCACCCTCTCGCGCGACCTCACCAAGCTGTCCGAGAGCGATCTTCAGAAGGGCGAGGCGATCGGCATCCCGATCGCGCTGGTGATCCTCGTGATCGTGTTCGGTGCCGTGGTTGCCGCGCTGCTGCCGGTGCTGCTGGCGGTGTTCGCGATCGTGGTCGGGATCGCAGCCATCGCGCTGATCGGCACGATCTCGCCGCTCAGCTTCTTCGCCGTCAACATGCTCACGTTCATGGGCCTGGCGGTGGGAATCGACTACTGTCTGTTCATCGTCTCGCGGTTCCGCGAGGAGCGGACCCGCGGGTTGGACGTCCAGGCGGCCATCGAGCGGTCGGCCGGCACCGCCGGCCATGCGGTGATGTTCTCCGGGCTGACGGTGGTGCTCGCTCTGGTCGGGATGCTGATCGTGCCGACGCAGATCTTCATCAGCCTGGCCGTGGGCGCGATCGTGGTCGTCCTGATCACGATGGTGGCGGCCCTGACCCTGCTGCCCGCCGTCCTGCGCCTGCTCGGCGACCGCGTCAACCGCGGCCGGATCCCGCTGCTCACCCGGGCTGCGCGTGAGGACGCGCGTGACGGGTTCTGGGCGCGGGCGGTCCGGGCGGCCATGCACCGGCCGGGCCTCAGCGCGACCGTCGCCTGCGTCCTGCTGTTGATCGCGGCGATTCCGGTGCTTTCGATCAACACGGGTGCAGCCGGCATCTCGTCGCTGCCCGACAGCCTGGGCGCCAAGCAGGGGTTCGTCGTCCTCAACCGTGACTTCTCGGCCGGCGCGGTGACGCCGGCGGACATCGTCGTCGACGGCCCGGTGGGCAGCGCGAAGACTGACGCGGCGATCGCATCGCTGACCAGCGACCTCGCCGGCGACTCTCGCTTCGGCGAGCCGGTGGTCGACCAGCATCCGCAGCAGCAATTCGCGGTGATCAGCGTTCCCGTCGCCGGCGACTCGACGTCGCAGGCGGCGGAGGATGCCGTCAACACGCTTCGCGACCAGGCGATCCCGGCCGCCTTCGACGGCAGTGGCGCGAACGTATACGTCACCGGCGCGACCGCAATCAACCTGGACTTCATCGACATCACCGACACCTATCTGCCGATCGTGTTCACGCTGGTGCTCGGCCTCAGCTTCATCCTGCTGCTGATCGCCTTCCGGTCGATCGTGGTGCCGCTGACGAGCATCGCCATGAACCTGCTGTCGGTGGCCGCCGCCTACGGACTGCTGGTGTTCGTGACCCAGGAGGGCCACGGCGCCGGGCTGTTCGGCTTCCACGTGGTGCCGACCATCGAAGCCTGGATCCCGCTGTTCCTGTTCTCGGTGCTGTTCGGCCTGTCGATGGACTACCAGGTGTTCCTGCTGTCCCGCATCCGCGAGCGCTACGATCTCACCGGCAACACCCGGGAGGCGGTCACCTACGGCATCGGATCCACGGCCCACCTGATCACCGGCGCGGCCCTGATCATGGTGGCGGTGTTTGCCGGCTTCGCGTCCGGCGACATGGTCATGTTCCAGCAGATGGGCTTCGGCCTCGGCGTCGCCATCCTGGTCGACGCCACCCTGGTTCGGGTTGTGCTGATGCCGGCCGTGATGGAGCTCCTGGGCGACCGCAACTGGTACCTGCCCCGCTGGCTGGAATGGCTGCCGGACCTTCGGGTGGAGGGGGAGGTGGAGCGGCCGTCGCCGCCGACGACGGAGCCGGCGGCCAGCACCCTGGGATCGTGACCACCGTCGGTGGCGCACCGGCCGGGCCGGCCGCCTAGGACTGCGGCAGCTTCTTCGCGCCGCGCTTGGTGACCGGGTTCGACGGCGGCGGCACCACCGGCCCGATGTCACCGTCAGGTGCCTCGTCGAGGTCGATGATCACCGGGGCGTGATCGCTGGGACCCTTGCCCTTGCGCGCATGGCGATCGACCCACGCCGCCTGCACGCGGTTGGCGACCGGGTCGCTGGCAAGGATCAGGTCGATGCGCATGCCCAGGTCCTGGTGAAACATTCCGGCCCGGTAGTCCCAGTACGTGAACACGCGCTCGGTGGGCCATCTGTCGCGCACGACGTCGCGCAGTCCGAGCGCCTGCAGCTGCGCCAGCGCCTCCCGCTCGGGCGGCGTGACATGGGTCTGGCCGATGTAGGCGTGCGGATCGAACACGTCGGCGTCGGTCGGGGCGATGTTCATGTCGCCGCAGACCACCGCGGCCTCGGGCCCGCCGGCGACCACATGTCTGAGCGCGGACAGCCACGCGAGCTTGTACTCGTAGTGGTCGGAGCCGGGCGTTCGACCATTCGGCACGTACACCGAGTGCACCCGCACGCCGCCGCAGGTGGCGGCCACGGCTCGAGCTTCCGGGTGCGGGAACCCGGGCGCGTCGGCGAGCCCGGTCACCACGTCGTCGAGACCCGTTCGCGAGAGGATCGCAACCCCGTTCCAGGCCGCCTCCCCATGAGCCGCGATCTCGTACCCGCGATCGGCGAGCTCGTCGCCAAGCAGCTCGGTGAGCGCGTCGTCCGCGAGCTTGGTCTCCTGCAGGCAGACGACGTCCGGCCGCCGCTCATCCAGCCATGGCAACAGCCGCGGCATCCGCTGCTTCAGCGAGTTCACGTTCCAGGTGGAGATGCGCACCGACTGAACCGTACCGGAGGCGCGGCCGTCACCTGATCCGGTTCCCGGGCGGTCGCACGCGGGCGATCGCCCGCTGCCGACCGGCTCAGCGGCAATCCCCAAGATCACCCTTTAGAGGGACTCCCGGCGGCCTCCGAGCGGGCAATTCAGCTGGTGGAACTCCGCTACCGAGACAGGGGGTGTCGCGGTGCTTGGACACACGATTCCGGGGGTTCGGTGCTGGTTAGGCGCGCTTCGGACGACGGTGGTCACCATCGTGGCCGGTGGCGTGCTGCTTGTCGCCGCCGATCCCACGCTGGCGGCGCCTCAGGGCATGGATTCGAACATCACCTGGCTGAAGCCACCGGTGCCCCGGCCGGCGCCCCACGACAGCGTTCGCGGTGCCCCGGATCGGTCTGCGTTCACGCTTGTCGACCTCTCCGAGGGGGCGACGGTGCATGCGTGGCCGGGCGGCCCGTCGATCGGATGGCTGGATGGCGCGACACAGCTCGGGTACCCCTCCTGGGTGTGGGCGCTGAACACCGCACGCGGAGGGCGCTGGGCGCGCGTCCTGCTCCCCTGGCGGCCGAACGGGCGATCCGGCTGGGTGGCGCTTGCCGGCCGCCGCGTGGAGCGAACGACATGGTCGGTGGACGTCGATCTCTCTCGCCGGCGGCTGCTGCTGTTGAACCGGGGGACGCCGGTGACGCAGTTCGAGGCGGGGATCGGTGCCTCCGCATCACCCACACCGACCGGGCGATTCTTCGTCACCGACCTGGTCGTGACCGGCGATCCGGACGGCCCGTTCGGATGGTTCGCGCTGGGACTGTCGGGCCATCAGCCCAACCTGCCGGCGGGATGGGGCGGTGGCGACCAGCTGGCGATCCACGGTACCAACCAACCGTCGACGATCGGCGCGGCTGCGTCAGCCGGGTGCGTTCATGTCTCCGCTCGCGCCCTGTCGGTGCTGCGCGCGCATCTGCAGCTCGGCTCGCCGGTTCTGATACACGCATAGGGAAACGCCCGCCAAATCAGGGGGTGCATGGGAGCCGGGTCCGACCACTACTGTTCAACCATGGGACGGGGGTGCCGACGCTGAAGCTCCGGGAGCGCCTCAGCGGCCCCGGCGGCGTGAACTTCC
>Ga0068857_100001715_pt1 | contig 17631 bp, 22 predicted proteins | sample KBSCornC72_FD_66591 | JGI IMG/M metagenome (GOLD analysis project Ga0068857, IMG submission 66591) | Corn rhizosphere microbial communities from Kellogg Biological Station, Michigan, USA - KBS Corn C7-2 | ecosystem: Host-associated > Plants > Roots > Rhizosphere > Soil ...
ATGGTCCGATGACCGTCCTTGGCCTGAGCCTGCTTCCACCGAAGTGCACTGAAGAACTTCGGGGTAGATGGCTTGTAGCCAACAAGACGAGCGAGGCGAATCACCGACGTACGAGCGCCGCTCTTGATGAGACCCGACAGAAGTTTCGGATTCTCCTCACGGAAGAGCAGCCACTTCTCGATGGCTCTTGGCAGCCGACCCATGAAGGGATGGCGAGCCGACTTACCGAACCCAAGTTCACGGTTGATCGCCGCGATCTCAGGCATCGAGAGGAAGTCCCAGATACGCAGGATCTGACGTGCATCCATGTAGGTTGCAGAGGTCTGGAGAGTCATGGCCTCGCCGACATCGCGGAAGTCATCATCGTGAAATGCGACCTTACCGTTGTCCAGCACAGGCGCACCACACCGGTTCTGAACCAGCATGAAAGCCGCCAGAACGATCTTGCGATCCTTATGATCCTGAGTGTAGCTGTAGGAGGCCCAGTGAGCCGCAAACTCGTTGTCGAGTTTCCAAATCTCTGCCACCTGGCGGTACATCCACACCGCGACTTCCTTGAAGAAGCCCGGAGCCATGTAGTAGCCCACTTCGACGGCGCCGTTGACCACCTTACCGTCTTCGCGGAGGGTGCCAAGACGGACCTCGTTCGTCTTCTTGCCGACCTTGTCCTTGCGGTACACGACCTTGACGCCATTCTCCGTCTTGTAGGTCACAGGTGACCACTTGACGCCGATTGGCGAGACGGTATCCCTAGTAACGATACCCGGGCGGTTGTGAACCATGTGATCCCCGTGAACGAGGAAGGTTTGGATGAGACGTTCTGCGGGTCCCAGGTTTGCGGTTTCCATTTTCATTTCTCCTATGAAACTACCTGATGTCCCGTAGGATTACGGAACGAGTCGTAGTTTCTGTTTTGTCTGGTCAACGGCCATCAAGACGGATTCTTAAGGGGTGAAGGATACAGAAACCGGCTCAGGAAATCCCGACGGGTCTAAAGGCCCGCTTCAACTGAATTTCCAGTATTCTGCTTCGGCATCTAATCGCTCTCCGGCGTTCCTTCAAAGCCGTCAGGTGTATCTACACCAGATGAGCCAAGATTGCTCCTATCACACTGCACTCAGCATGAGACCAGAGAGATCCATGCGAGGAGGCTTCGTTGATGCGAAAGAACTCCCCAAAGGGCCAAACGGCCGGGCGCTGTGTAGATATTGTTCCAAAGAGGTCGGTAAAGGTCGTAGGACTTTCTGCTCGGACGAGTGTGTGTCGGAATGGAAAGTCCGCACTCAACCTGGATACGCCAAAGAGTTGGTAAAAAAGAGAGATGACGGCTTCTGTCAAATATGCAGACGGGATTGCTTCGAAGGGTATCGTGGAACTCGCGCCCATCTGTCCCGCACCGGACTACTGTCCAAATTCGACATGGACCACATCCTACCCGTAGCGGAAGGGGGTGGATCTTGTGGCCTGGAGAACTTGCGCACGCTATGTAAGCCCTGTCACCGTCAAGTAACGGCGCAGCTCCTGGCAAGACTTGCCTTTAGGCGAAGGTCAAAGAAGTGGTTCGTGAAAATTGGTTCCAGGTGAGGGGATCGAACCCCCGTAGCGGGCTTCAAAGACCCGCGTCCTACCATTAGACGACCCTGGAATAGTTCGGGATCAGGGAATCGAACCCCGATTAACGGATTCAAAGTCCGTCTTCCTACCGTTAGAAGAATCCCGAGTGGTCGTGGTGGGGGGATTCGAACCCCAACACAGCTAAGGCTTATGAAACCCGCTGTCTCCCTGGATCACCACGTTTTTACTTGTCGTCCATCCAAAGTCGATGGACTCGAACAGCATGAAACCTAATGCTAAGTCTCAACGAGATCGTGCTCTCGCTAAATACCTAGCAAATCCTAAAATATGCAAAGAGTGTTCCATACCTATTAAGGTAAAACCCAACGAAAGGGTAGGCGAGGTCAGGAAACGAGATTTCTGTGATCGATCTTGTGCAGCAAGTTATAACAATCGTACAGCGATTAGAAGCCACGGCCCACAACGTAAACCCAGGGTCTGTAGGACATGTGATGCTAAACACTTAAATGGAGGCACCTTCTGTAGTCCAGATTGTCGCGAAGTCGATAGACTGAACAGAAAAAGCTTGGGTGATCGCACCAAAGGAGAAGTGTTTGCCAATTGTTCCAGTTGGCAATCGGCTAGGGCTGTCATCCAGAAACATGCCAGAGCCCAATTATCCGAGACAGCTTGTAGCCATTGCGGGTATGCCATCCATGTCGACGCAGCTCATGTGAGAGCTGTCTCTACCTTTCCGGACTCTGCCACAATATCTATGATAAACGACAAATCCAATCTAAGAGCACTTTGCCGAAATCACCATTGGGAGTATGATCACGGCCTATTAGCAATCCAGTGACCCTGATGGGAATCGAACCCACGTCGATCGACCCAAGAACCTTCTTGGAAACGCGCTTCCCTAGCGACCCGGGATCTCCGTGCCATTCGGTGCTTCCGCAACCATGGTTCAATTCACATCGTGTAGAGGTCAACCCGAGCGGCGCCCTGTTGACGTGTGCACGTTGCTAATTGTCGATCCCTCTTTCGAGTACAGTCTCCGTTTTTGACTGTGCCTTGCCACTAGGCCACAGGGTCATAGCGCTCTCACTCAGAGTCGAACTGAGATCCTACCCTTCGGAAGGGTACGTCCTATCCATTGAACGATAAGAGCAATTGTCCGTGGGCGTATAGGGGGATGAGCCCGTGTCTTCAGCTCAGCGTACTTAGCAATCGAGGAAAGCGGAAGCCAGAGGAGTCGAACCCCATACCTTGCGGTACCGATCTGGTTAGCAACCAGCGGAACGTCCACACGTTCTTTAGCTTCCATAGGTGTCCGAGGAGCGTAGCCGGCTCCCCGGACGAATTGAAAACTGCATAGTATCCGCCACGGCGTTTAAGATCATCGATCAGCTCTAAAGCCCGCACAGCTTGCCGTTAGCTAACTCCCCAGCCATGATCACTAGAGTCTAATGAGCATGGCTGGGGAGGTCGGAATCGAACCAACATTTACGGAGGATTGCCGATGACCGTTCGAAAGGCGGAACGCAGCGTCATTACAAGCTTGGACCCAAACCTCAACTTGACAGATACAAGATGCGCCTCTTGCCATTGGGCTACCTCCCACAAATGCTTGTGAACCATTACGCTGACAAGCATTTGCTGGGAGGGCTGGAATCGAACCAACACAGGGCTTGCGCCCACATCCAAATACATTTCAAAAAAGAGTCTCAGATTCAGCTTGGGGGTCTTTTCAGGGGGCGAAGAGGTAGTCGAACACGGCTTGGCCGGCTGCTACCTTTGGCACCTCCACGAGATTTGCTTGCTCGCGAGCGACCTTGGCCGCCGCCATGAGCTTTTCGATGCGATCCCGAAGCGCTTGTGCTCGGGTGCGGGGAATGGATCCAGAGTACTTGATTGTCGACCAGTAGCCAGCGACCTTGTCCTCATGCACCACCTCCACTTGAGCCGGATGCTCTTTGGTGGCTTCGGCTTTGACGAAGGGACGGGGGATCTTCTTGGTCTTTGCCGTCTGAGTCACGTCCGTCTTGAAGCAATTCTGATTGCTGTCGAACGTCCAGACCTCAGACTGAGGAAGCGTCGGCAACTTGACGATGTGCGTATGCAAGTCCGTCAGTTGCTTCTCGAGCCAGAGAAGGTAGGTAGCGGGCACGTCCTTGAGGATGGCTACACCGTCCACCACCACATCGGCCTTGGCAGAACAATTGGCCGAATCCCTAGCGATCGTGATGTCGAAGAGACTCACCATGTGCTTGGCAATCTCCTTCAGGTTATCCTCGACCCGAACCTGAACCTGAACGTTCTCTGGCGGAAATTTCTCACCTTCTTCATCGACCGGGCTGTAGGTACGGGAGATCCCGTTTAGCAGGGGCTCCTTCTGCAGGATCTGATGCAGAGCGGTGACTTGTTCGTGGACGTTCGTCTTGGTCTGTTTTTCGACCGCCAAGATCTGATTCAGTTTCGGCATGGGTATCTCCGTTTGATCTTCATTTAGTCAGCGTTAGGTCCGTTCTATACACCGGCTGACGAAATGCGCTTTCTGCCCCCACCTAGGACGCTACGCCCAGGAACCATCCCCTTCCGAGGGGCGCTCTTAATATCCAGTGGGCTCACTGATCAGGTATGCCCTGTAAGAGAGAATCTGGCGCCAGATTCTCTCCACGTTTCTGGATGCACTTGAGCTATGGGGGCAGAAAACGCACTTCGTATCTGCGGAGGAAGAGGGAATCGAACCCCCAAGGCTTGCGCTCGCTCCGGTTCAAGCGGAGTGCCGTCGCCAATCGGCTGGTTCCTCCAATATTCAGCTAATGTAATCGGTGAGATCAACCCGACTACGGGCAAGTCACCGCTTCACATAGATCATGTCAACGGAGATTGGTCCGATAATCGCGAATTGAACCTTCAGTTACTGTGCCCTAACTGTCACGCCTTGACACCCAATTACGGCGTCCTCAATCGAGGTAAAGGCAGACCACGCTACCAGAAAAAATCTGCGGAAGGATGAGGTGTCGATCCCCAAAGACTTTCGTCTTCGCACTGCTTTCGAAACAGGCCTGAGCCCCGCTCAGTTATCCTTCCATGTCGCAGCGGAGAGTACAGGACTTGAACCTGCAATGGCTTTTAAGGGCCAACGCCGCCTTTCCAAGACGGTGCCTTACCAATTAGGCTAACTCTCCATGGTGGGTACGGAAAGAATTGAACTTTCGTGGTCTGTGTATCAGACAGACATCCTAACCATTAGATGACGTACCCGTAGTCTAGGTGAAAGGACTTGAACCTTCAGCCTCTCCGTCCCGAACGGAGCGCTCTACCAAATTGAGCTACACCTAGATGAATCGAAATCGTGCGTCGTCAGAGAATCGAACTCTGCTGCTCCTCGAAGGGAACCTGCATATCAGACAGGTGGGGTCACCAGCTCCATTCACGACGCATAGATCAGCTGACGAAAATGTTGATCACCACCCGCGTCAGCCTAGTTCGGTTGAGGATTCGAACCTCTTGGGCAGCCCTAACTCAGACCAGAGTGGCCGAACTTGTCAGAGTGGTGGGAATCGAACCCACGACCTCTTCGTCCCCAACGAAGCGCGCTACCTCTGCGCTACACCCTGATTACTGATCGGTACAAGGGAGGGCACCGATCAAGCCCTTCCAAACACCCACTCATACGTATAGCTGACCCAGTTTGGCTGGTTATTCAATACGTAGCTTAGGTAGGCCCTAGTAGGCGATGAGGGAATCGAACCCTCCTAAGCGGCCGTGTGAAAGCCGTGCTCTCCCAGAAAGCTAACCGCCCGTGTCGATTTTTACAGCCACTAGAGGTAGTTGTAAGCTACTTGGAGTATGCCGTTAAAATTCAAAATCCTGTACTTCGCCGCATTCGGTTTCCTTCCGTACAGTATTCCTTGCTGGATTGTAGGAACCATCCTCTATCTAGCCGGAGTCGGCAGAGAAGAAGAGGATGACGCCTTTCTTCCGCTAGTCTTATGCGCACCTATCGGGCTACCCGCCCTCGCGCTCAACTACCTCAGCAACCTCAAAACGCCAAGGTAAGACGTGGCGATAGAAATCCCTTCCAATGTCTCCCAAAGAGAAGTCAGGAGGGACGTTTGAGACCTCTGGCCAGAGCCTATCCGCCCTCTCAGCGAGCTTTCGGCCTATCCCTTGACCTCTGAGGTCTGGGCGGACGAAAGTGTTTACTAGAGTGCAGGCAGACCTCTCTGTGGGGCGCCACGCTTCGACCACGGACCACCCCACGATTGCGTCGGTCTCGGCCAATACGATTCGTGCAAGGGCATCCAGAGACGCAGGATCCTTTTCCAAGATCTTGACGGTCTTGGTCAAGTCAGACTCACAGTCCGAAAAGTGAGTCCTGAGTGTATTCAAGACGCTTACTTCATCTGACCTTAGTTCTGAAGGGAGAACCACACGTAGCTGCATTTAAGGTCTCTACACCATTTGTAGGGCGGCCCAAGTATGTCGTCTGTGATCATCTACTCCGTTGAGTCCCTATTGGCCCTCCTAGGCCTCATCCTTTGGGCCGTCAGCGAGATCGTCATTAGGTTCGCTTGAATAGATAGGTCGGGCGCCATCAGGCATCCGTTCAACCTGAATCAAGTTGCGAGCTATTGCTGTGGTCGTACTGTAGGATCGACGACAAGCCTCGCAAGTATAACCGCCAGAAAGTACCCTGAACATATTGGGCTGGCGCGTCTGAATCAGAGCGCCTCCACACGTGCATTTCATGCCCGATCTCCAGCCTTGAACGGATTCGGACGGTTTGACTTGCTTGTCCAAAGCAGCCTGCACGATCGCTTGCTTGTCTTCGTCTTTCATGGTGCCCCTGCTAGGAGTCGAACCTAGCCTAGCGGCTTCGTAGACCGCCGTCCATCCACTGGCAAGGGCATAAGAGCGGAAGCTCAACCGTGATGGTCGACCTTCCTGAAGTCACGGCTCTCCATGTAGCGGAGAACCTCGGTTAATGAATACGGCCGGTATTCTGGAGAGATTTCTTTGCAGTCAACTCCTACATCTACCGATTTGCCCCAAGGAGGCAGGGAGCCGTGTGAGTGTCCGTACAGCATGATGCTGCCGTGGTGGGACTTATTCCAAACCCGGGCTCCGTAGTGGAACAGACAGATGAGTGGATGCTGATCTGACCTAAGTTCGGCGTAAGCCTGCACGCTATTGAGAAGGCCGTCGGTGATGAGCTTTCGCCCGCCATTTGTGATGACCTTGTCATGATTCCCCAGCACTACATTCTTGTGCCCGTTGAGGCGGGACAAGAGCGTTCGGAACTGAGGGTCCGTACAGAATGCGAAGTCTCCCAAGTGCCACACCGTGTCTTCTGGTGCCACGACGGCGTTCCAGTTGGCAATGAGGGTCTCGTTCATCTCGCCAACATTGCGGAATGGCCGCTTGCTGTACTGGATGATGTTCGCATGAAAAAAGTGAGTATCTGACGTGAAATGAATCAATTTGTTACTGTGTAGCCTTTCTGGGGTGTTCTTACACCGGGTGACTATCCTTATCAAAAAGCACTGATTTATTTGTGCTTTACAAGAAACATGTCCTACCTATATGACCGCTCCGCTGCCAGCTCCCGTTTCAATCCCGAGGTCGTCCGGAACATTGCTAAAATGACCGATGAAAACGACCATATGGGAGCCCTGGTAGCAGGCGCCAAGATGCTTGTCCTCAAAGGGCTCGAGAAGAAGCTGACTCTGGTAGGCCAGCTTCAAGCTCTGGAAGGCCACATACCCTCAGGCCTAAAGGCCTACCGGGATAGCCTGTATGACACCCTGATGGCTGAGGCCAAAAGGCTCCTGAGCGACGAAGAATACAAGAAATTCTACGGAGCCTACTGAAGTACCGGGTGAGGGAATCGAACCCTCCTGGTCTACCTTGTCGAAGTAGTGCTCTCCCAGAGAACGAACCCGGTATGTTGTGGTGTATCACTGTCAAATGTATGTAGGCTTCACTGGTCGCGCTCAGGGTATCACTCCCGAGCAGACAGCCAAATTATGTTCCCTCCTCTTAGGTTTCATTGGGTGGCACGGGCTTCACAATGACGGCGAGGGCAGCGATCAGGTGTTCAGCAAAATTGCGTCCGACATGGGATTGCTGGTGGATATCACGCCAGGGGACATCTCTCCCATGCGACGTAACCGGTACCTCGTGGCCCATTCGGATGCAATGATCGCCATCCCTCCCACTGACAATGTGTTGCGGAAGGGAAGCGGGACCTGGGAGACCATCAAGTACATGTGGAAGGCTGGGAAGCCGGTCCACATTATCCTTTCGGACGGTCGCGTCTACCAATCAAAGAGTGACTTTTCACTCTAGAGGCGTGGGTGGGAATCGAACCCACGAAAACCGGACTTGCAAACCGGCGCCTTACCATTCAGACCACCACGCCATCGGTGTACTTGTAGCCATGACTTTCGCAAAAGAAATCAGTACGGAAGCCCTGGCTGGCTTGTTCGACCCAGAATATGCGAAAAAGTTGAACTGCTCGCTAGCTGAGCATGTCCTACGCCAGTTGGCCATCGAACTTTTGAACAGGGGTCAATACCCCGTGATCACGGAAGCCATCCGAGAGATGGCCCTGAACGCCTTCATTGGACCAGAAGTCTGTGAGCACGGACGCAGCAATTCAGGTTTCTGTGAAAAATGTGACGCCTGACTTGAAACAAGGCTTGACAACCAAGTAGGTATGTTTACCAAGTTTCCAAGGAGGTCATCATGCTGATCACAGGCCCTACTCTCATCACGACCAAAAACTGGTGCTACGAAACGCAAGGCTACAGCCGTTGGGCGCAGTCTTTCAAGATGCTGGACTCAGGGGCAGTGGAACTCAGTATCGAATTGCCTGGTATCGACCCTCAAGACATCTCCGTAGACGTACAGAACGACATCTTGAACGTTAACCTGAAGGGCAAACTGCTACGTAGCTACGAGCTATCTGATGCTGTCGACACCGACAGCATTGCAGCGGGGTCCAAGTTTGGAGTTCTTACCGTTACGCTTCCAATGAAGTCCAAGGCTGCCAGCAAGAAGGTCATTCCGGTGCTGTATACTGGGCCTCCGAAGACTCTTTCGGCTTGAGAGTCACAGGGAACAGGGTTGCGTCTTCACGTGAGTCGAGGACGCAATCTTCTATTTTGTAGCGCCAAATTTGGAAGTTGTTGGCTCGCAACAGCACCAGCAAGTTGAGCATGCGCGTCTTCATGTCTTCGTAAGTGCTGGAGTGTCCGGTACAGAAAGTGTCGTACTTGCTGCGCTCGGGAGTGTCGCTCTTACGCTTCTGCATGAGAAGCTCAGCCACTCTGAAGTTGTAGGTTGAGCACAGACGCCGGAACAGAACTAGGCGCTCTTCAAAAACCGGCTCGATTGTGATATGGGACTCGAAATAGGGCATATTCAGCACTACACCGAGAGTTGGCCTCGATACACACACGAGCTATGTATTTTCTTGAAGTTGGTCCACCACCGCCAGTAGGTCAAAGAGTGACCTCTAAAGCTTATGCCTGGTCGCCAATTGGACTTGCCGTTACAGCGATGACAGATAGCTGTATTTTCGTCCAATGCCACCCAAGGTTTCGTCTTTGACACAAAATCACCATTGATTGAACCGCTTCACGGCGGCCGTGAGTGTCGGCTTCGACACAGCTAGGTTCAATCGTACTCTCTCCGGATCTCCGAAGGCATCACCGTCCATGACATTGACTCGAGCCTTGAGGGCATTGAATCGGGGACCTTTTCGACACCAGCCGAACATCCCCAAGTTCCTGTCAGGGATCAGAACCTCTGGATCCAAGTCATTGAGTTTAGCGTGAGCCCACACGAGGTGCTTGCGCATCTCTGTAGAGTACTTGTGCCGAATGCTGGGCTCAGCCCGTTCAACCTCAATCAAGTGCATCAAAATGCGCTGAGAAGCTGTGGATATTCCAGCTGTAGTGGCCTCGACGAAACTCGTAAGTTGTGTGTAATAGGCGGGGTTGTGACAGACCACCCAGCCCAAGCGAAGGCCCGAAAGGCCGTACATCTTGGATACACTGAATACTTGCATGTCGCCTAGAGGCTGCAGCTCTGGTGCATCCAAGTAGCTCGGCGTGTAGTAGGCCGCATCGTGGATAACTGGGATGAGGCCGTTGCAATGAGCGTGAGCAACCTCAGGGCTGTATACATGACCATCGGGATTGTTCGGCATCACCAAAAGATGAGCGTCCGCTCTCAAACTATCGGTTACCGACCTGAGGCCAGCCCGTTCCATCATATATGGAAAAGAGGCCCAGTAGGGCTTCCGATACGCCACCGACTTGGCCCCATGCTCCCGGACAGCGTGTAGCGCCGCGAAGATGCCGTGCTTAGCCCCTACCGTCATGACAACAGGTGCTTGGTAGGCTTCCTCCAAAAGCTTTACTAGAGGCCCGTAGCCGTTCGGCGGGGCATACTCCCAAATCTTCGGAAGCTCCTTGAAGCTGAAGCTATCGAGGTCGAAGGCCTTGGCGACCAGCTCCCGAAGGATATGAGGCTCCCCGATCCCCAGGTCTATGTGGCCTGGAGGCAGCCTAGTTCTAGCCATCAGGACATCGTTCGACATTCACCTAGGACGAGAAACAACAAGATCAGTGCTACCGACTGGACTTGAACCAGTACGCCACGAGGACGCCTCGTTTTGAAGGAGGTGCGGCTGCCAATTACGCCACGGTAGCATAGTGCTCAAGGGGGGCTTCGAACCCCCATGCCCTTTTAAGAGCGCTGCCTTCTGAGGACAGTGTGTCTGCCAGTTTCACCACCTGAGCGTAGTTAGTGGAGCCGTCGGGAGTCGAACCCGCGAATCTTGCTTGCAAAGCAGGAGTGTAGCCCGCTACACGACCCCCATTAAAGTGCTGATAGAGGGAGTCGAACCCACACGCCTTGCGGCGCCGGAACCTAAATCCGGTGCGGCTGCCAATTACGCCATATCAGCAAAGTTGTCTACGTCTTCTACGTTCTCTTTTCTGCAACCCTGTTGAAGTTATCTCTGCACAGCCTTTTGACCCACACCAACCCTCCGTCTGACTATGGCAATTGGGGCATATGAACTCCAGATTTGATTTCCGGTCATCCAACCAATCTCTATTCAGATGATTGACCTGAAGCATGATGGGTTTACCATTCCAGACACCTTCCAAAGGGCATCTAGCACACTGATACGGGACACCAGATTCTATTAAGGCCCTGCGAAGTAGGTAAGACTCAGTACGATTACCCGACAAGCGTTTCACCAAGATCTCTTGCCAAGTCTTTTTTTTGGGCCCTTTGTGATTTGACCCACAGTTGGTAGCTCTTCCCGTGAAGTGACCAGTGTCGATACCGTAAGATTTAATCTTCCGGTTGAGATGAGATTGTGTACCTCCTGCTGGCCTCAACCCCAATTCACGGATAACGCCCGCAACCGACACGGACTTTTTTACAGCCGCTTCCAGGATCTCTTTCGTGTAGATGATGTGCTTCATCATATGGCAGACACTATAAGTGAAAGCTCACTGCGTCTGCCATATGGCAAAAATTAGAGTGTTCGAGTAGAAGGTCCGGGTTGTTGCAGCAGGAGTTGAACCTGCATTGTTTGATTCGTAGTCAAATGCTCTACCGTTGAGCGATGCGTGTGTGAACCTTCTTAGTGAACACTCTAGTGGAATCAATCGGAATCGAACCGATATCTGCCGGGTGCAAACCGGCGGCTCTCCCAGTTGAGCTATGACCCCGTTTCAGTGCTGTTGAGAGGACTTGAACCTCCACGGGGTTTACACCCCGCTACCACCTCAAGGTAGTGCGTCTGCCATTTCGCCACAACAGCGTTCGTTTCGTCGGGGTGGGCGGAATCGAACCGCCATATGTCCTGTACCCAAAACAGGCGGGCCACCATTGCCCAACACCCCGATTTTGCACGGATGGAAGGAATCGAACCCTCATTGACGGATTTGGAATCCGCTATCTTACCATTAGACGACATCCGTATGTGTGGCCTACGTAACACAGCTTCTCAGGTTCGGCTGGGGTAAATTGAGGGGCGGCCACGACGCCTCTTCATCAGCTCCAGCTATCCTTGAGAAACTATCAGGAGGGGCTCTCCTGATGAATGGCTATACGCTGGAAATCGAATCCAGCCCACACAGGTCCATGGATCCCCTATTCAGACTTTGCTTGGCGTACGTACAAGCTAGTACCTGACGGGAGGGCTGCGCAGCCCAGATCACGATCCTACGATCATCACGACCTCTGTGCGTGTGCACCAGCAAATCTCGTATTGTGGAGTCTGCGGGGGTCGAACCCGCCACCTCTTGCATGCCATGCAAGCGCTCTACCCAGATGAGCTAAGACCCCATGAACCGGATCATCGGCTCCGGAAAGCCGTTGTTGGATTGACGAGTTTTTAGGCTCCGGACGGTGCTACCAACTTCGCTTGCGTCCTGTTAGCATGCCCCCAGGGAATCGAACCCTGCCAATCGGATTTGGAATCCAACTCGCCAGCCTTGGGACATTGGGGCATATGACGTGTCCAGGGCTCTCCCCTGGTTCATCAACAATGCTGATGGAGGACGGCAACACGACTGCCGAATGCCTGGCTTGACCCAGGTTAGCGCCTCGTACGGGAATCGAACCCGTCAGATACTGCGTGACAAGCAGGCGTCGTCTCCAGCTGACTCACGAGGCATATTAGTGGACGTTACGGGAATCGAACCCGCCTGAATCCCAGCGTTCCCCCTGCGTGGGGGCCTTCAAAGGGACTCTCACCAGACTCGCCCATATCGGCAAATCTATCTATTAGGTCAGATTAACATGTACAACTACGATCGTCAAAAGATGGCCCGCAGGAACACGGCAGAGGCTATTGAGGGCCTCCAAGAATCCATTGCGGGGGCGGTCGAGGGTGTCAGGATTGCGACGACTTTCATCCGTGGAGCGGAAGAGCTGTTTCGCTTCCTTCAAATCAAGCCCGGTCCAGAGTTGGATAACGCAAATGCGTTTTTGAAGACCGCCTCAAAAATCGCACAGGAGCTACCTGCGACAGCAGCAGCTGTCGACCAACTGGATGATGCGATCGAAGCCTACGCTCGTACAACGAGGCGAGCGATGCCTCGTCATCGAGAAGAGATTTCGGCGTCAGATCTTGACCAAAAGATGCTCAAGGAATTTGAGCGGCGGGCCAAGCCTCTTGTAGCCAAGTTTAATGCACTAGACAAACTGGCCAATGACGCTCCAATAGGCTTTGAAATCGATGACCCTTATGAGAGCCCAAGAGTCGCGGCGCTAAACGAACTAGCGACCAAAATGGACGACTTGTCTTCTACCATCATGTTTGATACGTCCGAACTGATCTCCTTCCTTGAAGGAATTGAAGACAAGTTGGTCGAACAGATCAATAGTCGTGTCTGAGGGTGGCGTACGAGTAACGATCTCGTCTTAGGCTGATTCACAGTCAGTCGGGTTCACCTGCTCCCTCACGCCACAGCGTCCTCGGCAAGATTCGAACTTGCGACCTGAGCTTTAGGAAAGCCCTGCACTATCCAGCTGTGCTACGAGGACATTGAATGCAGGTTCACCGTGGGGTGGGATTCAACCACCAACCTCAAAAGCACCAAGGCCTGCGCTTGGTATCGCCTCTGTCTTGTTCCCAGGCTAAGTCTCCTGGAACACGGAGTGCCGTCGAGAGGATTCGAACCTCCACGCCCACTATTGGAGCGGCACCTTCTCAAGATGCTGTGTACTACCAGTTTCACCACGACGGCGTAAAAGACTGTCTGAAAAGCCGCTCGAACATCCAGTACAAGGCCCTGGACATGGGCCAAATGCGGCAAGTAAACGGGACAGTCTCAGTGGGCCCTCTCGGAATTGAACCGAGTTCTTCCGCTCTTCAGGCGGACGCTGAATCACCAGACTAGCTCAGGACCCATTAGCACCCCGTACCGGTATCGATCCGGTTCCTACACCTTGAAAGGGTATCGACCTAGCCAGTAGTCGAACGGGGCATAATTGCGGAGATCTGGATTTATCTCAGCGTACTGAGCAATCGAAATCCTAGGGGTCGGAGACAGGGGTCGAACCTGTTGTCACTAGCTTATGAGACTAGTATGGAAACCGTTTCACTCCTCCGACATGGTTTAGTAGGCTACTTCTTTCGCTCCGCCTACCAGGGATAGAGCTGGCGATGGGATTCGAACCCACCTAAACTTGCTTACCATGCAAGTGCACTCCCAAGAGATGCTACGCCAGCATTAGAGCCGCTGACTGGAGTCGAACCAGCCTAAACCTCGTTACGAATGAGGGGACCTCCCACGAGGCCGACAGCGGCATAGACATTGTCATCACGTCACCGAACCGCCGTGGCTAAGTTCGGTTGAAGAGCAGTTGCCGTTGCTCACGGTCGACTCTTTGACCACGACCTCTTGCGAGGCGGTGACTGCCCCACCGAGGAAGCCCTCGGCCAATGTGGTGGACAATAACTGAGGAGCCTCTCCCGAGAATCGAACTCGGCCTAGATCATTACAAAAGATCGGTCTCACCATTGAGCAGAGGCATAATCGAGGCATCCGAGGTGTGAAGCAGGAAAGCTCTTTCGAGCCAGATTTACTTGTCTGGTGCCGACCGTTCGGCGTCTCCCTCATGGTCAGCCTTTCGGCTTAGTGAAGGAGGTAGGAGTCGAACCTACTATTCGCATGTGTGCTTCTCGAGGTGGATGCCTCTAGAGCGAGTGGCGGGAATCGAACCCGCTAGTCCTAGTTTGGAAAACTAGTGCCCCACCATGTGGCTTCACTCGCATCGTAGCTCCGGAACCTGGACTCGCACCAGGACTATACTCATTAACAGTGAGGCGTGCTGCTTTGACACTATTCCGGAATGGCCCTCTCCCATGGACTTGAACCACGCCCACGGGTTTCGCGAAAAACACCGTGGTTAGCCAATCGCTGGAGAGGATGAAAGTTTACAGAGTCCCGAGGTAGAAGAGCGGGTATTTGACGATTTTTCCGATCGTTGCCTATTCCATTCGGCTACACCCCCGTAAGACGGTGGGGGCGGTTGGATTCGAACCAACATTGCTTGTAAGCTCCTCAGAGGAAGACTCTGTAGCACTAGGGGAAGGACTCGAACCCTCACATCAAACCGTTAACAGCGGCCCGGCTTACCATTTGCCTACCCTAGTATGTTGCGATATTCCGAGAGTGAAGAGCGGGGAATGACAGTTGAAATACTGTTGCCTTACCATTAGGCTATTTCCCCATAAGTGGAGGGGAAATCGGGATTCGAACCCGAATAGCTTGTAAGCTCTTCGTTAGTGGAACGTCGCAGAGCGGGTGACCGGGATCGAACCGGCCGATTCTTCGTTGGCAACGAAGCTCTCCACCATTGGAGAATCACCCGCGTTAGTTGAGCAACGTTCCGAGATGAGGGGCGGGAATTGACAGTTTAACCAACTGGTGCCTTACCGTTAGGCTATTTCCCCATAATTGCGGGGAAATTGGGAGTCGAACCCAAATTGCTTGTATGCCCTTGCGAGTGGAACGCCACTCAGTGACCCCAAGGAGAATCGAACTCCTATTGACTGGTTGAGAACCAGCCGTCCTGACCGTTAGACGATGGGGCCAAATTTGGGTGACAGGAGCCGACACCTCAACGAGGTCTCTTTTCCTGTCGCCCATGGACAAATCAGGAGAGAATTCCGATTCCTTCCGGAGATGGTGCTCCGCCGCGTTTTACACCCGTCCTGATTAGAGGCTGGGTCTTACTCCGTGGGCCACTCAACACAGTGCCGGCTTCTTTCCGGGTGCGAGGAGTGCGTTTTTCCGTGCCTTGAGGGGCTCGGTGGAAACGAATCCAAAGTATCCTGTTCAAATTGTCAGAGAACAAGCCTCTTACGAGGCGTTGTAGTTCCGGGATAAGGATTCGAACCTCAGTTAACTGAGTCAGAGTCAGTTGTCCTACCGCTAGACGATCCCGGAATATTACTGCAAGTATCTACGTCGTATCTCTCTACGGATTGCTACCCGTCGCCATTCTTCGCATGATTGAAATTTGAGAAGTATGATCAGTTCTTGCTTCGTTGCCGTTTTCAGTGTCTTGAGGAACTCTTGGTCTTCTTCATGAGGATCCATCGAGTTTCTCAGTGGATGAGGAGGGAATCGAACCCGTCGACCTTCAGATTAAGAATCTGCTGCACTACCGATTGTGCTACTCATCCATGGTTGCTTCGTGAAGGTGCTGGGGATCGAACCCAGTCCTACTGATTAAAAGTCAGCTGCTCTACCCTTGAGCTACACCTCCATTGAGTTTTGGAGATGGGCTTTGTTTCAACTTCGAGTGTCTCATCGTCTTTTCCCTGCGTGCGCCCGTGTGGAATCGAACCACCCCGCCGTTAGGCCACAGATTTACAGTCTGCTGTAGGCACCAGCCTACTATTCCGAGCGCGTACTCTTTAAACTAACGACTACATCTCTCCGAAACTTAACCCCTAAAACGACGAAAGCCGCTTAGGTTTCCCTAGGCGGCTTCAAGATCCCTTTTCGGGGTGATCCTGGGCCGCCTTACGCTTCTGCCTCCAGATTTGACGAAAACAAAATGGAGGCTGGTTGGGCGTTTTTCTGGCTATCCTGGCGAAGTCCACCTAGCGTGGTCTGTACGGGGTACCCCAACTTGACACCACACAAGACGGGATAGCCCGACTTGATGCCACACCACAACGCTGGAGCTGTGTGCTCCGGCTTGGTGGTATGTGTGATGAGGGTTTCTGTAGACATGCTCCGTGATCTTTTTGCTAGGTGCTGGCTTGCCAGCGTCCGTACTAACTACAGCTTATAAACGAATCATGCAAGGGAAAAGTTTCGGTGGCGTCTCTTTTTATCTGTAGGGCTTACGACCACATCGAAAATCAGGGAAGTTCTTTTAGGTTGGGCGTAATGTGGATACACCGATCCCAGTAGAAATCCAAGAATTTTTGAGCAAGGCTTCCGCCCACAGGTCCCGAAGGGCGTCCAAGCGGTTCTCGACCAACATCTGTTCCCCCGAATGGAATCGTTTCATTGAGGAATGGGCTCCAAAATGCTACGAATTCGTGGCGCACGCTCTAGGGCCATACCAACAAGAGCCTCTCCCCACCATTCTTGATATCCACGACGGTGCTCATTCAGGAGGGGCCAATGCGTCCTTCCAGCCGGACAACGGTCAGATTCGTCTGAGCCCGTCCATCGTTGAGGGGAAGCCCGGCACGACGCTCGAGAAGCTCACACACGAGCTGGTGCACGCCTCGCTTGCGGGATTCCCAGAGGGTGATCCATTCAATGAGGAAGGGGCGGTTGACTATAGCGTTTGGGTAATGGCTCACGCGCCCATTTGGGGCGAACATCGACAAGCCATGATCGAGGCAGCAGCATTCAACATCGAGTGTCGGCGTGACCGAGCCATGAGAGACTTGTCTGAATATGACCGCAAGCGTTGGGCAGGGGGTTTATTTTACAATCTAGCCTACGGCCCTTGGATTGTGACACGATTAAAGCTACGAAAGGCTGAAGGCAATTTCACATGGTAACCAAATTGAAGACTACAGCTACGTCCGATCAGAGGACAACCTCCAATGTTGTCCAACGTTTCAAGCTAGCTCGCAGCAACTGGCAAGGCGTAGGGGAGGATGAGCATGTGAATGTTGACGGCAAGAATGGAAAGTGGACTTTCACCATTAAGGCTGAAGAATGGGGACACAAGGACTTCCATGTATTCCGTTTGAATGCTAGAACTCCTTCAGGGGACACCTATCAGTTGAATAGAGCCAAACCCTACCGTACAAGGCAAGAAGCCAAACAAGAAGCGGAATTTTGGATCAAAGACATCAAGGTAAAGGGAGATTTCCCGCTCAGCGGTTGGAAAAAACTCTAAACTTTTGGTTCGTCTACATCGTGACGAACGCTTCTGGTTTGCTCTATACCGGCGTCACAACCGATCCTGCACGTCGAGTAGCAGAGCACAACGGAACCATCAGAGGAGCCCGCTACACTCGAGGAAAGGGCCCCTGGCACAAGGTCTACC
>Ga0068857_100001716_pt1 | contig 17629 bp, 20 predicted proteins | sample KBSCornC72_FD_66591 | JGI IMG/M metagenome (GOLD analysis project Ga0068857, IMG submission 66591) | Corn rhizosphere microbial communities from Kellogg Biological Station, Michigan, USA - KBS Corn C7-2 | ecosystem: Host-associated > Plants > Roots > Rhizosphere > Soil ...
CATGACGAGACCAGCAATCGTTTTGGCGCCGACTTTTTGCTTCATATTTTGCCGGATGGTCTCGATGGTTCTTGGGCTGAGAAAAACTTCTTTGGAGATCTCTTCAGTAGTTTTGTCTTCCGCGATCAGCTTTAGAATTTTCACCTCTTTCTCAGAAAACTTTACCGGGTTTGGGTAGAATTGCCTGATCGTCTTTTTATGCTGTAGTTTCAGAAGCACGGCCTTATTAACCAGGTCATTGAAATAGAAATCATCATTCATGCAGGTAATAATCGCCTGGTAAATTTCTTCCGGGTCCGTCGTTTTTGTGAGATAGGCATTGGCTCCCATTTCCATCATCTTGGTGATCATTTCCTGGTCGTCGTACATCGTGAGTACAACGATCTTCACCCCTTCATGCTCTTTACGTATCATGTTGATGGCGTTAATACCATCAACTTCCGGCATGCGTATATCCATTAGTAAAACGTCAGGCTGCTTGATCTGGAGTTTGTGCATGAGGTCCTTTCCGTCTTCAGCTTCCCAAAGAATCCTGAGGTATTCTTTGTCTTTCAGAGCCATTTTGATGCCGTCTCTGAAAATCTTATGGTCGTCGGCGATCGCTACACGGATTTGTTGAGCAGTCATAGTTTAGGTTCTAACATTATTTGAGGGTGAAATATCAAACGAAAATAAACTATTTCAATTGTCCCCATAGTAGAATTCTTTAGTTGGTTCTCAAATTGTTAGTTTGTAACAACGTTTCTTGAAGCGTGGTATTGCGATAATGGGAACGTAATATTACTAAGAATAATTTGATGAACCTATTATTTAATTCAGGTAAAAACTGAACAGGCAAAATCGGGGAATAATGCTCTTGTTTTCACCTCCCACGGAGCCTATTTTTGACTCAAGTTGATTGACCAGACAGCCCCGATTTGAGTCCAATGTCCTTAAACCGTCCAGAAATTTTATTCCGATAATCCTTGAAAAATCAACAAAGGTCTGCTGCCAGTCAACTTCTTTAAAACAACCAGGCTTAACCACATATTCTGATTTTTTATCAACAGCCGTTAATAACCCAAGAAAAAGTAAAACTTCTTGGGCTTTTTTATTGATTTTACTATAGTATTTTTACTAGAAATTAATAGTACATTAACCCTATTTGCAGTGAACATTTACTGCGATTTTTCCCCTGTAATCACCTACCAGACTGCGTTTCAAAGAATTCTAAATGGGTTTGAAACTAAGGTACCTATTGAGAAGGGTGGCATTTAAATCTTCTTTTATACAAGAATTGATGCTAAACCCTCTAATAATTAATGTTATGAAAAAATCAGCCAAACTAGATCGCATGCAGGGAGGTGGTTCTATAGCAACTGAAACTATCGTGTGGTGGGACGCTGAATAGAGCTAGAGCGCTCGGTTGTTTTAAGTTTTAAGGCAATTTGCTAAAAAAAATTGATTAGGTTTTCTATATTTGGACAAAATCCAAGTTTATAGAAAGCCTTTTTACTTTCATATTAACGTATTCTTACCTACTACCAATTGCCGTATTCTTATTCTTTGTAAGAAAAATTGGTTTTCCTGCTAAAGTGGCGATAATCTTGATTTATTGTCTGCTCATATTCTTATTTATATTTATCTACGACTGGGTACCAAAGGGATTTTACAAACGACTGCACTGGACATTATACACTTTTATTGAATATGGTGCTTTTTCCTCGATTCTTTGGTTGTCGATCCATAATAACAAGTTTAAGGCACTAATCATTATAGTATCTGTTTTTTTTATCTCATTTCAAATACTTTACTTCTTATCGGCCAAGTTAGATTACCTGGACTCAATCTCTATTGGAATTGAGACAATCTTAATTTTTATTTACAGTTTTTATTTTTTGTATCAAGAATTCCAAAAACCTGACCAATCCATAATCAAGAACCCCATGTTTTGGATTGTTTGTGGGATAGTATTCTACCTTGCTGGTACTTTCTTTTTTAATATCTTAATTGAAACAAACCATCAGTCCGTAAATAAATATTGGTTTTATAGTTACTCCTTTGACATTATAAAAAATGTTCTTTTTGCGTTTGTTATTTCGTCTTTTACAAAAGAAAAAAAAACGACTGTTGGGAAGGACGCTCCGTATTTAGATATGGATCACTTAGATTTTCGACGTAGCTATTAACCACAAACAATTAAAATGTTCTTTTTACAAGTCACCACCCACTCCGATGTTTCCATAGTACTTTTTTTAGGTACTCTGGGGATGCTGGTGCTTGTAATAGGCCTCATTCTTTTCATCATTTTTCATCAACGCAGGGTAATTCGTTATCAGCAGAAATTACAAGACCTGGAAATTGAGCAGCAAAAGATGATGCTTACAGCATCAATCAAGCTCCAGGAAGAGGAACGGCAGCGACTTGCCGCAGATCTTCACGACGATGCAGGCCCTTTATTGGCTACGGCAAGGCTTTATTTAAACGAAAATCTTGTCAACCAGGATAAGAGCACACAGCTTCAGTCAATATACCAGGCAAGGCAAATCATCGATGATACCATCCAGCTGATCCGCAACATCAGCCACAGCCTGATGCCGCCGACGTTGAAGAACTTTGGTCTCGAATCTGCAGTGAATGATTTGTTCCAAAAGATCAGCGGCTCAGGCACTATTAATGCCAGTAGCCGCTTTCATGACTACAGTGAAAGGTTAAAGCCCGAAAAAGAATTGGTGGTTTTCAGGATCATCCAGGAATTGATCAATAATATTTTGAAACACAGTAACTCGAGCTTTATTCATCTAACGGAAAATGTACACGGAGATAAATTCTATCTCCGCATTCATCACGATGGAAGAGGAATTGTGCAGTCTGATTTTGAAAAACTTACCAAGAGTAATATTGGTTTGGGATTGAAAAACATAAGCAGCCGCATGCGGGTCTTACATGGAAGTATCAATTTTGAAAAAGATATTTCCCAGACCTACTATAAGATCACTCTTGAGTTGCCAAAAGATGACCCTTATGAATCCTGAGAATTTTAATTGCCTAACTTTGACGAACACCTAATATCTATGGGAATCATTAAAGTTGCTATCGCTGATGATCATAAAATTTTTAGAAAAGGCGTAATTCTCTCACTTCGTCCTTATACAAATATCAAGTTTGTGCTGGAGGCCGATAACGGCGATGATTTATTGGCCGGTATCCCTGAGGCACAACCGGATGTTATTTTGATGGACTTACGAATGCCGGGCAAGGATGGCATTGAAGCCACAAAAGCCGTCAGCAAGCAGTATCCCCATATTTACGTAGTGGTGTTAAGCATGTATGAAGATGAGCGATTTGTTTACCACCTGATGGAAAATGGAGCTAATGGTTATCTTTTGAAAAATGCTGAGCCCATGGAAATTCGCAGGGCTGTAATGGAGGTGTATGAAAAGGGATATTATCTCAATAATTTTGTCAATCGCATTTTACTAAAACGCTCACACGCCAGGCAAAAAGTTGTGCCCTCGTTGAATAATGAGATCACACTGAGTGATAAGGAGAGAGACGTGCTTCGTTATATTTGCATGGAGTTCACAGCGCAAGAGATCGCTCAAAAAATGGAGATCAGCCCGCGTACAGTAGAGGCTATCAAGGATCGCCTTATGGAGCGATTTGGCAGCAAGAACACAGCCGGGCTTGTTTTCTTCGCCGTGAAAAATAACCTGATCGAGTGAAAATTTATTAATCAAATTTGATTTCCGGAATCTCCCCATCCACAATCAGTTTGCCTTCTGTCTTTGACTTTATTTCCTCAATCGAAATCCCGGGAGCCCTTTCGACCAATTTAAAACCACCGTCTGTTATATCCAGCACGGCAAGATCGGTGATGATCTTTTTTACACACCGGGTTCCAGTCAATGGCAGTGTGCAACGAGATAATAATTTCGACTCCCCTTTCGGATTGGTATGCATCATAGCGACAATAATATTTTTCGCGCTGGCGACGAGATCCATTGCGCCACCCATTCCCTTTACCATTTTACCGGGTATTTTCCAATTTGCGATGTCACCTTTTTCACTTACTTCCATCGCGCCGAGGACAGTCAGATCAACCTTGCCCGCGCGGATCATCCCAAAACTCATGGCAGAATCAAAAAAGGCAGAGCCTGGAATGGTCGTCACCGTTTGTTTGCCAGCGTTGATCAGGTCAGGATCTTCCTGGCCCTCTGCTGGAAACGGACCGATGCCCAACAATCCATTTTCACTTTGGAGAACCACGTTGATTCCCGAAGGAATATAGTTTGCTACGAGTGTGGGAATGCCAATGCCGAGGTTTACATAGTAGCCGTCTTGCAATTCTCTCGCTATTCGTTGTGCGATCTGTTCTTTCGTAAGTGGCATTTGATTAATTATTTGTCGACGGAAAACTGATGGCCAACTTATTTAGCTTTTTCTAAAGGTCCTTTGCTCTATTCTTTTTTCATAATTTTTTCCCTGGAAGATTTTATGTACGTAGATCCCAGGTGTGTGTATATGATCAGGATCCAATTCCCCTGCGGGCACTAATTGCTCAACCTCCGCAATGGTTGTCTTACCAGCCATTGCCATCAACGGATTAAAATTTCTCGCAGTCTCTTTATAAATTAGATTACCGTCTGTATCTCCTTTCCATGCTTTTACAAGTGCATAATCAGCATCGAAAGCATATTCGAGCAGATATTCTTTTCCATTGAAACTTCTTATTTCCTTTTGCTCGGCTACCTCCGTTCCCGCTCCGGCAGGCGTATAAATAGCAGGCATTCCATAGCCTGCCGCGAGGCAGCGTGTCGCCAGTGTACCCTGCGGGATCAGTTCCACGTCTAATTCTCCACTCAGAAGTTGTCTTTCAAATTCAGCATTTTCTCCAACATAGGATGAGATCATTTTCCTTACCTGTTTTTTTTTCAGCATCAAACCTATTCCAAAGTCATCAACGCCCGCATTGTTTGAAATACAGGTCAGGTCCTTCACTCCCTTGTTCACTAATGCAGAAATGCAATTTTCCGGAATACCACAAAGGCCGAAACCACCAAGCATCAATACATCACCGTCTTTAATATTGCTGATGGCTTCATCAGCATTGGATACCACTTTATTCATAAAATCAATTAGCAATAAAATTAAGAAACTTGCAATTATCATTTCTTAAGCTTGCGAAGAAGCGGCTTAGTCAATGAATCTTTACGACCCAGATGTGCAGGCCGAAGATGAGGAGATTCTATTCTTCTTTTCGCCAGCGAATCGAGAATAGGATGAAACAGGTCGGGCCGGGAACTATAATAATCAAAGCTGGTCTTGAATTGTTCCCGCGTTATTTTGTGCATATGAAATATCTCGTCGTATAACCCGATAGATCGATCTTTCTTGTTGTGTGTTGAATCCTTCAAAAATGAACCGACATACTGATCGGCACGCATCATATCCCACATTACTTCCCGCATTTCATTTTCTGGTAACACATCTTTTTTCTGCTCTCTTTCAGAACAGGAAAAAAAAGAAGTAATCAATAATAGTATACCGGGAAAAAATTTCATTTCATGTCCTTATAAGCGCTCGCATTTGTTACATCAAGCTTCATGAGCAGATCCCTTGCACGTTTTTTTATGTCGGGGGTTGCCCTGCTGAACATTTTGATCAGCTCTGTATTTTTTCCCTGGAAGAAAAACTGGATGGGCATTGAGTTAGGGATCTCAGTATTGATGGTATTGAGATAATTTAGACTGTTTATGATCCCAAGCCTTGCTTCGTCTTCTTTGTCAAAGAAATTATCCAGCCCCGCCCGATAATAAGTATAAATGGCATCGTGCATCAGTGCAAAGCGGGAGTTGTTTAGATTCTCCGCGAGGAAATAACGATTTCGCAATCCATCAAACTGCTTCCATCCCTTGATGCCTCCCCCTTCAGGAGCGTTGTTTACAATGTACCAGGCTTTTTGGAAATATGTATCCCCTCCCCGCAACGAGTACGAATCATAGTCCATTCCCAGGATGATATATACATAATAAACCAGCGTAGCTGCCAAGTTAGCGACAAGCGGATCAGAACCCTGTATCCTGTTTTCATTGAAATCGATGGGCGTATATTCGAGATATCTGAACGTGAAATTGGGATCCTGGAAATTTATTAATGGAGAATCATAAGTGGTGTTGTAAATAGGCCTTGCGGCTTGTACGGTCAAGGTAGCGTCATAAGAATTATCTCCAAGATCTTTATCCAGGTTGATCAGAAAACTACAATTGATCTTTTCACCAGTGAGAAAATTATCACTCGTCCACTTACGGTTATTAATGAAATTGTTCAGTGAATTTTGCAGGGTTTGGAACACTTTTTTGTCAATCTGGGAGCTAATCTTGTCTGACAATACAGTAATGCGCGCCTGTAGCTCCTGTGCCTCAACAAAGAAAACAGATAAAATAAAAACAGCGGTTACAAAAAACTTTTTATTCATAGAATAATTGAATTATTGTATCAACGATATCCTTAGCAACATCCCGCTTGGATTTTGCTTCAAATTGAAATTCTTTTCCTCCTTTCTCAAAAATAGTCACCTTATTCTTATCGCTGCCGAAAACATTGTTGCCTTCATTCAGAGAATTCAAAACAATAAGATCCGCATTTTTTCTCTTTAATTTCTCCAGCGCGTTCTTTCTTTCATTGGTTGTTTCCAAAGCAAAACCAATAAGTACCTGCCTGCTTTTCTTCCTCTCCCCCAACGTCTTTAAAATATCCTTTGTTTGTTTTAATTCAAGTAGGATCCCTTTTCCGTTCTTTTTTATTTTTTCTTTCACCGCTTTTGCAGGCGTATAGTCGGCAACTGCGGCTGCCATTACTCCAATGTCAGAATTTTTAAATGCTTTTAAGCAAGCGTCATACATTTCCCCTGCAGTATGCACTTTCACCAACCGAATGCCATTTTCCAGTTCAACATTAGGTCCCGCCACTAATGTCACCTCCGCCCCCCTGCTGCAAAGCTCATTTGCTATCGCAACTCCCATTTTTCCACTCGAGTGATTCCCAATAAAACGGACAGGGTCGATCGGTTCGTATGTAGGTCCTGCAGAAACAAAAGCCTTTTTGCCACTAAGTGTCTTTGCTAAAAAAAAATTATGTTCCAAAAATTGGACGATGGTTTCGGGCTCCGCCATGCGACCCTCACCATACAATCCACTGGCCAATTCACCCTTTTCAACGGGAATAATTTTATTGCCGAACGATTCGATCTTTTTCAAATTTTCCCTGGTTGCTGCATGATGCCACATATCTTCATCCATTGCAGGTGCGACTGCAACAGGACAAGTGGCGGATAAGTAAACCGCGAGTAACAGATTATCACAAAGCCCGTGGGCCATTTTAGCAAGGGTATTGCAGCTCAGCGGTGCTATTATCATTACGTCGGCCCAGCGACCAAGCATCACATGATTGGCCCAGGATGGTTCATCAAACAGGTCAACGAGCACAGGGTTTTTTGAAAGAGTGGATAAAGTAAGCGTGGAAACAAAATCTTTTGCTGACGGTGTCATCACGACTTTTACCTCCGCCCCCGCCTTTACCAACAAACGTACAAGATAAATTGCTTTGTAAGCGGCTATGCTGCCAGTGATCCCAACTAATATTTTTTTTCCCTTTAACATGCTGCGCGTACAAGGTGGAGCACTTTATTTTCTTTATTGCTCTTGACCATAATGCAAAAACGTCCCGAGACATCGGGACGCAAAATATTTATATAGTTTCTTGTCATTGGTCTAGCTAAAAAGATCGTCTTCACCTTTGCGGAAGTAAACTTTCTCGTCCAAAAATTCCTGCGTTGCCAGCAAGGCCGGGTTCGGCATTCTTTCATACGCCCTGGAAATTTCAATCTGTTCTTTGTTCTCATGAATTTCTTCGAGACTATCCGTGTGACTTGCAAATTCTTCCAACTTATTATGTAGCTCCTCTTTTAAAGATATGTTGATCTGGTTTGCACGTTTTCCGACAATGGAAATAGATTCATATAAATTTCCCGTTTTGTCTTTAATGTCATTCAAGTTTCGTGTCTCCACGATATTTACTGTACCAGAACTAAGTTGACGTCTCAGTTTGCTCATATTGCTAAGTTTTTAATATTTGTTTGTGACAAATTTAAATAATGTTCAACATCTTTCGAAAGTTTACTCTCAGGAAACCTATCTGCAAAATCGTTGCACTCGGAAATTACCTTTTCAAACCGCTCGGCTTTTTTGTCTTCTACACTCAATTCAGCATAGCGATAGTAGGATTTAATGCTCATGAACTTGTACTCGTCTGCCCGGTTTGATTCAGGATAGTTATTCAGTACCTCCGCGAAGGCCACGGCGGCAGCACGGAACTGTCCGAGATCATAATAGAGCTGAGCAGCCTTAACATCTTTTGTTTCCAGCTTATCATGACAGATGTCTATGATCTCATTTGCGTCCTTAATGCGCGGTGACCCGGGATGTGTATTGATAAAACTCTGCATCATCCCAATTGTTTTCATGGTGTTGGTTTGGTCAAGTTCAGGTTTAGGCGATTGCCTGTAAAAACAATAAGCCCTCATATAGTCCATTTCTTCTGCCCTTGGACTGTTAGGAAACAGCTCAAGATAAGTCTTAAAAAAATTCTCTGAATTGGTATAGTCCTTTTGGTAAAAAGTACTATAAGCCATTTTATAATAAATATCTTCAAACTCCTTGCTTGTTTTATAGTAAGGAACTACATCCTCATAAAGCTGGTAAGCATAGTTATACTTCTTCTTGACATAGTACTTTTCGGCCATTCGTAGCTTATACTCCGGGTCTTTATTCTTAAGCACTTTATTTATGCCATTGCAACTAGCTAAAATGCAGAAGGCCGACAAAATAAGGACAAGTCTCATAAAAGGTGCGCAAAGTTAACAGATTCATGCAAATCTGTTGTAAAAAAGATAGCCCTCCAAACCTTAAGAGTTAAGGTTTTCTAAAGAACACCGTTGGTCATGATCAGCAATAAAAAACCCTCCCAAAAGGGAGGGTTTTATCTATCAGCAAAATGTACACTTACTTAGTTTTTCTCAAATTCGGGTGAGGAGCAGGTACCGTGTTTGGTCCTTCTTCACCACTTGCTGCACCACGCAAATCAACTGTATTGCAATCTCCACCTTCCTGGCCATATTGGAAGATAAACCTGTCAGCACTTATTCCTTCCTTTTCAACCAGGTAATTGATAACTGCATTTACTCTATCCCAGCTCAATTGTTGTTCTTGCTTTGTAGAATTACAATAACCAACAACTACAACTTTACATTCAGGATTGTTGCGCATGCGAGCACCAACACTTGCCAGAAGGCTCATATTGTCTTTGCTAAGGGCAACCTTTTTAGCTGTGAATGTTACGCTTGGTAACGCTCCTAGTTTGGCGTCACAACCCATCTCTCCACCTTTCATTACCAAGTTTGCATAGCAACTTGTATCAGGGCATGGACACTTACCAACACCATCAGCATCTACCGGCTGGCAAATTGTTGGAGTGACCAGTTCTTTATCCTTACAATCGGGAACACCATCACCATCAGTATCGCGGCTAACACCATGGGTGTCAACAGGACAACCTTGCGGAGTTTGTTCCTGATCAAATTGGTCAGTAACACCATCACCATCGGCGTCAGGCAAAATTGGCTTTGGCATGATCATCAGCTTCGGCTTGCGAATTTCGCTGTAGGCATAATCCAGGGGATTTAGCCACCACAACGGCTCAACCGATTTTGCACCCAGGTTATAGTTTAGACCAATGCTTAAGAAATTATAAGTATCATAATCGCGGCTTTGTGCTATTGTTGATATGCTTCCGGCAGCCCCGCTGTAGTTTTCCTGCCACTGCTGACCGTCGAGAAGGTCGGTCTTAGGAACTGTAATCTTATCTTCAAGCGCTATATTGAACCGGTTGTTAAGTTTGAACTGAACCCCACCGCCGAATTCAAATGCCACTTTAAATGGTCTGTCGCCGAGTTTAGGTTGCAGCGGATCTCTTTCGGCCTGGCTTTCCCAACTGTCGTCCAACAGATCCTTCAAGTCTTTCAAAGTATTTTTCTTGTCCGAATAAGGAGCCGAGTTGATACCTGCATAGGTGTAAGGCAAGCCATTTGAGTTAAGAAGATTGTACTTAGTCGCATAGGTTATCCCTGCTACACCGCCAAAAGCATAAAAATTAACGCCTGTTTTTGCCTTGTGAAAACGAATATTGTTTAAAGTAACAACTCCATGCAATCCAAGATCCTGAATATTGGTCTTATAATTATAAAATACGTGATCGCTCCAATAGCCCGGTCCTGTGGCCAATCTATAAGTCTGTTCTATGACGGGATTACGATGGTAGGCGAACGACGAAGCGAAGTTCAATCCTTTTGCGTTGAGCCAGTCATATTCTAATCTCAATGAAAAAACATAACCAAGCGCCTTTCTTATGTGAAGACCTATTCCCCCTGTCGGAAGCCATGATCTAACATCACCAGAGACTGTGGAAAGACCACCTTTAATTCCGATTTCCCATTGGTTGCGGGGTTTTGCGGGATAATTGTAAGTGCCATTCATGAACTCAGTATGCTGAGGCATCCGGCTTGTTGGAATCACAGATGAATCTTCATACGACCTTATCTGTGCTTGTGAAAATGCTGAAGATGCTAACAGGCAAATCAGGCCTGCTAATAGCGTGTACTTTTTGCTTGCCATAACTAAGAATTAAAATTTATTGAAAACAACAATGTCCTAATCTTCGGCAAAAATATGCACTGATAAGTAAATACCAAATTTTAAAATTTTCAGCCATTTAGTGAGTGTTCACGTTTTTTCACACTCAATGTTGAGTAAAATACTTTAATCGGTTATGCTATTGAGACGTAAATTGCTGTTTTGCTTTCAATGACACTTCCTGTTGACCTGATAGAAAATGAATTAAAAACCTTTGAGGTAAAATTCAAAAGCGCAGTGAGCAGCCAGGCACCCATGCTTGATCGAATTATGCGCTATATCGTGAAGCGTAAGGGCAAGCAATTGAGGCCGATGTTCGTTTTTTTGTCCGCAAAACTTTGCGGAGAGGTCAACGAATCCACATACAGGGCAGCCTCGTTAGTGGAAGTTCTTCATACCGCAACGTTAATGCACGACGACGTCGTTGATGACTCGATGGAAAGACGGGGTTTTTTTTCGGTTTATGCGTTGTGGAAAGCAAAGGCAACCGTACTCATCGGTGATTATTTACTTGCAAAAGGTCTACTACTTTCGCTTGACCACTGCGATTATCGCGTCCTTCATATTCTTTCCGATGCAGTTCGAAAAATGAGCGAGGGCGAACTGCTGCAACTGGAAAAGGCACGAAATCTAAACCTGGATGAGAACATTTATTACGATATCATCCGCAGCAAGACTGCCTCATTAGTAGCTTCAGCTTGTGCAGCCGGCGCTTGGTCAACGACCAATAACGAAGAGGTTACCGAAAAAATGAGATCGTTTGGTGAGAACGCCGGCATGGCCTTTCAAATTAAAGACGATCTCTTTGACTACGCAAGCGATAACATCGGTAAGCCAACGGGAAATGACATTAAAGAAAAGAAACTGACACTCCCTCTCATCTACACTTTAAATAACACAGATAAAAAAACAAGAAGAAAAATCATATTCATCATCAAAAATGAAAACAATGACAAGGAGAAAATAAAATATGTTATCGAAAAGGTAATTGAATGTGGAGGGATCGACTATACAATAAAAAAAATGAATGAATTCAAACAGAGAGCTATCAAAGTGTTACATCAATTCCCCGACAATGCTTACCGAAAAGGACTCGAAGACCTGGTAAACTTTGTTACCGAGAGAAAATATTAAATTGAATAATGGAGAATACATGCAAAAGCGATGGACCATATTACAAGCCGACCCATTCAAAGTGAACGCACTTCAACAATCGCTCAAAATTCATCCGGCCATTTGCAAAATACTTGTACAGCGAAACATCAAAACCTTTGACCAGGCAAAAAATTTTTATCGTCCTCAACTGACTGACCTGCATGATCCATGGTTGATGAAGGACATGGACAGGGCTGTCGATAGATTTATTACCGCGATCGAAACCAATGAAAAAATTCTTATCTACGGTGACTATGATGTGGATGGAACTACTTCGGTAGCGTGTATGTATCAGTTTATCCGTAAACTGCATGCCGAACTTGATTTTTATATCCCACACCGCTACCGTGAGGGATATGGTATAAGCAAGGCAGGAATTAATTTCGCCAAAGACAATGGCTTTACGCTAATCATCTCACTTGATTGTGGTATTAAGTCGGTTGAATTAATTGGATACGCCAAAAGTCTCGGCATTGATTTTATCGTTTGTGATCATCATTTGCCCGATGGAGAGCTTCCGCCGGCAGTCGCCATTTTAAACGCCAAACAAAAAGATTGCAATTATCCCTATAAGGAATTGTGCGGATGTGGGGTAGGCTTTAAATTAATTAGTGCCATTGCACAGAAGTTAAACTTGGGGGAACAAGCTCCTTTTGAATACATAGACCTGGTCGCCACGGCCATAGCAGCTGACATTGTTCCGATGACTGGAGAAAATCGTGTATTGGCCTATTATGGCTTAAAGAAAGCAAATGAAAATCCAAACAACGGCATAAAAGCCCTTTCACAATTAAGCGGGCTGACGAAAAAGCTTCATATCAATAATCTTGTGTTTATGATCGCGCCGAGAGTAAATGCGGCTGGCAGAATGGATGATGCAAGAAAAGCTGTTCTAATGTTCGTTTCTGAAAATTATGAACAGGCTCTCGAATATGCAGAGATGCTGCACAGTGACAATACTGACCGCAAGGAGGCGGACAGCAGTATCACCGACGAGGCCTTAGCCCTTATAAAAGGTGATGAGTTGCTTATAAATAGTAAGTCGACTGTCATCTTTCGTCCTCACTGGCACAAAGGCGTGGTGGGCATTGTAGCGTCGAGACTAATTGAACATTTTTATCGGCCCACAGTTGTATTGACTCAATCCGGCGAGTATGCGGCAGGGAGTGCCAGGAGCGTTCCGGGATTTAATTTATATGAGGCCATTCATGCCTGCAAGGAACATTTGATTGGCTACGGAGGGCATTTTGCCGCCGCAGGCATGACAATTGAATTAAATAAAATAGAGGCATTCAGAAATAAATTTGAAGAAGTGGTTTCCACAACAATACCACCCGAATTATTGCTACCCGAGATCGTCATTGACGCTGAAATAGAATTCAAAGACATTACCTGGTCGTTTTATAATATTATCTCGCAAATGGAACCATTTGGTCCGGAGAATCTGCGCCCTCATTTCCTGGTAACGAATGTTTTTGATACCGGGTATTCCAGGATCTTAAAAGAACAGCACCTTCGCTTCGTTTTGCGGCAGGATGGCATGGGTTTTACCGGCATTGGGTTTGGAATGGCGGACAAGCTTCCTTTGCTGCAAATGAAGAAGCCTGTTGATATCGTTTTCAAGATTGATGAGAACGAGTGGAATAGCCAAAAAACTCTTCAATTAAGAATGATTGACGTTAGACTGAGTGAACCCGCTTCCGGTCCAGCATGAAACTGGTTTGGAAATATATAACGCATTTTTGGTATGTTGCCAGCAACTGGAATATATGGATGGCCTTCTTCATGATCTATGACAATATCCGCGGCTCGCTGAAATATGGAAGCAACACTTTTGTTCCCGTCGAGTTGAAAGACCTTACAATTACAAACGGAGACAGCGGAAAAGCCTCCCGCTACGAAGCTGTAAGTTTTTACATGCTCGAAAATTTGTTAAGCGCGTTTCAAAAGGTTTCAGCCCTGACCTCGATCATTGATCTCGGCTCGGGCAAAGGCAGGGTTCTCATGGTGGCCCGTCATTTTGGATTTACAAACATTACAGGAATTGATTTTGCAAAGGAACTGTGCGAGCAGGCAATTGCTAACATGAAGGAAAAAGAAACAGAATTTCCGGATGTTAAATGGAAAGTCATAAATGAGAATGTCGAAAATTATGATATCAGCAGCCGGGATTCGGTCTTTTTCATGTTTAACCCATTTACCGAAGTTGTATTAAAAAGCTTTTTGGAAAAACTTGATAAGTCCTGTCACGAGTTTCCCCGTAGCATTTATTTTCTTTACGCCAGCCCTCAATACCAAAAATTGCTTTTAGATAATGGATATGCGATCATTTATCAAAAACACTTGATGCATTTGGAAAGTATCATTGCTGTAAGAGATTAATTCTTGCTGAAAGCAGTTTTCTCAACAAGTGCGTGCAGATTAAATTTTCTTGTCCGCTTTTTTAACAAAGCAATGGTATCGTCTTTATCAGAGAAGTTTCCCTCGATATTTACTACATAGTTAGCGAGTTTATCATACCGCTTAAACATCAGGAAGGTAAAAATGTGCAGGTAATGAATTTTTTCGAAAATAATCGTCTTGTGTTCTTTAAAGTTGGGCAGCATTTGCTTAAAAATAACAGGCAATTCCGTGTAATGTGCGCCGGGTCTTATATGATGTATGGCATGGTAGCCATCATTCCAGCATTTTTGATTGTAAGAAGTGTTTAAGCAAATAATATTACTGGCAAAATCATTTTCAGGCTCATCAGGATCCACGAACGCGTGTTGCGTCCAATTGCCAAGCATCATGACAAACCGGGCAAAGATGAATGGAATAACAAGTACCACCAATGCTGCCTTCAAATTCAGAAAGCAAAGGGCTGCCGCGATCAGCATAAATCCAATTTCACTAACGGTGACCTTTCGACACATTTTTTTTCTTTTGCGCCTGAAGAAGTAAATAAAAGTGTCGCGGGCCCCAAGGAACATAAATCGTAACCAATAGGACATAAAATTGGCAAAGCTATCGCGGGTATACCCCATTGTCGAACTTGCATCAGTAGGCATGTTATTTTCAACATGATGCATCCCCATGTGGTGAACATGATAAGAATCTCCCAGGTGACCAAAAAGGGGACAAATACACCAAAATAAGTACCTGTTGAGAAGTTTGTCTCTCTTAAAGAATTTTCTGTGGCAGAGACAATGCAGCATAAGGCCAAAAGAGCCCTTAAAATAAAATTGAGAAAAATAAAAATAAATAATAGCTACAGGCCACCACCATTTTCCCAGAAGGGGCGTAAATAAGAGGATAGCAACCGGTAAGATCGTTAAATGTACAATTGTCAAAAGCCGGACAAATGGCAGATCGCGTTTATCGTGAATCCGCTTGATCCAGAATTTCTGATATATTGTCAAGTGGGCAGGCTTAATATAAATGGGATCTGTAATTACGTCGGGCAGAGGTCTCATTGACTTATTTTAGTGAGCAGAATGGAACCCGCGTAAGGTAGCTCTTTTAATCAGTTAAAAAAATTATCCCATAAATCAAACCTGTTCTGTTAAAAGACTGCCGCTGAGTTCGTTGGGGCAAACCTGAAAATTATACTTAGTAACCGTAACATCTGGTTTCAATCCCCTATCTTTGCGACCCCAAATCTGTTTCGGCAGATTTCCCCAACTATAAACGTCGGGGATCCATTGGTTAAAACCCGATTATTAAATTAAAAACCATTTAATGAACAATTATGAATTAATGGTGATTTTTACTCCTGTTCTCAGCGATGAGGAATTTAAAGCAGAACAAAAAAAGTATGCCACTATCGTCAAAAACGCGGGCGGTTCTGTGACAGCAGAAAATGCCTGGGGTCTGAAATCACTGGCGTATCCCATCCGGAAGAAAACAACCGGTCTCTATTGGGTTCTCGAATACGCTGCACCATCAGAATTTAATGAAAAGTTGAAAACCCAGCTTTTGCGTGACGAAAATGTCCTTCGTCATCTCGGTACAAAACTCGATAAATACGCCGTCGAGTATAACCAGAAAAAAAGAAGTGGTGTACCAACAGGAACTGAAAAAGTAGTGGAGGCTTAATTATGGCAAAAGCAAATGAAATAAAATACCTGACGGCGATCAAGAGTGACAAGCGGGTTAAAAAATACTGTCGTTTTAAAAAATATCATATTCGATACATTGACTATAAAGATGTAGAGTTTTTGAAAAAATTTTTAAACGAGCAGGGTAAATTATTACCCCGCCGTCTTACCGGAAACAGCCTCAAGTACCAACGCAAGGTTTCTGACGCAGTAAAAAAAGCCCGTCAAATGGCATTGTTGCCATATGTAACTGATCTTTTAAAGTAACCTCACCTAACCCCGACGAAGCGCCGGGGGACAGTTTTTTAAAACTGGGGTGGTAAAACAGAAAATCATGGAAGTAATATTAATTCAAGACGTAGATAATTTGGGTGGTACGAATGAGGTTGTTAAAGTTCGCAATGGCTACGCCCGAAATTTTCTTCTTCCCCGTAAGCTGGCTGTTGAAGCAAATGCTGGTAACCTAAAGCAACTGGAAGAAAAGATGAAGCAACACAAGAAGAAAGAAGCATCGATGCTCGCGGAAATAAATAGTGTCGTCGCAAAGCTGAATGAGTCACCCATAAAAATAGGGGCTAAGACCGGAACAAGCGGAAAGATCTTCGGAAGCGTAACTAACCTGCAAATAAGCCGCGCGATACGCGACCAAAAAGGATATGAAATAGATCGCAAAAAGATTACGCTGCCTGAAGAGGTCAAAGAATTGGGTTCCTACAAAGCGCATATTGATTTTGGCAACGGAAAGGCAACCGACGTGGAGTTTGAGGTGGTTGCAGAATAAGAAAATTATTATCTTTTAGAACCGTCCTGATTTCCTGGGCGGTTTTTTGTCCCCTAAATTGAGGGTCCCTTCGGAAACACTCCGTTCAAATGGCCGAATTTTGCGAAGTAAGAAGCCGTCTGGAGCAGATAATTAGACGGGCTGCTTATAAAAAGGCGGCCTTTTTTTATTATGTTACTTAATTATCCTTATTTTCGTAGTGTCTTGGTGTTCTTTTCAGTCGTACAAAGTCCTTGAACGTTTCCTTTTTCCGTGAATGTTCAGTTCATTGTTTCACTGTTGGCACTTATTGTTTTTTTTAAATTATCTCACAAAATGAACATTTACGTAGGAAACCTTAGTTGGGGTCTTAAAGATCAGGACCTGGCCAACTTGTTTGCACCATTTGGTGAAGTATCTTCCGCCAAAATTGTAACCGACAAATTCACTCAACGCAGCAAAGGATTCGGATTCGTTGAAATGGCTAACGATGAAGAAGCCCAGGCGGCAATTGCCCAGCTCAACGGAACTGAAGTTGAAGGTCGCAGTTTGGTAGTCAACGAAAGCCGTCCTAAACAAGAAGGTGGCGGCGGCGGTGGCGGCGGCTATAAAAAACGCAACTTCGGTGGAGGTGGTGGCGGCGGCTACAACAAAGGTGGCGGCGGCTACAATAAAGGTGGCGGCGGTTATAATCGCGGTGGTGGCGGTGGCTACAACAGGGATTATTAATTACTATCCAGATACATCTTTGTTATCAAATCCTCTCAAGGTTGAGAGGATTTTTTATTTGTCAAAAGGGGCGCCTTCAAACAATAGCCTGATCTTTTTATAATTGTCCCCGCAGACTAAAATGAGTTGCGAGAGAAAAAAAATATGCAGCCATCTTATTACCAATCCTTTCTCCTGAA
>Ga0068857_100001722_pt1 | contig 17601 bp, 12 predicted proteins | sample KBSCornC72_FD_66591 | JGI IMG/M metagenome (GOLD analysis project Ga0068857, IMG submission 66591) | Corn rhizosphere microbial communities from Kellogg Biological Station, Michigan, USA - KBS Corn C7-2 | ecosystem: Host-associated > Plants > Roots > Rhizosphere > Soil ...
TTTTCAGACGCCCGACCGCGTCAACCAGCTCGGCGTTACCCACCAGCATGCCCACGCGGAAACCCGCCATATTGTACGTCTTGCTCAACGAATGCAGTTCGACCGCGACCTCTTTCGCGCCGGGAATCTGCAAAATGCTGATCGGGCGCGCCTCCTCGTCAAAGTAGACTTCGGCATAGGCCATATCATGAACAATGATCAAATCATGCTGGCGCGCAAATTCAACGGCGTGCTCAAAAAAGGCCCGATCGGCAGGGGCAGCGGTGGGATTGTTGGGATAGTTGAGCCAGAGGACACGCGCCTTGCGTAAGACATCCGCCGGAATGCTCTCCAGGTTGGGCAAATAGCCGTCCTGTTCTCGCAGCGGGATCATGTATGGATGCGCGCCCACATTGGTCGCGGCGGTGATATAGGCCGGGTAGTAGGGATCAGGGATCAGCGAAATATCGCCCGCGTTCAGGGTGGCAGCGCCGAGATAGACCAGTCCCTCTTTCGAGCCGAGCAAGGGCAACATCTCGACTTCGGGCATCAACTCTACGCCAAACCGACGCAGGAACCACGCGGCAAACGCCTCGTGCAAGGCGCGCATCCCGCGATATTCGGGATAGCGGTGATTCGTAGGGTTTTTCAGCGACTCAACCAGGCGGTCCAATACAGCCTGGGGCGCGGGCAGATCGGGATCGCCCATCGAGAGGCTGATAACATCGACGCCGGCAGCTTTGCGGTCGGCGATTTTCTTCTTGGCATCGGCGAAATGATAGGGTGGTAAGTCATTAATGAGCTGCGATAAGCGCACTGATTTGCTCTCCTTGATCTACTTATAACGCGCACAAGGTAGCTGACGCAAAAGCAGCACAAGGTTACGCAAGAGGTTTGGTGTGCTGAAGCCTGCCAACTCGCCTGAGCGTCGAGAATGCCTGAGTGTATAGCTCATTATACATCATATGGCCAGCCAAAAATGACTGTCGAAGAATTTTTGATTAGATCAGCTAGCATAAAGATTCATATTGATTTGAACCATGTCAGAGCGCGAATTATTCCGCAGGCTCCGCCTCGAACCAGCTCCTGCCGATCTTCATTTCAACCTTGATCGGCACGGCCAGCTCGGCCACACCCTCCATCAGATGGCGCACGTAATAGCGGGCCTGGTCGAGTTCTTCGATCGGTACCTCGAAGATCAGCTCATCGTGAACTTGCAGGATCATGCGCGTTTTCAGGTGTTTCGCGGTCAGTTTGTGCTGAATGCGCAACATGGCGATCTTGATAAGATCGGCGTTGCCGCCCTGAATCGGCATATTGACGGCCTCGCGCTCCAGCGCCTGCTGTTCGTTACGAGAAAGCAGAGTCATATCGGGAAAGAAGCGTTTGCGCCCATAGAGCGTATTGACGTAGCCCTGCTTGCGCGCCTGGTTGAGCGTGCTATCAACATAATCTTTGATGCGCGGGAAGGTTTCGTGATAGCGTTTGATAAAATCAGCGGCTTCACTATTGGTCATGCCGGTAATGTTCGCCAGCCCGAAAGCTGATTGGCCATAGAGAACCGCAAAATTGACGGTTTTGGCCAGACGGCGCTGATCCTTTGTCACCTCACTGGCAGGGACGTTGAAAAGCGAGGAGGCGGTGATGGTATGGATATCTTCGTCGTTGGTAAAGGCTTCGACCAGGCGCGGCTCGTGGGTGACATGCGCCAGGATGCGCAGTTCAAATTGCGAGTAGTCGGCGGTGAGCAGCACATAGCTGGGATCGGCGATAAAGGCGCGGCGAATCTGGCGTCCCACTTCGGTACGCACGGGAATATTCTGCAAGTTGGGATTGCTCGACGAGAGCCGCCCGCTGGAAGCAATGGTCTGATTGAACGAGGTATGCACGCGCGCGGTGACAGGATTCATCAGCGTGAGCAATCCATCGACGTAGGCTGACTTGAGCTTGGCAAGCTGGCGATAAGCCAGCAAATGATCGACCATTGGATGCTTGCCGCGCAAGCCGTCCAGCACGTCCGCGCTGACCGAATAGCCAGTCTTGGTCTTTTTGCCAGCAGGCAGCTTGAGTTCGCCAAAGAGAATCTCGCCAATCTGCTTGGGCGAGTTGACGTTGAATTGATGCCCGACCGACGCATGGATCTCTTTTTCCAGCTCGACTAATTGCTCGCTCAACTGGCCGCCCAGTTCGCGCAAGAAATCGCCGTCCAGCGCCACGCCATACATCTCCATTTGCAGGAGAACTGGCAGCAGGGGCATTTCAATGCGCTCGAAGAGGTTGAGCAAGTGATGTTTGTGGAGTTCTTCTTTGAGCGGCGCGACCAGGCGGAGGGTCATATCGGCGTCGGCTCCTGCGTAATCGGCGGCCAGGCGCACCGGCACGCGATCCATCGTGATCGCCTTGCTGCCCGTCCCGATCAACTCGGAAATGGGCGTCATTAAATGACCCAAGCGTTGAAATACCTGATCTTTCAGTCCCAGGCCACGTCTGCCGGGATCAGTCAGGTAGGCCGCGACCATTGTATCGAAAGTCAGGCCGTGTACGTTGACCTTGTTGCGCGCCAGTAATAGCATGTCGTACTTGGCGTTGTGCATATATTTGTGAACGCTGGCATCCTCTAAAACGGGCCGAAGCGCGTCCAGCACTTCACTGAGCGGCAATTGTACTCCGACATCTTCCCCGGTTAATGTCTGGGTATGGCCGACCGGAATGTAATATGCCTCGCCCGCCGCCATGGCGAAAGAGAGGCCAACCAGCTCAGCCTTCCAGGGATCTTCAGAGGTCGATTCGGTGTCCATCGCGAACGCTCCAGCCTGGCGCAAACTACTGGCCAGTACGCGCAACAGTTCGGGCGTGTTGACGACGAGCGTGCTGGTTTTCTTCGGATCTTCGCTATCCATAAAGAGCAGCGCCGTCTCGGCATTACCGCTCTGTCCTACGGCTGGCAAACGCAAGCGATGCACAACCTCACCCACTGGTTCTTCCAGTTCAAACAGGCTGAGTTGCAGCGGCCCCGCCAGCTCGCTCTCCTGATCTAATTCAACCTGAACTGCTGCGGTTGCACGGACCTGCTGTTTCTCGCCATCCGACCCGGTGGAAACTAGCCCGGCCCCGTCCATAGCGGGAGGCGTGGGCGGGTCCATGATTTGCACTGCACCCAGCGGAGGCGTGGGCGGGTCCATGATTTGCACTGCACCCAGCGGAGGCGCGGTCAGTAAATCTTCGTCCTGCTCCTCAATGGGAGGCGGGCTGACCTTCAGGACAGCGCTACTGCTACTTCCCTCGCGCGCGCCAGAGCCACTTACGCCCACGAGCTTATCGATGAGTGTGCGGAATTCCAACTCACGAAATAGCTCAACCGCGCGCTCCTGGTTGATCTGGCCCACGCGACAGGCAGCTAGATCGAGCTGTACTGGCACATCACGCACAATCGTAGCGAGATACTTACTCTGTCGCGCCGCCTCTTCCTGGCCGCGCAAAAGACGCTGCTCTTTGGGAGCCAGATCGTCGAGATGCGCGAAAATGTCGGCGATATCATAGTTGTGCTCGGCCAACAGTTTCTTCGCCGTCTTCTCGCCTACGCCTTTGACGCCAGGAATGTTATCGGAAGTATCACCAACCAGTCCTTTGTAATCCGGGACATGTACAGGTGGCGTACCGAAACGCTGCTGCACCTCCTCAACGCCGTATTCCGTGACCTCAGTGATGCCCTTTTTCGCCGCCATGACCTTGACATGCTCATCAACCAGTTGCAGCGTGTCCATATCGCCGGTAAGAATGATCGTATCCACGCCCAATTGCGTGGCCTGGAGGGAGAGCGTACCAAGCACATCATCCGCCTCGAAACCATCCTTTTCATAGATCGGGATACCAAAAGCCTCAACCACCTGGCGGATACGCGGAAATTGCGGACGCATATTATCCGGCAACGTCGGGCGATGCGCCTTGTAAGGCACAAAAGCCACGTGACGAAACGTCGGCGTCGGGAGATCAAAGGTCACAGCGATATACTCAGGCTTAATCTCGTTCAAGGCTTTAATCAGCAGCGAGGTAAAGCCGAAGGTCGCGTTGACTACCTCGCCTTTTTTCGTGGCCAGCGTCTCCGGGACCGCGTGATAGGCCCGGTGAATCATCGCGTGTCCATCGATGAGCATGAGCCGTTGCCGTTGGTTGAATGTGCTTTCAGTCATACCCTGGGACCCTCTTCTTCCAAGAACATGTGGGATATCGTTTCGATTATTTCCGTGAAGCTCTTTCATTTTAGTACATTTGAGCGAAGGTGTCTAGTGTCTGACGGAAATCGGTGGAGAGTGAATGATACACAAATCCACCCAGATCAGGCCGATTCTGTTTCGGTGAATCTCGTACCATCTTCTGGCGTGCGGCGCGTGGGGAGCGATGAAGGGCGCATTTCTACCTAAAGAACAACCGTAGCACTTATGTTTTGGCAATTTGTGACGAACTGTATAGTATAGTTAGCTGGCGAACAGCGTTTACTTGATTGTACGTCAGGGTATGCTACGGAATGTCGGATAGAGAACGCCAAAGAATCTCCCGACCTGAAGCTACCATTCTGGCAGGCTCGCAAGAGCCGTTGTCGTTTGTATCTAGAGGAGATGTTCTTATGGCTGAAGATCTGGATGAACTGCTGACAGTTCGCGAAGTTGCCAAACGTTTGCGCGTTGACGATACCACCGTCCGCCGCTGGATAAAAAGCGGCGCTCTCGAAGCGGTCACGCTCCCTCACAAAGCCAAGCGTCAAGCATATAGGGTAAAAGTATCAACAATGAATAAATTGATGGAATCACCTATAAAAGAGTGATTACAAATAAAAAGAGCGCATTATTATATAAATGTAATACATGCGCTCTTTTTTGCCGACTATTGCCAATTCACTCGATAGTCAATAGTGTTTCTATGCTTTTTGGAACGGATGAGATGTCATATCCTCCAATTCCGTATATCTGTGTTTGGCCACGGTAGGTATGCTAAGACTAAGAGTGATGAGACCCCAGACCGCAGGCGGAAGTTTCGCAAGAAATGCGCCATTTGCCAGGTCTGGGATAGTTTCATTCTCTTCACCCAGGCGAGTGCGAGAACGTTTTTCGTTTTCCACCACCTGACGAGTAAAGAACACCCGTAAACTGGGCAGGAGGCTCAGGGGATTGCCAGAGTATCGAGAGCGGACGGGAAGAGCAGTGGTGCTTTTGCCGTTCGGGAGAGCAGGCCGCTCTCCTCTGTTAGAGCTGGCGTTGAAATTGAGAACAGTAATCCAGAACAACGTGTATTTGAGGGGACAAGCATATGAAAATAGCTATGATTGGTGGTGCGGGTTTTGTTGGTTCTCACCTGACACGTGCCTATTTAAATGCCGGACATGATGTTTTTGTCATAGATAGCCTGATTCACGCGACACGCGAGACAGTTGACCCACGCGCGCGTTTCTATCAACTTGATATTCGAGATGGTAAGTTACAAGCGGTTTTACAGGCTGAACGCCCCGATATTGTCAGCCATCACGCCCTGCAACGCGAACATACCCTACCATGCGAAGGCTCGCTCATCGATGCTGATGTGCATATTCGCGGCTTGCTGAACATTCTGGATGGCTGTGTTAACGCCCAGGTTGCGAAATTCATCTTTGCTTCTAGTGGCAATTCACTCTATCGTGGCCAGCCGCTGCAAAGCTCGGAAGTTACGGGATCTGTGAGCGAGGACATGCAAGCCTGTCCCGCACACCCCCAGGATATTAGCAAGGTCGCGGGCGAGTGGTATGTTCGTTATTACACGCAGCAATACCGTCTGCCTCATCTGATTTTGCGTTACGCCGATATTTATGGCGAGATTGACCCTGTGCGCGCCTGGCATCCGCTGACTGCATTTTTGGCGCAACTCATTCGCCAGTGTCGCCCAACCATTCGCGGCACCGATCGCGATGTCCGCGACCATATCTTTATCGACGATGTGGTACGCGCGAACCTCTGTGCGTTGGAACGCGGCCAGAACGAAACGCTCCACATCAGCTCGAACCAGGGTTACAGCCTGAAACAGTTCTATCACACGGCTGCGCGTCTTTTGCAGAGCGAGATCGCGCCGCTCTACATCTCTGCTTCGCCACAGGAACCGACCGCGATCGTGCTGGATAATCGGCGTGCCAGCCAGGTGCTCAAATGGCGACCTGAAATCGACTTCTTGACCGGCGTGAACCTGGCCGTCGAACGCTTCTCTGGCAAACCTGCCGAGATCCATACAGAGCCGCTAACGCTCAGCCGCACCGCTGAAACGCCACAGCCTGAGCCGGTTCAACAGGATGGGCAGACACCTCTGCCTGAACTGCTGCCAGTCTATCAGGAACAGGCTCACCGTCCCGAACTCTTGCCAGCTTATCAGAGCGACCAGGCGCTCCGCCCTGAACTCTTGCCAATTCATCATTCCGAGCAGGGATATCGTTCTACCGCCCTGGCCTGAACGATTTTCCGCTGTACTTGCGAGAAGAGCGTATCAAGCGGATAGCTACGGCTATCCGCTCGATACGCTCTTCTTGATTCGTCATGGGATTCTCACAAATTTATTGTTGCAACCCGCTCACCACGCGTGCGTACTTTTCCGCGAGGGCCTGGGCCTGTTCGTGGGAGACGGACTCGGCGACGATATGGAAAAGCGGGCGATCGGCATCGGGCAGGACCAGCACCCACTCTTTGCCCAGATCGATCTTGATACCATCGATCGGCTTGGCGCGCCGCTCCCGGTATTGCTCGCTCAGGATACGCATGACCTTGCCTTTGTGCTCCCAGGGACAATTGACCGTCGTGCGGCTCATGTAGTAAGAGGGCAAGTCGTCCACAACTTCGCCGAGGCTCACCTGGAACGTGGCCAGCAGTTCCAACAGCTTGACCGTCGCCAACATCCCATCGAAAGCGGGCTGAAATTCAGGGAAGACATAGCTGCCCAGGCCATCACCGACCAGCACCACACCATCCCGGCCCGCCGCGCTCATCATCGCGTGCGCCAGCACTTTCGTGTGCAAGACCTGGCCATCGTAGTGATTAGCAATATGCTGCAAGGCACTTGGAGCCGTGACCGGCGCGGCAATCACCCCATTGCGATGTTTGCGCAACATCAGGCTACTCAAGGCGGCCAACATCTGCATGCCATCCAGCACCCGCCCTCGGCCATCTACCGCCCAGATGCGCTCGCCACCCGGATCGATGCGAATACCCAGATCGTTATTGAGCGTTGAGGTGATCGTCGCCAGGCGATGTAAATCTTTCTCAATCTCCTCCACCGTGCGCGAAACTTGCTCGGTTTCAGGATTGCCGTTCAGGACAATCACTTCGCAATCCAGGCGGTTTAAAATGCCCTGCAAGATATGCGAGGTGCTACCATTGGCGTAATCGACCACCAGCTTATACTTGCGCTGCTTGATCAGCGGCACATCCACAACGTTGAAAAGGCCATCCAGGTAAGGTGTAATTATATCCTTGTTCTCCATGACCTCGATTGAGCCTAGATCATCCAGGTACACCCGGCGGAAGTCCTCGCGGAAATAGAGATTCTCTATCTTGCGTTCAATTGTTTTGTTGATGTCCAGCCCGAACTGGTCAAAGAACTTGATATCCACGATGCGCTGATCGTGCGGCGAGAGACGAACATGCACGCCGCCTACCGCGTCGGTGTTGCGCACATAATAACGCGCCACCGGGATAGGCACCTGGTTGATATCCTCAACATTAATACCCGCTGAAGGCAGACCTGCGACCACCGCGCGTTTAATCATACGCGAGGTGCGATGCGAGGAGTCACGATTCAGACAGACCGTTGAGCCTTTAGGCAGGATCGCGCCATAGGCCGCGCCGAGCTTGGCCGCGAAATCGGGGGTCAGATCGACATTCACCAGCCCGCTCACGCCGAAACGGCTGAAAAGGCCACGTCGTCCCTGCGAACCCCAGATAATGCTGGTATTGACGACCGCGCCCGCCTCGATCTCTTTATCGGGCCAGATCTTCACATTAGGCTGTACAATCGCGCCTTCCTGCACAATCGAGTTGTCGCCGATGACCGAGCCTTCAAACATCACCGCCTTGCTCTTGATGCTCGTCGCGGACCCCACGATCGCGCCGCGCAACTCGGCTCGTTCGCCCACGTACGAATTATTCCAGACCAGGCTACGGTCAACCTGTGCGCGCTCGTCGATAATCGTATAGTGGCCAATGATGCTCGGCCCGTGGATAATCGCGCCATCCTTCACCTTGCAATCATGGGCAAGGTAGATCGGTCCGTAAAGCTGCGTCTCCTCGTCGATCTCCACGCCCTCTTCGCACCAGATATTGCCACCGATATTCGTCGCTGGAATCTCCACGTTCACGCGCCCATTGAGCGCGTCGGCATTCGCGCGCATATACTCGCCCAAATTGCCCACGTCGCACCAATAGCCATTGGAGACGTAGCCATAGATAGGATCGCCTTTCTTCAGCATGTAGGGAAAGAGTTCCTGGCTAAAATCGAAAGGCTTATCCTTCTCAAAATACGTAAAGATTTGCGGGTCTAATACATAAATACCGGTGTTAATCGTATCGCTGAAAACTTCGCCCCAGCTTGGTTTCTCCAAAAATTGCGAGATATGCCCATCCTCATTCGTAATAATGACGCCGAATTCCAGAGGGTTATGGACATGCGCCAGAGTCAGTGTAGCCAGAGCCTTCTTGCTGTTGTGATACTCAATAATCTCGCCGAGGTTAAAATCCGTCAGGGCATCACCACTGATGACCATAAACGGTTCTGTCAGCAACTCTTCCGCGTTTTTCACACTGCCTGCCGTTCCCAGAGGCACATCTTCGCGCGAATAGGTAATACGCATCCCAAGTTGTGAGCCGTTGCCAAAATAGTCCTCGATGTTACTGGCTAAATACTGTACGGTGACAACAACTTCGGTGATACCGTGACGTTTGAGCAGATTGAGAATATGCTCCATAACTGGTTTGCCAGCGATAGGAACCATCGGTTTCGGACGCCTGATCGTAAGTGGCCGAAGCCTTGATCCCTCCCCGCCTGCCATGACAACCGCTTTCATTAAAAGGCCTCCTCAGGCTGAGAGAATGAGCAAAAAATGAGAGACGGCGTAGCATTCGCCACGCCGCCAAGATTGTACTACACCAACCGGGTGTGTCGCAAGCTGATGCATCGCGACACACCCGGTTTCGTGCGCGGGTCGCGCCCGCTCATCTCACACTCAGCAAGATCAGGGGCGCGGCCCATTCAAAACCAATCGCTGATCCGCCCTTGCTCCACCAACCAGCGCACAAAACGATGATGATTCGTAATGCGCGTGGCCCGGCGTTGCTCATAATCTTCGCGGAGCGCGATTAATTTGCATGCCTCTTCTACGGTAAAACCCTCATCCAGGAGGGCATCGATCAACAAGTCGAGAAACTGCTGTTGCATATGCATGGTCCTCCTTCCAACACTTCACGCGATCAAGCAAATTTACGACATGGATGTATAGAATACTACTTTTATGAAAACCCTACAGCGACTACTTCTCAACCTTGAGAAGATATTGACGCTACAATGCATAGAGTACGTCGACGAGACCATTTGAAGCTGTGCAGGTAATTTGTGCCACGCGCCAACCCTTACATCCCAATTACCCACTACATAAAGTATAGCGTGTACAGACAAATTTGTGGAGGGTTTCAACCTTTATTCCCAGTTCTCAATTCGTCAGAAGGTAAAACCGCTTTTTTGTGTTTTGCAGCAGAGGTGGGAAAACAGAAAAAGCCGAAGTGCTGAACCCCGGCTCTCTGGTACGATAGACAGCGAACGACGAGACAAAATAATTTCGCCCTGCACCCGCTTCTCAGGCTTCGTTGTGGATATAGTGTTCGATCTCGCTCTCATTGTCGTAATAATAACTCAGGGCGTCGTAGACCTGAGCGAGCGAGAGGCGATGAATGCTGGCAATCTCTTCGGGGTCGCGGCCCGCCTGGAATTGCAGAATGATATGGCGCACACCAGTGCGTGTGCCTTCAACAATCGGCTCCCCGCTGTAAATGGTAGAGTCTCGCACAATATACGGGTGCGCGGTACGTTCACTAGACATTGCTGGCTGCCTTTCCCAAAAACACCGAAATCGTCCTGTGTTTCGCCTCTGTGATGGTGCATATTCTATCACAGGAGTTCAAGACGTTTCAATGTCTTACGTACGCTCTGCCCGGTCAACCCAGGGAAATAACCCCAAACGATCTGCTTCTCATCTACTTAACCCTGCCATTACCGCCTACACAGCATTTCCCTGGCTCGCAACCAGATCAGCTCTTTCACGCATTTTTCACAATTGCGACAACGCTCTCAAACGGCCTGGGAGAATGGACGAGCCTATATCGACGTTTCATGTTGTCAGCGGATTTTCAGAAAAAGCTTGACATCTCTTGTGTTGACAAGGTACACTATGGGCAATGAAAGGAGGTGGTGTGTAAATGGATCAACAACAACGCTGCATAGGCAGCGCGATGACTACTCGCACCTTCAAGTTGAGAGGTGACTGGCGCTAGCGCCAGCCAGGCTCACTCGTAGGTCGTATTTATCCCTACCTGTGCAGCACTTCCCCAGAGCGGCGACGAAATAGACCTCGCGTCTGCTCTGGGGATTTCATCCACTTTCAGCATATTTACTTCCGCTGTTAGGAAGTAATTGCTCATATACGATCTATCCACTGCGAAACGTTCGCAACTGGCTTCTTTTCTGAACGTGTTGTCATAGAGGGACGTGATGCGTATTGCTCTGTTTGCAGTAATACATACGCTATGATGTGTGGAAGAAACTATGGACAACACAACGTCTGAATTCAATGTAGGTACCTTGCGGAGCTTATTACCGACGCATATATTTGGCGTTGGTGATCGTTTATGCTACACGCCAGAGGTCAAATCGACAAATACCCTGGCGATGCGCCTGGCCCACGAACGGCCAGAAGAAGGGCTGGTGGTGCTAACCGATAGCCAGAGAGCCGGTAAAGGCAGACAGGGCCGTCGCTGGGTTGATACGCCGGGACGTAATATCCTCTCCTCGCTTGTCCTGCGACCCCTCTTTCCGCCGCATCTGCTGGTGATGATTGCATCGCTGGCGGTGGTGGGGGCAATCGCACAAACATGCGAGATTGAAGCGGCGATTAAATGGCCAAACGATGTCTTGATCGACGAGCGCAAAGTCTGCGGCATTCTGATTGAGACAGGCCACGATAGCCAGGGACGCCTGGTCGCGGTCGTCGGGATCGGCATTAATGTGAACGGGCAATTACAGGGCCGGGTAGAACAGAAAGGCGTTGAGGTGGAGCTGGCCAGCATCGCGACCACCCTTGAAAGCGCCTGTGGCCATCCGGTTCAGCGAGAAAAAATGCTTGCCTCTTTACTGGCTGCGTTAGAGAATGATTATTTGGCTTTACAGCAGGAAGCTAACAAACCTTCAGGGGCAACACCATTTAACGGACCCGTCGCTCGCTTGCTGCGAGAACGTTGGCAAAATCATTTATCCACGTTAGGACGCACAATTCAAGTGCATCAAGGGAGCCAGGTCGTTGAGGGGGTTGCAGAGGCCGTGAATGATATGGGAGAGTTACAGCTCCGCCGTCGTTCCGGCGAACTGGTAAGTATCACCTGGGGAGAGATCGACTCCTTCCCAGGATAGCCACCTATCCCTAGACATAGGTGTTGGATTGTAGGAGAGAAATTCCTACCGAAATCAAGAAGGGGACCATGACTATGGAGACACCGGATGTTTTCTTAACGGAGGACGGACGACACGACGCAATTGCCAAACTGGAATTTTTGCGCACGGTTAAACGGGCCGAGGTCGCACAATACCTTCATGATGCCAAAGAATCAGGGGATGTGATCGATAATGCCGCCTATGAGGACGCGAAAAATAAACAGGCGCTTCTAGAGGGCAGCATTCTGCAACTGGAACACATGCTGGCGACCGCGAAACTCATCAGCAAAGTTGCTACCGATGAGATCTCACTTGGCTCTGTGGCACATTTGCGCACTGCCGACGGTCGCGAATACTGCTATACACTGGTTGGAGCATATGAGGCCAAACCGAGCGCGGGCCTGATTTCCAACGAATCACCTGTTGGTAAGGCTCTTCTGGGCCATAAGGTCGATGAGACAGTGGTTGTGTCAACGCCCGGTGGGGTTAAAGAATATACCATTTTGCGTATTGAATAACCCGGACAGAACAAGCAAAACGACCTGTGGCCCGGCGCTACAGGTCGTTTTCGCTTTAGCAACACCGTACGCCGCACGTGAGGGGCGGCGCTACATGCACTGGATCAGGACGCAAGGTCCATATTATTTCAATGCTTGTTTTCAGGGCCTATAAAATAGAGAGAAAGAATGGTAGAATAGGGATCACAATTTTGGAGGAGAACCGAATTTTTTTATGACCGAAGAACGTGATGTGCGTCTCCAACGCCTTCACACCCTGCGCGAACGCGGGGTGAATCCCTACCCGAATCGCGTGGCTCGCACCCACACGATTGCCGAAACGTTGGAGCATTTTGCAGAGTGGCAGGGTGAAGAACACACACTGACCCTGGTGGGACGTGTCCGCTTGATGCGCGATATGGGCAAGGCTGCCTTCACCCACATCGAGGACGGAACTGGCCGTATCCAGCTCTACTTCCGCATTAATGATATTGGCGAAGAGGCCTTTAAATCTCTAAAGCTGCTGGATATCGGCGACTTTATCCAGGTGAGCGGCTTCCTCTTTCTTACACGCACCCAGGAGCGCACGCTGCACGTGCGCGAATTAACCTTGCTCGGTAAGAGCCTGCGTCCCTTGCCAGAGAAATTTCATGGCCTGGAAGATGTTGAGATCCGCCAGCGCAAACGCTATCTGGACCTGATTGCCAACGGCGAGGCAGCACGCAACATCTTTGTCACCCGGAGCCGTACGATCACGGCCATGCGTCGCTATCTTGATGAACATGCTTTCATCGAAGTCGAGACGCCCATGCTCCAGCCGCTCTATGGTGGGGCAACCGCGCGCCCCTTTACGACGCATCACAATACGCTTGATCGCACGCTCTACCTGCGTATCGCTACCGAACTCTATCTCAAGCGTTTGATCGTCGGCGGCTTCGAGCGCGTCTATGAGATCGGGCGCAATTTCCGCAACGAGGGCATGGACCGCAGCCACAACCCCGAATTTACGGTGATGGAGTGTTATCAAGCCTACGCGGATTACAACGACATTATGACGCTGGTTGAGGAAATGATCTGCGCTATCGCGCAAGAGGTCAAAGGCTCATCTACGATCACCTACCAGGGAACAGAGATTGATCTGACACCGCCCTGGCCGCGTATTCCTTTGCTCAAAGCGATCCAGACCTATGCAGGTATCGATGTCGAGCAGTTTCCGACCAAAGAGAGCCTGGCCAGCGAGATGCGCGCACAGGGTTACGAGGCTGATCCCAAGCTTGGGCGCGGTCGCTTGATCGACGATCTCAAGGGCGCGATTTTCCACAAGAACATTCCTGAACTCAAGCAGGCGATGTTCCTGATCGATTATCCGCTGGATGTCTCGCCGCTGGCCAAGCATCACCACGAGATCGCGGGCTTAACCGATCGTTTCCAGCCCTTTGTCGGCGGTCTGGAACTGGGCAACGCCTTCACCGAACTGAACGATCCGCTGGACCAGCGCGCGCGTTTCGAGGACCAGATGGGCCAGCGTGCCCAGGGCGATGAAGAGGCCCAGGTGCTTGACGAGGATTTCCTGGAGGCGCTGGAGATCGGCATGCCGCCCACCGGCGGTCTGGGTATCGGTGTCGATCGTCTGGCGATGCTCATGGCCGACCAGGAATCGATCCGCGATGTCATCCTCTTCCCCACTATGCGCAAAACGGTGGATGAGCAATAATTGTTGTCGTGAGATGCGAGCGCGATAAATAGCATGGCGCTCGCATCTCACTGGCACGCCCGCGAAAAAATGCTTGACTTTTATATAGGTGCGTGCTATAGTATGGCCTGTCCCGTCCGGGCGCTTAGCTCAGTGGTAGAGCGCTTCGTTCACACCGAAGAGGTCACTGGTTCGAAACCAGTAGCGCCCATTTTGTTTTTCCCTTGACTATCCCCACCAAACCTGCATACACTATCATTATAATTCGGCCTGGGCGTATACCCCAACCAGATTTCCCGGTTCCGTTCGTTCATAACCACCGGGAGTGCGCGTATGGAACATCAAATCGAAAGCACATTAGAAAGCAAACATCAGCAACTCCTGACGTCCTTGCGCGGTTCAGGGATACACGATCAGCGTGTCCTCGACGCACTGGCTACGATCCCACGCGAGCTGTTTGTCGAGACAACCATGCAAGGGGCAGCCTACGATGATCGCGCGTTGGGCATCGGGCTTGGCCAGACAATCTCTCAGCCGTTCATGGTCGCGGTTATGACGCAGGCTCTGCAATTGCACGGTTCCGAACGGGTGCTGGAGATCGGCACCGGCTCTGGCTATCAAACAGCTATTCTCGCGCGCCTGGCTACCCAGGTCTACTCAATTGAGCGTTACCAACAACTGGCCTATCAGGCAGCGTGTCGTCTGCAAAAACTCCATTTGACCAACGTTTCACTCTATGTCGGTGACGGCTCGCTTGGCTGGCCGGACGAAGCTCCCTATGATCGCATCCTGGTCACAGCCGCGGCCCCAACGATTCCCGCGCGTCTCATCTTACAGCTCGTGTGCGGCGGGATTTTGGTCGTGCCGGTGGGCCTGCGCGACCACCAGGATCTCCTCTTCATTCGGCGCACGCCCGACCAGCCGGAGATTCGCAATCTGGGCGGCTGTCTCTTTGTGCCTTTAGTTGGTGCTGAGGGTTGGACGGAATAATCTAGCTCGTGCCAAGGTTTTATAATTATAATAGGAAAGCTGGACAATGAGTCCTGTAGCCTCTTGCCGAAAGGCAAAAAAAGATTATAATTTAAAGAAGAAGTTAGTCATTTCACAGCTCAACCACAGGGCAAGGAGGACTGCATGCCGGATACCAGTGCCAGCACTATGCATGTACACATCACAAATCTCCTGGGATTGCTTGGTTTTGTCATACTCTGGCTTGGATTGGTCGAATGTAGCAAAATCCTGCTCAAAACGTTTCGCAAGGACCCTCTGATTGGCTGGTCAATCGGACCATTCGGGGTCTCTACGCTCTTTCTTAGCAAACCCTCGACCCGTTTTATCCTGCTCAGTACGCTTATCCCAAGCCTGCTTTCGGCTGGCATTCTCTACCTCGGCCTCTTTACCAGCCTGCCCAGTCCGCTGCTCCTGCCGCATAACGGCTGGCTGATCCTGGCGGTACTCTTGATTGGCATTCTGATCACCAACCTGGGCGATTGGTTCAGCGCGCTGCGTGATCTGCGCTACCCGCTCTGGGGCGAGGCGCGTATCCTGCGCAACATCCAGCTCTTGCGTGCCAGTTGTGCCTCGATCCACTTCACCCCGTTCGGCCATTCCTATTTGCGTGAACATTTCGATTCGAACCCGAGCGAACTGTTGCGCGCACTATAAACAGGTCTATGGGAAATGTTATGAAATTTGTAACAATGTCGTATGCGGCGCTCTAGGCAGCGTAAACAAGAACGTACTGCCCATCCCTTGATTGCTCGTGACCCAGATATTCCCGCCGTGGGCTTCAACGATGGCGCGGGCCACGAATAGGCCCAGGCCGACCCCTGAATACTGGCGGCTGGCCATGTTACGCACGCGATAGAAACGTTCAAAGATGTGGTCAATATATTCAGGGCTGACTCCAATGCCCTGATCGGTAATGCTCACCAGGTACTCGTTATTCTGCTCCGTCAGCTCGACTTTGACCTCGCGCCCCTGTGGTGAAAAGCGGATCGCGTTATCTAGAACGTTGCCGATCACCTGGCTGACACGCAATTTATCGGCGATAATCCTGCTATCCTGCACATCGATATCCAGGAGCAGCGTGTGATCTTCCGCGCTGACCTGGGCCAGTTGCACACGCTCAATCAGCACATCGGCAAGGTAGAAGCTGGTGTAGTGCAGGTTCATCTCGCCCCACTGCGCGCGCGAAAGATCGAGCAGGTCGTTGACCAGTCGCTCAAGCTGCTCGCTCTGGCTCTGGACAATTTGCAGGCTGCGTAAATCGTAGCTCTCCGGGGGATCTTTGGCCTGACCCTCCGCTTCCGCACTCTGTCGTTTCTCGCGCAAACGCCGCTCCAGGCGACGCATCAGGTGCTGGGTGTAACCCTTGATCGCGGTAAGCGGTGTGCGCAGCTCGTGCGAGACAACCGAGACAAATTCATCTTTTAGCTTCTCAACCTGCCTGGTCGAAGTAATATCATTGAGGACGGCCACCACGCCGACCGGGCGCGCGGAAGCCGTTCCCGCCTCATTTAAGGGCGCGGCGCTGACGTTGAGCGTCAGAGGAATGTTGTCGCCACTGATGCCCGCGTTCAACTCGCGATTGAGAACAGTATTGCCTTCCAGCGTATAATCGACCAGATCGGCCAGGTCGGCCAGCCAACTGATTTCGCCCTTGAGTGAAAGCTGGCGCAACGAGACATTTTGTTCGACGTTCAGCTCGATCTGCACCTGGCTGAAAAGCTGCTGAGCCGACTGATTCAGCGACTTGACCACGCCCTGCTGATCGGTAATCAGCAAGCCTTCGGCCATACTGCTGATAATACGCTCCAGGCGCAACCGTTCCATTTCCGCAGCGTGCCACAGAGCCGTCTCGCGTTCACGCAAGCGTACATTCTCCAGCGCCACCGCAGCGTAATCGGCGATCATCGTCGTCAATTGCAAAAGGTCGGTATCGAAGCTTCCCTCGCGCTCATCGAAGAGGCTAAGAATGCCAATAATGCGGTTCTCAACCGTCAGGGGAATGTTCAGAAAATCGCCGATCGTCGCTGGCGTGGTCTGAGAAGCGCTTCCGGGCGGAATAAGTTCGTCGGGCGCATCCAGATAAGCCGCGCTGGCCAGATCGACGGAGGAGACGTTAGAGAAGCCGATGACGCTGGCCGCGCGCGCGATTTTCTCAAACATCTCCGCCAGAAACGTTGAACTCAAAGGATAGCGTGGGATAATCGAGAGTTCATAGGGGTTGCTCTTTATGAGGATAGAGCAGGCGGAAAAACTATAGAGTTCCTGGAGCGTTGCCAGGAGCGCGCGATGGACCTGAAAACGATCAAGCGCCGCCACAAACCGCTTGCCCATGGCATTAATGAATTCCATTTCCTGGCGCAAACGACTTAAATGATCGCTACCAGGCCTGTTTACAGAATTGGGCGCGTCTTCAGTAACCTGCGACTCTGGTTGCACGTTCTTCTCCATCTTGCTCGTCTCAGGGCATTTCTCCCAACTGACGTCGTACTTCTTCGTGGAGTGGTGGCTCTATCAGATCACCGGTTAATTCTTTGAGACCCGCGAAACATTCCTGTAACAGCGCGTCCAGACCGGTGTTGAGATCCTCGACCGACACATGACACTGTTCAGCGATGATCGTTGGAACAATTTCGGTATATGGCATTTTTTCCAGCAGCGAGAGAAATGGGTAGCGTGGAGCAATTCTTTTCGCCGCCGCCTGCACCAGAACGCGCGTGG
>Ga0068857_100001736_pt1 | contig 17538 bp, 10 predicted proteins | sample KBSCornC72_FD_66591 | JGI IMG/M metagenome (GOLD analysis project Ga0068857, IMG submission 66591) | Corn rhizosphere microbial communities from Kellogg Biological Station, Michigan, USA - KBS Corn C7-2 | ecosystem: Host-associated > Plants > Roots > Rhizosphere > Soil ...
CGCACGCCGCTGATCATCTCGGGCCCCACCGACGACAAGTCCGATCTCTACATGAAGGTCGACGCGCTCGTGAAAACGCTGCAGCCGGCCGACTATGACAAGGACGAGAAGCAGAAGAGCGTGGTCCTTACCGAGGGGGGGACCGAAAAAGCCGAGCGGATGCTCGAGGACGCCGGACTGATCGAGGGGCGCAACCTCTACGACATCGCTAATACCCAGGTCGTCCACCACCTGAACCAGGCGCTCAAGGCCAATGTGATGTTCAAGAAGGACATCGATTACATTGTGAAGGACGGGAAAGTCGTCATCATCGACGAATTTACCGGCCGAATGATGGAAGGACGGCGCTGGTCAGACGGGCTTCACCAGGCAGTCGAGGCCAAGGAGGGCGTCGACATCGAACCCGAGAACCAGACGCTCGCCTCGATCACCTTTCAAAACTATTTCCGCATGTACCCGAAGCTGTCGGGAATGACCGGTACGGCGATGACCGAGGCGCCGGAATTCTTCGACATCTACAAGATGAACGTGGTCTCGATCCCGACCAACGTCCCGGTTAAACGGATCGACGAGGACGACGAATTCTACAAGACGATGCCGGAGAAATTCGCGGCGATTGCCAAGGAGCTGAAGGCCAAGCAGGAGATCGGTCAGCCGGTCCTCGTCGGAACGGTGTCGATCGAAAAATCGGAAATGCTATCGGAGTACCTTCAAAAAGAAGGCGTCAAGCATTCGGTCCTGAATGCGCGCTTTCATGAACAGGAAGCCCATATCGTCGCTCAGGCCGGCCGCATGGGCGCCGTGACGATCGCGACGAACATGGCGGGCCGCGGCACCGATATTCAGCTAGGCGGCAATCTCGATTTCCGCATGCAGGACGAGCATCCGGACCTTCTTGCCGGCACCCCGGAATTTGCCGCCCAGGCCGAGAAGATCAAAGCTGAAATCGCCGCCGAAAAGCAACGGGTGCTTGAAGCGGGCGGCCTCTACGTGCTCGGCACCGAGAGGCACGAGAGCCGGCGCATCGACAATCAGCTCCGCGGACGCTCGGGCCGCCAGGGCGATCCGGGCCTATCGCGCTTCTATTTGAGCCTCGACGACGACCTTCTGCGCATCTTCGGCCCGCAAACCATGTTTTCGCGGCTGATGAACAAGAATCTCGAGGACGGCGAGGCAATCGTCAGCCCGTGGATCTCAAAGGCGATCGAGACCGCGCAGAAGAAGGTCGAGGCGCGCAACTACGACATCCGCAAGCAGGTCGTCGAATTCGACGACGTGATGAACGACCAGCGCAAGGTTATCTACGAGCAGCGCGCCGACATCATGGACGCCGAGAGCGTCAGCGAGACGATCGTCGACATGCGGGCTGAGACGGTGACTGCGATCGTCGCGGTGAGCTGCCCTGAGGGGACGTACCCCGAGCAGTGGAATGTCGATGCACTCAAGGAAGCGGTCTACGACGTTTTTGGGCTGCAACCCCCGATCGAACAATGGCTCGAAGAGGAAGCGGTCGATCCGGAGATGATCTCCGAGCGGCTCCAGAAGCTCGCCGACGACGTGATGGCAGAGAAGCTGCAGCACGTTGAGCCGGACCGTTGGGCGGAGGTCGAGAAGCAGATCCTGATCCAGACCCTCGATCATCACTGGAAGGAGCATCTCGCGACGCTCGACGCGCTGCGGCAGGTCATTCACCTGCGCAGCTACGCACAGAAGAAGCCGATCGACGAATATAAGCAGGAGGCCTTCCTGCTGTTCGAACGGCTGCTGGTGTCGATTCGCGAGGAAGTGACCAAGGTCCTGATGCGTGCCCAGGTTCAGCTCGAGCCCGCGCCGCCGCCGGAGCTGCCCGACTTCATCACTCAGCACCTGGATCCCTTCTCCGCCGACGACGACACCGCCGATATCGATGCTGCCGCGCGCGGGCTGATGCCGGGTGTTACGCCGCTGCTGAACATCCCGCAGCCGCCATTGCCGCTGCGGGATGACGGTGGGAATGTCGCCGAGGCGCCGATCAGTCGCAACGCGCCATGCCCATGCGGATCGGGCAAGAAGTACAAGCATTGCCACGGGCAGCTCGGCTGACGCCGGCCTCGCCGGTGGGACCGATCAACCGCGCTGAGCTGCGCCGCGCTTACCGGTCTGACGAGGAGCAGGTCGCGGTCAAGCGCATTGCGCAGGCGCGGCTGAGCGCGTCCGAGCTCGGCGAAGCGGCCGCGACGGCGCGGACGCTGGTGAAGGGTGTTCGAGCGCACAAGCCTACGGGTGTCGACGCTTTCCTCCACGCTTACGATCTTGGTTCGGACGAGGGCATCGCGATGATGTGTCTCGCCGAGGCCTTACTGCGCATTCCCGACGCGCACACTGCCGACGAGCTGATCGCCGACAAGCTTGCCGGCCCCGATTGGTCCGAGAAACTCGGCCGCTCGGACTCGTCATTCGTCAATGCCGCGACCTTCTCGCTGCTGCTCACGGGCAAAGTGCTGGGAGGCGCCCAGGACCGCTCGGACAATTGGAAGGCGGCGCTCGGCCGCGCGGTCGGACGCCTAGGTGAGCCGGTTGTGCGCACTGCCGTCCGCGAGGCGATGAAGATCCTCGGCCGCAATTTCGTTTTCGGCCGGACCATCGATGAGGCGCTTCAGCGCGCGAAGCCTGAACGGGCGAGGGGCCTGAGCCACAGCTTCGATATGCTGGGAGAGGCAGCGAAGACGTTTGAAGACGCGGAGCGCTATGCTGATGCGTATCGAGGCGCACTGGACCGCATCGCCAAGGAGGCGAAGGACGGCTTTCGCAGGTCGCCTGGTATCTCCGTCAAGCTGACGGCGCTTCATCCGCGCTTCGAGTATACGCACCGCGAGGAGGCACTCGCCGCAGTCATTCCGGTCGTCCGGGAGCTGGCGCTGAAGGCCTCGAAGGCCGACGTCCACTTCACGATTGACGCTGAGGAAGCCGACCGGCTCGAGCTGCAGATGGACGTCTTCGAGGCGCAGCTCGCCGACGATGCTCTGTTCGAGAACGGTTGGGCCGGGTTCGGGATCGCGATCCAGACCTATCAGAAGCGCGCTGCGCCCCTTTGCGACTGGGTGATCGAGGCGGCGCGGGCGCACCGGCGCAAGCTCATGTGCCGCTTGGTCAAGGGCGCTTACTGGGACACCGAGATCAAGTTCGCTCAGGTCGGCGGGCTGCCCGACTATCCGGTCTGGACGCGGAAGGTCGCCACCGACGTGTCCTACCTGGCCTGCGCAAAGAAGCTGTTGGCTGCGAGCGACGCCATCTACCCGGCCTTCGCGACCCACAACGCCAATACGATCGGTCAGGTGAAGGCGCTCGCCGGGACACGCGAGTTTGAGTTCCAGCGCCTCCACGGCATGGGCGAGGAGCTGTACGAGGAGCTCGCAGGGCTCGAAGACGGCATCGGAGAGAACCGGACGCCGGTGCGCATTTACGCGCCCGTCGGCAGCCACAAGGAGTTGCTCGCTTACCTCGTGCGGCGACTGCTCGAGAACGGCGCGAATTCAAGCTTCGTCAACCGGATCGCCGATGAGCAGGTGTCGATCGACGAGCTGGTGCGCGACCCGGTCAACGAGCTTGAAGCGCTCAATCCCAAGCGCAATCCGAAGATCATCCTGCCGCGTGACGTGTTCGGCGCCGAGCGCCGCAATAGCGCGGGCTTGGATCTCTCCGACGCCCTCGAGCGCGAGCCGGTGCTCGAGCGGCTGAACGCGCTCGAAGGCAGAAGCTGGACTGCGATACCGACGCTGGGAAAGGGTGCGGCGAGGGCGGTCACTTCGCCGCAGAACCGGCGGGTTGAGGTCGGCACCGTGTTCGAGGCGAGTGCGGAGGACGTCGATCGTATGGTCCGCGCAGGGCATGCAGCACAGGTCGATTGGGACGCGCTGGGCGGGGAGGCGCGTGCGCGTCTGCTCGACCGCACTGCGGACCTTTATGAGGAGCGCCGGGAGGAGTTCTATTCGCTGTGCATCCGCGAGGCGGGAAAGACGCTGCCCGATGCGGTGCTAGAAGTTCGCGAAGCGGTGGATTTCTTGCGCTTTTATGCCTCCGAAGCCCGGCGTCAGTTTACCCGACCGATGCCGCTACCCGGGCCCACCGGAGAGCAGAATGAGTTGCGGCTTCACGGGCGCGGCGTTTTCGCGTGCATCAGCCCGTGGAACTTCCCGCTGGCGATCTTCACGGGCCCGGTCGCTGCGGCGCTTGCGGCAGGCAATACGGCGATCGCCAAGCCTGCCGAGCAGACGCCGCTGATCGGCGCCCTCGCGATCGACTTGTTCCATCAGGCCGGTTTCCCGAAAGACGTTGTCCAGCTCGCGCCGGGCGACGGCCAGGTCGGTGCGGCGCTGACCGCGCATCCGTTGCTTGCCGGCGTTGCTTTTACTGGCTCGACCGAGACAGCACGGCTCATCAATCGCACGCTCGCGGATCGCGATGGGCCCATCATCCCCTTTATCGCTGAGACAGGCGGGCAGAATGCGATGATCGTCGACAGCTCTGCGCTGCCCGAACAGGTCACCCGGGACGTGATCTCCTCAGCCTTCCAGAGCGCCGGCCAACGCTGTTCCGCCTGCCGCGTCCTGTTCGTCCAGGACGACGTCGCCGACGGCATGATCCGGATGATCGCTGGGGCGATGGAAGCGTTGAAGGTCGGCGACCCGGCGGACCTGGCGACCGATGTCGGGCCGGTCATCGACGAGGATGCCAAGCGCTTGCTCGACGAGCATCTCACCTGGCTCGACAAGAATGCGAAGCAGATCCGCCGCCTGGCGCTGCCCAAGGAGGCCGCACACGGTAGCTTCGTCGCTCCGGCGCTGTACGAGATCAAGGCGCTAAGCGATTTGAATCGTGAGAATTTCGGCCCGATCCTCCACGTGATTCGCTTCGATGGTGAGCGGCTCGACGAGGTCCTCGAGGCGATCAATGCAACCAGCTATGGCCTAACGCTCGGCCTGCAGAGCCGCATTGATACCGTGCGCGATTATGTCGAGGAGCATGCCCGGGTCGGCAACTTCTACGTCAACCGCAACCAGATCGGCGCGGTGGTCGAAAGCCAGCCCTTCGGCGGCGAAGGCCTCAGCGGCACCGGCCCCAAGGCCGGCGGCCCGCACTACGTCGCCCGGTTCGCCACCGAGCGCGTGACCTGCATCGACACGACGGCGGCAGGGGGCAATGCGAGCCTCCTGGCCGCGCTCGACGGCTAACTGTCCCAAGCTGAAACGGGTCGAGATCCCCTCTGGAGCATGACGCTGGATTTTGAGTTGATAGCTCCGCGGGGTGGTCCTTCTTAGCGGACACGAACACGCTCCGCCGGAGCGGTCGAGTTGCACGCAGCTCGGCCGCTTCGTTCGTTCGATGTGGAGCTTTCGAAGAAATGGCTCCCCGGGCCTGATTCGAACAGGCGACCATTCGATTAACAGTCGAACGCTCTACCGCTGAGCTACCGGGGAATGCCTTTTCGGAAGGTGGCGGCTAGATAGCGAAGCTTGCTGGCAAAGCAAGGCGTTTTCAGGTCGCAAACTGCTCCATCGCGATGCGCTCGTCGAGCGCGTGCTCGGGATCGAACAGCAGAGTGAGGGAGCGCTCGCGGTCGAGCCGCACCTCGACACGAGCGACGTCACGGACCTCGATTTGATCGGCGACCGCGGAAACGGGCCGGTTTTCGGCTTCGAGGATCCGGAAGCAGACGGCGGTGTCGTCGGGCAGGATCGCTCCGGACCAGCGGCGCGGGCGGAACGGGCTGATTGGGGTCAGCGCCAGCATCTTGGCAGCCAGCGGCAGGATCGGTCCATGCGCGGACAAGTTATAGGCCGTTGAGCCGGCCGGCGTTGCGACGAGGACTCCGTCACAGGCGAGCTCGGGCAAGGCGACGCGGCCGTTGACGGAAATTTCGATCTTCGCCGTCTGGCGCGTTTCGCGCAGAAGCGAGACTTCGTTCATCGCCGAGTGAGTGGATTCCTTGCCACCAACGGTGGTCGCACGCATTTCAAGCGGCGCGACACGGATCGCCTTTGCGCCGGCAATCCGTTCGGGCAGGCGGTCGATGCGCCAGTCGTTCATCAGAAACCCGACGGTACCGCGGTTGATCCCGAACACCGGCTTTGGCGACCCTGCCTCAAGCATGCCGTGCAGGGTCTGAAGCATGAAGCCGTCACCGCCGAGCGCGACCAGCGTCTCGGCTTCTTCGACATCGGCAAAATCATAGCGCCGGCGCATCAGCGCTTCCGCCGCCTGCGCGACATCCGTGTGCGAGGAGAGGAGCCCGATCCTGCTGCTCTTCAGGTCCTCCGGCGCATGATCGCCGGTGTGTGGCGCGTCCGCGTTCAACCAGTCGCTCCTCGTCAGCGTTGATTGCGGCGTAAGATAGGGGCTCCGGGCGGTAAAATCACTGTCCCGTTTCGGATCGCGGCGCGAGCAGCCGGTTCCGGCCTGCGCGCCCGCTCGTTACCTCGGCCCATGTGGACCAGGGACGCATCAGTTACGCGGGGGTAAGAGCGATCTATGTTGACCTGGGACATTAGTAAGTGGGGGAGGCGGGCATCGGACACAGGGGCAACGCCACCCGCCCCCCCACAGCGTGACTCCCTGCTCGAAGCTGCAATAGCGCACGAGCAGATCGACGTTCTGTTTCAGCCCTTGATCGAGCCGATGTCGGGCCGCGTCGTAGGCGCGGAAGCGCTTGCCCGCTCCGTCGTCACGCCAGACGCCACCCTGCTTTTCCAGCGCGCCCAAGCCGGCGGCCTCGCGGAGAGGCTGTCGCGGCTCGTTCAGCGGAAGGCGCTGCGCTGTGGCTCCGTTTGGGAGGGGCCACTCAAGGACCTTGGTCTGTCGATCAACATACTGCCTGCGGACATCTCGCGCGACGGCTATGAAAATTGGCTCCTCGACGAGATTGATGGCGCAGGGATCGATCCGAACCGAGTGACGGCCGAAATTACCGAAAGCGCCTTACTGATCGATCAGGAGGCGGTCGCGACGCGGCTGGCCGTGCTGCGCGAGGCGGGCGTGCGAATTGCGGTCGATGATTTCGGCACCGGTTACACCAGCCTCGCTTATCTCACCTCACTGCCGCTCGACGCGATCAAGATCGACCGGGGGCTGGTCGCCGATATCGTCGGCGGCGAACGCGACCGCATTGTGGTCAAGGCCATGATCCACCTCGCGCGTGAGCTCGATCTCAAGGTGGTGGTCGAAGGCGTGGAGACTACCGGGCAGCTCGCGCTGCTCGCCGAATGGGGCTGCGACCTTTACCAGGGGTTCCTAGGCGCCGGTGCGCTGACTCACGAGGAGCTGACCCGTTTCGTCACTGCGGCCAACGCCGAAGCAGCCTAGCCCTTCGTCGAAAACTGGTCGCTATTGTGCCAACGTGGGCCTCACCCTGTTTTCAGGAGGCGGGCATGAGGCACATTGGCTTGGTGGTAGCGGTCACCGCATTATTTCTTGGCAGCTGCCAGAAGGCTGAGCAGCCGCGGCAGTTTTCGCAGGCCGCGCTGGAAACGGCACTCGCCGATCCTGCACGCAGGCAGGATCACGACACTGCCGACGCCCGCCGCAAACCCGGCCCGCTCATCGAGCTCGCCGGGGTGAAGCCCGGCGACAAGGTCTTGGACCTCATCCCAGGGTCCGGATACTGGACGCGGATCTTCAGCAAGACAGTCGGCCCGCAAGGCAAGATCTATGCGGTGTGGCCGCAGGCTTATGCGCGTATGGCCATGGGCAATGTGCAAACTCTGCGGCAGCTCTCGGCCGACAAATATTATGGGAACATCGTAACGGAAGTTCAGCCGACGACGACACTAACGGCGCCCGAGCCGCTCGACGTCGTTTGGACGTCCCAGAATTTCCATGACTATCCCGACGAATTCATGGGCAAGGGTGATCCTTCCGCGCTGGCAAAAGATGCATTCAAGCTTTTGAAGCCGGGCGGCACGTTCATGGTGATCGACCATCGCTCAAAGGCAGCCAGGGGCTTGGCCGACACCGACACGCTGCATCGGATCGATCCGGCCAAGGTCCGCGAGATCGCCGAGGCCGCTGGATTCCGCTTCGCTGGCGAGAGCAAGGCGCTCGAAAATCCCGCCGATCCGTTGGATATACCGGTATTCGACAAATCGATCCGTGGGCACACCAGCCAATTCGCCTATAAGTTCGTGAAGCCGGTGAGCTAGGCCGCCGCAAGCTCCTTCTTCTCGCCCGCGGCCGCAACGCGCGCCAAACCGCGCGCGAGTTGTAACGCTCCGTTGAGCCTGGCTTCGGCGTTCGGCCAGTCGCGCGCAACGGTCATCTTGCTGTCGGGCCTTAGCTTGGCTGCGCCCTTGAGCCGTTCGATGTAGCCAAGCAGGCCGGCAAGATCGGGGAATCCGCTTGGCGCAAAAGTGACGACGGCACCGCGGGCGCCGATGTCGAGCTTGGCGACCATCGCCTGTTTCAGATTCAGCTTGACCTCGACAATCTTCAACAGGTTCGCTGTCTCGTCGGGCAGTGGGCCGAAGCGGTCGATTAGCTCTGCGGCAAAGGAGTCGATCGCTTGCCGGTCGTCGAGATCGCCGAGCCGCCGGTAGAGGCCCATGCGTAGATCGAGATCGGGGACATAGGTCTCCGGGATCATGATCGGCGCGTCGACGCTGATCTGCGGCGTGAACTCTTCGCGTTGAGGGATGCCGCCCGCCTTCAGCTCGATAATCGCGTCCTCGAGCATCGACTGGTAGAGCTCGAACCCAACCTCCTTGATGTGCCCCGATTGCTCGTCGCCGAGCAGATTGCCGGCGCCGCGAATGTCTAGGTCGTGGCTGGCGAGCTGGAAACCGGCGCCGAGGCTGTCGAGGTCGGCCAGTACCTGCAGCCGCTTCTGCGCGCCTTCTGTGATCGCTCGATCGGCAGCCATGGTCAGGTAGGCGTAGGCGCGCGTCTTGGATCGGCCGACGCGGCCGCGCAGCTGGTAAAGTTGAGCGAGGCCGAAGCGGTCTGCTCGGTGCACGATCAGCGTGTTCGCATTCGGAATGTCGAGTCCGCTCTCAACGATCGTGGTTGACAGAAGCACGTCATATTTTCGATCGTAGAAGGCGCTCATCCGCTCCTCGACCTGGCCGGCGCTCATCTGCCCGTGGGCGGTGACGAATTTAACCTCCGGAACCTGCTCGCGCAGCCACTCCTCCATGTTCGGAAGATCGGCGATGCGCGGCACAACGAAGAAGCTCTGCCCGCCGCGATAATGCTCGCGCAGCAGCGCTTCGCGCAGCACCACGCCGTCCCATGGGGTGACGTAGGTCCGCACTGCCAAACGGTCGACCGGCGGGGTCTGAATCACCGACAGCTCGCGCAGCCCGCTCATTGCCATCTGTAGGGTGCGCGGGATCGGCGTCGCTGTCAGCGTCAGCACATGGACGTCCGCGCGCAGCGACTTGAGCCGCTCCTTATGCGTCACTCCGAAATGCTGCTCCTCATCGACGATGACAAGGCCGAGACGCTTGAAGTCGATGCCCTTCGCAAGCAGCGCATGGGTGCCGATCACGATGTCGATCGTCCCCGCGGCGATACCTTCCTTCGTCTTCTTCACCTCGGCCGCCGGCACCAGCCGCGACAGTCGGCCTACGTTCAGCGGGAACCCCTGAAGACGTTCGACAAAGTTCTTGTAATGCTGGCGCGCGAGGAGCGTTGTCGGACAGATCAGCGCAACCTGCTTGCCGGTCATTGCCATGACGAACGCGGCGCGCAGTGCGACTTCGGTTTTGCCGAAACCGACATCGCCGCACACCAGCCGGTCCATCGGCTTGCCGGCTTCGAGGTCCTGAAGAACATCCGCGATGGCGCGGTCTTGGTCATCGGTTTCTTCGTAAGGGAAGCGGTCGACGAAGGCGGGGTAGCTCGAGTCCGGCTCCGCGACGATGCCTGGCCGCATCGCCCGCAGCGCGGCGGTTTTGATCAGCTCGCCCGCAATCTCGCGGATGCGCTCCTTCATCCGCGCCTTGCGCCGCTGCCAGCCTTCGCCGCCGAGACTGTCGAGCGTCACGCCTTCGCTCTCGCTGCCGTAGCGGCTCAGCAGCTCGATATTCTCGACGGGAACGTAGAGCTTGTTGCCGCGCGCATATTCGAGCGCGACGCAGTCATGCGGCACCTTGCTGACGGGGATTTGGGTCAGCCCCTCATAGCGACCGATGCCGTGATCGGCGTGGACGACCAGATCGCCGGGCGAAAGCGCCGCCAGCTCCTCAAGAAAAGCCGCCGCTCCCTTGCGCTTCTTGCGACGCCGCACCAGGCGGTCGCCGAGCATGTCCTGCTCGGTTAGCACCGCGACGTCGGGCGTGGTGAAGCCATGGTCGAGGGGAAGGACGAGGAGTGCGGGCTGGGTCTTGGAGCCGAGCGCTTCCTGCCAGCTGTCGGCGAGCTTCTGCGTCTTGAGGCCATGCTCATCGAGGAGGCCTGACAGGCGCTCGCGGGCGCCGCGTGTGTAACTCGCAAGCACGACCTTGTGGCCGCTCCGGCGCAGGTCCGCGGCGTGTTTCACAACCGCTTCGTAGATATTTGCCTGCTGGGCGCGCTCAGGAGCGAAGTCGCGGGCCTGTGTGACTCCGAAATCGATAACCCAGTCCGAGTCCGGTTCCGGAAAAGGCGAGGCGAGGTGGATCGGTCGATTGGCTTCCACGCCCGCCCATTCCTCCTTCGAGAAATAGAGCGTTCGCGGCTCGAGTGGCCGATAATTGCCAGGCTCGGCCTCCATAGCCCGGACACGGTTTTGATAATAATCCTCGATCGCGTCGGAGCGTGCCTGCAGCGCCTGGTCGGCGGCTGCGTCGCGGATGACCAGGTCATTCTCGCCTAGGTGATCGCACAAGGTTTCGAGCCGCTCTTCGACTAGCGGCAGCCAATGCTCCATGCCCGACATTCGGCGGCCTTCTGAGAGCGCTTGGTAGAGCGGATCCTGCGTCGCGGTCGCGCCGAACGTCTCCCGATAGCGCGAGCGGAAGCGCTTGATGCTGTCGGCGTCGAGCAGCGCCTCTGATGCGGGAATCAAGGTGAACGAGTCGACCTTGTCGGTGGAGCGTTGGTCGGCGGGATCAAAGCGCCGCAGGCTGTCGATCTCGTCTCCGAAGAAGTCGAGCCGCAGCGCCAGTTCTTCACCGGCCGGGAACAGGTCGATGAGTGAGCCGCGCACGGCATATTCGCCATGCTCGGCCACAGTGTCCGCGCGCTGATAGCCGAGGGCGTTGAGCTGCGCGACCAAAGCCTCTCGCTCGATCCGCTCGCCTTCGGCGATTCGCCGAGTCAATTGGCGCACGCGGAACGGCGTCAGCAACCGCTGCGTCGCCGCGCTGACGGTCGTGATCACCAGTTGCGGCTTCGTCTGCTTGATCTGGAGAGCGTTCAGCGTCGCAAGCCGCTCCGCCATCACCGCTAGCGCGGGCGAGACACGATCGTAGGGCAGGCAGTCCCAACCGGGCAGGGTCAGGACCCCGACTTCAGGCGCAAACAATGGAATCGTCTCGGCCATCGCTCGCATCGCAGCTTCATCGGCCACGATCGCGACCGCACGGCCGTCTTTGCTGCTCCCATGCGCTGCGCGCGCAAGGTCGGCGGCGAGCCAGGGGAGGAAGCCCGTCGGAACGCCTGCCAGAGTGAGTGGCTGGTTGGCGCGAAGTACACGCTGCAGCGGCTCGCTCATTTCGCAATCCGAATGTAGTTAAGCTGCTTCAGCGCCTCGATCATTGGACCGGCGAAGCGCTCGGGCGGCTCGGCGGTTCCGAGCGCCCAGGCCATGATGTCGACGTCCTGTTCTTCAAGCATTGCCGCGAAACGATCGCGGTCGTCCGCGTCCCACGACTCGTGATGTGCGTCGAAAAAGCCGCCGATCAGCAAATCGGCCTCTTTTGTGCCACGATGATGGGCGCGCCAGTGGAGGCGTCTCAAATCCAAGCCGGAAGGCATGGGGAGGCATGTAGGAGGGTAAGTCCGTTATTGCGAGGCCTCGAAGAGGCCGCGGCAATCCAGCTGTTTCACTGGATTGCTTCGCTGCGCTCGCAATGACAACAACAGGTATGCGGCCCGAAATCCTCAATCCGCTCTTCACCGAAGTGGAGGCGCTGAAAGGTGTCGGGCCGCAGCTCGCCAAGCTTCTGAAGAAGCTCGGCATCAGCCGCGTCGTCGACCTGATTTACCACCTACCGACAGGCGCAATCGAGCGGGTCCGCGCACCAGCCGCTTCCGCGGCGCTGCTTGGCCGCAATGTCATCCTAGACCTAAAGCCGTTCGAGACGCGCGAGAGCCGATCGGGACGTGGTCCGATGCGTGTCTTCGCCGCGGACGGCGGCGGCAACACGATCAGCCTCATCTATTTCAACAACCCGGCCTGGGCGAAGCGGAGTCTGCCGATGGGTCAGGTGCGCACGATCTCGGGCAAGCTCGAGCAATATGGTGACGAGTGGCAAATCATTCATCCCGAGGTGAGCGAGCCGGGAAAGGGGCCGCAGCCAGCGGTGCGCGAACCGGTCTATCCGCTGACCGAGGGCCTGACGAACCGTCGCCTCGGGGAGCAGGTTCGCGAAGCACTCGAGCGCGCGCCAGAGCTGCCCGAGTGGATTGAGCCGAGTCTGCTGACGCGTGAAGGCTGGAGCGCATGGCGCGGCTCGCTCGCCCTGGTCCACCGCGAACCGGGTGCAGAAGAAGCGCGCAAACGGCTCGCTTATGACGAAGTATTCGCCAACCAGCTCGCGTTGCTCCTCCTCCGTCAATCTCAACGGCGTCGCCGCACTGCGCCCCTCGCAGGCACGGGTGAGTTAACAGCGAAGCTTCGACTGCCGTATCAACTGACCGGTGCTCAGCGGCGTGTGATCGAAGAAATTCGGGGTGACATGGCGCAATCGGCGCCGATGCTCCGCCTGCTGCAGGGTGACGTGGGATCCGGAAAAACGCTGGTCGCAGTGATGGCCATGCTCGCCGCTGTCGAATCGGGCGCCCAGGCAGCCTTGCTCGCGCCGACTGAGATCCTCGCCCGCCAACACCATGCGACACTGCTCAACCAACTCGATAGTATTGGTGTTCGCGTCGCGATCCTCACAGGGCGGGAAAAGGGTCGCGCGAGGGACAGCGTGCTGATGGGCCTCGGCGAAGGCTCGATCGATATCCTCGTCGGCACGCACGCGATCTTCCAGGAGAAGGTCGCCTACAAGAAGCTCGGCCTCGCAGTGATCGACGAGCAGCACCGCTTCGGCGTGTCGCAGCGGCTATTGCTAGCATCGAAGGCGGAGCATCCGCCGCACCTGCTGGTGATGACGGCGACTCCGATCCCGCGCACGCTAACGCTGACCCAATATGGCGAAATGGACGTCAGCCGCATCGATGAGATGCCGCCCGGAAGGACACCCGTCGAAACTCGGGTGATCAGCGAGGAGCGGCTGCCGGAAGTAGTCGACGGACTTGGGCGACATGTCGGTGGCGGCGGGCAGGCCTACTGGGTCTGCCCCCTGGTCGAGGAAAGCGAAAAATCCGATGCCGCAGCGGCCGAAGAGCGCGCGCGCGTGCTCAAGCTCCGCTTCGGCGAGGACAACGTCGGGCTCGTCCACGGCCGTATGAAGGGGCCGGAGAAGGACGCGGTGATGGGGCGCTTCGCTTCGGGCGAGCTCGCCGTCCTGGTCGCGACTACCGTGATCGAGGTCGGGGTCGACGTACCAAACTCCACCCTGATGATCGTCGAAGGCGCCGAACGCTTCGGCCTCGCACAGCTGCACCAGCTGCGCGGCCGCGTTGGCCGCGGCACAGGTAAGAGCGTCTGCCTGCTGATCCGCGGCCAGACGCTGACCGATGTAGGCCGCGCACGCCTCGGCCTTATGCGCGAAACCAACGATGGTTTCCGCATCGCCGAAGAGGATCTGCGCCTGCGCGGGCCCGGCGAGATCCTCGGCACGCGCCAGTCGGGCGAGGAGGGCTTCCGCGCTGCGACGCCGGAGCTGGTTGCCGAATTGGCGCCGATTGCCCAGAGCGACGCTCTGCTCCTGCTTGACCGCGACGGCGGCCTCGCTGGTCCCCGAGGTCAGGCTGCGCGCGTCTGTCTCTATCTCTTCGAGCGCGACCAGGCTGTCGGTCTGATCCGCTCCGGCTGAACGAAAGGCTCATCTGAATGAACCCGGCAATCGCTTTGCCAATGCTTCTGGTGCTGTTCGCCGGAGGAATGATCGCGCTCCAGGCGCCGACCAATGCGATGCTTGCGCGCGCCGGTGGATCGCCCGTCCTTGCGGCCCTGATTTCCTTCGCCGTCGGGACAGCACGCTGCTCGTCGTTTGGCTGGTCAGCGGGAGTCGGCCAGGAACTGCGGCCTTTGCTGGCCTTCGTTGGTACGCGTGGATCGGCGGCCTGTACGGCGCGATCTACGTGGCCGTCGCGGCTTTTGCGGCGCCGCGGATCGGTCTCGCTTCGCTGATCACTGTCGGCATTGCCGGACAGATCGCAATGGCGATGTGGCTCGACCATGTCGGAGCACTCGGTTTGCCGCGCGATCCGATCAGCCTGGGTCGGGTCGCCGGTGCGACGCTTGTCGTGGTCGGCGTGGTGCTCGTCCGCCGGGGCTAGCGGACCAGCAGCCCGTGGCGCTTTTTGCCGAGGCTGAGTTTCAACGGCTCATCGGCGGGGGCCAGAATTAGTCCCGGATCGGTCACCGGCACATCATCCAGGCGCACCGCACCCTCCGCAATCTTGCGTTTGGCTTCCTTGTTCGACGGAGTGAAGCCGAGCGCTGTCAGCGCGTGGGCGATGTTCATGCCCTCGCCAAGTGAAAGCGTCGGCAGATCCTCTCCTGCGCCGCCACCCTCGAATGTCTCTTTCGCGGTAGCCGCAGCAGCTTCGGCAGCCTCCCGCCCGTGAAGCATCGCCGTGGCCTCGGTCGCGAGCACGATCTTCGCCTGGTTGATCTCGGCTCCCGATAGGAACTCCAGCCGTGTGACCTCCTCAAGCGGCAAATCGGTGAACAGCCGCAGGAAACGCCCGACGTCTGCATCCTGCGTGTTCCGCCAGAACTGCCAGTAATCGTAGTGGCTGAGCAGCGCCTCATCGAGCCACACCGCGCCTTGGGCAGTCTTGCCCATCTTGACGCCGTCCGCGGTGGTGATCAGCGGCGTCGTGACCCCATAAAGCTCGATGCTGTCGATCCGCCGCGCCAGCTCGATCCCGTTGACAATATTGCCCCACTGGTCCGATCCGCCGAACTGTGCCCGGCAACCGACGCGGCGAGACAGTTCCAGGAAATCGTAGGCCTGGAGGATCATGTAGTTGAACTCGAGGAAGGTCAGCGGCTGCTCGCGGTCGAGGCGAATCTTCACGCTGTCGAAGGTCAGCATGCGGTTGATGGTAAAGTGCCGCCCGACCTCGCGCAGGAACGGGATGTAGGCGAGCGTGTCGAGCCAGTCGGCATTGTTGACCATGATCGCGTCCGAGGGACCGTCGCCGAACGTGAGGAAATGTTCGAACACGCGCCGGATACCGGCGATGTTCGCGTCGATTTGCTCGTGAGTTAAGAGCTGCCGACCCTCGTCCTTGCCGCTCGGGTCGCCGACCTTGGTCGTTCCGCCGCCCATCAGCACGATCGGCCTATGGCCCGCTTGCTGCAGCCTTCGGAGCAGCATTATCTGGACAAGGCTGCCGACGTGGAGACTCGGCGCAGTCGCATCGAAGCCGATGTAGGCGCTCACAGTTTCCTTTTTCGCCAGCGCATCGAGCGCCGCGGCGTCCGTCACCTGATGGATGTAGCCGCGCTCGTCGAGGAGACGAAGGAGTGAGGAACCGTAGGTCATGCCGTCGCGGTTAGACTCGGCTGGCGCGAGCCACAACCGTCCCGGTGGTTCAGTGCGCTTCCGCCTGCTTCGGATCGATCAGCCTCATGTCCACCAGGAACGCACCCATATCGGGGCTGACGTCAATCGGTGGCTTGCGAGAGATTTCCTGACCGATTTCCCACAGCACGGGCACCATCTTGCGCGCCAGAGCTCCCTGAGCGACCGCCGTCATCCAGCGCAGGCGTGAATCGGGGTTCTTTCTGACGTCCACTCCGAACTCACCAATGAACACCGGAATGTCGTTCTTGGTTGAGTAAGCCTGCAACTTGTCGAGCAGCCCGTTCAACTCGGCAAAATCGGCCGCGGTACCCCAGGTCTGCCGCATCTTCCCCCAGCTCGCGTCCTCTGTCATTCCGGCGAACTGCCAGGGCGTGTAATAATGCACGGAAAGCAATATCTTGTGGGGAATTGTGTCTTTGGGAATGACGAAGTTGCCGCTCGTCGTCTTGACGATGTCGGTGTTGTAGCCGGCGATGATTAGCAGACGTTTGGCATTGTTGCCGCCGGTGCCGCGGACGATGTCGATGAAGAGCTGATTGACGTGCCCCAACATCGCCTGGGCTTGTTTCTCCGACCCGGCGCCATCGAAGTTCGACTCTTCGTTGAGCGCTTCGAAGACCAGATGCTCGTCCCGGTTCGCGAAATAGGTGGCGATCTGGCTCCAGTAGTTCCGGTACTTGCGCTCGGCCTCGGGGCTGAACGTGTGGAAGGTCTTGGCGAATCGTTTCTTGTCGTCGGAATCGATCCAGCCGCCATCCCAATGGATGTTGAGGACGCAGAACATGCCGGCCGACGTGATCCAGTCAACGACTTCGGCCACATGCTCCATTTTCTTGGCGTCGATGCGCCCGTCATGCGCATAGGTGTCCCACGCAACGGGCAGGCGCACGACTTTGAAGCCAAGCCCGGCGAGTAGCTGGATATGGTCCTTGGTGATCGGCGGATTGCCCCAACCCGTTTCCCACGCCGTCGTATTCTCGAGCGTATTGCCGATGTTGATGCCGACGCCCATGCGCTTGGCCGCGGTCCAGGCGTCGAGATCGGTCGCGGGCTGCTGCGCGGTCGGTTGCGCTTCCGGTGCGGCAGCCCGGAGCGGAGCGGCGGGCATGACGATGATGGCTGCAAAGAAGGCGATCGCCAAGAGGAAGTGCCGTCGCATCAGTGAGTGCTCGTCGTTCATCATGGCGGCGGTTGCTAACGACCGACGTGCCACTCGTCACCCAGGCGAAATGAAATCGCGAAAGTTTCAACAGATCGCCGGTTCGAAAGCGCCAAGCGCCGCCCAGATGCTGAATTGGTTTTGGCTCAGCGCAAATGACGATAGGGTGTGGCATGCAGTTCAACCTCGTGCCGCACTCAGCAACGCCGCCCTCCAGTTCACCGCCCAAGGTGTGGGTGAATGTCGAGCATGTCGGCGCGCTCGGGGTCACAGCCTCCACCAACATCTGGTTCGGCATAGGTGCGCCGGCGAGCAGGTTCGTCATTCCGGCAGCGGTAGAAGAACCCGCCCGCGCAGAAGACCTTTGGGAGACTACCTGTTTCGAAGTCTTCCTGCGGGGTGAAGAGGGGCAGACGTATCGCGAGTGGAATTTCGCTCCGTCGGGCGAGTGGGCGGCCTACGATTTCACCGGCTACCGCGACGGGAGAACCGATGCGGACGTCACGCCACCTTATGTGCGCTTCGAGGACAACATGACCTGGTGGGCACTAGGTG
>Ga0068857_100001750_pt1 | contig 17450 bp, 30 predicted proteins | sample KBSCornC72_FD_66591 | JGI IMG/M metagenome (GOLD analysis project Ga0068857, IMG submission 66591) | Corn rhizosphere microbial communities from Kellogg Biological Station, Michigan, USA - KBS Corn C7-2 | ecosystem: Host-associated > Plants > Roots > Rhizosphere > Soil ...
TTGATACACGTCTGCACCAAGCGTCCCGCTGCCTACCACAAGGGTTGGCGGCGCTTCTACTCGATCGGACGCTGGGAACCGCGCAAGGGCTTCGGGAACCTGATCTCCGCCTTCCTCACGGCGTTCAAGCCAGAGGACAAGGTGTCGCTCACCATCAAGTACTCGGGCACCGGCCAGTGGCCAGGCTACGAGAAGCCGCAAGATCTCACGATGCTCGCGGCGTTCTCGGGCGCCGCCGACAACGGCTGGACATACGACAGCTTGCGTGAGCGCGTCACCATCCTCGACGGGCGCTTGAAGCGCTCGATGATCGTCAAGCTTCACCACGAAAACAACATCTACGTGTCAGCGAGCCACGGCGAAGCCTGGGGCATTCCAGCGTTCGAGGCGAAGCTCGCCGGCAACGCCCTCGTCTACGTGCCGTACGGCGGCATCGCCGACTTCGCCACGGACAATGACATCGCTGTACCGTATCAACTTGGGCCTGTTGACCCGAGCTACCGGTGGGAGCACGGCTCTCAGTGGGCCGCCTACGAGAAATCTGCCCTCGTAGAGGGCCTCAGGCGCGCGCAAGTGCCGGAAACATTCGAGCGACCACCTAGCTTTGAGAAGCGTTTCTCGATGGCTGCCGTAGGCGCCCAGATGCGTGAGCTGGTAGAGGCCGCGCTGCCCCCGCAGGCCCGCTACCAAGCTGGTTGATTATTGAATAGGTCGGGTATATACAACGTCTGTACCGAGGACGATCAATGAGCTTCGAGCGCGAATTTACATGGCGTGGGCTGAAGTTCGTGTGGAACGGCCGCCGCCACAAGTTTGAGGGTCCGGATGGCTGGTGGGTCTCGCACACGCTCTTCGTCAGATATTGCTTCAACGACGAGTCCAAGAACCCTGACGACCTGAAGCCCGAGGAGGAACTGATGCAGGAGTCGCAGTGCCGCTTCTTGGCGCACGCGGGGCGTGGCGACGGCGCCGAGCGCGACAGCATCCGCGAAGCGCTCGACGGCGCGCTGCAGTACGCGCTCCGGTACCACCACCAGGAGATCGCCAAGCTCCGAGTCATCTGCTACGCGCCCGAGATAACGTCGTGAGTGCGATGACTGAAAGCGAATACGAACAGAGCATGAAGCTTCCGGCTGGCAAGACCTGCGCGGATTGCGTCCACATCAAGCGCTGCATTGCGTTCGGTTTCACTGACTCGCCGGAAAATGTTTGGTGCGACTTTTTTCCGAACAGGTTCGCTCTGCCGATACTGCCGCGAGCAGAAAGAAAGTCATGACGCAAGACAACATCACCAAGCTAACCAAACTGCTCACCGACCAAGGCAAGATCATCGAAGCCGGGTGGGCGAGCTACCGGCACTTGGTCATTCCGCCGACCGCCAGCGCTACACAGATCGAAGAAACGCGCCGCGGTTTCTATGCGGGCGCCGTGCACCTTTTCAGCAGCATCATGTCAATTCTCGAACCAGGCACCGAGCCAACGGAAAGCGACCTGAAGCGCATGGACCACATCCGCGCGGAACTTGAAGAGTACGCGCAGTCGTTTCGCATCGGGGTGGGCAGCAAAGAAGGTGGCAACTAACATGACCGTGCGTCTCTACGGGCGCGACGTGGGCCACGGTTCGCTTGCGGTCGTGACGCGCGGCTTCAAGCAGGTTCTCGAAAGTGCTGGCCTGCTCGAAGGTTTCGTGGCGATCGACCGCTCAGGCGGCAGCGAGGAGGACGAGTCGCCACCGGGCGCACAGGCGCGAGATGCCGTGTTCACAGGCAACCTCAACATGGTGCGCGTGATGCTGAAGCGCGCCAAGCACCTTCGGCACTGGGTCACGGTCACGCCGAACAGCACACACGTGCCGCGCGAGCTGCTGGCTGAAGTGCTCACGCTGGCAAGCCCCCGCATCCTGTCTGCATCGACCTGGGGGACAACCGTTATCTTCGACGCATTGAAGGAGATGGGCTGCGAGCACGAACCACCAGAACCCGATCAGCCTTGGCTGACGTTCAAGTACGAAGGCACGGACTCCACCAAACGTTTCGAGGTGCATACCGTTCGTCATGGCGTGTCGGGGTTTGCGCCGGTCGCCGAAGAGATCGCAAAGACCCGCGCCGACTTCGACCGCGGTGAGTTTCGCGTCGTGCACTTCTCGACAACGGACGGCGAGCGCAAAGGTACGCTGGAGCTAGTCCAGGCCTGGTCGAAATTGAGACGAGACCTGCCCGAGCAGGCACGTCTGCTCTTGGTGCTCGACCACACCGCGCGCACCGCCTTGCTCGAACGCTTGCTCAGCAAAGGTATGAGGCTGCCTGATCGGGTGAGCCTATTGCCACGCGGTGACATGGATCCCGTCATGATGTCGAAGCTACTGTGCCACTTTCACGTACTGGCTTCTCCGTCCCGCGGCGAAGGCTTCGGGCTCAGTCCGCTGGAGGCACGCGCCAGCGGCGTACCGATCGTCACCACTGACGTGACGGGTCACAGCGCGGGGCATTGCGTTGGACCAGGTGCGCACCTGATCCGGCGCTCTTACGACCTCGCACCCATTGACGACGGTCCCGCCGCTGTCGCGCCGATCGTGCACCCTTCCGACATCGCCGAAGCGCTACACTACGTCTACGTCAACTGGAAAGCGTTCAGCTACACGGCCAGCTACCACGCCGCTGGCATCGCCGAAGAGTGGTCCTGGGATAAGCAGCTCGCGCCGCTCGTGGGGCACCTTCGATGAATGCGTGGCAGCGGTCTTGTTTCTGGGGCTTCGTTGGCTTCGTCTGGGGCTTCTGGGTGATCCCTAGTTTCATGCATAACCGCAGCGAAGCGACGGGGATCCTGCCTCTCAGCAACCAGGAGTACCACCAGCAGGCGGAACAGCGCGCCGCCTGCCGTAAGGCGCGCGTCACCTTCTTTGAAAAATGCATGAAGGGTGACGAGAGCTACGCCAACATCACCAAGATCGACTGCGAGGCGGAGTGGGCGTCGCTACATGGCCATGTATTCGACGGCGACCCTCGGAACTACATCGTCGATGAGATCGATTGCGGAGCCATCAAATGAGCAAACCCACCAAAGTGTCGACGATCAAGGGCATACGTGAGAACTGCGTGAACAGGCCAAACGCTTACTGGTTTCCATCGCCGATGGGTGGAACAATCATTCAGTGGCTCCGGTTCTTCGTTCCTGGGATACCGGACGAGTCAGTCGTGATCGACGCAGTGCACATCGTCGAGCACGGAGCCAACGCGCTCCGTCACCCAATCTCAGCCAATGCTCTCAATAAGCAACTCGAAGAGTTTCAGTGGCCTATGGATCGCGTCAAATTCTTGGTGTGCACGGCAACCGCGCCGCTGTGCGCCGAGGTTAAGCATACGGTCGATTCGCCGTACTGGCAGCAGAACCTGAACCGCGCCGTGCGTGACTGGCGTCACCATCACCCCAGTTTTTCCATCGACAGTTTCATCGAGGACGCGCGCGCCGCGTGGAACACGCCGCCGGAAGAAGACTGAGCGCGGCCCCTGCGTTGCGACGGTCACGCCGCTTATGGTACAAAGGGAGACTCTCCCGGAAAGAAGAAGACGAAAAATGAAGAAGAAACTAGCAGCAGCGCTCGTATTGATGGTGTCGATGTTGTTCGCGCACGTCGCCTCGGCTTGCATCTACATCCAACCGACGGGCTCCGCCGGCAACCAGAACAATCCACCGACCGGCTACATCACCGGCATCGCGTCCAACGGAACGAATATCCCCATCCTGACGGTCGCGTACGCCGGCTCGATCTTTACGAACATCACTTTCGACAACGGCAGCGATCCCGATGTCGGTTTCACTGGCAGCTGGGTCGGAACCAAGATCACGCAGTTCAGCATTTCGACGACCATTGTCGGCGGCAAGACAGTCGCCAGCTGGAACATCAACAACGTCAACGGCATCATCAAGTCCGTAGGCTTCGCAATGTTCACCGGCCAGCTCTATTCAGGCGGAGTCGACAAGGGCATGACGGGCATCTCCGGACTCGGCTTGGGCCAGCGCAAGATTGCCTTCTACGGAGTCCAGGACGGCGTCTCGAAGGTCTTCATGCCAGGCACCATCCCATCGACCGGTTGCACTTTCGATGTCGACGACCTCGGCGCGGTTGGCTTGGCGCTGATGCCGTACGAAAAGTCGAAGCTCGAATGGTGGCAGCTGTTTCACTGAAACGAAGCCCGTAACGACTAGCCCCCGCGCCGAAAGGTCCGGGGGCTTTTCGGATCGAGGAACCTATGCAGCAGCACCCCCGAGTCACTTGGGTCCAGTATGTCAAGCTGACACAGGGCTTTGCAGTGCGCTGCACGGTCTGTGGAGAGCAGGCAACGACCGGTGCCCTCAACGGCGTCGAAGCCTTCGCGCAGAATCATCAGGAGCACCGCAGCGCTGCCCCGGGTCACTACGGCGCCGGGGATCTAGTGGCCAGCGCCACCAAGGCGCTGGGCATTGCGCCCTGCACTCCGTGCGAAGCTCGGCGGCGACAACTGAACGGTCTGTTCCCGCGTGCATGGCGCAGGTGACAGATCAGAGAACGTGTGAAACTGAAAAACCGAAAGGGAATGAAAAAAATGAAACGCCTGGCTCCAATTCTCATCGTGTCCATCGTGTTCGCTATAGCCGCTGCGATCGGAAACGTCAGCACCTCCCATGCGCAAGTGTACGTGGGTGATGACACCTTGGAGATGCGCGTCGAAACGCTCGAAGATTCGAACGCCGAGCTTCAAGCCACGGTCGCGGACCTCGAACTCACCGTTTCTAGTTTGCAAGATCAAGTGCTGGCCCTGCAAAACCCACCGTGAAAGGGGCGTGGCGCTTCAGCTGCGTTGCAGCGACATTGTAGCGCCGGCAGCGGGGGTGGATAGACAAATTCCCCTAGACAGGGGAAGGGTCTGTATATACCGTCCGTATACAGGACCATGGTTGATTCGCACGTCATCCCAGAGAACCGCCTCGGTCTGCTCCGCGCGGGCGTCGACAAGCTCAACAAGCGCGCCGGCAAGCTCGGCATGACGCCGGTGGGGCTCATCGTCAGTGAGCCCCGCGTCCTGCGTCGTGGCCCCGCGTGGGAGTCGCGTGACATCTGGGTGGTGGACGTGCAGCTCACGGGCGAGGCGCCGCGCATCGGCGGCTTCGTGTTCGCGGCGCGCCTGGAGCATCTCGAAGGCGGCAACCTCATCTTGCGGGCGCCCGGCATCGAAACCGACCTCGACGGCTGGCGCACGACCGGCAGCCGCTGTCAGCACTGCGGCCTCGACCGGCGCCGGAGCGCGACCTTCCTGCTCCAGAACGCCGATGGTGCTCTGATCCAGGTCGGCAAGTCGTGCCTCGAAGACTACACGGGCACGACCAACGTCGAGGCCGCGGTGGACCTGTTCAAGTGCTGGGCGGAGCTGGTGGCAGGCTGCGGCGAGGAGGGCGAGTACGGCTTCGGTGGCGGCTGGGTGCCCGACACGATGCCTGTCGAGTACCTGGCGGCGGCCATCGCGAGCATCCGCGCGCGCGGCTTCCACAAGAGCGGCTGCGAAGGGGTGTCGACCAAGAGAGACTGCGACTTCATCACGGGTCCGTGCCCCAAGGACAAGGGCGCCAGGGGCGACCGCGAGATGATCGAAGACTGGAAGAAGTCACAGCCTTCCGAGGCGCAACGCGCGGAAGCCGCTGCGATCTTGGCCTGGGCGCTCGCGTCCAATGACTCTTCCGACTACATGCACAACGCGCGACTGCTCTGCGGCGCGCGCACCGTGATTGACCGCGCACGCGGGATTCTCGCGAGCTTGCCGGTGGCCTACGACAAGGCCCTGGGTCGCGAGCGCGAGCGCCAGGAACGCCCTGCCCCAGGCCCGCACGTCGGCGCCATCGGTGAACGCATCGTCTCCAAGATCACCGTCAAGCTGGTGCGCGGTTACACCAACGATTTCGGCGAAGGCGTCATGCTGTTGATGTTCGACGAGAAAAACAGCGCGCTCAAGACGTTCAGCTCGGGCCAGCTGAGCAACGTCGAGGACTTTGACGGCGAGTGGTTCCTGATCGGCACCGTCAAGAAGCACGAGACCGATCAGAAGTACGGTTACCCGGTGACGCTCTTGTCGCGCGTCGAGCTGCGCAAGACCGAGCCCTACCCGCTGCCGAAGCCGAAGAAGGCGAAGCCTGCCACCAAGGGTTTGCCATTCTACAGCTACTTGCCCAACGGCACCGTGGGCATCGTTGCCTACGAGTGGAAGCCGCCGACGGGCGTGAGCTTTTCGTGGGAGGCCAATCGCGAAGGCGTCGCGCTCCACCAGGCGTTCGCCAAAGCGTGGCAGCTCACGCACTCGCCTTGGGATCTGCCGGGGTACCAACCCAAGACCACGAAGGCGGCATCGTGAACTTCAAACTTGGCAAGTGCGACTACTTCGTCTTCCCGGGCACGTCTAGCTACAACGGTCACTGCCTCTTGGTGGACGAGCGAGGCGAGGTATCGCGTTACGAGGACGACGACAATCATGACATCCTGTACCCGTGCTTCGATGTGCTACGCGAGCGCGATGTCGACGCCAAGGAGCGCGTGCGTCAGCGCCTTTTGGTTGAGCTAGAGGAGTACGAATCGTGAACCCAAGCCACGCCCGCGCTGCTGGCAAGGGTCGGGTTCAGGCGAGCATCGTTTGGGAGCTGCACGTAGGCCCACTGCGTCTTCGCTGTCTTCCGGTGGCGGACGGCTTTGAGGTGCAGCAACGAGGCAGCAAGGGCTGCGCGAAACTCTCCAGCGGTCCACTCGCGTGGCCACTGCTCCATGCGATCGTGACGAGGCCGTCCATAGTCATGCTTATCCGGGTCCACCAATCACCAGTGAGCGAATCATGATGAAACACCCGAGTGAGCTAACAAGCGAAGAAGCTCTGCGCTACCTGATCGAGTGCTCATTGATGAGCGGAACCAATGCGGCGAAGGCTGGCGCCATTGAACGCTTGCGAGCAGACATCCAAGCGCTCACCGACATGCGCACGCTGCGCGACTACGCTGCCTCCTGTGCGGGGAGTACCCTGGGGGCGCAATTGTCTCTAGTGGTCTCCGGAAACGGCGAGGCTTGGCGCGTGTTTCTGAACGAAGAGCCCATGACCGACCTCTCGTGCAAGACGCCTTTCGATGGCGCCCTCCACGAAGCGGCAGAACGGATACGCAAAAACGGGCCGGGCACTTCCGCCAAGCCATCAGTGAGCGAACCATGAACCAACCGACCCACGCGAAGTTCGGCCGCTGCGACTTTTGCCCGAAGCGCGCCGTGGTGCAGTTCTCTCGCCAAAGCCGCTACAGCTCGCGCGGGCATCGTCGCGCCATGACGCTGAACTATCGGTCGTGCGCCGAGCACGAAGACAGCCCAGCCTGGCGAAGCATTCTGGACCTGTACGCCGACGCGGCCGCGAAGGCCGTTAGAGCGCAAAAGAGGGACGCTAGGGCATGAACGGCAAGGTTCCCGCGAAGTCTGCCGATCGCCTCGCGCGACGCTGCAAAGCCAGCGTTCGGCTACGAGATGGTTCTCTAGCTCAATGCGGCCGCCGGCATTGCGCCAACAGCATCTGGTGCTGGCAGCATGGGCGCTTTAGTGGCTCCAAAGCACAAGGTGCTGCGTCGCCGCTTCGGCTTGGCCTAGGCTACATGCAAAGGCGAGGTGCATCGTGAACGGCAAGGTTCCCGCGAAGTCGGCCGACTGCGTATGGTGCGAGAGATTCCGTCGCGCCGGCAGTAGCCCAGCCAAGTACGATCCGTGTGAGCACCATGTGGGCAGCGCTGACTATGCTGGGCCCGAGCTGTACCACCCGAGCAGCTGGGTGCAGGAAGTAGTGGGCAAGAAGTTTCGCGGCCCCTTCAATGAGGGCGAGTTCTTGTGCACTGGCTACGATCCGCGTTGCGGATTCTGGATGCAGCGGCTCGACGAACCCGAGGCGCACCTGCGCGACCTGAGCGAGCGAGCCATTGGACGCACCTACCACCAGATCTCCGAAGAGAGGCTACCGTGACTCGCTACACGAGCTTCGGTGGCGCCATCGGGCGTATCGAGAAACGCGGGCTCAACTGGGCGTACGTCGTGACGGTGCCGAAGCGTGTACCTGCGCCAGTGCGCAAGCTTCTCACCGATGCGTGCGGCACCGTCGAGATTGACTGGGACACGAAGACGCGCACGGCCACGATCGTGCCTTACTGGGAAAGACGGCATATCTGATGGACAACGACAAGCACACAGCCGCGCTCGCCGCGATGACAGATCTCGTTCGCTCGGTGCTCGACGGCGAAGAGCCTGGCCGCTTTCAGAAAGCCTCGTCGCTGTGCGCGCTCGCTCAGAAAGTAGCGCTCCACGGTGCGGCGCCACGCATCGGCGAGCTGAAGCGCGGCGGCATGGGCAACATCAATGGCGCTATTCGCTTTCAGGGTGACGGCGGCGTGCTCTACGATGGGATCGGCATGGGCGACGCGCCGGAGGACTACGGGATGGCGCCCTATTACCCCAACCCGCACACCGGCCCGAACGACTTCCAGCGCCAGATCTTGATGGCTATTGCGCCGATGCTCACGACGCAGAAACGCTCGCAAGAGAGCAGCGAGCTGAATTCGCTCATCACCGCGCGCGACGCACTCAAGGCGGCTGGCGGCAACGATGAGCAGATCGAAAAACTCAACACGCGGATAAAAACACTCATCGATGCCGTGACGGCGTTACCTAAGGAGAAACAACATGCTGACGACGTGGTACCTACCAAGCTTCTACGGGGACATCCGACTGGAATCGACGGGCAAGCAGGAGACGAAGGTGACGGTATACGGCCTATCCCCCCAGGAGAAGCTGGCCATGACGGAGCTGCTGCGGGAAGCGGAGAAGCAGCGAGTGGTGGGGCCATGCTGGAACCCCAGCGCTTCCCGCCTTTTAGATCTCGACTCGATTGCGGAGCAGACGCTGGAGCTGAAGGCGCCGATCAGCAAAGTGCAGAAACTCCTGCAGAAGCAGCTGAAGCCGAATCGGGAGCAGGTGAGCGTGGTGCGCTTCGGGGGCGGGAAGATGCAGGAGATGACGGAGCGGCTCCTCCAGGACATCGACCAGGGTACGAGCGCTACCTCGGACTCGACCACACCGCCTGCGCACGCTTCGAAGATTGCAACTGCGCAAATTGCCAAGCCGCAAGATAAGGCAGTCGCCACGACGGTCGCCTCCCCCCAGCTCGGCTGCCCGGCGCCCGACTTCGTGCAAGCGGAAGTGCGCGCAGCAGCGGTGCTCCGGGCCTTTCTGACGCCCGAGCAGCTCGAAGACTTCTTGAAGGAGCAGGCGTTCGTAGCAACCGGCGTCGACACCGGAAAAAACTACGTCATCACGTCGCGCCACGCGCGCACGAAGCTCGCGCAGACGACGCGCAGTCTCTACTGCATCAATGAGAGCATGCCGTACTGCGTGCACGACTGGGAGGTGCCGGCGGCCGAAGAGATGCTTTCGCTGCTCGTGCACTTGAGTATCCCGACCAAGGAGATGTACCTGCGCGGCATCCGCGACATCGACCACTTGTCATGATGGTTGGTTGCTACAGCCTGCACCTGTATTGCGACAGGGCAGGCTGTCCCAATGGCAGAGCGCTGCCTGACGGCGATCAGGGTAGGCCCCCAGGTGAGTTCACACACGACAAGAATGAGGCTGGGGCGATGCGCCGCGCCCGCAAGGCCGGGTGGAAGATCAATCTCACTGACTGGACTTGCCTCTGTCCTGCATGCGCCAAGAAAAAACATGACCACATCGCTGAAGTTCGACAAGCGTGAGCCTTGCGCCTCGTGTCCGTATCGCACCGATGCTACGCTGGAGCTGTGGCACCGTGAGGAGTTCGAGAAGCTCCTGGCAGCGGAGCGCACCGAGTGGGGCACGCAGTACGGCTGCCACGAGTTCAGGAAGCGGCGCGACGAGGCGCAGGTGTGCATCGGGTGGCTCATCAACCAGCGCGAGCGCAACGTGCCCTCGATCGCGCTGCGGCTCACGCTGATCAGAAGCGAAGAGGCGCAGCAGTGCATCAAAGAGGCGTCAAGCCCGGTGCCGCTTTACGAGACGATCGAAGAGATGTGCGAAGCGAACGGCGTAGAAACATGAAGTTCGAGCTTGGTGGAAAGTACTCAGCGAAAGACAAGATCAAAAACAACAGGGTGACCGTGCAGGACACCAACCGCACGACCGAGCTGATACTCAAGTACGTAGGAACCGAGCAGCAGCGGTTTGGACTCATGCACGTGTACACCGTGGTCGGCGTACAGGAGATCAAACGCAAGCCGTGTCGACCCGTGAAGTCGCCAGTGGCGCAAGCGGACGAGCCGCCGCAAGAGCGCTGCAGTGCGGGAATTCACTACACGCTTCGCGTGCTCGGCAAGGGCGAAGTCATACACAGGTGGCGGCAGTGCAGGCGCGCGCCGGTCGTGGCAATCGTGTCTCCCGGCAGCCGGTACCACCAGGAGCCACTTTGCCGCCAGCATTGGGGCGTCCTCGTTCGTCGAGCAGGTCCGCAGGGGTAGAACACGCAAAAATCGCCTCGGTGGCTCCACCGTCGCGCCGACTTTTTGGTGAAACCAGTGACCTCCTTTACCCTGAGGCGGTCATCCCCATGGATTTCGACGACTTCGCATTCGGGCCCGACGCGCCCCCGGTAGCTGCGCCACCTCCTGCACCGCAGTCGCCGCCGCCCGCGCCCGCGCCCGCGCCAGAGATGGCGCTGCCGCCTCCTGGAATGACCCTAGGATCCCCGCTGGTGCGCCAGCGCTCGCCTACGGCCGCTCGCGCGAAAGCTGGCCTAGGTGTCATTGCTGCGGCAGCTGGAGCCGGGGCAGGGGCAGCCGTGCTGGGCGGACCGCTCGGTGCGCTCGCGGGGCTCACAGCGATCGGCACCGCGCGTAACCTCTACCGCTCCCAAGGTCTCGGCTCGGTTGATCCGGCAGAGAGAGCCGACGCTGCAAGAAGTTTTGCTCTCGCTATCGTGGGCGTGGCAATCGTGGGCTACCTTGGCTACCGCATTTACAACCGCAAGGAGTCCTGATGGCCGATGTAGTTCTCTCTGATGCGCAGATGGGCATGTTCCAGGTGATTCGGCCGATGCCGAATTTCGAGTCCATTTATCAGGGCGTCGCAGGCACTGTTCCGATTGCGTTTCCTGGTGTCCTAGCTCCCGAAGCGGGTCGGCCTGGCTTCGATCCCAACTTGCTCGCCGGTATTCCAGTGCCTCTCGGATCGCGACTGCTCGTGCAGATTCCGATGACGATCGACACGTATACGCCAATCGCCGACTACGCCTACCAATTCATCTGGCGCACGAGAAATCAGACGGCCGTTGCCGAAGCCATCTTGTCAGGTCGACAAGCGTCTCCCTACCATCTGCCCAGCGAAGTTCCGGGCAGGAAAGAGTCCTCGCTATCGCCAGATGATCTGTTCTTCATTCCGGCGGCGAGCGACGTCGAGATCTTCGAGCAAGCCGAGCCCCTACTCGGCGCAGCCACGCTCAACGTGAAGCAGCAACGCTACGTCCCGCAGATCACAACCTCTTGGGTGCAGCCACGTACGCCCAGCGGAGCTGCAGGTGTCTGGCAGCAAGGCGCCTACCAGTTCTCGTCAGCTCCTGATCCGTCAGGCCCGAGCTGGGTGCCGCTCTGGTTAGATGCCAGCGGCGACGAGATGATGATCCTCGTCTACAAGGTGAACTCCGGCGTCAACTGGGATTTCGCGGGCGTCGATTTGGCCTTCTCGAACACCTACGGCACCAACGACGGTGGCCTGCCCAACAACCCGAACGTTGGCATCCTCATTTCCAGCGGTACGATGGGCGGCTGATGCACTTGCCGCGTCCTGTTCCACTGCGCGACGCCGAAACGGATCTGGTTTGGGTGATCGTGCCTTTTTCTCGTCCCGAGAATATCGAGCACGTGCTCGCGAACTTTCTGCGTCAGAAGTTCGCAAACAAGAAGCTCGTGCTCGTAGAAAACGGGCGCGCGAGGGGCGCAGGGCGCGATCTGGCGGACAAGTGGCGCGCAAGCAGCTCGCTTCTGGTGCTCACAAGCGAGTCGCATCAGAGCGCCGCCAAGAACACGGGCCTCGCCGAGATCAAGAAGCGCGGCGGCGGCTTCTGCGTGACGATGGACGACGACGACTGGTACGGTCCGCAGTACCTCACCGAGGCCTGCGGCTACGCCAAGACCTACGATGTGATCGGCAAGAACCGCCACTTCGTGAGCATGGACGGAAGCCTCTGGCTCTGCGCGCGCGAGCACGCTAACCGCCCCGCCGCATGGCTCACCGGCGGCACCATTGCCTGCTGGGCAGAGAGTGCGCCGGAGTACCCGACGGCGAGCTGGGGCGAGGACGCCATGTTTTGCCAACGCGCCCTGAAGCAAGGCATGACCTTGTTTGGGACAGATCTCTACCACTACCTTTACCGGCGTTCATCGAACGCGCATCATGCCTGGCGCATCGCGCCGCAAAAGTTGCGAGAACACGAGAGCGAGCGAGGTGCGTTCGATCTCGGTCATCTCGGGCAAGAGGAGTTGCGTGTCGTCACGGGTGAGCGTCTGGTGGAGGTCAAGAGCTTGCTTGCCTGTCGCGAGGATGCGGCAATGCTAGTGCCAACTGCTACACCCTACGGAGTTACTCATGTCGCTACCTAACGGTTTTTACCCGATCGAGCACACGTTCGGGATCAACAACTACCGTAAGCTCACGAATCCCGCGCGAGAACTGTACGACAAATATTGGTACAATGACTCGCCCACCGAGCCCGGTTGGCCCGTGTTCGTCGAAGGCGTCGTGATGCCGAAAAGCCAGGCGCCCAGGAACTGGTTTGCAGCGGGCGGACTGCTCGACATGTTTCCGCGCACCGTCTACTACGGCGGCCCGATCACGCGCGACTGGGCGCACATCTACGTCGCCAGCTTTAAGAAGTGGGCCGACTCGCAGAACCTTGCGTACGAGACGGCGATCATTCCCGTTCAGCCCGATGCTCGCGGCATGCGGCACCCGAGCCACGACTTCACGTGGTACATCGCCAACGAGACGCGCCCCCCAACGCGCTACCGGTACTTGCGTCGCTACGGCGACTCGAAGTTTCATTGGATCAATCTGGGCTTAGACACCTGGAAATACCCCAACTTTCACGCTCAAAATCCAACCGTGCTCTAGGGGAGGGAAATTCAAGTGCCAGACGACAAAAGCCGCAACGAACCTTGGCGAAAGCAGGTGCCGGACTATATGGTCGCCGCTATCGACAGCATCTGCGATGCGCGTGATGACATACGCGCCATGCAGGCCGAGTTGTCCCAGAGCAAGCAACAGCTTGGCTACGAGAAGCAGATCATCGGGGACCGAGAGCAGGCGCTGCTGAGCGCGATCGATGACATGAAGGAGTTCGCTAGTCAGCTCTACGGTCCGGATAGCGAACTCACCAAGATAAACCAGAAGCTCAGTGGCATCGAAGGCTCGCTAGCTGCACGCGATCGTCAGTTCCAGGAGATCCAGGAAAACCAGAGCCGGTTCGTTAAACGCTTCGAGCAGTTAGAGACGCGAGTGAATAAGTTCGAAGAACGCCTCGATGCCCTGGAGAAAAGCGCCTGACGTGAAGCATGGCGGAACCGCCACGTAAGAAGCGAGACCCTACTCCGCCTCCGATAAACGTGGTGGAGGAAAACGTAGCGCCACAGCTCTTGAAAGCGCAGCAGGTGCAGCGCTCGCGCACGCCCGCCGGCATGCTGGCGCCGCCCATTGATCCGCCGGATCGCAAGAGCTACGACGACCTCGAACACATCGCCACGGTCGACCGCCTGGAACGTGAGCGCGTTGAGCTGCTCGCCGAGAACCGCCGCCTGCGAGAGCAGGTTCCGACATTCATCTTCCCGCCGCAATCGGTCCCACCGTCAGCAGACCCTAGTGAGAAGCCGCCGATCGAGGTAGCGCCGACGCCGCACCACTCGGAGAAGTTCCGGGTCCATCAGCGCATCAAGCAACTTGCCACCGGTCTCGGCGTCGGCGTCGCCATCGCTTGGAACGCCTTCAATTCGTACCGCAGCACACCGGAGAAGGTGGAGGCCGTGCAGACGCGCCTCAACCAGAGCGAGCAGCAGCGCACCGAAGAGATCACGCAGCGAGTGCTGAAGGACCAGCGCGAAGCGCAGCGCTGGCGCGCCGTCGCGTGCTGGGCAAAGCAGCTGCGGGGTGCCAGTCAGCGCCAAGGCCTTGATCTGCCGAGCCTGCCCGGCGGCGGCGTGAAGGCGCTCCGACTCGATCAGGGCGACCCAAGCAAGCCCCCCGCCTTCGTGGCAGAAGAAAAGTGCCCTGATTTTCCGCCATTGCCGCCGGACCCGGTAGCTCAGTAGCCCTTTTTTTGGGGGTCTTGATGGGTCGTGCGACCATCTCACCAATGGACCCGATCACGCAGATCCAGCAACTCGTTGGTCAGCGCGCCCTGTATCCGCTCATCGCTACCGTGCTTACCTTCGCGATCCAGGTCGCGAGGAAAAGCCGGTACACGGTGAAGATCTGGAACATCGTGCCTGACGGCTACCGCTGGCTCTGGCCCGTGGTAACGGGCGCCATTACGGGGTTTACGCACGGATTCGGTGCTGGGCGGCCGCTATCGGGAGCGCTCATCGAAATGGTGCTCGGCATCTTTGGCGTGTCTTTCACGGCGATGGGCCTAGCCGCGACGCTGCGGGAGAGCCCGGTTCAGTGGGACGGCGGGGCTGGCGGCAAGCCTACTAAGGACGAGCCAACCGCTTGAGGAGTGTCGCGCTAACTGGTAGCTTCTGGTAAGAGGAACCGAATCACATGAGCAATGACAACTTTGATGACGTGCGGCACGAAGTCGACAAAATGGGCTACGGCTCGCTCGGTGGTGAGGGCGCGGATCACCACAACTCGGTGAAGACGAAGGTCGTCAACGAAGGCGTCAGCAGCCAGCTGCGCTGCGATCACTGCGGTCGAATGCTCGTCGTGACGGCGCCGTGGGCCGAACTCATCATCATGAGCCAAGGCGTGCTGCCACCGAACAACAGCTGGAAGCACGATGCGCACAACGGCTGTTTCCTACCGAACGCGACCTGCCCGCACTGCAAAGACGAGATCCGCCTGGGCATCACGCCCGACGAGTGCGGGCGTTACCTGAAGTCCGGCGTCGCCGCCGGCAAGATCACGCCCCAGCAAATCCAGGGATTTCTGGCTCAGCTTTCTGGACCACGGCGCTAACGATCCCAAAAGTTGGAGGGATCGGCCGGGCGCGATAGCCTGGCTTACGTGTCGTACGTCAAGCTCAACCCGAGTTTCTACCAGATGCTTCAGCCCGAGAGCGCTTGGCATCCAGGTGCCGAGGGCTGGTCGGTCGCGCCCTATCCAGGCTGGGGCGAGAACCCTGCGCTCGTTGGTCCCAGCAGGCTCGGCGTCGAGGGACTCGGCGCCCTCAGTTTGACTAGCAGACCGGTGCTGATTCTAGCTGGCTGTGCAGCAGTCGGCCTCATCGCCTTCGTTGCCACGAGGAAGTAAAATGCTGGGTGACGTCTGCGGCGACTGCGCAATCGTCGTTGGTAGCGACTGCATCCCGTGTCCCAACGGCAGTAGCTTTCCCGAGTGCGCGGGCTGCACCGACGGCGCTCGGCCCGAGAAGACCGACGTCACCAAGGACTTGCTCATCCCCATCACTATCGGCGTCATCACCACGCTCGCTATCGCCTTCGTCACGCACAAACTTTCTCGATCATGACAGACGCCTGCCACGACACGGCGACCGACGTCACTGACGAAGAGGCGCACCTCATCCTTGAGCCCTACTTCGAAGTCGTGCGCGAGCGCTACCTAGACGCTGGCCTCGAACGCTGCGAGCAGACGCGGTTGATCATCGATCGGTCGATGCACGACACCTCGCGCCACTTTGCCGCGTGCCAGACCGACGGCAAGATCATCATGCTTGCGCCCGAGATGGTCGAGCTTCCCGAAGAGACGGTGCTGGCAATCACCGCGCACGAGCTGGGACACGCTTGCGATTTTCTGTACCCGGGCGAGTTCGCGATGGCGCGAGAGGACGCACCGGCGCTCCGCCGTAGCCCAGAAAGCATGAAGGCGAAGCACTGGCATCGCTGGCTACGGGACTGGGAGGCGCGCGACGAGGACCTGGTGGAGACGACCGCGGACGCCATCGCGCACTACGTGCTCGGCGTGCGCTACGGCTACCGTGGCCCTTGCCTGATTCAGACGTTTGGGGCACAGCGTTTGCGGCCGGTGGGTCTGCGATGATCCAGCAGGATATTTGCCGAATCCGGGTTTTTTAAGAAGGCAGGGTAGACACATCGTATAGGTTCGGTATATGTTCCCATGGAAAGACCCCGATGGGACAGCTAATCGAACTCCGACCGCCGGTGCCGGCGCGCGACGAGGCGCCGACGCGCCCCGGGCTGCAGCCGTACATGGTCCGGCACAACCAAGCGCTTCAGGCCCCCCGGGGCATCGAATGCGCCATTGCGGCGCTGCGTAGCGGGCTACTGGAGTACGGTCAGCAGTACGGTCAGCGCTACGAGGGCTGCGAAATCGGCAAAGACGGCGTGCTCGGCCAAGGCTGGCTCGACATGGCCCGCGGGTACCTCGCGCTGCTCAACGGCGAATGCGGCCGTTTCGATTGCGGTACGCTCGACAGTGAGCTGCGGAGCTGGGCGCTGAAGTTCGGGTTCGAGGAAGAGCTGTGATCGAGAGACCTCGTCTGTCCAGCGAATTGGTGCGTGAGTTGATGCTGAACGGTACGCTGCACCACGTGGCGGAGCACCTAGCGTTGGATCTTCTGGATGAGCGGGAGCGTCACGTCGGCCTACTCGGCGATGTTCGCCATGGTAAAGACTGCGGCTGCCAAGACTGCGTCAACTGGCGCATCGCGCTCGAAACTCGTCGCACGGGTGTTTGCGCTCGGTGCAAGGGCGCCGGTGCGTTCCAAGTTGGACTGGTCAACGAAGCGACGACCCAGACTATTCGCTGCCCGTGCAGTGGCCACCTCGATCCAACAGCACCGGAGGAAGGTTAACCCATGAGCGAAAGCGTTGAGCTGGCGTCAGCGTCGGCGCCTCAACCTAACTCTATCTGGTTCGGTAACGTGCGCCTTGATCGCGTACAGCCACACGGCGGCGAATCGGATCGCTTCGAGACGCCCTTGTTTGGTCCGCACCCTGTCGGGGTTTGGATCAGCCGGCGTAGCGCCAAGCACCAATGGTGCGCCTCGTTTCGCTCCGGCGTGTGTGCTTACTCATGGGATCCGGAAGACGCTCTTCAGGAGGCCTGCGAGCGCGCGGTAGAATCGCTCAGTCACGACGCGATCCGCCTCGAACGACTTACCGTCTTCAAGAGATGGGATTTTCCATGAGCAACACGCTCGATGTGCTCCATCTAGTTGGTGGGTCCGTGCTCCTCGTCTGCGCCGTGTCCGTCG
>Ga0068857_100001758_pt1 | contig 17417 bp, 34 predicted proteins | sample KBSCornC72_FD_66591 | JGI IMG/M metagenome (GOLD analysis project Ga0068857, IMG submission 66591) | Corn rhizosphere microbial communities from Kellogg Biological Station, Michigan, USA - KBS Corn C7-2 | ecosystem: Host-associated > Plants > Roots > Rhizosphere > Soil ...
GCGCAAAAGAAAAGAGCCTCAGTCCTGGAATTAAATTCCAAAACTGAGGCTTCTTTTCCAATCGCCTATTCCCGTGGCAATACTGCCAGGATTATCAGGCTGATTGCTATAACGCTGATTGCCCACCAATTGGGCGTGAAATCAAGCGTTATCATTTCACGCAACCATAAATCGGTTGCTGTGACATTCCTTTTCCGTTCGGATTCGTTTGCATTGTCCAGCCGACAATTCCGATGTGCTTTCCCTTTTCACATCCGTCATCGCATCCTGTAATCAGGAATGCAATTACCAATGTGAGTGCCGCTATTCCGCGTTTCATTCAGCAGACCCCATCCACTCCGAAGAACCTTTCTTGCGTTGCCGGGATTTTCCGGATTTCGATATTCGGTCCGTAATACCCGAATGCGCTAATCCGGCTTTCTCCCAGGTGCTTTGTCAGTGCTGCGATATGCAGCGTGAATTCCTCTGCCTGTTCGGGCATTCGGAAGTCTGCGTATTCCTCGGAGATATTCTCCGTGACGCGCAGAATCATTTCCGTTTTTCCCTTCTACCGGTTCCGGATCCAGATTGTGGCGACGATGATTGCCCCGGATGCAAATGCACCGAGGCAACCGCCTATCGCGTAGTCAGCTATCTTTTCGAGCGCCCTTCGCATTGGCTTCCTCCTGCACAACCAGGATGGCCAGTTTGATAGCCATCCTGACTTCTGCCTTGAGCGATTCTTTCAGGACCGGGTCCGCAGTCTTCCCACAGAAGATTTCAGCGTTTCGCACTGTGTCGTTCGCGAGAGCGGTCGTGAATTCCGACCGGTCAGACCATTTGATCGCCATTCCCCGTTGCCTTCCTTTCTGCGATGAGCCGGTCAACTGCGTTGTCTACTTCTTCTTGTGCGCGCTTTGCTTCATTCCGGAGGTGAGCCTCATAGACCCTTTCCGTAATGAGCCTTTCTACTTCATACTCCGCGATGTTTCTTGCCTGAGTTTCGGAGAATTCGTCGAGTGGAATAACCTCCCGCAATTTGGCGATAAAATCGCCCACCAGTTTGTCTCGCAGTTCTACTAGCTTTGCGAATTCGACGTTCGGCCGCTGCAACGGTGTCACTCTCCCCGATTCCGATTAAAAGGATTTGGCAGATAATCAGTCCGAAGATTACCCCGTAGGCACTTTCGCCCGACCAGTCTGCGCCCCACGCACCGGCCGCGATCCCCGAAGGAATCGCGGCCAGTACGGCTATCCATGACCTCACGTGGCGTTGTGGAACTCTGCCGCGTGCATGTCGTCACTCCAGTACACGACGCCGGTTACGGCCGTGAAATTGGAGTTGTAGCGCCGTGCGAAGTGCATTTCCTCTTTGTGGTGTGCCTTGAGTAGACAGTGCAGTCGCGACCCGTTCCGGAGGTGGTCGGGGTCGACCATGAATGCGTGGCACGTGTTCGCCTGTAGCCAGTCGAGCACTGCGCCGTTCAGGCTCCGCATCGCTGCGAGATCCTGTATCACGGTCTTTTCCCCGCTCGGTTCACCGAGGATTTCCAGACCTTCCGCCGTGACGGTGAGGAAGTGGAAGTGTCCTTCCCCAACGTGAATCGGGCGGGATACGAACTCTGGTGTTTCGGCCTTTTCTTCTACCTTCTCTTCTTCGCTCATTTCCTCGCCTTTCAGCGGTTTGTGTACTCGGTCCAGTGGACGTAGAACGCGGAGCATTCATCCTGGAAGTACGCTGTCAGCGTTCCGTACCCTTTCTGGAACTTTGACGGGTACTTGCCGATCTGCTGTTCGTCGTGCCAGCGGAAGTGCTTTGGCGCGTCCGGGTGGTTACTGTCTACGGGAACAGCGTCGTACCATTCCCCGTTTTCATCACTCCCCTTGGGCACGAGCATTTCGAACCCTGCTGCGTCAAGCGTCAGCATCATTGCGCCGTACAGACTGCATGCGGTGCCGATGATGTGTTCGGGTGATACGGGGTGCCTTTCGACTACCACGAATACCCCGTTTTCTCCGGCAACGGTTTCCAGAGAAAAGTCCGTCATTTCCATTCCCCTTTGCCTCGGTGGAATTTCAGTGCACACGAAAAGCGGTCCGGAATCCATTCAGATTCCGGACCGCTATTCGTGAATTCATTTCAGTCTCAGTCCTGCGGGGTGATTACAGCTTCCTTGGGCTTACGCTCGCTGTACTTCCGCTTTTCCTGACCCTGGAACGAGACCTTGATGTTCTTGTTGTTCGCAGCCTTTTCCAGTGCCTCGCCCTTGAGACTCGTCACGATGCGAACGCCGAGTCCGAGTTCGGCAGCGGCCTGCCTGACCAGTCGGATGGTGTCCTTGACGTGTGCCTTCGGGACTGTCACCGCACGTCCCAACTTGCTGTCGTACGAGTCCTGGACGAACTTCACGAACGGGTTGTCCTGGATCGCTCGCGTCCGGCCGCCCTCCCGCTTGGGGAGTTCGGTCTCTTCGACCGAAAGGGCGCTGAAGTCGAATTCCGCTGCCATGATCGTTTCCTTTGCCTCGGTGATGGTGTTTGCTGCCGTTGGCAGTCTATCAGTCGGTTGTGTCTCCAGGCCCAAATTCGCGAGCCATCTTTTCCACATGGTCCCGTATTTCGTCGTCGTCGGGCACGCTGACAGCGACGATGATCGAGTCCAGCAACTGCGTGATTCGTGCAGCGTCCTCGGTCACGCCGACCACGTCACCGGTCAACAACGCTTCCGCCGCGACGCGGTGCAGATGGTGCATGAGCGCGGTCACTACCATGTGCCGATCATCGTCGTCGTTGACCACGATTCTCGGTATCATTGAGTTCATTTCGCGTTCCTTTCACAGGCGTATTTCGCGATTGGGTATCCCCGTTACTCCGGCCGTCCGGTACTCCGTAACGCTCACGCGCTACGTGGTTCCCGGATCCCAGGTCCACGGGGAAGGGTGACAGTCTGGCCAACGTCCGGGTTTTAACCGGTCCTTGCGGACTCACGACGTGAGCGGCTCTTCCAACCCTTTGCCTTGCTCAGCTAGCGGGCTCTGCGCCTTACCGGCGCTTCCGGGTGCTTGGCTTGATCAGCGATCTTGACCCGTTGCCCTGTGCTGTTCTGGTTCCACCATACATCCGCGATCACCCCACCGGATCTCATTCCGGCAACATGCCGGTAACGGTAAGGTCACGCTGTCCGAACGTATTCACGAATTCGTGTCCGTTGAACAGTGACACAACGTGACGCGCACGACTGTTCGCATGCTTTCCGGCTGCAACTTCGGCCGCAGTCTTGCCCGTTCCGAACCTCCGTGTGTACGGGCACATATCACAGCGAATTCGCCACTCTGGCGGAGCCGCTTTCACCCGGGTTTCGCACCGACATTTCAGGCACCATATGATGTCGCCCAATGCCGGACACGGGTCACGGAATACGAGAGTGTGGTAACAGCTAAGCGTCACGAGATACGTGATCTTTTCCGCCATTACTTTTCCCTTCCCCGAGTCTTGCAATTGCGAGAACTGCCCCAACGATCTCCAACGGCAACTGATCTGTCATCAGGCAGTCACCGCCTTTTCCATGCCGACGAATAGCACCGTCATTCCGAATGGTGTACCGCCTCCCACACGTGGGACAAGTGCCTGTTCTAGGCTCCCACCCCACCACATCCATTAGCCTTTCACCCTTTTCCCATCCGACTTGCCAACGCCGGACCGCTCGGGTATTTCGGCTATTCACTGGGAATCATGTCCGCTTCCACTAGGTCCAAGTCCCGTGCCCATTGCATTTCATCGGGTACGGGAACGTTTTCCCATGGGAGATTGTGCGGCGTACTAAGCTCTCCCATGCTCCGCGTTCGAATTGCCAGCCGATGTGGCGAATCCCATGCAGACAGTCCCATCTGGCATTCTCCACACACGCTCGCGATATGTGCCCGTTTCCCCTTCCCGCCCGGCTCCATTTCTCTAGTCCCGGCTTCCCACTTGCCGAGGAATTCCTTTACGTGAACTCCCCGTCCTTTCACATACGCGGCGTTCAGACCAACAAACCGTTCCCGCATATGCACAGTCAGCGGTACGAAATCACCAGACTGACAACCCCGGAGATACTGTTCAACCACTGGTTGGGACACTGATGCGATATCGAGTCCTCGGGCCTTTGGGGGTAGCCATTTCTCTTCAATCCGGCGGTGATAGACACCGTTTTGCAGATACAGCATTTCGTCGTAACGGTCCACGCCCCATTGCCCAAGACCATCTCCGAAATCAGCTGTGAGTTTGGCGGGGTCCACAGTCGTATAAATTCCATCTGTTTCCACCGCCACTAGCCGATGCATCGGGATCTGAGCCATTATCCGGAACAGTGATGCCCGGCAATTTGAGGTAATCCAGCCAGCCAGCGGGAGACAGTGTGATTTTGGCGGACGGTTATTCTTCTGGTCCCAACCAACTCTCTGCGCAAGTTTTCCGTACATGCTATTCGGTCCCAGCTTGTACGGCATTGAGACGACGTTCTTTTTCCCCAGCCGGATTCGCTCATGGAACATCTCTTCCAGGAACTCAAACGGTCGCGTGTTGTCGTGTCGCCAGACCCATCCCTCGTGCACTTCCACAGACCCTGGATACCGTTTGCCAATCTCGGCAGCACACGCAGCTTCCGGTGACCAGTACCATCCCTGTACAACCTGCGGAAACGAGATGCTTCCCCGTGGATCCCGGTGAAACAACGGCATGGCAGCGAACTCAATTGGTTTCGCCCTGCCCTTGTGGTTATACGAAATCCGGTAAACTCCGAATTCCTCGATTTCATCCGGCTTGCTAACGTAAACCCATTCCCCATGATCCACTCCCAAACTAGGTGCTTTTGCCAGTGCGGCCGGATATGCCGAATTGATGTCGTACCCGTACACGGATCCTTCAATTCGTCCTACCCGGTACAGCTCAAATCTTCCGCCCGCATACGCAACTTTCGACGCTTCATGAACCTCCCTGATCGGAGGCTCATTCTGAATGTGATTCCGCAGCTTTCGCTTTGTAATCAGGTATGTCGCGATTGCTCCCGGACCGTACCAGTCTTTCAACATGATGCCTGCTTTGAACATCACGTCCCGGAACCGTTCCGCCATCAACTGCATGAGCCGGATTTCAGCTCTCCAGTACACCTGAACGTCGTCCAGGTCGTCCCACAGATTGTCTTTACGGGCGGACTTGCCGTGCTCGATAACAGCCCTGTCCGCCTCATTCAGAACATCCGCAAGAATCGATTCACACGCATTGAGAAACGGGCATGCGAAGAATGACACCATGTCGTCAATCTTTACGCTCACATACCCATCACCCGACCGTTTTCCAGTGTTCTTTTCCCCAGTCGCCCACCGTTTCGTAACCCGGAATGTCTTTCCCGGAATCCAGTGGATGCGCCACCGGTTCGGTCCCAGCTTGAAATTCGCCTCCCCCGTTTCCTTGATCTGCCGCAGATATTTATCCGGCAGACCCTTGATAATCATGTTCGCGTCGTACCTGAATCCGTATCCGACGTGAACGGCATTCGGGTATCGTTCACCGACCTTAATGATGTATTCCAGGATGTCCATTGTGCTGAGACTCTGTCCGACCAGAACCCATTCAGGTTCCACGGAACATCCGAACATCACGTAGTGCTGCGGTGCCGCGTCTCCGGAGAGTTTCATTCCCTCACCGTCCCACGCGATTATTTGCCTTTCGGCCAGCGGCGTATCCCTTTCCCTCCTGGTAGTCACCTTCGGTAGCTCGACAACTTCAACGGCGGAATACTCGATCGTAATTCCGCCCTTGTACCCCGGGATTTCAAACTTGGGCATTGTCGTATGCCTCCCGGTATGCTTCCCAGTCGAATACGTCGTCAAAGTCGACGCCGTAGTCTTCCCACATCCGGTCTCTCAGCGCGGACAATATCGCTGTCCTGTCGGCTGTAGATACGTCATGGTCGAACAGTGCAGCGTCGTACAACGTTTGCAGCCACCGGTCTTCGAACATATCCGGGTGGTGTCCCAACGCGTCGTTGTACAGGTTGAATTCGACATTGGACCAGTCGTTAATCCCCGCCATGGTTCAGCTCTTTTCCCCGAGTTACTGAAGCGGCCCGTATCCAGAATCTCAATCCGGATACGGGCCGCTTTCAGACCTTACTTTCGCTGAACTCAGGCTGACGTGTCCAGGTAGTAAGTCACAGCAGGCTTTTCGACACCGTTTTCATCGGTGTACTTGTAGTCGCTCCGACGCAGTCCCTTTGCGCACAGGAGCCCGCCGCGCTGATTCTTCTTTGCGGTGAATCCCATGAGCTGGTCACGCAGACCGGACGAACCGTCATTCACGATGAACTTCCGGCCGTCCTTTGTGACGACCTTCGCGGCGACGAATTCGCCGTGGTCGCCCATGTGGAAGTCCCATGACACGATGATGAAAGGTGTGTCGATCAGAGTGTCCTTGTTTTCGAGCAGTTTGAAACCGTCTCCGATTTCCTGGTCTGCCCGGACAACATTCTCTTCTCCGATCTTTTCGGAGACGAGAGCCAATGCCGCTTCAAACGAGTCGATTCCGGCCAGTTCATCGACGCTGTAATTCGCGCCGATAACCTCAACCTCAGTTGACGCGCTTTTCTTCGCAGCAGTCGCCATTCTTGGGTTCCCTTCCCCTGTGCCGGAATTCAATTCGCGGCGCCTCGGTCGCGCGCCTGTACGATGGTCGAACAGACGTCGCGGTGACTGACCGTGAGTCAGAGTCGAACGGGTGTACCGGAGTTCACCCGCCTAGGGTCTGGCTCGTGATCAGGTCACCATGATATCGCCGCAGGTCACCCGGGGTACAGCGGAAAGGCCATGATCAATTATGCCCACAGAGAACGTCACACAGGGTAACGAGCCGGGGCAGCAAGGCAGCGGGAATGTAAACGCGAATTCAAACGCGAATTCCAACACGGATCCGAATCCCGCTCCGGCGCAGCCTCCGGTTCCCGCATCCCCGCCGCCGCCGAGTCCCGCGCCTCCGCAGCAGAGCAGCGGGCACGGTCCGAACTTCGGGGAAGTGCTCACAGCCATTCAGGCTCTGCCCGAGACATTGGTCAAGGCACTGAAAGAGTCCACACAGCCCGCACAGCAGCCTCAAACCGGTTCGGGGTCTACGGGTACCGGAAACCAGACGAACGGCGCTCAGACAGCCGCGCAGACGGCTTCTCAGACTGGTTCCGGCACAGCGAGCACGGAGCCCGGAAAGAAGTCGTTCAAAGAGTGGTGGTTCGGCGGATGAGTGAAAACGAAATTACCCCGAATCCGGGTAATGAAAGCGATGATGTAAACAACTTTGATTTCAGCGCGCTGACGGCGGAAACTGTCGAGCCGCTGTCTCCGCATGTAGCACCCGAATTGCCCAAGCGCCGGTGGTGGGAATCCAGGCCCAAGGGTGACAAGCGTGAGCGCAGGCGCGAAAAGGCTGCAAAGCCCATGCCTGCTATGCCCCGTGGCGGACTCCGCGCGTCGCTCGAAAACTGGTACACGGGAATCGGAATGGCAGTAATGCCGTTCGATCCACACTGTGGCGGAATCATCATCGACAATGCCGCAGCGTGCGCAAAGTCGATGGATGAGTACGCGAAAGTCAATCCGGCTGTACGGAGACTACTGCTGCAACTGGTTGCCGTATCGGCGTTCGGCGCTGTAGCTGCCGCGCACGCTCCCATCGTTGTCGCCATATTGATGCACCACGTTCCGGCACTGCGTGAGCGCCAAGAAAAGATGGCCGCTGACATGGCGGAAATGTTCGCCAGGATGGCAGCGAACAACGCGCCGTATCAGGAGGGCGACCAAGAATGAATTTCCCTGTTTTCCCCTCGAATTCCGGAGCATCATTCCGGAATCCTCGCCTGGGCGAAAACATCCGGTTGGCCAGAATGGCGACTGAAGCACCCCGTATCCCGTGGGCTGAATTCATTACGGATCATTTCCGCTGGGCACAGGGTGAACACGTTGGACTCATCGGCCCGACCGGACAAGGGAAAACCACACTCCTGACAAACTTGCTGCCGCTGCATCCCTACGTCTGCGTATTCGCGACGAAACCCAAGGATGATTCAATGCAGCGGCTCATCAAGACGGGGTACTACCCAATTAAGAAATGGGAGTCTCTCGATCCCAAGAAGTTTCCCCGCCGCGTACTGTGGCCGGATGCGTCCTCACTGGATTCCGACAAGACTCAAGCGGAAGTGTTTCACCACGCTTTCGCGCGAATCTACCGCGAAGGCGGATGGACCGTTGTTATTGATGAACTGTGGTACATCATCAATATCTTGGGTCTAGGCCGCGACGTGAAAACGTATCTGCTGCAAGCGCGAGCACTGGGAATATCGCTGGTGGTTGCGACGCAACGACCAGCGTGGGTGCCGCTGGAAGTGTACGACCAGAGTACGCATTTGTTCTTTTGGCGGGACAACGATGAAACGAACCTCAAGCGGCTTTCCGGAATTTCGTTCCGGTCTGCTGACCTCATTAGATCTGTGGTTTCAGAACTGGATAAGTTTCAGGTGTTGTATGTGAATACCCGAACTGGACAGATGCTGAGAACACGTTCACCGAAACTAGCGGACTGAAGGAAGGGCAAAGCAATGGTTACACCGTCCGCGCTTAACGTGCTGGTAGTCGGAGCAATGATGGTGATCTTCACCTTCTTGTGGCGAATGCTGGCCGCTAAGCTCTCCGAAAATGGGTCACCGATCGGTGACGCCATGGCTGTAGCACTCTAGAAAGGGAACCAGAAATGCCGACTGCTGCAACCACACAGACCGCTGGTGGAAGTTCGTCCAAGACTTCCGGGAACTCCCAGAAGGTAATGCCGACGGTTCCATTCATCCGGGCGTCCGCAAAGCACCGCGAACCGACCGGTATCGACGTGTCGAAGATTCTCACCACGTCCGACCAGGATCTCGGCGTATTCGACATTCCCGCATACGGGTACGTCCGGTACATCACCATCCTCGTTACCGCATCGGGCGGTACCGGTGGCTCACCGGCTGTCACACTCACTGAGTCTGGCGTTCTCGCAGCAATCAAGAACATCTACCTGACCGAACCGAACGGCGCTGTCATCGCGCAATTCGACACGTGCTACCAGATGTACCTTGCAAACAAGTGGGGTGGTTACAACCACACCGTAGGCGCCGATCCGAAGGCGTCGCCCGCATTCGTGAATGCAGGATCTACGTTCACCGGATTCTCGTATCTGCTCAGGATTCCTGTTGAACTGAACGGGCGGGATGGTCTGGGATCTCTCCCGAACCAGAATGCCGCCGCGACGTTCAAACTCCGCATGACGCTGGCAAAGGTCGCGGATGTGGCTGGCGGAACTCTGCCGACGACGCTGCCTACTGTTCGTGTCAGGGTCGGTCTGGAAGCGTGGGACCAGCCGGAGATCTCTGGCGCTGGGGCGACGAATCAGGTAACTCCACCTGCAATGAACACCACGCAGTTCTGGAGTACGCAGACTTACACCGTGAACCAGGGCAACAACACGATTCGCCTTACGCGAGTCGGCAACTACATTCGGAATCTGCTTCTTACCCTGCGCCGTGCGGGAACATCGCGCGCGAACGGTGAGGCTGACCTGCTGGCCGCAGACCCGGTTTACCTGTACCTGGATACCCGTCCGCTGGACATCATCGAGCCGAATAACTGGCTTGAGACTATGTACAACCGGTCCGGACATGACGGACTGGTGGCAAAGGATGCCGCACGCGGAATCGACAACGGAGTCAGGGTCTATGACTTCTGCCATGAATTTGACGGAACACTCGGACACGAGAACCGTGATCTGTGGCTGCCTACTCTCGGTTCTACTCGTCTGGAACTTCAGTTCAACGCAGCGAATGCCGGAACGCTGGAAGTTCTCACGAATGACGTTGCCATTGCGGGCAACGTATTCATCTGAAATCAGGGAGTGAAACGAAATGCAGGATAACCCGGAAGCGCGAGTGGGAATGTTCCAGACACCCACTGCCGCCGCTGCCCTGGTCATCGGATGCCTGGTATTCCTGATTCTGGTTCGGCGGGGATTCCGTGGCGTGAGTGTCGGCGGCGTTTCCGTCGGCGTGAACTGAAAGCAAAGGGGAACACGAAATGCCATTCGGACTCGATCTCAAGTCGCTCATCATCGGAGCGATTCTCGCGCTGTATGTGTGGCCGATGGTAATGGGACTCATCGCGAATCGCGGCGGAAACGCGAAGTCGGCGGCCTGAACATGAACCGGACAACGATCGTGGGCGCCATCATGTTTGCGGCGCTCGCGGTCGCTCTGGTCATCGGCACTGCTGTTACAGGTATCGATGACCGGGCGACACCGATGATTACCACGGTTCTCACCATGCTCGGTCTGGCTGTCTCGCAAGTGCTCAATCAGAAGAGTACGGATGAGACCAAGGAAACCGCCGAGCAACTGAACGCGGATCTCCACAACGGAACAATGGAGAGGCTTGTACGCGAAGCCATAGAGAAGATTGCCAAGGACGAAACCACCTCCCTGGAAATCAAGACTGAGGATTCAGAAAGGGAATCGCTGTGAACGGTGACAAGATGTTTAACGTTCTCGGCGCGATCGTGACTGTGGCACTCGTAACCACAATCGTTTCGCGACCGACTTCCGCGCAAGTTATCAAGTCGATGGGTGACGCATTCGCGGGATCCATTCGCGCTGCACTCGGAAAGTAGGCGACACGATGGCCGGTAAGAAAGCGTCAAAGGGACCGGGTGCATACACCTCGCGGAATCCCGAATTCGCGGGGCAGTATTCGGACGTGCCTGAATACGGCATGCCGGACAGTGCTTATGCCGCGCCGGATGTGAATCGCGATGCCCCGTACACGGATACATTCGGGTGGAGTGCCAGTACCAGGATTCAGGTAAACGGCACACCAGATGCGATGCGGGAAAACCTCTTCCCCGTTCGCGACGTACGTCCAACGCCGAACAAAGCACCGAAGGACTGGTATCAGCCGCTTGACGCTGACGACCAGACACGGCACTCGGTTGAGGACATCGACGCGAACGGGTGGGAGGAAAAGAAAGACCGGTACAAGATAGGTCCAGATCCCAGGTGGAATCCACCCGCTGAAAACCGTGTGACACAGAAACTGTCACCACGACGGTATTCCTTTACCCGCCCGTTCGACCAGCGCAGCAAGGGAAATGGCGCTCGGACGCTGAACGGAAACCACTTCTCAATGGCCGACCACCGACGGGAATATGAGGTTCTTGGAATGCGGCCGTGGTCGCAGCACCGGAATACGTACCGGGTTGATCCTGCACCGTGGGACGCTGACATGTACGACGTTCCGCCGGAATCCACCATCGGCGCTGTCACGCAGGGACGTGTACAGGCTGTGGAAATTCAGGAAAACCTCGGTAGCAATTCGTATCGGCTGTGATGTGAAATGGCCGGAATGGATCTCGGAAAGCAGATAGGACCCCTCCCGCTCGGAGCATGGATAGCCGTAGTGGCGGGAGGACTCGGAATTGCACTGTGGAGTCGCAATCAAGGGTCGGCGGACGAACCGGAAATTGTGGAAGACACGTCGGGAACACCCGGTGTGGGAACGGGTGTCAATGGGTCTTGGGTGGACGTATCTCCGCCTACATCGGGAAGTGGGAGCGGGACGGGAATTACCTATGACTCGAATGAGGCATGGGGACAAGCCGCAATCAACTACCTGATTGCCCAAGGGTATTCGCCAGGACTGGCAAACAGCGCTATCACCAAAGGACTGGCTGGTGGCTCCGACATAGGCGGAGTCAAGATGAGCGTTCAGGAATGGACGCTATGGAACCTTGCACTGGCCAAATTCGGAGCACCGCCACAACCCGTGAATGTTGCCCCGCCGACATCAGTACCAGGGCCGGTTACCCCAAAGCCGGATCCGGTCACGCCTACGCCTACCACGCCGAAGCCGCCTACGAATAAGGTTCCGGCGCATTGGGTGGAAGTGGCGAAAGCGGGAGACTCGATTTCCAAGCTGGCTGCAAAGCATGGGAAGTCGTGGCAGGAAACATGGGCGTTCAACCTCAAATATCGGAGTAAGGCAACTGTCGCACTCATGAAATCGCGCGGGCCGAATAAGATATTTGTGGGAACGACAATCTGGGTTCCCAAATAAACAATCGATAAACGACAACCGGGGCGGTTGAAATGTCGGAATGCGAGAGCTGTAAGTTCGTCAAGGAATGCGTGGACTGCGGGCGACACGTGGTTGCGAAGGACCTTGAAAAAATGGAACAGCAAATAGCGGAAATCCACGAATTTATTCAGATGCTGGGAACGGCGCTGAATAACCCGATGGTCCGGGCCATGATTCCCGCGAACCTGCGCGGAAACATCGGAGGCTAGTCATGCCGATTCTGACCGATGCACAGATAGCCGGACTGGCAAAGGGTGTTGGCCTGTCTGGGGATGCTCTCGTTAAGGCTGTCGCAATTGCGTTGGCGGAATCGAACGGAAAGACCGATGTACTTGGCCCGCCAACGTCATGGGGAAGAGCCGTTGGTGTCTGGCAAATTATGCCGATGGCGGGCCGTCCAGCTACAGCACAATTGAAGGATCCGAATGTCAACGCGCAACAAATGTATAAAATCTCCAGCGGCGGGAAAAACTGGAAACCGTGGGAAGCGTACACAAATGGCAGGTACTTTGCTTATCTGCCTCGTGCCCGGAAAGCTGCGGGCAATCCTGATACGTCGTCGGGTGGCTCGAATGGCAGCGGAGTTCAGCAAGTCGGATTGATTAGCGGACTGGACTCCATATCGGCATTCTTCGAATTCATCTCGGATCCTAATACTTGGATGCGACTCGGAATGATTCTCGGCGGAGCTGGTCTGGTGGGGTTTGCACTGTTCCAGATTAGTGGACAGGGATCGAAGATTGTGTCAGCGGTGAATACCGCGACTAATGTTCTACCGCAAACACGCGCAGTAAAAGGTGCGGCGAACGCTGTAAAGGCGGCTGCGTAATGGATACGACTTCAACAACAGTGCTTTCCGTTATCATTGTCACAGTGGGGCAATGGGCAAAGAAGGACGGGAAGATCTCGATAAAACTTGTGGTCGGCATGATGGTTCTAACACTCATGCTTTCTGCGATGGAATCCGCTAATGAAAAACTTGCGAAACAGTTCTCTGCGTTGATCTTGGTTACGGTGTTGCTGACATACGCTGTCCCGATTGCTAAGAAACTGGGGTATGCGAAGTGAAGGTAACGCCGGTAAACGTCGTAATGTTCAGCGTGGGTGCAATTCTTCTGTACTCGGGAATCAAGGCTTACGACCCGCGCGACGTTATCAAATGGGGGTTGGGTGGGAAGAAGCCAACGCCGTTCAATGTGAAAAAGGATCCTATGGGTGATAACAAAAACAACCCGGATCCTGGTCAGCGTTACCCGGGGGACCTTAACGTTCCCGATCCGAATGACGAGAACAACGCCAACGCGTAGGGAGGTGAATTGTGGCCGGTAAAGGACCCTGGCCGGAACTTGTGGACGCGTGCTTGAAAGGCAGTCAAGATATCTATTCTCAGGCGCGCAGATGGCAAGATGGATACTCGGACTGCTCATCCTGGATAGGGAAGGGAATGAAGCGATTGGGGAAGAATCCGGGAGCTTCAACAACTCTTACGTTCCTGGCGTCCAAGGACTGGTCAACAATCCCCCGGACGAAAATAGGCGCGGGGGACATTGCCGTGAATACCGCGCACTGCGTTGTCGTCACTGGTCCGAATGGCGCTGTAGGACAGCAGAGACCAGGAAGGAATGTGCAGCTTGGAACTATCGATGACTTGATGTCGGGAACAGGGTCGTACGTATTCAAGCGGTACAAAGGCGGAACGGATGCCAGCTTTGCCGGTTGGGAAGGTGACAACAACTCAGTTGGCGGAGTGCAGCAAGTTGGATTGACTGAAATACCGGGTGCAATTGTAGACACTGTGGAGTGGCTGACAGACACCAAGAACTGGTACCGAATAGGCATGGTGTTTGCCGGGGTGGCATTGCTGTACATCACGTTTATGGGAATGGCTAAGGCATCTAAGGTTGTCACGTCGATAACCGGAGCGGTTGGAAAGGTGGCAAACAATGGCGCCAAAACCTGAATCTATTGGACCCGCCACAATAGCGATATCCCAGTCTGTAGTGGCGTTTACTGCATTCCTCCCGAATTTCACAGAAGTCGGTCGCGCAGATAAAGAGGCAATTCAAGGTGAAGTGCGATTGGGCGAAACCGCCGCTGTCTTTGTTGCGTGCGGAATAGGCGTACTGCTTTCGTGGCTGACAGGATCGAATGTACCGTTGATGATTTCCATCATGGTGAGCTTGCTACTGGTAACCATGTACGAAACCGCACTGAGGAAAGAGGTCTGAGCCATGGGAAGTTACAGGCAACTCACTGGAATGCAAAAGCCACCCAACCGCCCGGATAGGCTCGCCCCCGTACCAGAGCATTACGAGGGAACCACGCTCCCGTACCGAGGTACGGAAACACATGGTGTACCGATTCCGAAGGACGCTGAATACGACACTCGGGAATTCGAATTCAAACAGGATGAAACCAAGGTCGCATACCTTGCGAACCCTGATGACTCTATTGACGAACCCATTCCTGTCCGGCTCGTGCAAGGTGAGTCAAAGCGTGAAAGGCTTGACTGGCGACCGCTTCGGTATCGGGTAACTGATCGAGGACAGCAAATCGTCGGACGCCATGACAAGCGCCGGAGTCTCCGAATTAAGGTGCATTTTCAGACTGACGGGGTGGATTCTAAGCCTGTATATCTGGGACCAGATTCTGGAGTATCCCCGTATACGTCATTCCAGTTGGACCGGGGCGAGACTACGGACGCTCTGTATACGACGGAAGAAGTATGGGCAATCTGCAACCCTGGCGAATCCGTAGAAATCTCGATCATGTATGAATACGGGGTGGAACTGTGACATACCCGTTGATGGAATACGTCACGGCCAAGGCAGATTCTAATGGTCGGGCAGTGGCTACCACCGGACCTAGGAAATTTGGCGATTCGTGGGTGGTTAAGTCCCTAGCCACAACTACGAACAGTATCGCTGAAAGTCAATTGCGGGTTTATCGTGGTGTGGAATCCGACTCAGCACTTGTTGCGTCTACGTATTCCGGAAACCAGGACACGGCAAGCGGGAGCGAAATCAAAGTTCCCGGGCAGGATAAATTGGTGTTTGTTTGGAGCGGCGCTGACATTGGCGCGCAATGCACGTGCCGAATAGAAGGTGACTTGGAATCAGGTAGGAGGTAAGTCGATGGACTTCGGTAACCCAATCGTGGGACAAGAGGATCTGATCAGGTCTGCGATCAAGTCACCGGATTTCAACGATTCGGAAACCGGAGTAACCGGATGGCGGATCGCCAGAGACGGATCCGCCACATTCCACAACCTCACCATCGGATCCAGCAATTACACCATCGACGAAAGCGGAAACGCGGTATTCGACACCGTATCCGCCAATGACATACAACTTGACGGCGCATCGCTGTTCGACTATTTCGAAGATTTCGCGCACGGGATTATTGCACTGACCACAATCAGTGGAACCTCGGCCGCATACACGGGAACGGAGATAGCGGCATGTCGAATCGTTCTGCCTGCTGCGGACTCCAATCGGCAATACGCGGTAGGCGCGTCAAAATTGCACTTTGATGCGCAAGCGGACGTGAACATAGACCGGATGAATCTGACGCTGTACGGAAAATACAACGGCGCAGCTAGTACAGCGGATACCGTGGTGTGGTCACACCAGGAACGGGTGTCCAGCACAATAGCCTTTGACCAGAACCTCGAATTCCGCCACCCATTTCAGCTCTCACCGCCAAACGGGGATGGCGTTGATGACTACCATTTCTTGCTGACGTTTTCTAGTGAGGATGTGGGACCTAACGGACTCCGCATGCTGGGACTGACCGGATCCCGAATGTACATTGAGGATATTGGACTGGCGATTGAATATGGCGACTTTGATATGGGAACAGGCGTCAGTCCAATACAGACATACACAAAAACGTATGCAGCTAACGGATCGTCTAGCTTCCAGTCGGATGGGGATAATCGGGGAGTGTCCTCGTGTTACCAGGGCTATTATTCGGGGACTAATGGCAATCAGTTCTCGATGATTGCATTTCCGTACTCAACGATTCAGAGTGATTTGTCGGGCGCGACGATTACTAAGACGGAACTGTATCTGAATAACAACCATTTCTTTAACAACTCTGGTGGGACTGCAATAATCGGGACGCATAACCAGACCTCGGTTGCGGGCGATCATTCATCGTCTCAGGTGAATGACAATCTCGATACCGAAAGTTTCACGTACGGGCAGGCAAAATGGTTCACGGTTACCAACACGATTGGAAACGCGTTCAAGAACAACACGGCAAAAGGAATCGCATTGGGTCCGGCACCGTCAAATAGCCAAAGCTATTACGGGTACTTCGCAGGAAACGGCGAATCCGGCGAGCCACAATTGCGAATCACGTATCAGAAGTAGAAAGGTCCGAGGCAATGGCAAATCCAATGACAGCGGCACAAATACTCGCGCAACTCGAAAAATGGGGAATAGCATATAAGACAATCAAGGGATGGGCGACTCACAACAGAAACTCTGTTGGACCATGGGGCGGAGTCAACGGTTTCATCTGGCACCACACGGGCGCAGACGTCGCCAATGTGGGAGCGGGTAACTACGCGGCTGGAACCCTGTACAAGGGGCTAGCAGACCTTCCAGGACCGCTCTGTCACTTCGGGGTTGCGCCTGACGGAATGGTGTACCTAGTTGGATGGGGACGCGCAAATCATGCTGGGGGAGGTGATCCCAAAGTACTCGCGAAAGTCGTGAGCGAGGAATACACCGGAAATCTTAAGCCTGAAAAGGGGAACAAAGACGGTGTGGATGGGAATGCACATTTCTACGGAATGGAGATAATGTATTCCGGATCCCATGGAATGACAGCATCCCAATATTCGACCGCACTGAAGCTGTCCGCCGCCATATGCGAATTTCACGGATGGACACACCGGAGTTGCATCGGGCATGGCGAATGGTCTGATGACAAATGGGATCCTGGCTATTCGCCTGGAAAGATAATGGACATGAACGCGGTACGGAATGACATCCTGGATGTTCTGAAGCACCGTGATCTAAATGCAGATGGGGACACCGTGGACAAAGGCGAACCAAATGCAGTAACGCTACCGACTACGCCACCGGTACCGCCGGTGAGTCCGAAGAACTACACCGTAAAGAAGGGTGACACAGTCACCTTTCCCGGTGGTGGAAAGGTCACGGTGAACTGACATGGGAACCAAGGAATACCGCAGCAAGAAGAGAGTTATTGCTGAAAAGGTTGAAGAATCCGGGCAAGTCATGACCA
>Ga0068857_100001764_pt1 | contig 17398 bp, 11 predicted proteins | sample KBSCornC72_FD_66591 | JGI IMG/M metagenome (GOLD analysis project Ga0068857, IMG submission 66591) | Corn rhizosphere microbial communities from Kellogg Biological Station, Michigan, USA - KBS Corn C7-2 | ecosystem: Host-associated > Plants > Roots > Rhizosphere > Soil ...
TGACCACTACCAGCATGGCGGGGAAGAGCACCAAGCGCTCGCCGGCCGAATGCGTGAAGTCAAAGTTCTTTGGTCCCGAAGCGAGGAGCTAGATTGCAAGTGAACACACTGCCCGGCTTGCTTGCGCGTGACCAAGCGCTTGACGAGAGGAAGGGATAATTTCGCATGAGCGCAGCCGTCCGCCTCTCGGTGATGGGAGCGGGTCTCATCGGCAAGCGGCACATCGAACACATTCTCGCGCGGCCGGAGGCGGTACTGTCGTCGATCGTCGATCCGACGCCGGCGGCACGAGAGTTGGCGGTTTCGCTGCAGGTGGACTGGTTTCCGTCCTTCCAGGATATGCTGTCGGAAAATCGGCCGGAAGGGGTGATTGTCGCCACCCCCAATCAGATGCATGTGGCCAACGGCATGGAATGCATCGCAGCCGGCATCCCTGCGCTGATCGAGAAACCGCTAGCGGATGAATTGGTCGCCGCGCAGGCCCTTTCGAAGCCCGTGAGCATTTCCTCCGCAACTTTCGTGATCGATCCCGTCCGCCCGCAAATTATCAATTAGAAGTTGTTGCTTCGTGATGTGTTGCTCGGCAGTGGCGATATGCCTGTCCGACTGTGCGAGGCGTTGGACTTCGGCTTGTCGATCCATATTTTAGCTCCACCGAGCCAATCTTGAAACGCCCAGGGACTTTGCCGTTCCCTTGGGGGCGGGTGGACCTTCCGCCTCCTAACCATCCGACTTCAGACAAACTGATAGTGCGCTTCACGCTTGCAACAGGGCTTCGATCGATTCCCGGCGCTAGAGGATCGGGAAAAAAACCAAGAATCCCGTTGGAACCAAGGCCTCTTCGGAGCGTTTAGGGCCTTGAAGGGGGTTTTTATGCGGCCGCCAGCCTCGCTCGCGCGGGGAGTTGCGGGGCTATCGTTCGCCGCGCGCGGGTCGTCCGTCCATCTTGTGACGTAAACACCCGCCTTCCGTGAGCCGATAAACTTCTCCAGACAGTCCACAGGTTCCATTTCCCAAGACGATTCCCGCCTACCAATACGAATTGCCCTCCTGACAAGCATCGCAGGGCTGACCGGTTGGTTCTCGTTTTCTAGATGGATGTATGTGCTTTCTCTGTTGATGTGGGGGACCATGACCGAAACGACGATTAGAGCATCCCGCAAGCAATTCTCTCGAGCCCACAAGGGGAACGGCACCGGGGATGACACGGCCACAGCGCGCTCGCGGCAGCTACTTATGGCCATGGTGGCCTTTCGGGACGGCGATTTTTCGGTGAGGCTGCCGGCGGATTGGCCTGGCGTCGACGGACGTATCGCCGAAGCCTTTAACCAAACGGTTGCTCACGAAAGGCGTATCTCCCGGGAAGTGGCTCGGCTGAGCGTCACCGTGGGTAAAGAGGGACGGCTCAAGCAGCGGATTAGCCTTCCGGGGGCAGTCGGCGAATGGGCCGAAAAAGTTGACTCGATCAACACCCTCTTGGACGACCTGGTCCGACCCACGACCGAGGTGGCCCGGACGATCGGTGCGGTGGCGAAGGGCGATCTCGGCCAATCCATGGATTTGGAAGTGGACGGACGACCGTTGAGAGGTGAGTTTCTCCGCTCGGCCAAGCTCGTCAACACCATGATCGAGCAGCTGTCCGTGTTCACTTCCGAAGTGACGCGGGTGGCCCGCGAGGTTGGTACCGAGGGAAAGCTCGGCGGTCAGGCGAAGGTTCGCGGGGTGTCGGGCGTCTGGAAGGAATTGACAGAGTCAGTGAACCAGATGGCCGGGAATCTCACAGCGCAAGTTCGGAATATCGCGGACGTCACCATCGCCGTGGCCAATGGCGATCTTTCCAAGAAAATTACCGTGGACGTACGTGGCGAGATCCTGCTGCTCAAGGAAGCCATCAACACGATGGTCGACCAGCTCCGATCGTTTGCCTCTGAAGTCACCCGTATGGCGCGCGAAGTGGGTACCGACGGCAGCCTGGGCGGCCAGGCGGTCGTCCCAGGAGTCGCCGGTACGTGGAAGGACCTGACGGATTCCGTCAATGCCATGGCGACCAACCTGACGGAGCAGGTCCGCAATATCGCAACCGTCACGACCGCCGTCGCGCGCGGCGATCTTTCGCGCAAGATCACCGTCGACGCCAAGGGAGAAATCCTGGAGCTGAAGGAAACCATCAATACGATGGTCGACCAGCTCAACGGATTCTCCTCGGAAGTCACGCGCGTGGCCCGCGAAGTCGGCACCGAGGGCAAGCTCGGGGGCCAGGCCCGGGTGCCGGGCATTGCCGGTACGTGGAAAGACTTGACCGACTCTGTGAATTCCATGGCTTCGAACCTGACCGGCCAGGTCCGCAACATTGCCGACGTCACAACGGCGGTTGCCAGAGGCGACCTGTCTCGCAAGATCACCGTCGACGTGAAGGGCGAAATTCTTGCGCTGAAAAATACAATCAACACGATGGTCGATCAGCTCAACGGCTTCGCCGCAGAGGTGACGCGCGTTGCCCGCGAGGTCGGAACCGAGGGTAAGCTCGGGGGTCAAGCCGAGGTGCCCGGTGTGGCCGGCACCTGGAAGGATCTGACCGATAACGTGAACTTCATGGCGTCCAACCTCACAGGCCAGGTGCGTAACATCGCCGAAGTGACAACCGCCGTCGCCCGCGGCGACCTTTCCAAGAAGATCACCGCCGATGTTCGCGGCGAAATTCTGGAAGTGAAGAATACCATCAATACAATGGTGGATCAGCTCAACGGCTTCGCCTCCGAAGTGACGCGCGTGGCCCGCGAGGTCGGAACCGAGGGCAAGCTCGGCGGTCAGGCGCAGGTGCCGGGCGTGGCTGGTACCTGGAAGGACTTGACCGACAACGTCAACTTCATGGCATCGAATCTGACCGGTCAGGTGCGCAACATCGCCGAAGTGACCACCGCTGTGGCGCGCGGCGACCTCTCCAAGAAGATCACGGCCGACGTTCGCGGCGAGATCCTGGAAGTGAAAAACACCATCAATACGATGGTGGACCAGCTCAACGGCTTCGCCTCCGAAGTCACCCGCGTCGCCCGCGAGGTCGGCACCGAAGGCAAGCTCGGAGGTCAAGCCCAGGTGCCCGGCGTGGCCGGTACCTGGAAAGATTTGACCGACAACGTCAACTCCATGGCCAACAACCTGACGGGCCAGGTCCGCAACATCGCCGAAGTTACGATTGCGGTGGCAAACGGCGACCTCTCCAAGAAGATCACGGCCGATGTCCGCGGCGAGATCCTCGAGGTCAAGGAAACCATCAACACCATGGTCGATCAGCTCCGATCGTTCGCCTCCGAAGTGACCCGCGTCGCCCGCGAGGTCGGCACCGAAGGCAAACTCGGAGGTCAAGCCCAAGTCCCTGGCGTGGCCGGCACCTGGAAAGATTTGACCGACAACGTCAACTCCATGGCCAACAACCTGACGGGCCAGGTCCGAAACATCGCCGACGTCGCGACCGCCATCGCCAAGGGAGATTTGAGCCGCAAGATCACGGTCGACGTGAAGGGCGAGATCCTGCAGCTCAAGGAGACCATGAACACAATGGTCGATCAATTGTCGGCCTTCGCATCGGAAGTGACGCGCGTGGCACGCGAGGTCGGCACGGAGGGTAAGTTGGGCGGCCAGGCTGCGGTCCCTGGCGTTGCCGGCACCTGGAAGGACTTGACGGACAACGTCAACTATATGGCCTCGAACCTGACCGGTCAGGTTCGCAACATCGCGGAAGTCACCATCGCGGTAGCCAGCGGCGACCTTTCCAAAAAGATCACGGTCGACGTGCGCGGCGAGATCCTGCAGCTGAAGGAAACCATCAACACGATGGTTGAGCAGCTTCGATCCTTCGCCTCCGAAGTCACCCGCGTGGCGCGCGAGGTTGGAACAGAGGGCCGGCTCGGCGGTCAGGCCGCCGTTCCTGGTGTGGCTGGGACCTGGAAGGACCTGACCGATACGGTCAACGATCTGGCGAACAACCTTACGACCCAGGTGCGAAACATCGCGGAAGTGACCACCGCGGTCGCCCGAGGCGATCTCAACCGCAAGATAACCGTCGACGTGAAGGGAGAAATTCTCGAACTCAAGAACACGATCAACACGATGGTCGACCAGCTCAACTCCTTTGCCGGCGAAGTGACTCGCGTTGCGCGGGAGGTCGGCACTGAGGGCCGGCTCGGCGGCCAGGCTGTTGTTCCCGGCGTGGCCGGCACCTGGAAAGACCTGACAGACAACGTCAACTTCATGGCATCGAACCTCACAGATCAGGTCCGCGGCATCGTGAAGGTGGTTACTGCCGTTGCCAACGGCAATCTAAGCCAGCGTCTTAGTGTGCAGGCCAAAGGCGAGGTGGCTGCGCTCGGCGAAACGATCAACAACATGACCGACACGCTGGCCACTTTCGCCGATCAGGTAACGAACGTGGCTCGCGAAGTCGGTGTCGAAGGGCGATTGGGCGGTCAGGCCAATGTGCCCGGCGCCGCCGGCACATGGAAGGATCTCACCAGCAACGTCAATTTGCTCGCGGCCAACCTCACGACCCAAGTGCGCGCCATCGCCGAGGTGGCGACTGCCGTGACCAAAGGCGATCTTACGCGCACCATCCAGGTCGACGCCCGGGGTGAAGTTGCCGAGTTAAAAGACAACCTCAACACCATGATCTCGAATTTGCGAGATACGACCAAAAGCAATCACGAACAGGACTGGCTGAAGACCAACCTCGCCAAGTTCGGCAGCATGCTCCAGGGGCAGCGCGAACTGAGCACGGTAGGCCAGATATTGCTGAGCGAGCTCAGCCCGCTTGTTCAGGCCTACCAGGGCACTATCTATCATTTGGACGGTGACGAAGAGAACACCCCGCTGAAGCTGCTTTCAAGCTACGCGCATGGAGGCGGGCAAATTGCTCCGACCATCGCGCTAGGCGAGGGCCTGGTCGGCCAATGCGCGGTCGAGAAAAGGAACATCCTCATCCAGGATGTACCGCCGGACTTTATAGCGATCTCCTCCAGTCTGGGCGAAGCAGCGCGCGTGAGTATCGTTGTGCTGCCGGTCCTGTTCGAAGGCCAGACCAAAGCCGTCATCGAACTCGCTACGTTGCAGCCCTTCAGTCCGGTGAACCTTGCATTTCTCGACCAGCTTACGTTGAGCCTCGGCGCTGTCTTCAACACCATTGAAGCCACGATGCGCACCGAACGGCTTCTCACGCAATCTCAACAGCTCACCGTAGAGCTGCAGTCGCGCCAAAGCGAATTGCAGCAGACCAACGAGGAATTGGGTACCAAGGCGAAGCTGCTCGCGGAGCAGAACGCAGAGGTGGAGCGCAAGAACGCCGAAGTCGAGCAGGCCCGTCACGCACTCGAAGAAAAGGCCATCGAGTTGGCGCTTACGTCCAAGTATAAATCCGAATTTCTCGCCAATATGTCCCATGAATTGCGGACGCCGCTTAATTCCATTCTCATTCTAAGTCAGCAGCTTGCCGAGAACGTCCCAGGCAACCTTTCAGAAAAACAAGTCGAATTTTCCCGGAACATCAACTCGTCCGGCTCGGATCTGCTTAACCTCATCAATGATATTCTTGACCTGTCAAAGATTGAGTCCGGCACCGTCACCGTCGAAGTTGAGGAGATCAAGTTCGATCGTCTACGGGAAAACATCGAACGCAACTTCCGACACGTCGCTGAGGCGAAGAACCTTCCGTTCAACGTCCATTTTGCCGCCGACCTGCCGCCGTTTATCGAGAGCGACGACAAACGCCTCCAGCAGATCCTCAAGAACCTGCTTTCCAATGCCGTCAAATTTACAGCTCATGGGCACGTCCGGGTAAGTGTCCGGCTGGCCACGCAAGGCTGGAGCGCCGACCACCCAGTGCTCGGTAAGGCGGATAAGGTGGTGGCCTTCGCCGTCGAGGACACGGGGATCGGCATAGCACCCGAAAAACAGCGGCTCATCTTTGAAGCCTTCCAGCAGGCCGATGCCGGTACGTCGCGGCGATACGGAGGTACCGGTCTCGGTCTGGCCATCAGCCGGGAACTTGCCGGATTGTTGGGTGGTGAAATCAGGCTCGCAAGCGCGGCGGACAAGGGGAGTACGTTCACTCTATTCCTCCCCGTCCAATTTCCGGGGCGTGAAGATTCGCGGATCACCGTTTCCAAGGGAGCCGCTGTGCCCACGCACACTGCCCGCGAACTCGTGGTGCTGCCTGTCGTACGGGAACAGGCAATCGATGACGACCGGGACGTCATACAGGACGGCGATCCGGTGCTCCTCATCATCGAGGATGACGTGCATTACGCCCGCATATTGCTGGGCATGGCGCGGGACAAGGGATTCAAGGGTGTCGTCAGCACCCGCGGAGCTACCGCGCTTTCGCTTGCTCATCAGTACAAGCCAAGTGCGATCTCGCTCGACATATTCCTCCCCGATATGCTCGGCTGGACGGTGCTCAATCAGCTCAAGCTCGATCCGGTGACGCGTCACATCCCGGTCCAGATCATTACCCTTGAGGAGGAGCGACATCACGGCCTGTCGCGCGGGGCATTCTCATATCTCGTCAAGGAGCCGACCACCGACGGTCTCGAAACAGCATTCGACCGGCTCAAGGAGTTCACCTCTCCGCGCACGAAAAGATTGCTGGTCGTGGAGGACAACGACATCGAACGACAGTCCATCGTGGAACTGCTCGGCTATAAAGATATCGAACTGGCCACTGCAACGAGCGGCGGAGAAGCGATCGAGACGATGCAGCAAAAGAAGTTCGACTGCGTTGTGCTCGATTTGCGGCTACCGGACATGACCGGATTCGAGCTTCTTGAAAGGCTGCACGCAAACCCATCCTTCTCCAAAATCCCGGTAGTCGTCTACACCGGGAAGGATTTGAGCGTGGAAGAGCAACTGAAGCTAAAGTCATTGGCCAAGAGCATCATCCTTAAGGATGTCCAGTCGCCGGAGCGACTGCTGGACGAAACCGCGCTGTTCTTGCACCGCGTGGTTACCGATCTTCCTCCTCACCAGCAGGCCATGCTCGAACGGCTTCACGGGTCGACGGAGATCCTGCGAAACCGCAAGGTGCTGGTAGTTGATGACGACGCCCGAAACATCTTTGCACTGACCTCGTTGCTCGAGAACCACGAAGTCGATGTCGTCAGCACGACCAAAGGCAAGGACGCGATCGAACTGATCGAGACGACGCCCGACATCAGTCTGGTGCTGATGGACATCATGATGCCAGAAATGGACGGATACGAAACGATCCGCCGGATTCGTGCCGCTCCGGAATTCAGGACGCTTCCAATTCTGGCGCTTACTGCAAAGGCGATGAAAGGCGACCGCGAGAAATGTCTGGAGGCCGGCGCAAGCGATTATATCTCCAAGCCGGTCAATACCGATCAGCTTTTATCTCTCATGAGAGTATGGCTCTATCGATGAACATGTGCGGGCGCGGGATGTCTTCAATTTGCTGCCCAGAGTGGCTGGCCAAACGCATCCTGGCGCGCCTCCGAAGAGTTAACGCCGATGGACGGTGACGAGCGGATCACTTCGTCTGATGACGGCGAGGAGGTGGTAAGCATCCTTATCGTCGACGACGAACCGAAAAATCTTACCGTGCTGGAGACCGTGCTGGAGTCGCCGCGCTACAGGGTGATCCGGGCTGAATCGGCGGACGAGGCTCTTCTCGCGCTGATCCGGCAGGATTTTGCGGTTCTAATATTAGATGTGCAGATGCCTGGCATCACCGGCTTTGAACTCGCACTGATGATCAAACAGCGCAGGAAGACGTCTGCCGTTCCGATTATATTTCTCACCGCGTATTACAACGATGACAAGCATGTCATCGAGGGCTACGACAGCGGAGCTGTGGATTACCTTCTCAAGCCCATAAATCCGACCATTCTCCGTTCCAAGGTGTCCGTTCTCGCAGAATTGTTTCTCAAGCAGCGGCAGCTCGAGAATGCCAACCGCGCTCTATTGGAAGAAGTCGCCCAACGCCGCTTGGTGCAGAACCAACTGAGGGAGTTGAACGACACGCTGGAGCAGCGCGTTTTGGAACGTACGGAAGCTCACAAGCAGGCCGAGGAGCAAATCCGTCTTTTGATGAATGAGGTCAATCATCGCTCCAAAAACCTTCTCAGCGTCGTCACGGCAATCGCGCAGAAGACCGCGTCCTCCAGTCCGCAAGACTTCGTTAAAAAATTTTCCGACCGCGTACTGGCGCTCGCCGTGAATCATGACCTCCTTGTCAGGAATCAATGGCGAAGCATAGAGGCGTCGGAACTCGTGGGAGGCCAACTCGCTCATTTTGGCGACCTTCTGGGCAAACGAATCCGATTCGATGGACCCTCTATTCGAGTGTCCGCCGCCGCAGCGCAAACGATCGGAATGGTCATACACGAGCTGTCCACCAACACGGTCAAGTATGGGGCATTGTTGCGCGAAGAGGGGCGGATCGAAATTTCATGGGGAATTGACGCCGAAAGCCCCGAACCCTTGTTTTCAATCCGCTGGACTGAAAGTGGCGGGCCACCCATCGCAGTTCCGTCCCATCGGGGATTCGGGACGACCGTGATCACCAAAATGGTGGAGATGAGTCTCCATGGTGAGACGAGTTTAGAGTATTCATCGCGAGGCTTGATCTGGAAACTCACGTGCCCGGTGAAGAAAATTTTGGAGGGGACTCATACCTGAGCCTGTTCTCATGGGAACGCGTTAAATTCGACCGGCTCACGAACGTTCGCACCAAACGTCAAGGATCGCGTCAGAGTTCCGACCTCAACCTTGTTACGCCCGGCCATCTCCATAATGGCGCAAGCCCTTGTCAGGTTGGGAGCCACTCTTGGCTGGGGGCTTCGGCAAGGCCCTGAACGACACCTATGAACCAGGGCATATCGGTTCGGCCGTGCGAGGTACTGAGGGCTTGATTCTGCCTATTACGCATTCAATCGCGCCATTTGATGCAATTCGCGACCGGGATGTTAACCAATACAGCGTATTTTTCTGAACTCTAACAAACCTTAAACCAAACCCATCAAAGGCAAACTGTAATTCCATTCGTCTCGGCGGGGACGGGGTTTCCGTGGGTGTAGAGGGAACTAGTTAGACTCCGGTGGGCCGATTGGGCTTGCTCGCTTTCAGATCCGCAGCTCCGGTTCGCCCGTTAATGTCTACTTTTACTCAATTTAAACCGCGCCAATTAGCTGGCAATTGAGTAAGTTGGTGCAGGATCCGCCGATGGCTAATCCCATAGGCTCTGCCTCTGGGTCGGAGATTGGCAGGGTCGAATGTCGCTGAAAACTTGCATCCACTATCTGCATCAGCTGCGGAAGAATGAGCGTGGCGCAATCAGTATCACTATGGGGATCCTGATGGTCCCTCTGGTGGGCTTCCTGGCGATGGGGTTTGAAGTTGGTAACTGGTATCTCCTGGCGCGGAGCATGCAAAACGCCGCCGATGCGACCGCGATCGCCGCCGCATTCAACGGCAGTGACAACTATGTCGTCGAAGGCAAGGCCGTCGCGGCACAGTATGGCTATGTCGACGGATCGAACAATGTCACTGTTACGATCAGCAACACCGCGGCCTGTCCGGGGGGCGGCAACAATTGCTACAGCGCGTCTATCTCAGGTTTTATGCCGCTTCTTATGTCCCAGGTTGTGGGATTTCGGGGAGATGCAAGTCTGAACGGTACATTGCAAAAGCAGTTGAGCGCCCTTGCGGTAGCCAAACCGCAAGTAACGCCTGACAAGCTTTGCCTGGTTGCGCTTGCCTCCAGCGGCGTTGCCCAGGGTCTTCGCACCAACGGTTCGCCGACCGGCAACATGAACGGCTGCGACTCGATGTCGAATACCGCCGCGCAGTGCAATGGCTCGAACCTTGGCCTCGGCAATAGTTTCGCTGTTGGATCGAACAGCGGCTGCGGCACTAAGCAATACGCCAGCCCGAAATTGACCGATCCTTACGCCTATCTCGCGAGCAATGTCCCGCCGCTCAGCTCCGCTGGATGTGGCGGGAACTACCCGCAAATAACCAAGCACGGCAACAGTTACACCGGCGGTACCTCGATTCACGGCACGCTCAGCCTGAATGCAGGCAATAATTTCCGCTGCGGTGACCAGCAGCTAACGGCGAATACGGTGATCAATGCGCCGCCGGGCCAGCCAGCCGTCTTGGTCATCGAGAACGGCCAGCTCGACCTAAACGGATACCAGCTGACGAGCTCAAACGGAACGGCCGTTACGATCGTCTTTTCGGGCGACAATTCGGGAGGCTACCAGCACACCTTGGCCGACCTTACGAACGGAACGGGAGGCTTGATTGATATCGCCGCACCCACCTCGGGTCCTTGGTCGGGCGTCGCAATCTACCAGGATCCGAGCCTGACGAGCGGCGTCGACGTAGCGGCGGCTGGCAACAGCCCGACCTGGAACATTACCGGGCTGATCTACATGCCTCATGCGCAGATCACGTTGAAGGGCGCAATCGATAAGTCGAACGTCGGCAAACAGTGCTCCGTGTTGGTCGCCGACAACTTCCAGATCAGCGGTAATGGCGGCATCATGAAGAGCGACATCGGTCAGTGCGACCAGGCGGGCTTGACGATGCCAACAACCACCATCCCCGGCGGCGTGGCCTTAGTCCAATGAAGCAGCAGCCAGCACGAGCAATGCCCGCCTCATTCAGCAAGCTCCGGCTGAGGCTGACTGCAACTGCGGCGGCGATGGCAGCCGACCGGCGCGGTGTCGCTGCCGTCGAGTTCGGCATTTTTGTCCTCTTCCTTTCGCTCTCGCTTGCGAACGTCACCGACGTCGCGATCTATGTCTACCAGCGGATGCAGGTGGAAAACGCGACCCAAGTCGCTGCACAGGCAGCATTGAAATCCTGCGCCACTCAGCTGCCGGCAACGACAAAGTGTTCGGGACTGACGACTGCCATTCAGAATGCAGTGCAAAGCACCTCGCTTGGTTCGCGCGTCGCGCTGGTGTCGGGTTCCCCCATGGAAGGATACTACTGCGTCAGTTCAAGCAACACGCTACAATACATGAGTGACGTCTCCAGCAAGCCGGCTGATTGCACGGCGGCGGGGATGCCTCTGCTGAAGCCGGGCGACTACATCCAGATCCAGACGACGTTCACTTTTCAATCATTGTTTCCGCGCCTTAGCGTTGCCGGCGCGTTCCCGACACCCATCGTCAGTTCCTCACTCATGAGACTGGGCTGATCATGCGGCTTTTGAAATCGCTACTTCGGAACAAGGAAGGGACCACGGCGGTGGAGTTCGCCATTGTCTCCCCCGTGTTTATTGCAATGCTTTTCGGCGTGATCGGCTTGTGCATCACCTTGTTTTTGATCGCATGCCTGCATTTTGCGGTGGAGGACGGTGCGCGCTGCGCATCGGTAAAGACGGATATTTGCGTGGATGCGGCAAGCACGGTTAACTACACCCAAAGCCACTACATGGGTCCGAATGTCTCGCCGACCTTCTCCTACGCGGCTGCCCCGTGCGGGAAATCCGTGACCGGAACGATCAGTTACTCGATGAACCTGGGCTTCCAGACCTTCGCCGTGCCGATCTCGGCAACGGCCTGCTACCCCTGAGCAATCGGCAACCTCTTTCTCATTGTCTCCGAGACCGGAGCACGCAGGGTGCTGCTGACCGCCGGTTCACGCCGAACGGCAAAACGACACTAGCCATGGCGTATCGGTTCAGCCGTGCGAGGTCCTCAGGGCTTCGTTCTGCCTATTACACGTTCAATCCTGCCATATTGTATGCAATACGCGGCGCGTTTGGCGAAACGATTAATGGCCCGGACCTATTCAAAATAGTAAGCGGAATCAACGTGTTGATTATAAAATTTTCTATTTTGTAGTTCTGGCACGCGCATTGCTGAACCTCTCTCATTGGTAGCGGGGAGGGCAGCATGAAACGACGCGATTTTCTGAAATCGGTGCCTGGAGCGGTGGGCGCTTTTGTGTCGGCGCCGGCGATCTGGTCGAGTGCGAAGGCTGACGCGCGATCCGAGACGCTGCTCGTCGTGTCCGAGAGTGGCCCGAACAATCTCGACATCCACGGTGTGGGCACCAACGTGCCGGGCTATGAGGTGTCATGGAATTGCTATGACCGGCTCATCAGCCACGAGATGAAGACCGGCGCCAATGGCGTGCCGTATTACGATCGCGACACGTTCAAAATGGAGCTGGCCGACGATATGTCGGTGGGCGACATGTCGGCGACCTTCAAGCTCAAGAAGAAGGCCACCTTCCAGGACGGAACGCCGGTCACCGCAAAAGACGTGAAATGGTCGCTCGATCGCGCCGTCAGCGTCGGCGGATTCCCAACGTTTCAGATGGGGGCAGGGTCCTTGACCAAGCCCGAGCAGTTTGTCGTCGTCGACGATAATACGGTGCGTGTCGATTTCGCGAAAAAAGATCGCCTGACGATCCCCGATCTCGCCGTCATCGTGCCCTGCGTGATGAACTCGGAACTTGTGAAAAAGAACGCGACGGAAAAGGATCCGTGGGGCCTCGAATACACCAAGCAGAACACCGCGGGCTCCGGCGCCTACAAGGTCACCAAATGGACCGCCGGCACCGAAGTCGTCATGGAGCGCAACGATAATTGGGTCGGTGGTCCGCTGCCTAAAATCAAACGCGTGATCTGGCGCATGGTGCCGTCGGCTGGCAACCGCCGTGCGTTGCTTGAGCGAGGCGATGCCGACGTCTCCTATGACCTGCCGAACAAGGATTTCGTCGAGCTGAAGGACGCGGGCAAGCTCAACATCGTCTCGACCCCCTATTCGAACGGCATCCAGTATATCGGGATGAACGTGACGCAGCCGCCTTTCGACAATCCGAAGGTCCGGCAGGCTGTGGCTTACGCGTTGCCCTACCAAAAGATCATGGATGCGGTGCTGTTCGGTTTGGCGAAACCGGCCTTCGGCGCGCCCGCGAACGCATCTACCCAAGTAGCATGGCCGCAAGCGCACAAGTTCAATACCGATCTCGAGAAGGCCCGGATGCTGCTAGCCGAAGCGGGATTCCCCAACGGTTTTGAAACCACGCTGTCGTTCGATCTTGGCTTCGCCGGCGTCAACGAGCCGCTATGCGTACTGACGCAGGAAAGTCTGGCGCAGATCGGTATCAAGACGACCATCAACAAAGTGCCAGGCGCGAACTGGCGCACCGAGCTCAACAAGAAGACATTGCCGCTCTACACCAACGTCTTCTCGGGCTGGCTGGATTATCCCGAATACTTTTTCATCTGGTGCTATCACGGCAAGAATTCGATCTTCAACACCATGAGCTACCAGTCGAAGCCGATGGATGCATTGATCGATGGCGCGGTGGTTGCTGCGGCCGCTGGCGACAAGGTGACCTACGATAAGGACGTCAAGGGCTTCGTCGACCTTGCCTTCGCCGATGTTCCGCGCATTCCGCTTTATCAGCCCTATGTCAACGTCGCGATGCAGAAGAACGTGTCAGGCTATCAGTACTGGTTCCACCGTCGTCTCGATTACCGGTCCATGGAAAAAGCATGAGATAGTCAGCGCATGTTGGGGCTCATCGGCAAGCGGCTGCTGTTGGCGATTCCGAGTCTGCTCGGGGTGATCATCGTCACCTTCCTGCTGACGCGCGCGCTGCCTGGCGATCCCGCCGCCTATTTCGCCGGCCCGGCCGCTACCAAGGATGCTGTCGAGCAGGTGCGAAAGAAGCTCGGTCTCGACAAGCCGCTGGCCGAGCAGTTTTTGCGCTACACTGCTGATCTCGCCCGCGGCGACTTCGGCAACTCGTTGACGACGGGGCAGCCGGTGGCAAGCGAAATTCGTAGCCGCTTGCCGGCCTCGGCCGAACTCACTCTGCTTGGCCTGCTGGTTTCGATACTGATTGCGTTGCCGCTCGGGATTCTGGCGGCCGTTCGACAGGGATCATGGATCGACCATCTCTGCCGCGTGACCACGAGCGCCGGCGTTTCGCTACCGGTGTTCTTTACCGGTCTGGTCCTGGTCTATGTTTTCTATTTCCGGCTCGGCTGGTCGCCGGCACCGCTTGGCCGGCTTGGCGTGTTTTACAGCGCGCCTCCGGCCGTGACAGGGTTTTACCTGATCGATAGCCTGTTCGCGCGGGACTTTGAGGCATTCCGATCGGCGCTGGCTCAGTTGATGCTGCCGGCGGTGACGCTCGCGATCTTCTCGCTCGCTCCCATCGCGCGCATGACGCGAGCCTCGATGCTGGCTGTGCTGGCCTCTGACTTTGTGCGGACCGCGCGGGCGAGCGGGCTCGCCCCGGCCACTGTCATTATGTCCTACGCATTCCGGAATGCCATGCTGCCCGTTATTACGACCCTCAGCATGGTGTTCTCCTTCCTTCTCGGCGCCAATGTGCTGGTAGAGAAAGTGTTCGCCTGGCCGGGTATCGGATCCTACGCGGTCGAGGCGCTGATCTCCTCCGATTTCGCACCCGTGCAGGGCTTCGTCCTCACCATGGCCGTGATGTACGTCCTGCTCAATCTCGTCATCGATATTCTGTACGGCATCATTGATCCGCGTGTGAGGCTTGAGGGATGAGCACATCGGCCCCGACGGCAGAAGCACCACCAGGCCATGTAGCGTCTGGTTTGGCGGCGACACTGCAGCACACTCGTTATATTCTTGCAGGCAATTTGGTGACGGCGTTTGCCTTCGGGTTATTGGTCTTGATCGTGATGGCGGCGATCTTCGGGCCGTCGCTTGTTCCGCACGATCCGCTGGCGAGCGATACTGCGGCCTCGCTGAAGCCGCCATCGACGCACCACTGGTTCGGCACGGATCAGCTGGGACGCGATATCTTCAGCCGCGTCATCGTTGCCACGCGTCTGGATCTTTTTATTTCGGTCGCATCGGTGGTGCTGGTCTTTCTGATGGGTGGGCTAGCGGGTGTGGCCGCCGGGTTTTTCGGCGGTTGGACGGACCGGATCGTGGGCCGCATTGCCGACACCATCATGGCGTTTCCGCTGTTCGTCTTGGCGATGGGGATTGTTGCCGCGCTCGGCAACAGCGTGCAAAACATCATCCTCGCCACGGCAATCGTGAACTTTCCACTCTATGCGCGCGTCGCCCGCGCGGAGGCCAACGTCCGGCGCGAGGCGGGCTTTGTACAGGCTGCTCGGCTATCGGGTAACAGCGAAGGGCGGATTGTCCTTGGCCACATCCTCCCCAACATCATGCCGATCATGATCGTACAGATGTCCCTGACGATGGGCTACGCGATCTTGAACGCTGCGGGCCTGTCATTTATCGGGCTTGGCGTGCGGCCGCCCACGGCCGAGTGGGGTATCATGGTGGCAGAGGGAGCAAGCTTCATGGTGTCCGGCGAATGGTGGATCGCGCTGTTTCCTGGACTGGCGCTGATGCTCGCCGTGTTTTGCTTCAATCTTCTCGGCGATGGCCTGCGCGACATCGTTGACCCGCAACGCCGGACATGACCATGACCGCAACGCCGCTGCTTGACGTCAGGGATCTTACCGTCGAGTTCGCTACAAGGCGTGGCACAGTACGGGCGGTGCAGCATGTGGACATCAGCCTCGCAAAGGGGGAGACGCTCGGTATTGTCGGCGAATCCGGGTCCGGCAAATCGGTGACATCCTATGCGGTCATGCGCATCCTGGATCGGGCCGGCAGGATTGCGGAGGGTGCAGTGACGTTCTCGGGCATCAATGTGCGCGATGCCAGCGAAAGCGAAATGCGCGACCTTCGCGGCCGCGAAATTTCGATGATTTTCCAGAACCCCCGTGCGGCGCTCAATCCGATCCGAAAGGTCGGCAAGCAGATCGAGGACGTGCTGCGCCAGCATTCGCAGGTCAACGCCGACGCGCGCGGCGAGAAGGCGATCGAGGCTCTTGAAGCCGTCCGCATTGCGCGACCGCGCGAGCGCTATCACGCCTATCCCTTCGAATTGTCGGGCGGCATGTGCCAGCGGGTCGTGATTGCTTTGGCACTGGCCTGCGATCCACAGTTGCTGATTGCTGATGAGCCGACCACGGGCCTTGATGTGACGACCCAGAAGGCCGTCATGGATCTCGTTGTTGAACTCACTCGGCAGCGCGGCATGTCCACAATCCTGATTACGCACGACCTCGGTCTTGCGGCCGCCTATTGTGACCGCGTTGTCGTCATGGAGAAAGGAAAGGTGGTGGAGACCGCGATCTCCGCGGACATATTCGCCGCCCCGCAACATGCCTACACGCGCAAGCTCATGCGGGCGACCCCCCGGCCCGGCATTGGCCTGCGCGATCTGCTACCAGACGAGGGGGCGGGCACGAGCCTCATTTCGGCCGAGCCAGCACAGACCAGAGCCGCTGATGTCGACGAGGCAGGACCGCTGCTCGTGATCGACAAGCTGGTCAAGGAATATCCGCGGCAGGGCGCGACCCGGGCGCTTTCAGCCCTGTTTGGCCGCAAGCCGCCGGTCGAACCGCCGCAGTTCCGCGCGGTCGACGATATGAGCTTTTCGGTCGGTCGCGGCGAGAGTGTCGGTCTCGTTGGCGAATCGGGATGCGGCAAGTCAACCACGTCGATGATGGTGATGCGGCTCCTCGATCAGACCTCCGGCCGTATTGTTTTTGACGGCGAGGACATTGGGGCGATCAAGCCGAAGGCTTTCGCACGTTCTCCGATCCGTCAGCGCATTCAGATGGTGTTTCAGGATCCGACCGACAGTCTCAATCCACGGTTCACCGCAGCGCGTTCCATCGCCGATCCGATCCTGCGGATGGGCGATAAGTCCAATTTACGAGCCAAAGTGATCGAATTGGCACAGCGGGTCGGCCTGCCTCTCGAGCTGCTTGATCGTTTTCCGCATCAGATGTCCGGCGGGCAGAAGGCGCGTGTCGGCATTGCGCGTGCCATCGCGCTTCGACCCGACCTTGTGATCCTTGACGAGCCGACGGCCGCGCTCGACGTATCGGTGCAGGCGGTGGTTCTTAACTTGCTGCAGGATTTGAAGCAGTCGATGGGAATGAGTTATCTGTTTGTATCGCACGATCTGAATGTCGTGCGCCTGGTGTGCGATCGGGTGATCGTGATGCGAAGCGGGCGGATTGTCGAGGCCGGGCCAAGCGCGGAGGTGCTGGGTTCGCCGCAGGATCCTTATACCCGCGAATTACTATCGGCGATTCCGCATCCCCCGGTTTGAGGCAATCTGGATTTGGCGAGGAGGCGCGATGTCCGTTCAGCCTGATGAACTTGACAGGTATATCGCGGCGGCGGCCGACGCTCTCGGCCTGCGGATCGAGGAGGCGTGGAAGCCCGCGGTGCGGTCCAATCTGGAGGTTACGCTAAAATTCGCGCGCCTGGTTGAGGAGTTCGCGCTTCCCGACGAGATCGAGCCGGCCGAAATCTATGAAAGTTGAACGGGTGGACGAGCCGTC
>Ga0068857_100001774_pt1 | contig 17346 bp, 8 predicted proteins | sample KBSCornC72_FD_66591 | JGI IMG/M metagenome (GOLD analysis project Ga0068857, IMG submission 66591) | Corn rhizosphere microbial communities from Kellogg Biological Station, Michigan, USA - KBS Corn C7-2 | ecosystem: Host-associated > Plants > Roots > Rhizosphere > Soil ...
GTAAGCAAATCGGCAAGCCCAACGTAACCAAAAAGGTTGCCTAAGAATGCAAGTAACAGCAGAGTGATGCCGACAAACGTCGCGAGCAAGGTCAAAGTTGGACCACGCCCCCGGCTCGAGTTATCACGATGTGCTTCATGAGCCAACCACGCAAATACAGCAATGACCGTGATAAAAAAAAGGGCGATTAGATCACGCTTGATCCAAACCGGGAAATGCAGGGCCTTGATGAGATTCCACGCCAGCACGCTTGCAATTAAGAAAACCAGCAATCTTTGGAAGGACCCTGTCAGGCGTGGCTTTAGTAGTCTGAGTACCGGAACGATCCCGATTAGATTCACGAGACTGACGGCGCTATTCGGTGCGTCGGACAGCATCGGAATCATTGCGACCAGGAAAACTAGCAGCCCCAGTGAGAAGGGCCTGTTCAAGATTAGATCGAATTTCGACTCCTCAGTTTTACTTACGCCCGACACACGGTTGAGGCGAAGGAACATGCCCGTTGCGACCACCGTGAGGAAAGCGATGACCAGAAGCGATGTGCGTTTGGCACGAATGAAAGCTTTCAGTCGTGTAATATCTTCCGGATAAGTACCTTGCATCAAACGCGCTAAACTGCCATCAGGTTGCGAACCGAACTGAACTTTCCAGAGCGGCAGACTGTCTGGTTCCAGTAAACTCCGCTGAGACTCTTCCATTGCTTTCTTGAGGTGTTCAATTTCAGTAGCAATGATCGAACTCTGTGTCGCTCCTGCCTGTTGCAGTGCAACAATTCGACTTCGCCGTTCCTCAACCGACTTCACTGCGGCACTAGTATCGGATACCACTTTGCCAGTGAGTTCAAGCAGTTCTGGTGAAGACTCTTGAGTCTTGACGAATTCGTTGGTTGCCAACCAGCGAGATTCGTCTTTCTTGAGCGACTGCAATTCGTTCTCGATTGCCGTAGCGTTCCTGGTCAAGGTGGCTGTGAGGTCCTTGACTTGTTTACCCAAGGCTTCCCAATCAAGTGATAACTGCTGCAACTCAGTGAAGATTGCCCCAGATTGAATTGCGGTCTCCGTTTTCCGAGCCTTCTCGGAAGTGCTGTCTTTTAACTTATTGGTCTGTTGTTCCAGCTCCGTCAGCGATTCGCTTGAGATTAAGCGATCGGGCACGCCGCGAAGTCGCTGGTTGATCTGCATCGCTTCCGCAGCAACATGCGGTGTAGCAATTATCAAAGGGTTGATTGAGGCAGCAGGAGAGGCTTGTGGAGTCGGTTCTGGGCTAGGTTCAGCTTTTGTTCGCCTGCGTGATTGGCTGCCCGCCAATTGAACCCCGACAGTACAAATGAGGATGAACGCGAAGAGATTTCTGGACCATCCGTATTCAATTGATCGTCGCTTGAACATAAGTCTTGAAATCGTTGTTCATCCAAAAGTATCAGATATCTTACGACGGGCCTCTTACTTACGAAACCAATTTCTCATTCACCCCACGCTTTAATTCTCATTCACCCCAGGCTTTAATTCTCATTCTCCCCACGCTTTAATTCTCATTCTCCCCACGCTTTAGCCTGGGGGGGTTGAAACACTTAATAAAGCATAACCGTTTCAACGGTTTTCGTTCCAACTCGTATCGCGTTTTGGGACCGGTAAAACCGTTAAAACGGTTGCTGTCATCTGTACGTCCACTGAACCCCAGGCTGAAGCCTGGGGTGAATGAGAAATTGAATGTTCACAACATTGTCTCGGGAGCTGAGATCTGGCTGAAGAAATCGCATGATCGAGGGGTGCGATGTTATAGGTTAAAGTTGCCCCCTTGCCCGTCGTTAGATTTGAGTGATGGTAACGACGAGGGCGATAGAAAAGTTAGGTAAGCGATACGCCTAATGGTTATCGGAATTGAGCATACGCGACGACGAGGAAGTTACGCCGCAAAGAGCAAGATCCAGTTCGATCATTTGCCGTGACGTTGACGCGACTCCAGGGCGATGCATGATACCGTGTGAGAATCCTTGGAATGTGAAAGCTTGTTCGGACCGGCCGCATTAGGAAGAATCTGATCGTCTTTATCTAACTGACTTTAGCCGCCGATGTCCGCACCGGTTCAAGCTCTTGACACTCTCGACCTGGGGTTTGCCCACAAACCCTAATTGCACCTCACGATCAATGCTGACAGCACCTTCCGCTGGTAGGTTCATTCGTTATTCGGGCAAATTCATTTTCTTTAGCAACGCTTTGAATCTGGGTTCACTGTGAAACCCATCGAACTCGGGTTGGACAGCGAATCCGGTCGCCCAGTAACCGTGTTCATCGACCTCCTTTTCGAGCATTGCCAATGCTTCCTCATTCTGGTTCAGACCGAGATGTGCAAAAGCAAACGCGACGCTTGGTACTGAACTCTTCAAGGAGTCATTTCTTAATTGTTGTTGCAGCTTCCTCGCCTCGTCCAACTGTCCAGCACGGGCCAGAACGAATGCCAGGTAGCCGGTGTTGAAAGCATCGGGGACTAACTCCCGGGCCCTTTGACACGCTGGTACTGCAAGACTCAAATCTCCCTTGTTGTACGCGGCCCAGCAGACACCAGCTGGTGCAAGCTTGAAGTCAGGATGGAGAGTGACGGCGTGCTCAGCTTCTTTGAGAGCTTCATCGTAGCGCCTGGCTAAAATAAGTTGCCAACCCACATTGAAGCTAATAACCGGTGAAAGGGGATCGGCCTCGACGGCCCGTTGAATCTCGGCCTGAGCTTCGTCAAATCTTTTTAACTGGGCAAGAAATTGAGCGTACCACTGATGGGCCGTTGCATATTTCGGGTTTAACTCAATTGCCCGTCTAAACTCTCGTTCGGCGCCTACATTGTCATATTCGAATTGCACGAGATACCAAGCTAGTGCCGCGTGAGCTTCCGCCAAAGACTCATCTAGTTCTAATGCTCGCATAGCGGCTGCTTTCGCCTGCGGCATTGAGTCTTTTGGCGATGCGACGTCGTAGTTTGAGAACAGTACGTAGCTCTCAGCCAGGCCGGAGTAGGCAAGCGCAAAGCCGGGATCTTTTTCAATCGCCTGGTTGTAGAACCCTACCGCTTGCTTTAAGGATTCCCCGGTTCGCTTGTTCCAAACAAAACGGCCCTTGAGATAAAGCTGATAGGCTTCGTTACTGTCGGTGTATCGTTTGGTGATCCCCTTCGCACCGTCGCCAGATAGCTTCAACTCAAGCTTGTCCGCGATCGCCGTCGCAATCTCACGCTGGGTGGCCAGTAGATCAGACATCTTTCGCTCATATTGTTCTCCCCAGATCAGCTTGTTATTTGCGACATCGATCAGTTCGACGCTGATGCTAAGATTGTCACCACGCTGGTTCATTCTTCCGGACATGACTGCCTGGACGCCCAGGTCAGCTGCCACCTTCTGAACATCAAGCGCCTTGTCTTTGTAGCGCATCACCGCACTCGTGGGACTAACCTTGAGATTGGGCAATTGCGATAAACGATAGATGAGCGATTCCGCCAAACCGTCCGACAGGTATTCCGAGTCTGCGTTGCCGCTTCTGTTCTCAAACGGCAAGACAGCAATCGACTGAATTGGCCCATTACTGGTTGGCCGGCGCAAGAAGAAAAACCAGAGACTACTTCCAAGTAGTGCTAACAAAACTAGCGACACCAGCGCGGCGGACAACTTATGCGTTTGAATTCCTCGCGCGATAAATTCTGCACTTGAGGTTGCTGGTGCAGATGTGGATGCGGCAGAGATTGGTTGTGTTTTTGTATCGTGCGATTCTGGCGCGACAGTTCGCTCAAGCTTGTCCTGGAAATCCAGTTCACGCCGCACATCTTTCAGATCGATCAATAGATCACGCGCACTTTGATAACGGTCGTCAACATCTTTCCGGAGCGTCTTGTTGACGATGCGTTCAACTTCGGCAGGTAGATCAGGCCGTACTTGATTTGGTGGCGTTGGTTCTTTGTGCAGAATGGCGCCAATCACATCCAGCGCGTTCTCGCCAGCAAACGCCCGCTGGCTAGTAAGCAATTCATAAAAGACAAGGCCGAAACTGAAGATGTCGCTCCGCGCGTCAATTTCTTTACCGCGAGCCTGTTCAGGCGACATGTAATTCGCAGTACCAACGATCGTTCCGGGACTGGTGCTCTCTTGTTTGAGTGCTGTTGCTGCTTCTTCGTCCACGATGACTGATCTGGTTTCCGACAATTTGGCGATTCCGAAGTCAAGAATCTTAACCAGACCGTCAGGACGGATCATGATGTTATCCGGTTTGATGTCGCGGTGAACGATGCCGGCCCGATGTGCTGCGTCCAACGCCGAGGTGATCTGAATCGCAGCGTCGAGCGTGGTTTTCAAATTAAGCGCATCGTGTTGGAGACGTTTGTGAAGCGTTTCCCCTTGAATGAATTCGGTTGCGATGAAGTTGATGCCTTCACTCTCGCCAATCTCGTAAATCGTGATGATGTTTGGATGGTTGAGTGCAGAAGCAGATTTTGCTTCGCGCACAAACCGCGCCATTCGATCCTTGTCGACCGCGAAGTCACCCGGCAGAATCTTGAGCGCGACTTTGCGATCGAGTTTGGTGTCCTGGGCCAGGTAGACTTCGCCCATTCCACCCGCTCCGAGTTTCGCGATGATTGAGTAGTGGGCGAGCGTAGTTTTGGGGGATAAAGACATCAGAAACCGAAAATGATTCTAAGAGTAATCAACCTGGTAGGGTAGTGCCGCTCCAATTTCTGGTTTATCAGCCTCTTCAGGACTCAACTCTTCAGTTGCGTCGATTCGTAACCAGGTAGCGATCTGTCTTTCCTTTGCTTTGTAATGTCAGAATCAAAGGACCAAAATTACGAAAATAGAAACACCCTACTTATGAACACGATGTTTTTTCTCCAAAGCGGTCATGTAAGTACATTGCCGAAGTCCCTCACAAAAAGTTTTGCGATGAACGCTGGAAGACCGGTCGGGGGAAGACCGTCTTCCAATTTGCTCGCAGATATTGATCCGAGGCTGTTTTGTCTGGGCGTCGATATGACTCGGCTATCTTATCGATTTTCGGGGAAACCCGCTAGAATTTGGACGAGACCATCGGCTTAGTTCCCATGGTGCTCGTCAGCAACTTCAGATAGTGAGATTTGCTTACAATCTGCCGCGGTTTGGAAAATTAGGACATTCTTTCGTCCGAGATTCGATTGGATTCCAAAACTCATCGTATGCCGCAGTCCACAACTTGCGCAAATTGACCTTAGGCATGTTCAAACATAAGAGCATCGTCGTTCTTGTTCTTTCTCTGGAGTTGCAGTTGCAAGAACTCCGTCTTCAACCGGCGATGATCGAAGATAGTCTCTGAGTGAAAGGCCTCTCGGCGGAGTGCCAGCTCGGCTACTAGGAGGAGCTACGCTGCGCGAGTGCGTCATTTCTTCGCCGTAGAGAGCGTGATAGACTGCCAACCCCCCTACTAATCCCCTGTAATCAAGACTCGCTAAGGCGCTTGTTGTTTTGAGTATGCGCTGAAGAGCACGGTCATACGGAAATTTTTTTGGCCCTTTCGTGATCGTACGTGCGGGCCTTTGAGCTTGGAAACCATGCACATCGAGAGAATCACTCGAAAGGAGAGCTGAAAGATGAGAAACAGACCGAAGTTCATCGTGATAATGCTTGCCCTGATAATTCTCGCTTTGATCATCTATTTGCCAGGCGGCCGGATGTCGCACGCAAATGCTTTGACGACGACGGCACAAAAGCCAAAACTCGCTCTGTCACAGTTTTATGCCCAGCACAATCTCCTCTCTGACGGCGCAGTGCTTGCAGACCTCACCGACTCCGCTGTTGTTAATGCCTGGGGTCTAGTCTCCGGTCCAACCACGCCCTGGTGGATAGCCGACAACGGCACGGGGAAGACTACGCTCTACAACGTTAGCACCGGCACCATCCAGGCAACGTTCACGGTTCCCGGCGTAGGTACGGACCAGGGCAATCCGACCGGCATCGTTTTCAATGGCGGGACCGGGTTTGTGATTAACAATGGTATAGGCTCGAGTGCGGCAAGATTCATATTCGCCAGCGAGGACGGGACGCTCTCAGCTTTCCGCGGAAATCCTATAGTCACCGTTGTCCCGAATGCAGAAGCCCCAGCTCATGGTGCTATTTATAAAGGACTGGCCATTGATAGTGAGACTGCGGGTCAGTTCTTGTATGCAACGGATTTCCATAACGGCAGAGTCGATATATTTGATAGCTCGTTTCACGCCGTCAATATAGCTGGAGGTTTTACGGATCCAAACCTGCCTGCAGGATTCGCTCCGTTTGGAATCCAGAACATTGACGGCACAATTTATGTGACCTATGCACTTCAGGATGCGGAACAGGAAGACGATGTCGCTGGGCCAGGCAACGGATTCGTCGACGCTTATGACACCGCCGGTAACTTCATCCGCCGCGTTGCCTCCGCCGGTGAACTCAACTCCCCCTGGGGACTGGCATTAGCGCCTGCTGATTTTGGACGGTTCAGCGGCGACTTACTTGTCGGCAACTTCGGTAATGGACGTATTCATGTCTTTGATCCGACGAAACTGACTTCCGATGGCGAATTCGAGGCTGTTGGTTTGCTCCATTCGGCTAGAGGAAAGCCGATCCAGATCGATGGTCTGTGGGCGTTGCAATTCGGTCACGGCACCACTGCAACGAGCCCAAACGGACTCACAAATACCTTGTTCTTCACCGCTGGTCCTTCGGACGAAGAACATGGCCTATTTGGATCGCTTGTAGCGGTTCCGCCACCAGGTCGTCAGTGATTAAGTCGAAGGACGATTCGCTTGGTGTACAGGACAGGGCGTAGACCATCGCCTGATGAGCTCACGGTTGCGGTCCGCGGACTCTCCGTTGGTGAGATTCATCGTGGGCCGCAATCGTGAGCAACAAAATGACTGAGGTTCTTGATAGGTGAATCCTCTAACCCTTTGCAAACGCAGGAAGTAGCAGTGTAGTAGACTGCATTTCCTCGAAAGGTATGCCCGCTTGGCCCAGCAATAGAGCAATCTCCCCTATATTGCATCGATAAAGGACTTATTGCCCCCAACATCCAACGCGTTGTGCTGAAATTGCGCTCATTTTCTAGATGGTCCATGTTACCCAGGGTTCAAGTCTACCTACTAGATCGAACTGAAGGGTGGGAGATGATCACTCACGAGATGGGATCGAATATCGCGCAACAATCACCGTAACGTTGTCGCGGCCACCGTTTTCGAGCGCCAAATCCACCAGGTTGCGACATGCGGACTTCGCAGAACTCGCACTGTTCAGGACAACCTCCATATCTACTTCCTGGACCATATCTGTCAGACCATCAGTGCAAAGCAAAAGCTGATCTTCATCGGCGAGCAGATAATCGTAAACTTCCGGAGTGCATTCGCCTTCTTTGGAGCCGGGGCGACAGAGCGAAGACAAGGTGAGGGCCACAAGGCGGAACGTGAGTCCTGGGTTCAGGAAACGCTGCGTGCGCGTGAAGTGACGGCGAAGTTATGGCGTCCGCAATGCTGTGGCCGTCAGGCGACCATGAAGCATTCCCTTCGTAACCGTTTGGATTCGATAGTTGAGTAAGCTGGCGTACGGCGCCACTGTCGAGACTCAACAGCCACAAGCCGGTACGGCCGTTTCGCTCACCACGAAACAGCAAAGTGCGACCATCAGGTGAAAATGAGGGATCCAGATCTTCAGCCACGTCACCCACGGCGTCGGTAACGGCACGCGCCGCGCCTCCTGTCGCCGGCATCAGCCACAGCTGGCCCAGAAGGTCCATTGCTATCCAGCGTCCATCCGCAGTGATGTCGAAGCTGAGAGTCGTACCTTCGTTCACGCTGATCGAGATCGTTGCGCGTGATCTCTCATGCCGCGTGCGGGCTGCCAGCGGCGCGACACTGATTGCCGCCGGCAGTCCGAGCACCAGGATGAGTCGCAACTGAAGTAACAGCGTGTGCGCCATGGTTATCTGAACATAGCACAGCGTGCTTTCCGATCGTTTACCCAATTCTGCTGAATGAGAAAGTCACGGCCGCCGAATCTTGCGTTCGCGCGGGCGCCGTTTGCTGTCAGGTAGGTTTGGCCGAAAGCAGGATGGCCCAAAGCGTCCTGGCATTTATCAGTGTTCTCGAAGCCGTAGCGATCATACCAGCCGGTGCCCAGCGGATTGGTGGCGATGCCATTAAGCGCGTGGGCAAAATTGGAGGCCAGTACGTCGGCGGCATAACTGTCGTTTGGCGTTGGACCGGAGGGAGAGAACTGTGGCCCAGCGACGGCCGGGCAACGCTGCGGATTCCCGAGAAAGATGTAGTTCACGGGACTTCCATTCACAATTCCTCGGCCGTGAAACGGCGGGGCTGACGGCGCACAGAAGCCAGTATCACTGGAGGCGACGTCGGCTGAAGCGATAATGACGTAGATTCCATTCGAGTCTTGCGGCAACTGAAAATTGTTCACCTGGTATGAAATCAGATCGACGATATCTGCCCTTGTCAGCTCAGTGCCATGCGAATAGGACGCATCGATGACCTCTCCGCCAAAGATGAAAGCGCTGGCAGCCTGCTGACCCGAGGCATCTGTATACGTCGAATTGATCTGTGCATACCGGCTGTTGCCGATCGATGTGAAGAAATCCGTCAAGACCATCCTCGTCTTCAGGTCGCCCGCGGAACCACAAGTGTCGGTCCAACATCCGTAATAGAGCGCATAAATATTTTGCGTTCCCGTCAGAATAGGACCATTGTGGTAGAGCATTTTGCTCGTGAGCTGTTGTTTCTGCGCCGCGGTTGAGAGCGTAACTAAACCGAGTAGCGCAAGTATGATCAGTGCTTTTTTCATTGGTGTTTCTCCTTTCGGGTTATTGACAGCCGAGGTCGGATTTGATTTGGGTGCCGGAGTCGACCAGTTGCTTGACCTGATCGGTAGTTAACTTTTTGCCGGATTGCGCCTGGGCGGCGTTGATGAAAGCTGTCAGTGAGTCGCACGCTGTGGCGGTGTTAGAGCTGTTAACGGCAGCGAGCGCATCCTGCAATTTCGTGATCAGACTGTTCTCAAACCCGTCGTGAAGGTTGAAGCTCAGGACGGAAGCAACGAGGTCGTTCAGTTGATCGGGAATCGAATCATTGAGCTGGAAGGTAAATCCCCAAACATCGAAGTCACCAAAGGTGCCCGGAACGGCGTAAACGATGCGATTAAGTCCGTCGCAGCCCGTAACAATGTCGCTCAAGGTCTCGCTAACCCCGGCAGTCTTCGTGACCTGAAAAAGACGTGCGCTGGCAAGGTCGTAGACAAACACGTCCCAGGAAGAGTCCGCGGTTTGCGATTCAAACACGATCAGATTGCCCGAGATGCGAGCATCGCGTTGATCGCCGGGAAGCGCCAGATGCATCTCGGTTGAGCCGCCGACACGCTGCCAATAGATGTCGTTCTCACCATTTCTCTCAGACGTGTAGACAACGAGCTGCCCGTTCGTATCCGGAAAGGAGTTGTCGCCCGTAGTGGAAACCGCGCGTATGTTGATAAGCGTGCCGTCACTGTTCTTGGCCGCTGAATAGATGCTGCAACCCTTCTGGCCGGACTGGCAGCTAGCCCACACCACGACGTTGCCATCCGGACTTACTGCGGGCCACCAGTCCTGCACATCGTTGAATGACAGTGGGTAATAGCCACCTGTGCTCCGATCATAGATAATGATGTCGCCAAGTCCTGTTGGGCTCTCGCCGTGCCGGTAGGCGACGAAGTTACCGCCGATCGCAGGATCGGAGTCGCCGCCTCCCCCTATAAAATTCGTGGTTTGCGAGGCAATGTCGTAGAGAGCGATGCGGTCTCCAGTGGCATCGAGCTGAGTGAACACGATTCGTTGCCCGTCGGTGTCGGACAGCCGGTCGAGGCCATTCCCCGGTACGACATGCGTTGTAGCGGTAGCGAAATCGAAGTACTCGATTGCCGAAGTCCCTTCGAGATCATCGTTAGTGTAACTGGCAATATTGCACCTTACGCTGGGATTCGTTTGGTTTCCCCCCGCAACCTTGATCGGAAATCTTGCTCCTGGCAGCATCGGCGTTGCCGCCGCCGGTTCTGGTTGTTGCACGTTGCTGTGCGCTGCAAGCGAAGTTGGTATTGCAGTGATACTCGCCAGGACGACGGCGAGGAACAAAGCAATATATGTTCGGGCTCTCATGGTTCACTCCTTTTGATTTGGTTTGGTTAGTGGAGGAAATACGGATCGAGAACGCTGACTCTCGTGATGCGGTCGACGGGTAGATTATTTCGCGCGGCGGTGCGCCTGATCGCCTCGGGTGAAGGCGCCTCGTAGATACAGAACGCCTCGTGACGATCGTGACTGATGTAAGAATGAATCCACGTCACATCGTCTTCGCTATTGTTCAGGACGATCCGGGCGCAGATAGCCGCGCCCTCCTCGTCACCGGAGAGTTCCAACCGCTTCGGTAAAGTGCGTTCCACCAGGTATCGTGGCATGTCGATTCCTCCTTGTCTTCTGCCAACGTTAAAGCTGGGCGCAGAGTACTGAACCGAGCGCTGTCGCACATCGGGCGGGTTACCTATTTTGCGGGTGGGAGTTCCCTATTTTGGGTTTATGAGATTGGACTGGAGAGCCACTGAGACGGCTTCCGCGCGTGTGTGGGCGTCGAGTTTGGCTAGAATCGCAGAAACGTGGTGGTCGACAGTTTTCGAGGAAATGTATAACTGTTCGGCAATCTCAGCATTTGTGCATCCGTTAGTCATCAACGAAAGCACTTCCATTTGTCGCGTCGTCAATCCGGCTGAATTCTCTTTCGTGCTGGGCCGAGGACCACGAGCAATACCGCGCACGCCGCTGGCGCGTAACGTACGGCGCAAGTTCTCGGCTGCCGGACTCGCGCCGAGTCTTTCGAAGATGGCGAGTGCTTCGAGTTGCGCTGCCTCATCTCCGTCGAGTAGTGCCAACGCTTCTTCATACGGACAGCCGATCTTTTTCCAAAGAGCAGCGGCCGCGCGCCAATTGCCGGCAATTTGTAGCGCGTAAGGTTCGGCAAGCTCCTGCTGTAGGGTTTGTGTGACGCCGGCACGACACAACCAGAACACGAGCTCACCATGCAGCCAGGGATCGTTGTGACCTTTCGCCATTTCCAGCATCGATTGAGCCTCGGCGATCATCTGCGCCTCGTCGCCGGCGAGCCAGGCCATGTCGATACGAGCCGACGCAATCGGACCAAAGCGTGGGATCTCGTTTGTCCGCATTGCTAACTCCTGGGCTTCCTGAAGGGCGCGCGCACCATCAGGATCGCCACGACGCACTCGGACGTGGCCCAGAATCGTTAGCGCCGGAATCCGCGTTACGTTGTAACCGCCCGAATGCTCGAGCACAGATGCGGCATCGTCAGTCGCCATGGTCCACTCGCCCATCTCAAAACGCGCGCGAGCCCGCGCCGTTGTCATGTAGCGTTTGCACGATTCGAGATCGTGTTCAGTGGCGTAAGCGATGCCTTCCTCGACATAACGCAGCGTCAGTGCATAATCGCGATTCATCAAGCCAATGCCGGCAAGGTTCGTGAAAGCGCGTGAAGCGTGCTCCTCGAGATGGTGCGCCAACGACAGTCGTAAGCTCTCCTCGAGCTTAGCGCGACCTTTTTGATCGTTTAGCAGCAGTTGCGCAAAACCAACATTATTTAAGGCGTGAACGAGAATATCGGTCGCCTCGAACTGCTCAGCCAACTCGATTGCCCGCTCACCCCAAGTGATGGCTTCATCGGTCTCCCCCGCGAGCATCTTCAATTGAGCGCGATTGCTGTAGGCCCAAGCCAATTCCGGGCTAACGGGAAGTGCTTCCAAAACTTCGATCGCCTGCTCGCCACAAGCTTCCGCTTCTTCTTTGCGACCGAGATACCAGGCAAAACGTGACAGCCATCTGAGATTGTTGCCCTGCCGAATCTTGTTACCCAATTGCTGCCACACTTCGAGTGCCTCGCGGCGCGCCGCCCACGCATCGCTGATTTGCCCCGTGACATAACACTCGTAGGAGCGGTGTTCCAGCAACTCTGCTCTTTCTTCGCACGAGAGCAGGCCGGCGTATTGCAAAGCGGTTTGATAGTGCGAGGCGGATTCGCGATGCGCGTGGAGTGCGGCCGCTTGTCTCGCTGCACGAGGCGCGTATTCGACTACCGCGGCTGCATCACCCGAAGACGCCGCGTGATGGACGATGCGCGCAAGCTGGCCTTCAGCGCCGCGGCTTAGCAACGCTTTCAAGACCTGCGCGTGCAAACTATGAAGCCGTGGCGCGGGAAGGGAGTCTTCCACGGCTCGTCGCGCGAGTTCATGCCGAAAACCAATGACGCCCTTGTCCAACAACAATATTCCGGCGGCAATACATTCTTCGAGCACTGCGGTAGTCGCATTCATGCTTTCCTGGACCAACCACAGTTCGGCCTTCGTGGGCACAACCGAAACGAGTTCCACCACGGCTCGAGCGGCAAACGTCAACCGGGCGAGTTGAGATAGCACAGCATCGCTGACCGAGTCAGGGACGCCCGCATCCTGGCTGGCGAGCGCCTCTGTTACGAAAAACGGATTGCCGCCCGTAATCGCATAAAGTTCCTCCATCCGTTTGCCTGCGCGCGCCGCCAACTCCCGCACGGCAGCTTCGGAAAGTCGCGGCAGACGGACCCGTCTCACAGACGAACGCGGCAGGTCGCCGAGCACGAGCCGCAATGGATGGTCAGCTTGAACTTCGTCGTCGCGATACGTGATGACGAGCAATGAATTAAGTTTGTTAATACGACGGCCAATGAACTTCAGGAGATCGAGTGTGCCTTCGTCAGCCCAGTGGACGTCTTCGAAAACCAGGACGGTGGAGGGTTGACTCTGCAATTCCTCGAAAACGGCAGAAAAGATTGTCGTACGCGGTGCTTCTTGTTCGAGCAACGTAAGCAGATCGCCACGGACCTGTAGCGCGAGGTCGTAAAGCGGACCGAGCGGGCGTGGCGTAAACAGAGCGTCGCAGCCGCCCCACAAAACTCGGTACTTGTTCTCTTGCTTTTCCAGGAATTGCTCGACCAGCGAAGTTTTGCCGATGCCGGCTTCGCCACTCACGAGCACAAGCCGGCCCTGTCCCCGTGCTACTTCGGCAAGTGTGTCCTGGAGTTGTTTGAAAAACTCGGCGCGCTCGAGTAGGTCCATAGTCCGCGCCTAATCGTAATTTGTCACGCCTGTAATTCCCTTAGAAAACTGGTGCCCCCGGCGCGATTCCAACGCGCGACCTCTCGCTTAGCACTCGGATTCACGAGCCTTTTGTTTTCAACAGTTACGAAAAAGCTTAACAAAAACGCGTGTGCATACGTTGCATATTGTGCCTGACGTGCCTAGTTTGTAAAGGACTGGACTGAACCCTAGATTGAGACACTCGAATAGCCACACTTAGCAGAGAAAGGAGCTGCAAGTGGCCAAGAAACGAGTGGGACGGTACTCAAACCACGGGTATGCTTGGCCAAAACAATCGAAATAGGGGCGGCGTAAATAGGGTTCACGATGATTGGCACAGGATGGCGGGCTGGCTGGTGCGCAGCGGAGACGGTCGGCTTTGATTGCCGTGCACCATCATGAGAGGCATTGAGCCATGATTGCCGGTTTTGATTACTAACAAATACCACCATTATTTCTGTCTACTCGCAAATGATCGGCGCTCCTTGATTGGAGGAAATCATGACCTGCCCCGTTAGCCTGCCAAATACGCCTCATAGATTATCAGTGAAGACGACTTTGTTGTACCTTAAATAGAACCCGGCCTCCTTTAGGATGTAGGTGCCGAAGCCGTTCTTCGCTCTAAGACGCAACATCACATACCAATAAGGCTGCCGATTGGCTAAATATACTTTCCGAACTCTCCACAGTTGCGATCCGAATTCCCTGTCCGATGCTCTCTCCAAGCTGATGCTATCGGCTGCGGGCAGCGGGACCGCCTGTGTCAAGCCGCTTCAATGCGTAAATGGCAAGCGTCCTGGCGCGTTTGATCTTCTCTGATTGGTCGGCGGAACCACCAACACTCACTCGAAGGAAGACCTCGCCTCTTAAGACATAAAGCGCACCGGTAACGGGATCTCCGACCCAGAACGCCTCGTCACCAAATCCAGCCAGACGCCTTGGCAACTGCTTCTTTTCGTCAGACTCTTCGCGCTCCTCGCGCTCCTCGCGCTTAAACTGTGCTTGCCAGTAATCTCGTGGTCCAGAACGTTTGCTGTCCGTTAGTGGAAGGCCCAGTGCAACGCTCACCGAACTCGACAACTCCGCAGTTCGATAGAAACACTGTGTGAACCGGAACGATCCTGCCGGCTGTTCGCTCTGGATCTTCTGTGTGGGCGCATGCCCCTGAACGGCGCGCATCTCAGCGTCGGTGAGCAGCCGGCACGGATCGCGGTGGCGCTGCGCGACCGTGCGTTGCGGTGACGCGAACAATAGAAGCGTCCCGAAAACAACAACTGCCCGCCTGTGGTCCAAGCCGCACATCAGCGCGACCCGTACGGCGTTGCCGCCACCCACGTTTGCGTGAGATTGGTTCCCACGTTGACTACCTTAACCTGGTACACGCCGGTTCGAGAGATCGTCGTATCGAGAACCGCCACGCCGTTCACCGCATCGGCAGTCGCCAGGGTTAGACCAGCCGGATCGATGAGAACCAGGCGCAGTAGCCCATCGCCGCTGGCTACAACCGAGATGGACTGCGTGCCGGCGGAAGCATTTACAGACTGGACCATTGAGCCGAGTGCGGCGAGACCGGAAATCGCGCTCGTAGTTGATTGCGGTCCCGTCGTTGGCGCACCGCTCGAAGCCGCGCTCTCGAGACAGAACCCGTCCACGTAAACTGCTCCTCTTACATTACGCAACTCGAACGTATGCGGTCCGGCTGATAGGCCACCAAAGCGAGCGTTGAAACCCAAGACGGGGTCATTCAGTGAACCCGCGCTCCCGTTGAAAGCAATCTGCGACTTGAACGCACCATCGATATAGACGTCCGCCGTTCCTCCCTTCGTACTCTTCGCAAAGTTATAGACCACGGCGCCCATGCGTCCGGCGTCCACATTGAACGTGAGCTTCACCGAGCCACTGCCGTTCTTGTTCGGGTTGACACGGAAGTGACCACCGCTCGCGCCTGAATCCGCAACCTGATGCCAACCCGACGAGTAAGCGATCTGCTGCGCATCATCTTCGAAACATGTGCTCGTCGATCCGCAGAACGCGTTGCCAACGACCGCGTACGTACTGCCGAGACTGGCCACGTCGGAGGCACTATCCCCACGCAGCGTGATGTCCTGGGCCACCGGATAACTCCGCGCCACGAGCGCGCCAATCAGATCGCCGGGCTTTGGCCCACCCACCTTGTCCGCTGAGATGACAAGCGTGATTGTGGAATCAGCATTGAAATTGCTCTCCGGATCGGCAGGCCCAAAACGCTCCGCTGGCGAGGCGTTCACTACCACTGCACTAAGAGTTTGAGCAATGCCGTATTCGAACGTCGCCGCGCCATTGCTATCCAGATTCATACCGATGTAATAACGGCCGACAAATGCAGTCGAGGTCGGGTTCCCAACGACGGGTGCATCTGGGTAGCTCCACAGTACGCGCCACATGCGGTTCGGCTTGAGCGAGGCCAGGCTCGCCACTTTCATTTTAAAGACAAGCTTGCGTGCGCCGTCGGCGAAGAACGGTTCACCGATCGATACCCACTGAATATCCATGTCGGGTTCCAGCGGTGCTCCAATTTGATCGCCCGATGCGTCGGTTAGAATTCGCAGACCATTCGTGTCGCAGGAACTGCCCACGGGCGCGGCGATAACGGCATTCGTGCCGCACGATGTGCCAACAGCGTTCGTCGCGGCAACCCGGTACGTGTAAGTCGTTGTCAGGTCGCCTGAGCTATCAACGTAGCGACGCGCGTCGCCACCCAGCGTGGCGATTAACTGCTCAGGTCCGCCCGCGCTGCGATACACGCTGAAACCCGTGATCGGCGAACCGCCGTTCTCCGATTGCGACCAGGTGAGACTGCTCATCGCGCCATTACGCGCAACTGTGAGATGTGGAGCACCCGGAACCGTCGAACCGATCTGATCCGCACCGAAGAAGAGTCGCCGCCCACCAGTCTGACGAGCGATACTGCCATACGCAGTGTAAGAGTTTCCGCGCGCGTCATCGCCAGACTGGACGCATGGACCGATACAGCCATCGGCATAGCCAACTGTCATCCGACCAAACCGATCCACGTCGGCGCCGAAGAAGTCGAGCAGATTGCGATGAATCTGCGAGCCTCCTCCCAGGAAAATTCCGCCTCGCTGGATTGGATCATTCGGCGTAGCGTTGACAGTTATCCAGTGCGCCCCACCGTCGTAAGTGTGCGCCACGTAGAGGTACCAGACAGCTTTGGAGTTGAAATCATTGACAGCACCCTCTTGGGTGGTGCCATAGAAGGCCATGGCAGCGCGGCCCGCACTGCCGGCGACCATCGCAGGAAACACCGCGTTTTTGAGACCTACCATCGCGCCTACGTCGTACATGTTGGTCCAGGTTTTCCCTTTGTCGGCTGACACAGCCACCGCCGGGTATTTGTCCTCGTTCATGAACCCGAGATAGAGGAGACCGCCGTCGTCAACCGCCACCGAAGGATCACTACCGCCGCCGGCAGTCCCGGGAATCGTCCGCACTTTCCATGTGGTTCCGTTGTCTTCGGAGAGAGCGAAGCCGTTTTCTTTCGGGTTGACTGGTCCAACGCACGCGGCGTTAGGGACATAGACCGTGCCGTCAGGACCGACTTTCACATGGCCGTGAAGACCTTCACACTGGCCCAGCGTAGCGGTATCAGGCGATACGAGGGTATAGATCGGCACGGCCGGCCCGAATGTCACCCCACCGTCGACACTCAAAGCACAATTGGCGAACGCAACTTCCTGAGAGCAGTAATAGACCGCGTTTTTGTAGCCGGGCAGCGGTGGAACGGGAGCATGGAATGGACCTCCTCCGAGTGTCTGGTGATCAAAACCCGAACCGAAACCTGCGCCCTGGCTCGGAATCCAGTTGGTCCCGTCATTATCGGTTAAAGATGAAGCGTTCGCAGCAGGATCGAGCAGCAGATGCGTGACAAACGTGCGGTTCGTCGCGTGGTCCGTGAAAAGAATCGGGTCGAACCCTTCCTGCGACGTGACGGGTGTTACGTCTTTCCAGGTCGTAGGCGGTGTCTGCGGGCACGCCTGATCATCAAACTGCACTCGCAGTGTTTGCATCAGTGCCTGCAACATCACTGTTCCACTGCTCCAGTTTACGCCGATGTTTGGTTCGTCCTGCGAGTTCTTTGTCATGCCGGCTTCGATCTG
>Ga0068857_100001775_pt1 | contig 17344 bp, 21 predicted proteins | sample KBSCornC72_FD_66591 | JGI IMG/M metagenome (GOLD analysis project Ga0068857, IMG submission 66591) | Corn rhizosphere microbial communities from Kellogg Biological Station, Michigan, USA - KBS Corn C7-2 | ecosystem: Host-associated > Plants > Roots > Rhizosphere > Soil ...
AGCACCAGGTCGTAGAACACCCACGCCGGGTTGTTGGTGTATGCGACCTTAAAGGTGCCATCCCAAATTCCGGTGTACGTGCGCGAGGCCGGATCGTAGTTGCTGGGCACCCGGATAATTCGCCCGCGCAGGCGATACGAGCGTGTCGGGATGTTGCTGAACTGGCGCGCATCGATGCGCAGGCCGATCAGCGCCGAGTTCGGGTAGCGCAGCTTCGCGTCGATCACCTCGGCGAACGACTCGACGCGCGTCGTATCCGCGATCGTGCCGCTGTTGGCATTCGGCGTTGTGCGCCGCACCCTGATCGTCCAACCGTTGCGCGCCGGCGGCAATTCAATACGATGCGTGCGCGCGTATTTGTTGGTCGTCTTTCCGTCGAAGGCGCTGGCCATCACCTGCTGATACGCGCCGCCGTCGGTGGCCAAGTCGATCGCATATTCGACGCGGTAGCCGTTGATATTGCCGTTGCTGGTGTCTGCCCTCGACAGCGCCGGCACTGAAAGCTGCACGCGCACCGCCGAAAGTTGGGTATTCGCGATCGCACGAACCCATGGCATCGCCGACGTCAATTCAACGCCGACGCCCGTTTCGTTCTCCACCGAGGGGAACCCCGGAATGGCATCCTGATCCTGCGTGCCCGACCGATAGTCGACCGCGACGTTCTGGAAATTCAACGAGCCGTCGGCGTTGGCCAGCGGCGTGCCCTCCAGGTAGATGCTCTGCAGCCCGTTGACCAGCCCCGCAATCTCCCCCTCCGACACAAGGTCGAGGACGCGCGCATAGGCGATGGAGTGCAGACTGTCGGGCGACTCAACCGGCGAACTACCGCCGCCGCCATCCTTGCCGCCGTATCCGACGATATTTCGCACTTCGGCTCACCCAAAAGAAAAGGCCCCGCCGAAGCGGGGCCTTGCTGTTCAGTTTCAGAAATCGTTTGGAGGGGCTACACCTGATCCTCGGCGAAGATGCCGCCAGAGATCACGGCTGAGCCGACTTCAAGCTCGCCATAAAGCAGTGGCACGGGATTGCCTTGGGCGCTGGTGTTCACCGGGCCGTTGAAGTTGTAAGAGGCACCGTTCTCCGGCGAATCGCGCGCGGATAGCCCGGACGGCTGCGGCGACAGCATCTGAATGACACCGCCGAGCATCATGACGGCGCCGAACTTCATCAGCGGCGCGCCGAGGCCGCCACCGAAGTAGCTCACGACGGCGCCCACGACCACCAGCACGGCCCCGATGATTGTCTGCAGAATGCCCCCGCGCTTGCTGCCGACGAGGATGGGCGCAATGCGAATCTCGTCTCGGCCGGGGGGAAGCTCCAGCTCTTCCTTGGTGAGGTTCCGCTTACCTGCAAACACCGCATATGCGATCCCTTTGTCCTTGCTCTCGAGCAACTCGCGGCGAAATCCCTTGAGCAGCACGCACAACGCCTGGATGGCCTCCGCCGGGCTGGCGACTGCCAGCTCGAAGCGCCGGCCGAAGCGCGTACCGAGCTTGCCGTACAGGCGCACGGTTCGAATTCGTTGCTCCATGGCCCTAGACCTCCGATTCATGGCGCAGCACGCACCGGGTGATCTCGCGCCAGTAGCCGCCATACACATCGCGCGACGAAAGGCGCCCGTGCAGGTGGTGCAGCATGTGTCCGTCGCCCAGATACACACCTGCGTGGTTCGGCACCGGCGCACGGAGCTGCATCAGGATGACGTCGCCTGGCCGCTCCGGCGTGTCCTGCGAAACGACACGGAAGCCTGCTTCGGCGTAGTGCTGCAGGTACAGATCGCCGCCGCTCGCCCACCAGTTGTCGTGCCGCTCAAAATCCGGCAAATGGATGCCACGCTCGCGGTCATACCAGTCGACCACAAGCGAGTAGCAATCCAGGACACCGTGAGCGAACTGCCGGCCGACGAGCGGCGCCTGGTAGCCGCACGGTTCGATCGTGCGCACGTCGTCGGCCGGCCAGGCGATGATGTGCCATGGCACGCCGGAGGCCTCGCATGCAACGCGGTCGGCTTGACTAGGTTCCGCGCTGGCGTTCGGGTGGCTGTGTACCACGGCCATCACCTCGCCCATGTCTTCGGCTGCGGCGTATTCCTCCGCCGGCAATTCAAAATGCTCGGTACCGACGGCCACGTTGCGACATGGCACATAGCGCTCCCGCCCGTTGACGACGACCACCAGGCCGCAGGCTTCCCGCGGGAAATCGCGCGCGGCGTGCCGGCGCGCTTCATCGAGTGTTTGCTGTTGCATATCAGGTGCGAACCAGATCCGCCGCAGGGAACGAGCCGAACGGCAGCGGGTTGTTGGCGCCAAAACGGCATTTGCACGACGACAGCCGGCCACCACATTTATCGAGCGAAGGATCGGCCACCGGGTTGTCATCGCGATCGAACATTGCGGCCCCCGTGTAACCGCAGTTCGGCCCCCGATATCCGCCGATCATCAGCCACACACAAACGTTGGCGACGATCTGGCGGCGTGGGAGCTGCACGCCGTTGAAGTCGAGCGCACTGGAGAGTTCGAATTCGACGGTCTCGCTTGTCTCTGCCGTCTTCTGCTCGACGAACCACTCCTCGACGGGCAATTCCTCGGCTGGGTCTGCCTCGGGATTCCCTTCTGGAAAATTCCGCGCGTCGAGAAAACGGCCCAGCGTGCGCCGGCGCCGGAGCTTCGCGCCGACGAGATCGTTGGCGTACAGGCAGACCGCCGAGATCGAACCATCCACGTTGCCAACGGTGAGGCGCGGCGCGGGCTGCTGCCCCTGTCCCGAGCGAGCGAAGCCCTTGCCCTCGATCGGCCACGGGCTGTATTCGTTGCCCTGCCACCAGATCGAACCGACCTGCGTATAGCCGTGAAAGCGCAGCATATCGGCGCCGATCTCGGTGGCGTCGAGCTCAAACACCTCGATCAGCGCACCGGGCTCGAGGCGCTGAATATCAGCGGTGATCTTCATTGCACAGGTGCCTCCGGCCAGGACACCTCGCGCGGATACCCGGGCTGCGTGGGAATATCACGCAACGCTTTACGGTAGGTGACAAGGGCCTGTAGCTGCTCGCGCTGTCCCGCAGTCAGAGCGTCCAAGAGCGCCGCATCGGCCAACGGCGCAATGAGGCCGTCGGTCTGTTCCAACAGGGCTTCCCTGCGGCTTCGTGCGTGCGCATCTAACTCGGCATCGGTCAGTTGCGGATCGGCCGGGGCATTCCCCATAGCAACCCACAAACGGAAGGCTTCATAGTCAGAGTTGCCGTCGGCCATGGGGAACTGGACGTTGTCTTCGACTCGCAAGATGCCAATCACTACACCATCGGCTCCAACGACCTTCTGGTAAGCGCACATGCATATTCTCCGTTCACAAACGCGCTGAAAATTCGATGTAGATGTTCGCCCCCAACTGCAATTCGTTGGTCGGGATGTTGAATCCAGCAAACACGCCAAGTGCGGGATAATCCGCCGCTCCAATCGACGCGATCGATCCGCCAGTGATGCTCGCGTATGTGACGCCGGCGGCCGCGAGCGCCCAATGGTTGGCGTCCGGTGGATAGGCATAGGTTCCGGTGAGGTTGTGACCAAGCGACGGAGCAACGCGCATCGGTATGCCGCCCGGGAAATCAATTCGGGCACTGTTTGTCAGCCCGATCGCCGAGAAACTGCCGCCCTGATACCGCCTGTAGTAGCGGCTCACAAGCAAGTCGACCAGCGGCACAGGCATTGCTTCGAAGGATTTTGGTGGCTCCATAGCCGCCCGGATGTCCAGCTCACTGAGTTCCCACCAGTCGTTTGCGCCAGCCGTGCCGGTCACACCATAAGAAAAGAGCACGCCGATATTGCCTGTACCCGGATCCAAAGCTGGCACCGTCAGAGAGAACAACTGCTCGTTGGCAGTGAGTACGACATTCTTCGAGGCCTGGCTCTTGTAGCCGGTCCACGTTCCGTTCACCAATCCGCTTGCCGACTGATCGCCCAGGATCCCGGTAATGATCGCGACATTCAGAGACCTGCCAGCGGATGAAAAATCAGCACCGCACTTGGCCTTAAAGGAAACGGTGACCGGACCGCCCCACATATGCCGCATCAATGCAAATTCGACGATGTGTCCAGTAATATTCGTCGTCGCGCCAACACTGCCTGCTGCGCGCTGCGTACGGAGGCTGTAGTACGAGTGGCCGCTTGCTGACGAAATTTGCCGCGTCACGTAGCAACTGGATTGGACGCTCAGTTGCGAGGCAAAGAAGCAATCCGCCGTGTACGTGATTGCCCCCAAGGTTGGCGAGACGGTGAACGCCGTTCCCGCTTTCCACACCTCAAGGCCACCATTGATTGCACGATTCCCATACGCTTGCGCCATCGATGCAAATTGCCTTTGCGCGTCCGTCAATCCCTGCTGAAGCGCCGTGATTGCGGTCGCATTGGCCTGGATCGCAGTACCTTGCGTCGAGGTGGTACTCGTCAGCGCATCGATTGCCGTCTGGATGGCCGACATGTTGCGGTTGGTCTTGTCGTTCGCCATCCGCTGGGTGTCCCCATCCTTGCCAAGTGGCGGCGTTCCTAGTTTGATCTGCTCGAGTTCGAGACTCATGGTGCAAAGCTCTCCGTGAAGGTTGCGGATAGCGACCAAACACCACCAGCTTCCACTGCGGGCGTGTATTCGTTGATGCGAAAGCGCCCCTGGCCACCGAGCGGCGGCATCCACAGGAACGATTTCGTGCCGGCGTGCCGGTCGATGAAGTCTTGTATTGCGAGAATCTCGGTTTTGCTGCCGACGAATTTCTGCGGCCACGAGCTGGTGCGGTTGTTGATGCCGTCGGCGGCCACCTGCTGGTAGCCATCGCCAAACTGGGCCGACCGCGTGCGCAGCTTGACGCTGCCCTGCGCGCTGCTGCCGGCAGCGCGCCAGGTGAAGGTTTCAAGTGCCATGGGATTCCTGTCAGTTGCGGCGACCGGACAGCACACCGCCTTGCAACGTTGCACGCTGCATCCTGTCGTCGATGCGGCGGTCAACTTCCTTGAAGATCAAATCGATCTGCGTGCGGCCGTCCTGGTCGGTGGACTGCTGCACCTCTGGCTGGCTCGGCGCCCCGATCACGTTCACCACCACCCCACCTCCACCTAGCGCATGGTTCGGCACGATGGAGCCGGAGCCGCTAGGCCGGAATAGCTCCGGGCCTTGCTCGCCCACTAGATACAAGCCGCCGGCGGATACTGGCCCGCCCGCAGCGCGTGCGCCGTCGACGAACAAGCCGCCGCCGTAGCTAGGCGCCGGCATGCTGCCGCCGTAGAGCATGTCGCCGGGCACTGCCATCGTGCCGCCACCTGCCGCGACCGTTCCCGCGGCTGACCCGCCGATGTCGCCGGCGAACGAGCCGAACATGCTGATACCCATCTGCGCCAGGCCGGAGATGGCGGCCCGCGCCTGGATGCGCGCTAGATCAGCGATAACGCTCTGCGCAAAGCTCTTGAAATCCAGCTTGCCGGTTGTGGCGAACTTGGCGACGGCGTCCTCCATCGACTGAAACGCGTTGGAAAAGAGCCGCTCTGCCGAGGCCGCCACGTTGGCTGCCGCGTCCCGGTAATCCGCGAGCGCCGACAGCGCACCGAATTTCCAATCGGATTGCTTGGCTGCCAGTTGGTCGTAATACGCACCCAGCTGATCCAGCGCGGCCCGCTCGCTCTCGTTGATCTTGGCGAGCTCCTCGTTGTAGAGGTCAGAGCCAACGAGCCCGCGCTTGGTCATCGACTTGTTCCAGTCGGTGCGCATGCGCTCAAATTCGCGGTAGATCGACTTCGCCGCGTTGACCTGCTCATTGGCGCGCTTGCCCAGGCCGAAGGCGTCAAGCTGCCGCCCGAACTGCTCACTGCGCGCCTGCGCGGCATCGGCAATCCGGACGTTCATCCCCTCGGCCTGCTGGCGTGCGTCTTCCAGCAGCTTCCGCTGCTTCTCCAGCTCGGCGGTTTCGTCCTTGCGCTTCTGGATCGCAAGCTCGGCCGCAATATTCAGGTCGAGCTGGGCGCGGATCTGATCCTGGTGCGTGAGCAGGCTCTTCTGATCAGCGGTCAGGGTTTTCTTACCCTTGATGTCCGCAATCTGCTGCTCAAACTCGGCGCGCGCCTTCTGCCCCGCGGTGAGCTGATCCTCGACGGCCTGCTGCGCGGCCAGGGCGGCCCCGGTCTTGCGCAGGTTTTCCAACATCCGCGCGCCGGCGTCTTCCGTGACTGCCTTGGGCGCCTTGTCCTTGTACTTCTCGTTGATGGCAGCAACGCCCTTGGCGTACTCCTCCGCCGACAGCCCTGCCTTTTCCGCGTCGGATTTGAATTTCTTCAAATCGTCATCGCGGATCTGCTGGCGCGACCGGACGCTCTTCATCAGTGCGTCGATCGACACCCGTGCGCCAATCTTGTCGTCTTCCGCACGCTGCTTGGCCGCCTGGTCGGCCGCCTTTTTCGCGTCGGCGACGACAGCATCGTTGTACTGCTGCAGGCGGGACCGGTTCGCGTTGAGCGCTGCCTCGAGCTGCACCGTGTTGTAGCCCTTGGCGCGGGCCTCGGCCAGCTCCTTTTCCTGCTGGGCCATCGCGCGATAGAGCCCGTTGAGCTTGTCGCCCGCCGTCTCCGCGCGACCGATACCTGCGATGGCGTCCCAGGCCTTTTTCGCTGTCTCGGTTAGGCCGATCCAGGCGAGTTCCATGTAGCCGACGTTGCGGCGCACCTCCAGCGCGCGATCGCGCAGCGCGGCCGCGAACGTCTTTTGCGCCAGCGCCGCCGCCTCATCAACTTGGCCGGCGCGCTCCAGGGCGGCGATCTGCTCATACACCGCACCGGTCAGGTAGTGGAATTGCTCGTTCAGCTTGACCGAGGCCTTGGCGGGCTCTTCGGCGAGCTTGACGAAATCCTTGATGGTTTCGTCGATCGACTGCCCGGTCGCCTTTTCCATGGCGATGGCAGCCGACGAGACTTCCACCATCTGCTCGCTGGCGACGCGCCCCGTGGCTGTAATGCGCGTTAGCACATCCGCTGCCTGGTGCTGGGTACCGATGACGCGCGACACCGACTCGGCCATGGCAGCCATCTGCCCGCTCGACACGCCCGCGTAGTGGCCGGTCATGATGAGGGCGTTGGTGTAACCGCGGGCCTCCTGGGCGCCCGTCATCCATGCATACGCGAGAGCGCCAGTTGCGGCCGCGGCAACCGTTGTCGGCGTGATCAGGCTGGCAACGTAGGACGCAACGCCTTTGAGCGCTGGGCCGACACCGCCGAACATGTCCTTGAGCTGGCCGCCTTGCTGCGTGAGCACCAGCATCGGGCTCTGGCCGCCGGCGAGCTGCGTGACGATATCGGTGATCTGCGGCGACACCATGCGCATGGCCGCCGCCGTCTGCCGCGCGGACATGCCGAGGTTCTGCTGCGCCGTGTCGCTCGCCTTGCTGGCGACTTCCACGGCGCGCAGGCGCTCGATGTACTGCTGGGCCGCCGCGGACACGCCGAGCTGCTCGGCACGCAGCGCCGCATATTCAGCGGCAGTCTTCCCGGCTCGATCCGCCTGGCGCTCCAGGCCACGTAAGAAGCGCGTCGCAGCTGCGTCCATATTGCCCGCTGCTGCGGTGGCGGCTTGGCCGATCGTTTCCACGCCGGCAGCCGCCCTTCCACCTTCCTTTGCGACCGAGGCCGCTGCCTGGCTGATCGTCTCGATACCCTGCGCGGCGCGGCGCCCTTCAGTGGCGACGGTGTTGGCGAGGCCAGTTACTGCACTACGGGCCTCGGACACACCTGCGCGCACGCCGGACACGTCCGCGCCCACCTCCAGCGTCGCTTTGCCGACGACGGACTCTGCCATGTCATTCCCCGTTCATTTCTGCCAGCGCGGCGTTTTCCATGATCCGAATGCCCGCGAATACCTCGGCGTGCTTGTCGGCAGCTACCTGCAGAAGTCGGAGCACGACCGGGATCGCTGTGTAATCGAGCCCGATGGGGCCGCGCGCCCCGATCCGCCACTGCGTACCGAGGTGCGCAAACACCTCGACCGTCGCGGCGTTATCGGGCCACACCGCAACGGGCTCCGGCTCCAGGTCTTCCGCCGTCAAACCGAAGGCGGCGAGCTGATCGGCATCGTGCGACCGCCAGTACAGCCGGCGCGCCGCCTCGATCAGTTTCCCCGGCGCTGGCCCGTCAGCTCCGCTGCGTACGCTTGAAAGATTGCGCGCGGTGCGCCCGGATAGTTCTGCACGAGCTGGTTGAGCGCTTCGCGCGAGAACTCAGCGTCTACGTCTTCCCAGCCCGCGATGATTTCGAGCAGCACAGTGGCATCGTCTTCGCCCTCGACGACTGGACGCTGGAGGTATTCGAGCGTGTCGTCTCGGGTCTTGTGCTTGAAGGTCAGCTTGAGCTTTTCGATGCGGCCGCCGGCCGCGGGAATATCGACCGTTGCGGTGAACGTCGGATTCGGGTTGAGCTGGAACATCGGATTAGGCTCCTGCGTAGCGGGTGACTTCGCCGGTGAGCGACAGGGTCACCGCGATGGTCATGGCTTCGTTCTTGGTGGTTGTGGGCACCTTGGAGAACGAGACATAGGCGCGGGCGTACAGCTTCGAGCCGCCCGGCAAAGTCATCAGGATCGAGCGCGGCTCACGGTCGTCGTCAGCCGCCTCCAGCACCGCGTAGTGCGGCAGGCTGGGATCGTCAGCGATCGTCAGCGCGAACGAACGGGCGCTGCGGATCGTCGGGATCTGCTTCTCGTCGCCCGTGTCTTCCAGGAACGAATAGTTGTAAAACTGCTGCTCGCCGCCCGAGGCGGCCGAGCTCAGGACCTGGCTGATTTGCTGCCATGCCTGGACCGCGCGCACCGAGCCAAGGCCCGTGCCGGCCGGGTATTTCGACACGTTGGTCGTGTCGAGGCCCTCGAGCGTGAAATCGTCGGCGGCCGAGGTATCGATGCGAGCAACACGCCCGTCGAGACTCGACCAGCCCGACAATATCTCGACGATTGCGCCGTCGGCCAAGCCGTGCCCCACGCTGGTGACGTGCGGCGGCTTGGCGTTGGTGATGGCCGAGAACGGCTTCGCGGCGCCATAGGCCGAAGCGATGGCGAACGTTGTGCCGTTGGGAAGGCGAACTGCCATGGTGATCTCCAGAAATGAAAAAGCCCGCACAAGGCGGGCAGTGAAAACCGAAACAGCGATTCGAGGACGCTGCTCTATGGAGCGGCCTTATACAGGCCATCAAACTGGTCAGCGGTAAAGCGGTACCGCTCCACCCACATTCGGTTAGGACTGGCTTGGAGCACATGCGCAGCTGACTCGTCGCTCGCCGCAAACCGTGTCATGAAGTGCGCCATGACCATGAGCATCGAATGAAGAATTGAGGTAGACAATCGCCGCTGCACTTCAAAAGAACCAGCGTCTCTAACTTGCAGCGCGGCTGCGTAGCTGGAATGAGAGTACCCGCACAAGTAGTGGTAGAAGTTCCGAAAATACTCTCCGTGCAAGCCAACCGCCTCGGCCATCTCTTGGCGCTGGCGCCCACCCGTCCATTTGCCGCTTTTCATTGCTTTCTGCTCGGTAGGACTGAGCTTCGCAAACAACGGATGGACGATCAACTCGCTAAGTAGCGCATCAACTAGGGGCTTCTCCACGCCCTGCTTCTTGATTGTCTCAGCGGAGGTCGCCGTCAGCCGTTGCCGGTCAATGAGACCGCCCAACTGCCATGCCATGTGTCGAAACCGGCAAACCTCCGTGTCAGGGTCTCCAAAGATAAAGGCATAGGCGATGTAGGCCTCCACCGCGGATCGGGCGAGGACGTTCACCGACCCGTGATCGACTATGCGCGTACTCAATCCGTCGACAACCAAGGTCGACCCAACGTTCAGTACGCCCATTGTGTGGAGGTGAAACGCAAACTGCGCCGCTAACGCACGCCCGTCGTTCTGCCACTCCAATCCAGCCGGAATGGTCATGTCGGATCGCGCTTCGATCATTCTGATAAGCAAGCGTAGGAAATCCGCGTATCGACTCTCGATCTCACTCACGGTCGGCTCTTGCATTCCCGTTGTTCCTTCTCGGCAGTTGTGACCCGCCGAGGGTATTCCCCAGATACGGTGCATTGCAATCCCGCAACTGCGGGATAGGGCCTCATCGCGGAAACCAGATCGAAAAATCCTGCGTGGCGCCTCGCAGCTTGGTTTCGGGCTCCAGCGCTCCCGCGAGCTCACCAAGCGGCGTGGCCTGCAGCACGCTGTCCAGCTCGAGCGCGTCTGCAATAGCGCGCATCAGCGCGTTCGCCTCATCGCGCGTATTCGCCCACACGTTGAACTGAAACCGCCCGTTACGCTTGTCGGGCAGGCCTGCGAGGAAGGTCAGCGGCCGGCCGCCGATCTGTGAATAGGTGACGTACGGCAACGACGTATCCGGCGGCGCCTCGTCGGGGAAAACGCGGTCCTCGACCATCGGTGCAACCGCCCGCCGAATCTCTGCCTCAACCGTCATAGGGCACCTCCACAAGAACAGCGTTGCCAAAGTCGTCGACAACGGTACGCCCCAGGGCTTCGGCCATTTTCTGGACGGCCCGATTGCGCATCGCCTCAAGTGCGGCGGATGACCTATCGAAAGCACGTCGAATGAACGAGTGTGGTGGCACCCAGCGAACCCTTTCCTTTTTGCCGTCCACCGTCCTTACAAGCCAGTGCCCATGCTCGATCAGGTAGCCATGCGGCGCCTTTCTCGTGTTCCACGAGATTTGATACACAGCCGCCCCCGCAGCGGACTGCCTTTCGGCATAGGCCCGGTAAATCGCATCTCGCAGCTGGCCAGGTCGCACACCCTTTTTCTCGGTACCACGGTAGACCGGCGCCAGCGTCCGAGCTTCGTCGTAGAACACCAGCGCCCCGGCATGCGCCACTGAGCGCACAACGTGCTCCTCGACATCGTCGGCCATTTGCTCAAGGCCTGCGAGCAAATCACCATTCAGCTCGAACATGCTCTACCCCTTGCTGGCGCCAACCGACACAACGAGATCCACATGCTCGCGCCGCCTTTCGTCGGGCAAGACAGCATGGATGTCGCACGGCTGACCGCCATAAATTACGCGCCAGGCCGCGGTGACATCGGTCCTGTAGCGAATCCGCAAACTGACCCGGCGCTCCGCCGTCTCGCGGTCGGCCGCAATGAACTCTTTGCCGTTCTGAGTCAGAACCTGCGCCCAAGGCTTTGCAACCTCGACCCATTCGTCGATAGGCTGGCCGGATGGCGTCCGGCCGCCCTGGCGCCGCTGCAGTTCAATGCGACGGTTGAATTTCCCTCGCGCCACGGCGCCTCCTAGTCGAAGAACCAGCGATGCGGATTAATCAGCTCGGCAACGCCCAGCGGCAACACCACTGCTGCGGTAACAGTTGTCGCGGCCCGGTTCTCGTCGAAATGCCCCACCAGCAAAAGCAGCGCCAGAGCGATTCCGTCGTCCATCACCAGCGCATTTGCCGGCGCATCGGCTGGTAGCGGTTCGTCCGCGGGATACAGCTTCCGGTTGGTGCGGTTTTCCACCAGGGCGACCGCGGCCCCGACATAGCGTTTGAGCAGCGCATCGTCCGTCTCGTCCGGCTCGATCCGCAGCTGCGAACGGATTTCGGAAATTTCGATCATGCAAACAGCGGGCCGCTTGCGCGGCCCGCCCCTGTTACGCCGCCGGCTTGCCGACCAGCGCTGCGATTGCGGACGTGTCCTGCAGGACGCAGCCGAAGCGGTGGAAGGCCAGGAATCCGACCTGGTCATACTCGGCGTAGCGCTCCACCAGGCGTTTGATCGCCATCGTGCGCACACGGCGCAACACGAACTGGTTGAAGTCGCCGCCGTACATGAATTGCTTGCCGGCCCCGATATCGTCGATGCCCTGGTCAATCACATACTGGCGCTTGAGGATCGTGGCCGGCGCCGACGCGTCCAGCCCCGGCAGCCACAACGGTCGACCGTTGGCGTCAACGAGTTCCTCCAGAACCTGCAGCGTCTGGTCGTTGAAGGCCAATCGGTACTTCGGCGAATTGCGGTACGCCGGATCGACAGCGTGAATCAACGTGTTGACTTCCTGCCAGGTGACCTTGGCCGCTGCGGCGGTGTTCTTGAGAATCGTCACCGACTTGGCGAGGCCCTTCGGCTGCGCCGGCGTACCGGCACCGGTGCCCTGCACGATGAGGCGCGCTTCCGCGCGGCCGATGCGGGAGGCGATGCGGCCAGCCAGGTAGCCTTCGATGTCGATGCCCGAGTCGGCGAGCAGCTCATTACTCACGCGAATCACCTTGGACGACAACTTGTGCGCGCCCAGCGTACCGCTCCCGAATTCGACGTCGTCTTCACTGGTCGCCTCGTTTTCGCCGACGAGCTCGCCCTCCTCGGTAACACCAAGGCCAACGGGCCAATCGATCGGCTCGCCTGCGTCGGTATTCAGTTGCTGCATCACGCTGGCCAGCCCGCCGTACGAGACAAGTTGCTCGATCACGCGGGCCAGGAAGGTGCGCGGGACGGTGTAACCGCCCTTCTCCGGGGCACCGGTGCCCTGCGCGCGCAGCTCTTGCAGCGCCTTGCGCTCTTCCTGGGACAGCTCGCCCAGGCCTTCGCGCAGGAAGTGGTTGAACGCCGCAGCACGGCGCTCGTCGTCATTTGCCGCGCCGCCGGCGCCGGCCGCGGCGGCGGCTGCAGCTCGGCGAGCCAATTCGTCAGCGTTGCCTTCAACGAAGCGCTGCTCCATGCCGCGCAGCTCCTCTTCGCGCTCGATCTTCTCGTCGAGCTGCTTCAGGTCGGCACGCATGCCGTCCCAGCTCGAGCGCTGCTCGGGGCTCCACGCTTCGTCGCCAATTTTGTCGTTCAGCGCGCGCATCTCGGCAGCGATCTGCGCACGCTTTTGCTTGAGTTCAGCCAGGGTCATACGATCTCCGTTAGATATTGAGGAGTTCAAGGAAGCGCTCGCGTGCGCGACGCTGATTGATGGCCGCGACGTGGGCCTTCTCGTCGCGCGCCTGCTGCCATGCCGTCAGCGAGCGCTGCGCGGAAAGGCTTTCGTCGTACGCCGGGTAGGTAACCGGCGATACGTCGAATAGGGTCTGGAATTTGTGGATCGTGCGCACCACGAGCTCGCCCTCCTGGCGCCACTCATCTCCGTCGGGCGCAACACGAAAGCCGAAGCTCGATCCGTTGATGTCGCCGCGCGCCATCGGCGCCAGCACCATGTCGCGCACCGTCTGCGTGTCTGGCGGCGTGATGGTGTAGGCAAGGCCGCGCGAGTCGACCGTTAGCTGCAGCGTGTTGCTGCGGGTGCGCCCCAGCACAAAATTGGGGTCGTGATTGAACAGCGCCCGCACGTCGTCGCCGAGCACGTCGTCAAACGCGCCCGGCATGATCTCCTCGACGAAGAGGCCACCAATCGGCGCGCTACGCGTGTTGAACACAGCCGCGTAGCCGTAGATAGTCGGCACCTGGCCGGCGCTGGCGTCGGACGAGCGCAGTTCGCACAGCTGCCCGGGCAGCGTGCGCTTTTCAATGTCTTTCATGACGTTCTCAGGTAGGGGAGACGGGGTTGCTACCGTCGACCGGAGCGAAAGCCTCGCTGGCCGGCTTGGCGTTGACGCTGATGAGCAGCTCGGAGAGGCCTTCGCGCGGATTCAAGTCTTCGAGCACGCGGACCTCGTTGCGATCCATCCAGCCGTCTGTGATGGCGTAGTGGTAGAACTCGGCGCGTTCCTTCGGCGTGCCGCGCAGCAATGCTGCGAGGTTGAGCTTTACGTAGTACCCGGCGCGGCGCTCTGCTGGCGTGAACACCTTCCGATTGATTTCCTGCTCCCAGTTCACGGCCCAGGGCATCATCGTGTAGCGCACGAAGCCGACGCCTTGCTCGCTGATATTGGAGAACGTCGCGCGCTCCAGATCGTTGATCATGTGCGCCGGCACGTTGTACAGGCTGGCGATCTCCGACCGGTTGAGCTTGCGCGTCTCCAGAAACTGCGCGTCCTCCGGCGCGATGCTGATCGACTTGTAATCGAGATCCGCCGGCAACAGCAGCGTCTTGTTGTCCGACTGCTTGAGCCGTGCAACCGCCTTGTTCCAGAACGTCTTGAGCCGCTCCCAGGAACTGTCCTTGAGATCGCCCTTGACCGTCAGCAGCCCAGTCGGCCGGCCACCGCCATCGAAAAACTCTTTGCCATAGCGCTGCACCGATAGGCCGAGGCCGATCGTCTCCGCGTGCTGGCGAATTGGGCTGATACCCATTCGACCGTCGGAACCGAGCGCGCGGACGTGAATCATGTCCTCGGGCGCGACGGCCATAGGAAAGCCATCGTCATCCTGCGTGCTATAAGTCCAACGCTGCCCCACTTTCACCAAGCAGGTCTGCCAGGGAAGGCAGCGCTCCAGCGAAGTTACCTCGCCCGAGCGATTCCGCTTGATGGCGCTATAGCCATTGCCCCAGCCACAGACGTGCGCCTGTTTCGTCTCGCGCCACTTGTAACTGGTCTGCCAAAAGTTCGGCTCGTCGTGCAGCAGGTAATAGGCCGGATGGTCCGTGGCCGGTTGGATCTTCTCGCCCTGCTTTCGCAGCACGAGTACAGGCAGCTGGGCCAAGGCCGTTGACAGTACGTTGATGCAGGCATACACGGCCGTGAGCCGCATGGCGGTTTGCTCGTTCACCGAGGCCGCCCCATCTGCGTGCAACCAGTCCTGCAGGTTGCGGCCGGTCAGTGGCACGTCCGGATTTTCGATGCTGCTGCGCCGCTCGAAGAGAGTGTCGAAAATCATCCCCGCCCTCCCCGCCGGCCAGCGGCGACGGCCACCGACAGCAGCAATGCGCCGCCAACGATCAGCGCCGGCCCGGTGCCGAATTGGATGTGTAGGCCGGCAGCCAGGCAGCCGAGGCCGACCAGGCCGACCAAATCGGTCAGCAGTGTTTTCATGTCACATCATGAGAATGTCGTCGTCATCGAGCGAGCTGAGTTGGAAGGTCTTGTCTTCCAGCACTGCTGCGCGGCTCATAGCCATTACGACTGCCACGGCCGGGTCGATCCGACCGCGCAGGCGCGACTTCTTCTTGTCTGGCCGGAAGTTGCCGTTGGTATCGAACAGCAGCGCGACGTTGAGCACCGCCCACGTCAGCACTGCATTGCCGCCATGCCGGAGTTTCCGGCTGTAGGTCAGCTCCTCGAATTTCTTGGAGCCGGGGTACATGCCGCCGAAGTTTTGCGGCACCTCGACCATCGGCACTTCTTCTTCGAGCAGCTCGCTGACGAGCTGGGTCGAGTTCCACACGTCGAAACCCACCTCGACGAGCTCGAACGTGCGATGCGCTTCCAGTACTGCCGCCTTTACGTTGCGGTAGTCGGTCACAGCGCCTTCGGTGATGGTCAACCAGCCCTCTTCTGCCCAGCGTCGATAGTCGGCGCGATCTTCGGCGGCCTGGTTGTCGGCTTTCTCTTGCGGGCACCAGATCCGAACCAACACATGCCACTCGCCCGCTGTGTCGTCCTCGAGCGGAGGAAACACAAGCGCAAAGGCGGTCAGATCCTGCGTGGATGACAGATCGATACCGCCGTAGCAACGGCGGCCCGCCAGCATGCTGGCGTCAAAGCGTTTCCCGCCTGCGCCCCATACACCCGCGTCGATCCAACCGTCGGCCGAGTTGACCCACAAATTCAGGTCCTTGGTCATGAAATTGACCTTGGCGCTGGGCAAGGCTTTCGCCTTACGCGCCATCGACCGCATGTAGTGCCACAGCTTGGATAGTCCGAGGCCAGGATTGGCCTTCATCCACACGGCCTCGTCGAACGGATCGTCATCCTTGTCGAGCGTGTAGACGTAGCCGAAAAAACTGTCGTCTTGGCGCTCGCCCTTAAGGACCTCGATCAGGTAACGGCGGATCTCGGTGCACACGCCGTCCAGGATGAAGCCGGCCGTTGTGATGGCCGAGAGCAACGGCTGCGTGCGGGCACCCAGCGCCGACTCCATAACCTCCCACACGTCCGGCGATTTCTGCGCGTGCAGCTCGTCGAACAAAATGGCGTGTGGGTTGAGGCCGTCCAGCGATTCAGCGTTGGCGGGCAGCGGCTTGAAGACGGAACTATCGAACGATACTTGCTCAAGGTTTCGCCCCTCGTGGATCTTGAAGGACCGTTGCACGCCGGGCGAGCGCCGTGCCCACCGGCGCAGGTTGTCGAATGCCGGCTTGAATACGGACATCGCCTGCTCGCGCGTGGTCGCAACTGCGTAGACCTCGGCGCCCGGCTCGGCATCCATCATGAACAGGTACGCGCCCTGCGGCCCTTTCCACGTGCTCTTTCCGTTCTTGCGCGCCACCTCTTCGTAACCGCGAGTGAAGCGCCGGGTTCCGTCCTCGTTCAGCCAGCCGTACAACACGGCCGTCCAGAACTTTTGCCACGGGTCCAGGAGGATCGGCTTGCCGGCGAGCGAGCCCTTGATGTGCACAAAGAATCGTTCGATGAACCGGATGACGTGCCAAGCGCGGCCGACATCGAACCGCAGGCCGCGCTCCGCGCCGTCCCGCAAATCCCGGTAGTGCCGCTCGACGGCCAGGTACACGTATTCACAAACGACGATCTCGCCGCGCAGGACCGGCAGGCCATACGCTTCGTCCCACTCGTTCAACGCGACCGGCGTCAGACCGGCAATTTGTTTTGCGGTGCGACGCGCTCCAGGCCGTGATCGAACAGATCGGCGAACAGATCGTCCTGCACGCCCTCGTCGCCCAGCTTCGAGCGCGCCGTCACGGTCGACGGCAGCGTCAGGCAGCTCTCGGGCAACCATGTCAGCAGTTCCTTTTTGATCGACGACGCAGCGTAGAACAGCTGGTGCGGCTGGTCGTAGCCCTTCGGCGTCTTGATGAAGTAGGAGCCGCCGTTCGAGGCTTCGAAGTTGCGCAGCTCCATCTCGGTGTTCACCCAGCGGATGAACGTGCGGCACACGACCGCGATGGCGATCCCAGCGGTGAGGTGCGGCATGCCAGCCTCGCGCAACTGCGCGCAGATGTAGTCCCACACCTTGCGCTCGCGCGGGCTGAGTTCCACGCCGGGCGGCGGTGGTGGCGATCGCGTTTCCTTACCAGCGCCGACAGAACGCCCCAAAGGTGTGTCGGGGGATTTGGTCGACGTGTCGTTGTCTTGCGTGCCCATAGGCAGCTCCTTTTCGTGCGAGGCACCTGAAACGGCCTCCGGCCTCGTTTCGTGCGCTCTACGGGGCAGATTGCTTAACCCCCCCCTATCCAAAATCGACCGGTCTAAAAAATCGACCTGGAGCGCGGTCTGGGTCGCCTCGGCCCCCAGACTTCCGACCACCCCCCCCTGGTGGCGGGGTGGCACCGGTCGGCCACCCCGCCCG